>ERZ772961.129-NODE-129-length-35784-cov-3.315122_pt1 | contig 35784 bp, 48 predicted proteins | sample MGYA00580677_ERZ772961 | MGnify/ENA primary metagenome ERZ772961 (study PRJEB29015, sample SAMEA2738088) | human oral metagenome | biome: human oral; feature: human-associated habitat; material: saliva | place: China | collected 2227 ... | reverse complement strand
TCACGATACAATGGTTGGTTTCTATTTAACAAGTTGGTTGTGGGCTAGATTTAAAGGTGTAAAGAATGTCTTTATTAGTGATAGTCCTAAGCCTAGAGCAACAGTTAAGTATGGTTCTAATGTTATTTGTATGACACACGGTTATTTAGAGGGTAAGAACATCAAGAATTTACCTTTTGTAGAACCAGAGTTATTACAGGAATTATCAACTGCAACAAATGTGGAAGTATTGAGTGGTCATTTACACACATCTGATGTCAAGTTATTGAATGGTGCTAAGTTCGAGGTATTACCTAGTTCTTGTCCTGTAGAGGATAATTGGACTTATGGTATGAGTTTTGATAAACCAAAGGGTGAAGTAGTTATTAATTACTACGATAAAACTGACCGAGTTCAGCAAGATTACATCAACACGTGTAAGATTTACAAGGATATTGTTGGGTAGAATGTACATTATGGGTGAGATTTTCTCACCCTTTTAATTTATTTAAAAATTTATAAAATTTCTTCATTTTGCCTATTGACAGATATAGCAAATTTGTGTTATGATGGTAGTGTAGAGAAGGGATTGACAAAATCTGCTTTTCAACGAACACTTAGGTAAAATAAAAAGGCTTATTAGCCCAAGGAGAAAACTATGAATAAGATTAAGAACATTTTAGAAAACAATAAGAAGAAGTTAGTTGTAGTAGTTTTATTACTATTAGCAATCACTCTTTCTACTGGTTATATCTTAGCAAATAAGAAGGCTGATGTCAAGCCAACTTCTAATAAAACTTCCGAAGTTACGACTAAGGAAGATACTAAGTCTGATAAAAAGACAGAAGTTAAGACTGATAAGAAGTCCGAGGAAAAGAAAGAAGAAGTTAAGGAAGATAAGAAAGTTGAAACAACAGTAGAAGAAACAAAGACTACTAATGTTGAAAACAACACTACTTCTACTCCAACAGAGAATAACAATACAACAACTAATACTACTTCAAATACAGTATCTAATACTGCTAAGCCAACAAGCACTCCATGTGTACCAACATACACAACAATCAATCACCCAGAACAAGGTCATTACGAAACACAAGTAATTTCTGAGGCATGGGATGAGCCTGTGTATGCTCGTAAGATTGTTGGTGGTCATACTGGTCGTATCTATAACTCATTAGATGAGTTTGATAATCAGGATGAAGATGGCAACTATTCCGTTAAAGATGTTCAGGTAGACACCATCCATCACGATGCTGTTACTCAACAGGTTTGGGTAGTAGACCAACAGGCTTGGACTGAAACAGTTGCAAGTGGTTGTTAATTAACTTGTACTCAAAGTATAGACGATTTTAAGTACAAAGTCAATACCCAAAACAAACTTTTTGTAAAAAATTTAAGGGGATAGAAATATCCTCTTTTTATTGTTAAATATATTGACAATAACACCTTGTGTGTGGTAAAATATTCGAAACGGGTTCTGGAAATTCTCCCATCAAAAGAGTTAATATCATAGGAGGAAAATATATAAGTGAATAAGTTTATTAAGAAGTTATTTACTGTTGCAATGACCTTATCTATGACAATGCCAAACTTATTAAGTGTTGTACATGCTTATGAACCATTAGAGTATGGTAAAGCAGAACAACAAGCAAGTGATGGTAATGTCCTTTTAGATGTAAAGGGTACAGATGTAACAGTAGAAACAAGTGGTTCTGAACAAACAGTTTCAGGAAACGATGGAACTCGTCAAGAAATTGCAAAGGGTTCAGTTATTAAAGCCACAGGAGTTACATACTTCGTAGCGTTCCACAAAGATGGTAGTTATGAAACATTTACAGGTGATGTAGAGTATCAAACAAACGAGAATACTGCATACGTATCAATCGTTGGTGGAGTTAGTCAGACACACTCACGTAAAAAGCGTTCAACTGGTGATGTAAACAGTTTAGCAGTAGGTGATACATTCAGCGGTACATTTGGTACAAGTAACACAAACCCAGACGTAGGAAGCCAAACTTTCTATGTAGATGCGGTTACAGGCTTATTGGCACAGGTTTCAGACCAAATTATCGGTTCTCAATATGTAACCTGTGCAGAACCTGGATATGTAGGTTTGACAAATATTAATGCTTGGTCATTAGGCAGAAAAGCAGAATATATCTACAATGCAACAGTAACAAGTGTTGCACCAGATGGCACAGTAACAATGTCTATTGATGTTCCTCGTTACTTAAAACCTGGAACTAATGAAGAGGCAACAGGTTGGAACTTAGCGTTAGGTACAGTGCCATATCAGAGATGTGTTGGTACATGGACTATTAAGACAGCTCCTCGTGCAGTACAGATGTATGTACGAGTAGAAAAGTCAAACGGTAATCCAGACATCACAAAGAATAACCAATGCTATGCACAGGATTTATCTGGTGCAGTATATGGCGTATTCCGTGATTCTACTGCAACAACTTCAAAGGTTGGAGAAATCACAACAGATGCTAATGGTGTAGGTGCATTAACAGATATTACAGTCAACGCAGGTGAAAATCTTTATGTTAAGGAATTAAAAGCACCAAAGGGTTTTGCATTAGATACAAAGATTTATACAGTTTCATCTTTGGCTACAGCGGCAGATGGTTGGTATGTTCGTTCAACTGATATGCCAATGAATGACCCAGTTGCTATTAGACTAACAAAGAAATCTGCTGATAAGGTAGAAAACCCAGCATCTCTTGAAGGTGCAGAGTTTACTGTTAAGTACTATGCAGGTCAGTACACTAAGGAAACATTACCAGAGCAGGCAACACGCACTTGGGTAATTAAGACAGTATTAAAGAATGGTAGATATTTCACACGTTTAGGTGATGAATATAAGGTATCAGGTGATGAGTTCTACTTAGACAATGGTGTGCCAACACTTCCATTAGGTACTATTACTATTGAAGAAACTAAAGCACCAGAAGGATATACTCTTGCTAACAAGACATTAAATCAAGCTGGCAAAGAAATCTCTGATGGAGTTGCATTATTCAATATTGAACACGATGCACAGGATATTCCTCAGTTAGTTGGTGGTAACGAATATACAATCGAAGAAGGTGTATCTCGTGGACAATTCAACACAACTAAGGTTGATAGTAAGACTGGTAAGGCATTAGAAGGTGCTAAGTTCAAGATTGTTAATAAGAACAATTACGATGTTGTTTTAAAGAATGAGAATGATGAAGATTTAGAAGTAATCCCTGCAGGTGGTGAATCTAACTTCACATTTACTTCTGACAAGAATGGTGCATTTACTGGTTGGACAAACATGTTACAAGCTGGTAACTATGCTGTTAGAGAAATCGAAGCACCTAAGAACTATCATGCTGCTGAGGATGTAGAATTTGCCATCGAACATGGTAAGACTACTGATGTAACAGTTTCTGATAAGGAAAAAGAACCTAAGTTGGGAACTCATGCCCATGAATTTGGTACAGGTAGTAAGTTAGTTAAGGAAGGCTTAGTTAAGTTAGAAGATGTTGCTAACTACGAAAATGTACGTTTAGGCAAGTACAACTATATCACAACATTAATTGCTAAGGGTGCTACAGAAGCAGAAGATGAAATTGTTTATAACAATACACAGGAAGTAGATGTTACAGACTACAATGGTGAATTAAAGACAGTTGTTGATGTAGATACAACTAAGTATGGTGATAAGGAATTAGTATTCTACGAAGAATTAGTAAGCATTGAAAATCCAGAATACGGAGTTGCTCACAAGGTTCGTGAAGATAAAGACCAGACAGTTAAGGTTACTAAGATTCGTACTACAATTAAGGACAAGGTTGATGGTGATAACATCATTGATGGTACTAAGACAGAACAAACTGTTATTGATACTATCTCATACTTTGGACTAGAAGTTGGTAAGAAGTATACTGCTACTGGTACATTGATGAATAAGGCTACAGGTTTACCTATCTTAGTAGATGGACAACCAATTACAAATACAGTAGAATTTACTGCTACTGAAACAAACGGTAAGGTTGAAGTTCCATTTACATTCAATGCGACATTAGTTGCAGGTAGACGTATCGTTGCATTTGAATCTGTTAAGGATGAAAATGGTATCGAAGTTGGTATTCATGCTGACATCGAAGATATGTCTCAGACATTTGATGTTACAATGAAGTTGAAGTTACAAATCGCTAAGGCTGATAAGGATAACATCAAGCACTTCTTAAAGGGTGCAGAATTTACACTTTTCAATAAGGATGGTTCAGTATATAAAGACATTAATGGAAAAGATGCTATTGGAGTTACAAACGAAAATGGTGAAGTTGAAATGAATGTTGTATATACAGTAGATAACGAAGGTGCATACGTTATGGAAACAAACGCACCAGAGGGTTATGAAATCTCTACAGAAAAGTACCCTGTTAAGTTGACAGGTAAGGATACACTTGGTGTAGACTTAATTAGGATTACTGTGCTCGATGAGGCTATTATTATTCCTCCAACAGGTGTAGAAACAAATCCAATCTTATGGTTAGGTTTAAGTTTTGTAGCACTTGCAGGTGTAGGAATGGTACTATTACTCAAAAAGAATATTAAGTAATTGATAATATTGGAGAGGGCTAGTAACCCTCTCTTTTATTATACTCCACAGGTACTAAGAGGCCTTGACGATGGTTGTGGAGCTTTAAAACTAACATCTTAGAAGAAAAATAAGGAGATTATTTGTATGAAATTTGTTTTAGGCAAGACTCCAGAAGAACTTGCAAAAGAAGAAAGTCAAAGAATGACAGAGATTGCTGAGGAAGTACAAAAGAGAGAAGCAATCAGAAATAGTAAATTATTAGCATTAGAAAGAAAAAAGAAAAAGAATAAGTTAATTGTAAAGATTTCACTTGGGATATTCGCTACAATATTCTTTTTATGGGGAACATTTAATACGTTCTTCAAACACCAACTAACTCCAAGAGATGTACAGGAAGTTATTAATCAAACAGTTAATCAATTCCCAACAGCAGGATTGGAAGGTTATATTAGACAAAACTTTAATGCTTGGTTTAATAAAGGAACATCACTTAAAGATGGTGATGTAGAAAGTCTAACCCCAGAATTAGATTCACTGTCCATTGATGCTACAATTCCAATTAATTCTAATGTAATCAGAACATACTTTTCTGTGGATATTACAGTAAAACACAAGGACAGTAAAGATGGTTCAGGTAATGTAGTTACTGCTGGGCATAGTGAAAAGAGTAGATATACTTTCTATTTACCTATTGAGTATTATAGTAACTATAATGACCAAAATCAAAGAACTGTAAGTGGATATAGACCTGTGGAACAGTTATCTCTATACACATTAAATAGAATTGATACTCCAGAAGTTAAGGAAAATGACTTGCTCGCATTTAGTGGTGAATTAGAAAGTAAGGATGTCATGGAATCTGCTAAGATTAAGGTTACAAAGACATTAGAAGATTTGTTCGAAGGAAGAGATACATCACAAGATTTCTTAAACTATTTAACTTTCAATAACTATGGTGCTAAGTTTAGTAGTGTAAATGATTTCAAGATGTATCAACAACCAAATAAGTTAGGTTATAATGCAAAAGTAACTTATACAATAATTACAAAGGATGGTTTCACATATACAACTTCTACCTATTTACTCGTTGCTAAATCAGATAAGACATGGGTAATTAAAGGAAGTCTATAAGAGAGGTAAACATTTATGAGTGGAGAAACACGTATTATAGTAAATGCATTAGCTGTTATAGTAACAGTTCTACAATGTATTGTTTTAGAAAGACATGGAGTTCCTTTTTGGAAAGGGTTAATTCCTATTTATGGTCAATATATCTTTGCACGAGATGTAGCAAAAGCACCAGAGTGGGGTAAAAAGAGTGTTATACTTTCAATGGTTGTTATAGTATTAACAGTATTATTGTTGATTGTTTGTGGTGGTGTATTATTTAAAGCAGTAACAAACAATAATCCTACATATGGAAGTTTTGTGCTATTCAGTATTATAGCATATTTTGCAATTATGTTTGTGCTATTGATTTATGCTTTAAATATTTCTAAGCACATTTATGCATCTTACAATGAAATTCATGGTCATGACCAGATTTATACATACATTGCCATGTTCATGCCTATTATTGCCTTTACATATTATGTGCTGATGAAGGATGGAGAGGTGCAAAATGGGAAAGATTAAATATATTCGACCACTAATTGATGGCGGTTGTTCCGAATGTTCTGCAAGTGAAGAAAACGTAGGAAAAAGAAGATGTCGTCATGTCTTAGAAACTGCGAACATAACAGTAGTTGAAAAGAGTGATAACATGAGTTGGATTGATATAGATGGTAGAATTGAGGGAGAGGATTCAACATTCTCCATCAAGGCATCAACTAAGGAAATTCAAGACTATATAAAAGAACTATCTACCACACTAACTAAGAAAGAAAAGAAAGAACTACTAGATTATTTCCAAGATGAGTAAGCTTACCCAGAGAATACGTGGTAGAGTTTCACACGCTGTAAATACTCGTAAGAAAGACTTCCAAAAGAACTTCAAACATTGGAAGATAATGGTTAATAAAAAACTAAATCACTTTGTTACTTGGGCTAAAGGTGCCGGCAGATTAACTATGATGTTAATAGGTCTAGTACCAATTGGGTTAATCGTATTAAATATTTCATTTTATCTAATTGCAATCGGTCAGACAGTTGGTTCTAGCCCACATTTCTACTGTGATGCAAAAGCAAGTGATGAAGTAAAATCAACAGAACAGTATCAACAATATTGTAAAGGTTTTGGCTCGGTAGGTGGAAATAATAGTAGCATTGCAGAGGCAGCAATATCCCTTGCCACAACAGATGAAACAGTTGGTGGAAGAAAGATTAACTGGTCATCCAATGGTTTTGGTGATGTAGAGGCCTATGCTACTAACTCAAATTATACAGTAGGAACATTCTTGGATAAAGTTCCAAAGATTGTACAAACTGCACAAGAACTTAAATCTGATGGTAAGAGAAACACAGTAACATGGTCATTACCATTCTACGCATCATGTGACCTAACAACTTCCATGGCAGTCTTATGGAGTGGTGCTGATGATAACTTCCCAATGACATTAGGTGGGTTTGAACTATTTAGTGGTGGAAAAGGAAGTATTACGGGCTACCTAGTAAATGGTGGTGGAGATGGTAAGTGGAAACAAGTACCAAAAGGTGATAAAATACTTCCAGGCGATATTGCAATGGGTAATAATCATGGTGGTTATCAACACGTTTGGATGTATGTAGCAACATGGGAAAATGGTACATGGACCGATAATTCCTTAGTACAAAAGAAATATCCAGGCAGTACTGCAAATACTTACCAAGGTTCATATCTTGACTACTATGCAAGTTTAAGTGATATTGGAAATCCGTGGACTATTGCAGATGTAGTGTATAGATATGTTGGCACACCAGATGAACAAAGTGCCTTTAGGAGTATTAAGTGATATGAGAAAGATTAAAAAACCAGTTATTATTGGTATTATGGTTGTAGGTGTGTTAGTTGGTGCTATATTGCTATACACTCTTACACCACATAAAAAGGTAGTAGATAATGAAACAGAAGTACCCAAACCTGTTCAACCTACAACAGAGCCGTCTGTACAAGAAGAATTGACAGATAGTGAACTCAATAATCTGTATAGAGAGTTGTTTATTGCTAGGTCTAACGCAAGTGATGGTGTTGGTATTATAGAACAAAAGACTATAAAGGGTATAACTTATAGACTATCAAACGATAATAACTATTTAATTAAAGAATTAGGAAACAAAGAATACATCTATAAGAATGGTGTATGGGAAGAATATACAACTTCAAAAGTTGAAGATGCAGGAACGATAACAAAGGAAGAAGTAATTAATAAGTTAGGGAATCTATCTAATGTGGCAACCACATACTCAAAGTTAGAGGGTGTTACAGGTGAACCATACAATGATTTCTTGCACTATTTCTACAGTACATATCCAGATGTAGATTTCAATGAAATAAGAGTATATTCTATTAATGATGTAAATTTATGTGCAGTTGTTTCAAGAGATAATAGTATTAAGGTGTTTATTGGTAATAAAACTTATGAATTAACCGCACTATCTTTTGAAGAATATAAAGAAATTGTAAACATGTTAAATGTTTCATATTAAAGAGAAAGGTAGAGGGTGAGAATGAGATTAAAGAAGATATTTACAAACCTAATGCTTATCTTGGTGATACTACTCACCAGTCTACAAGTAAGTGCAGGTAGTGGGTTTAAGGAAAAAGATGGATTATTTACCAAGAACCTAGAAGAAGTTTTTGAGAATACAAACAGTGGTAGTTTAGCAACTAAACACACATATCCTTTTGGAGATGCTGATATTCAGATTAATCAAGTTGGATTTGACTTATTATATGGTGTGAGTAAAGATATTGTTAGATATGTTGGTGAGATACCTTATAGTAATACTCATGATTCAGATGGCAATGCTTATTCTGGCATGAGAAACTTGCCATATCAGAAGAATAATCCATCTATTGATAATGAAGATTATTGGGGAAAAACAGGATTAGAAAATAAAGAACAAACAATTAACTCATTAGAAGCAGTTAATGGAGAAAAGGTAGTAAGTTTAAGATTATTTGCTTTGGCTAATGTTGGGGGTATTCCTTTTGGTTGGGTATATTCTATCTTATCACTATTTACTAGAATAACTACATCCGTTATGGGTATCATTATCCAATTAAAGAACATTAACATTAGTGTAATTATGGATGCATTAAAGTTGGATAAGGTAAATGAGTTACTTGTGAAGTTGTTTGTTGTTTCAGATGGTGCAGATGGTACGTTACGACTTGCTCCTGCTATGATGTTTGCATTAGTTGCATTGGTCATTTCAGTCATTGCAACAGCATTTAATTTTATTTTCGGGCATACAAAGTCCAAAGATATTTTTAGTGATGTATTTGTTGTTGCAATAATTGGGTTTATCATTGTTGGCACAGCCCTTTTAGGAAAACCTACGGAAATTGGCACATCGTTATCAACTTTTGTTAATAAGGTATTGATAAGTGCCAATCCAACAATGCAAGATGGTACAATTTTCTATACAAGTATCACAGGTGGAGACACCAATAGAACAAATGCTACAATCGAGATGTCCTCAGTTAATAAAGCCTATATTGATTCTCAAATTTGTACACAGTTTGGGGTTGATGATATTAGTGAATTATCATTCAAATCTCTTGGAGATGAAAATGGAATAATTGCAACTAAGTACTTAGAGGGATATAGTGAATCAGACCAAACTACAGTGGATAAGAACTTGGGATATTATTTCTGGTTCGCTAACTCTAGTGCTAAGAAGTTGAGTAAGAATGAACTTCCAACTATTTCAGAAACACAAGATTCTAAGTTATCATCAATGGTAACTTATTTGCAGGTGTTATATAACAATGGAAATGATGAAGTAAAATCTAATATTACTAATATTATGTTGTCATTGGCTAGACCGTCTATTGGGTTTGGCATTGTTAAGATGTTACTATTAATGGCTACATTTGGTTTAATGGCATACTGCCTTGCTAAATATGCATTTAAGGTAGCGATTGCTAAGATTAGTATTTTGTTAGGGGTACTTGCTATGCCTATTGCAGGTATTTTAATTCTAACAACAAACAAGAAAGCAGTATCTATTGGTAAAGGTTTATTAGGTATATTCCTAGTAGCAACAATTAAAGTAACTATCCTAAGTCTTTTCTTTGACCTGATTATATTTGTGGTATCACTAATGGTTACAGGCAATATTATATTCTTAGTAATTGCCATTGTTTTCCTTGCTATTATGATGAAATTTAATCCACTTATTGAACGTTCAATAGATGATATTTTACGTGGATATGAAAGACAGTTCTCTCCAGAATCTGCTAAGTTAAAGAGTGATGCTAAGATTTGGGCTAGACAGAAGTTGCATTCTGTTAAAGAAGATGCCTCTAAGGGTAAGAAAGTTGTTGTTGGATATGAAGAAGATGGTACTCCAATCTTTGCTACTAAGAGCAATGGTGTGGTATCAACACTTGCTGGCATTGGTGAAAATATGTTGCAGGAAAATCCAATCAATACAAAATCTACATTTGATATTATTGCAGATGGATTTAAGAAGATTGGTGCAAATAAATCAAGTGTCAATAGTGCTTTGCGTTCTTCCGATGCAAGTGCTTATGTAGATAAGATTAGAGCAGTGGAAACCGATATTGCCACACAGGCTGTTGCAGAAACTAACGGTGCATTTAATATGGAAACTGGTGTTGCAGATTATTCATTAATGAATGATACAGAAATTGCACTACACAAAAAGTACTTAAATGCTCAGAAGTTAGAAGATTCTATTCAAAGGTCATTTACATATTATAATGATAGAGTAGGTGGTCTAAGTGTAGAGGAAGAAAACGAAAGACAAAGACTAAGTAAAGAATTGTCAGATAAGAAATCTGCTACTCAAAAAGCTAAGACAACCTTACAAGATTCTATGATTGAAAATAGAAAATTAAAGGCACAAGAAGAAAGGTATGATGAACTCAAAGAGAATTATACTGGTCTATTGAAGAGTGTTGATACTAAGGATAGAACACAGGTTAAGGACAGAATGTTATTAGATAAGAAGTTATGGGCATTAGAAAACCATAGGGTTGCATCAAGCCAAGAACTTACAGAGGCCGATAATATGGCAGTTGTAAAACAGATGAACTCTATTGAATATCATAACAATAGAACTAAGTCTGGAAAACTTGTAGATAAAGTAAGAACTAAGGGTGAAGTTGTACAAAAGACAAGTGAGGAAATGTATAAGGACTTACTTGCAGGTGCAAAGGAAACTTGGAAGAAAGAAAATGGGTTGGATAAGGATTCTAAACCAGTATTCTCAATTAAGGGCTTAGACAGTGTTCAAGATGAGAATACTCCTACTAATAAGGTGGATACTGCGAGAGAAATGTTCCAACAGCCTATCGACATTGATGACGATGACGAATAGAGGTAGATTGTATAGTTTACCTCTTTCTCTTTTAGGGGGGAATTTAATTTGATAAAGAAGATATTAAAAAAGAAATCTAAGGGGTTCATGGGTAGGACACACTTTTTACTATCCATGATACTTTTACTTGGATTGATGTTACTTCCTGTGGATATAATACAGGATTATGCTACTCAATTAAAGAGTAGTTGGATACAGTTCATTGTTGGAATTGTTATATTTGTTGGTGGTACATTATTTGTAGATTTAGATGATGTTCATAACTCAGCATATATGCTAGGGCCATTATCTACAATATTCACTTTGTTTATGCAAACTACAAGTAAAACAATATGGACATTGTATCATGGTAAAAAGGATAGACCTCCAGTTAATAGAGAGGGTAAACCTACACAACATAGATACTTATGGCATACAGCAATTGTAGCAATTGGACTATTTTTATTATTCCATTTTGGACTACCAGTTGGTAACTACACAATATTTGCAAACATAAAGACGAGTATTGAAATTGGAGAATTAGACAAGTTCTTATTAAATAACTCTGTACTTACTTTATTTATTATTCTGGCATTTATGTCAGCATTTATTGGTAGTGCTATGATATTGTCTAGTATTAACAAGATAGTGAAAGTTCCGAAGTATTTGCGTTATATATTACCAACTGTTGTTATAATTTACATATTTACTACAACTTATACAAATATAAGGTTGTTAGGTGAATTATTTGCTTTTGGATATTTTGCACATCTATTCGAAGATTCCTTTTCAGATAGTGGTGTATGTTTATTTTTCCCATTCCCATTCTTTTGGGAAGGAAAAGTGTGGAAGAAAATTAGATTATTACCTATCACAGTAACTACTGGGGGTACAGTAAATACAATTATAGACCTAGTTGCTGGTGTGGGGGTAATTATATTGATGATTGTAACAATTACAAACTGGTAGGAGATAATTTATGACAAAGGTAAACTTTAGGGAATATATTGACTGTTCCGACTACATAGAGAAAAAATTAGAATATTTACATGACCTCTGTGAAAGTAGAGGGTTAGAAGATGAGGACTTTGATATTGGTATCTGTATTTATCCATGTGAACGTGGTGTAGATGACGATGAAGCAGTATTAAGGTTGATTTTCCACTATAAGTATTTGCTTGCAGGAGAATTTGAGTGTGCAGTATTTAAAGATTCAACTATCCAAAAACTAGAATACACACCAGAGGTGGAAGCATTTTTACTCAGAGATGGGAACGATTATAAATATGCTGTGGCAATTAATGGGTCAGTTATCGAAGAAGATTTAGTAAGTTTATATCTTGAAAAGGGTATTGAACCTTGTGTTGATATTATATTAAAAGAAATTGGAGAATAGTATATGACATACAGATTAATTGATGAAGAAGTTGGTATCAGTGAATTAGAAGGAATGGTACGTGAATGTTCTTCATACGATGGCAGTTTAGAAGAATATTACTACTATGAGAATGACGAATATTTTTCAGAGCTAGATATGAAGATGATATGATGAGTGCGGTACGAGCAGTTTGCTTTGGGCATTACAATTACATGGATGATTATGTTAGAGTTAATGCTTATGGTAATTTAGATTCTAAGTCTAGTTATGATTATAAGAGTGATTTAATGGATAGCCAAGAGGAAATTGTTGAAAGATACGCTGAAATGTTGGAAGATAACTCAGTATCAGAATTTAAACACTTATTTGAAGAAACCGATGACGAAGAATAATTAAACTAATTGGGGGAGGAAATTAATTTTGGAAAAGTGGTATTACTATAAACGAGCAGATATTACCATTGGGGAAAAGCAAGTAAAACACTATGCTAGATACCTTTTGGTAGGTCTGTTAGTAGGACTTGTAAGTAGTAGCATTGTAGGATATAAGTATAGAACACAAATATATGACTATGTAGTAAATCCTAGTGCCATACTAACAGAAAAAGAGATTACAGTTGATGTTGGTACAGAGTTAGATGTTAAGAAGTACTGTATTGTCAATAGCGATAAAGTAAGTGTGTCCTATCCAGACACACCAAAACTAGACAAGTTAGGTGAATATGATTTAGTGTATACATCTAAAAACTCTGTAAGGGAAACAAAGTTACATCTAAAGGTTAATGTAGTGGATAAAGATGCACCTACTATCAACTTAACACAAGACAGTTTAGTATTGACAAGAGATGTAGATACACAGACATTTGATTCTAAGAATTATGTAGCATCTGTGGTGGATAATTACGATAAACCAGAAGATATTACAGTTGAATATCCAACTAACTTAGATTTCTCAAAGGATAGTGTGGAATGTAAATATGTTGCAAAGGATAAGTCTGGAAATGAGAGTAGCAAGACATTGGTAATTGCTGTTAAGGATAAACCAGTAGAACCTACACCTGTAGAACCTACTCAACCATCATATGTGCAACCATCTTATGACCAGCCAACATATACAGAACCTACATATAATCAACCAAGTTATTCACCGGGCACAGATATTGTAGGAGTACATCCTGTATCTGTTCCTATCGGAACAAGTTTTGCTGTATTGTCAGACCAACTAACAAGTGGAGTATCTTCTGGATACTCTGTTTCCGTCAATTTTGCATCAGTAAATTTAACAGTTGCAGGAACATATACAGTTACATTTACAAATACTGCAGGTACTTCTGTAAGTACTACAGTAACAGTTTATTAAGAGAGGAACTATAATATGGATTTAAAAAAAGAACGAGAACTATTATTTGATAGAAACTTTAACGTCATTGATGAAGATACAGAATATAGAGTTATTGAATTTTGCGAGGAATTAACTCGACTTTCTGGTATTCAGTGTGTTACAAATGGTGGTGCAATGTTTGAATATGTCGAACGTGTATATAATAGTGTAGTAAACAATGTCTAAACTTCATAAGTGCAAACATAAGGGGTGTAAAAATAAAACACAATATATGTTTTGTTTTACCCATAAAGATGATATTTATACAGATGTTTGCAAGATACATGGTAAGACAAAATTTCAAAATTACCACTGTTTAAAGTGCCAAGAATTAAAGAAACCGGAGTACTCAAAAAATAAACAGGTTTTATCTTGTTTAGATGAGATATTTGGCAAGAGATTGAAACACAAGACAAGGAAATACCAAGAACGATATATTCAACGCATAGGTAATGTGTCAGGAATATATGGTATCTTTGTTAAAAAAGGTTCTGGATTAGGGAAATGTCTATATGTAGGTCAGAGTGTTAATGTTGCAACTAGGGTAAAACAACATAAAGAGAACTTTAAGAAAGCACAAAGACACTTAATTGGGTTAAAAACATGGAATAAGAGATTAAAGGTATATAAGGTAGAATACAAGTATTATGAAATGGCAAAGAAGTATAACTTGTCGGATTTAAAGTTTGTAAGACTATGCACAATACCTAAAAAGTATTTACAAACCACAGAGTTTAATGGTATAATAACAGAAATGGAGCAATTTATGATGGATGTTTATAAGCCGACACTAAATACCTTTGCGGCAAGACCATCCTATAAATGAGTTATGCTATTTATTTAGTGAGGAGAAACACGATATGAAGAAATTTAAAATTAAACCTTTTATTGTTCTTGTGCTAGTCGGTGTACTTATGTTTTCTTTATATAACCTGTTTTTAATATATAAACAGAACGCAGATGAACAAAAGGCACTTAATTCTATCAAGAATGTAATTGATACAAAAGAAACAACTATATCAGCAGGAGATATTACTATCCCTAAACTTTCATTACAGACAATCACAAAAGATGATGTAGCACGAATGAAAGAAGTAAACTCTGATGTAATTGGATATTTAGAGTTTGACAGTGGGTTAATTAGTGAACCTGTTGTACAAACAACAAACAATTCATATTATCTGTACCATGACATTAATCATGGATATAATGATTTTGGAACAGTATTTATGAATAAAGACAACAAATTAGATGATACTAACTTAGTTGTTTATGGACATGCCGGTGTATATGCTGGAACACAAAAGTTTTCTAATTTGAATACTTTATTGGGAAACTATGATGAGTATAAAAAGAACAGTTATCTAACCTTCTATACAGAAAATGAGGTTAGAAGATACCAGATTAGTTATATCATCAAAAATAATGACTTAGATGCATTTAACCATCAGACACTAAACTTTACAGCGCAGATGTTATCTGATTGGTTAGACTTTGCAAATAGTCATACATCTGTTACAAGTTTAAACCCTATTCATCAAGGAGATAAATTCATCACTTTACAAACATGTATTCACGGTGGTGGAGATGATAAGGTAATTGTAATTGCAAAAGAAATTTGGAGAGGAAGTTATGATTAACATTTTAATTATTGTATTTATTGTAGATACTATTTTACGTGGTATCTTATTTAACGAGATTGGCATTAAGTGGTGGAAAGCATTAATTCCACTATATAATAAATTTGTATTGGGTAAGGCAGTTGAGGATAGCTCATTAGGGCTTATTGTAGCACTTCTTACACCAATCTTCTATACATATTACATCTTTTGTTTAGGTGTAGAAATGTTTATTTTACGTACATATAGTACACAGGCTACAATTGGAGATACAACTAAGTTAGAAGTCTTAGTGCCGAAGAGTGTTGCTACACTATCTTTATATACAAAGTATTGGCTACTAGTATTTATTGTTGGAATGATTGCTTTATGGTTAGGCCTAATGTATAAGTTTAGTAAGAAGTACACTAAGAAGTGGTCAACTATCTTATGGGTAATCCCACCAATCGGCTATTTATATAGCATTTTACATTTGAAAAAGGTTGGTAAGAAATAATGAGTAGAGTTACTGATTTACTTAGATTACAAGATGCAGAAGTAGTCAGAAACTCTTTTTATAGACATCCTAAAGTAACACCAAATATTGAAAAGTATTCAGACCACATTGTAGTTAAGACGATTGATAACTCTTGTGAACTGTATAAGTTGGAAGAGGTTATCTTATACATTATTGCAGATTTTAAATTTGCACCAGTATGGTTAGTACAACAATGGTTTGACATATATCATCGAAATGATTACTTTCAATCTATCTTAGATTGGATTGACGTTGGACTTGTTTGGACAGAAACTACTTCAATGGGAGTGTATGTTAGACCTACCAAGTTCTTGTTAGATTTATTTCAGATAGAAAATGACAATTATATTGCTGTTCCGTTTGGTTTATTAAATCACACTGTATCAGAAGAACAGATGATTTTTGACTTACACCTGGGAAATAAGAAATCTGAGATGTGGCAAATTATTAAGGAGAAAGAGTTACTACCTGTATATCACCCTCTTGGGATTACTTGCAACGGTGAAGTGGGGACACTAGCTTTAAGAGAAACACATTTTAGATTAAATAGATATGATACAAAGGAATTAGTGTCAAGAGATAGAGAAATCATGTCAGAGATTGAAAGTGGTGCAAAGTTCACTACAGAGTTCTCTGATTTTACTGCTTTCCCTATTGTATCTGTTTATGGTAAGAAAGTTATTGTTCAAACACCAGATGTTATTATCCCACTACCTAGAAAAGATGGTAAGGCTCAGTCCTTTGCGATTGAAATTGAGTTAAGTCCGAAGACAAAGCAGAAGTATGAGCAAATTATGCAAAACTACAAAGATAACATTAAGTTCGGAACATTACTATATTTCTGTGGTACTGCTCGTATTGCTAAGATGGTTAGGGATGCATTTGATGTTGTTGGTGGATTAGGTAGTTGTGAGTTATACTTACTACCATATACACCACCTGCAATGCAATTATCTAACTACTCTATCTCTGATGAAGAAGAACAAGGTAAGTTATTGTTGAAAACAGGGGAGATGCTACAATGAAGATAAGAGACATTGTATTCTCCCTTTTAGTTCTTGGTATTGTACTTGTATTCTATCCAGTTCGTATTGTGGGAAATAGTATGTTCCCCACACTTCATAATGGAGATTTAGCATTATGCAGCAGATTCAGTAATATTGATAGATTTGATGTGGTTGTAGTTAATGTGGATAATGTTAAAATCATTAAAAGGGTAATTGGGCTACCAAGTGAAACTATTGAATACAAAGATAATAAACTGTATATCAATGGAAACCATGTTCAAGATGAGTATAACAATGGTTATACAAAAGATTTTAAGTACTCTCTTAAGGATAACGAGTACTTCTGTTTAGGTGATAACAGAGAGAATAGTAAAGATAGTCGTGAATACGGTGGATTTTTAAGAAAACAGATAGTGGGGGAGAAACTTTGTGAAATTACCAAAAAGTAAAGGTGTAAGACGAGAAAGTTCTAGTGGTTCTTCTGGTGGTGGAATTGGCTTACCATCTGGAATTGGAACACTGATTTTTACAATAGTAGGTACAGCGTTTTTTATCGGTCTAGTATTATTTATATTACTAGGTGGTGTAAATCAGGTGAAACTGTTTCAAACAATTTCAAACCTTGGTATCTCTATTGCACAATTTATGAGTAATCTTATTAATAAGATTAGATTTGAAATTACAGATACAGGAATTTATTTAAGACCATAGTTCCTGACATAAAAAGGAGTGGAAATTATGGAAATGTTTTATATAAAACTAGGGGTTGGGATAGCATTTATCGTTATCGTAACCCTTTTCAACATTATAAAGTCTAGGAAGATGACAGTAGCAATTGCTGTACTTATTCAATCACTGACAATACTTGCTATGTTATTGAATACATGGTTGCTTATTGGGGTTGTGATTGGCTTTGTTGCATTGTTATATATTAGATACCAAAGAAGATTTGTAGAGGAAGAGGTAAGTTACTTAGACTACAATGACAAAGTATTAAGTGTTTCTGGTGCAGTTAATAAACTGGAAAAGCGAAAAGATAAAGAAGTTGTCATTGGCGAGATATTACCTACAAACTACAAAGAGTTAAAGTTAAATAACAAAAAGATTGGTTTAAATGATGATACCCTTAGTGGACATACACTCGTAACTGGGGCAAGTGGTTCTGGAAAGTCATATCTAATTAAGTCCATTATGAACCAACGTATAAAAGATGGTTATTCTATTGCTTTCTTCGATTACAAGGGAGAAAAGGACATTGTAGACCACTTAAGAAGTATTGCAAATGCATTAAATGTAGAGTTCTACGAGTTCTCTATTGACACTTGCGACTTCTGTTATGACCCATTAATCAACTTAAATGAAACTGGTAAGGTTGAGGCTTTAATGAATACTAGACGTTGGGATGCTAGTGGGGCAGATGAACATTATAGGACATCTACTCAATTAGCAATTCAGAACGCTATTAGAAAGTATGATAAGTGGAGAAAACAGACAGGAGACCCAAGAAACTATCTTGAAGGTTTGTCTGACTTCTTAACAAATTATAAAGCAGAACCTAACGAGAGAGATGGTCTATACACTCTCCAAAAGCAGTTAGAGATACTTATGACATCAAGAGCAAAGTATCTGTTTGCACAAGATAAAAAGCAATTTAGTTTTAATACTAATAAACAGTTCGTTATTTGCTTTTCTTTCGTATCTGCAAATAAACAGTTAGCAACTAGTTTAAGTTCAATGATTTTCCAAGACTTAATGGATAGAGGTACAAGACAGAGATACTCTCCTAAACTACTTTTAGCAGTTGATGAATTTGGTACAATTGAGAATAGTACTATTATCAAAGACTTACTAGAAAAAGGTAGAAGTGGGGGCATCCAGATTGTATTCAGTCTATTAGATATTAACCAGATTGCCATGTCAAGTGGTGAATACTTTGTACAATCAATATTAGGAACAATTAATAACTTTGTTATCTTTGCAGGGGCAACTCAAAAGACAGCAGAAATGTTAGCGGGGGTACAAAAGTTTGATAAGAGTTTTGATATTATGTCATTGAAAAAGCCGCAAAATGGTAAATCACCAACTGCATTATTTATCTCAAAATTCCAATTATTGTCAAAGAATAGAAACCAAGAGGTATTTAGAATAATACCTTATAGTTTTAACATCAATATTAATAATAAAGAAGGACAGGAAGATAGTAATGTAGTAGATTTAACAAAGGTTTCAACCCCTCTACCAGTTGAAACTAATAAGATTGTAGATAAGGTAGAACAACCAGAGGAAAAGGTCGAGAAGTTGAGTGTAACCAATATTGACCAATTCCTGTAATTGTAAGTAATTTTGCAATTTCTGCCCAAAACCGTGTGGTGAACTTGTGCAAAAATTACACTACATAATCCTGTATATAGGAGAACTATGACATGTCAGAAGAAAAGAATCAAAGAATAAGGGATACTCTACGCGCAACCAAAGAAAGACACTCTAAAATGGATTGTCGTGTTTTCTGTATGAAGATTCAAGAGAATAGATTATCCAAGGTAGTATTAGAAAAACTAAAACGTTGTTTCCTAGAAGCTAAGTGGTTATATAATGCTGTTATTGCTACGGAAACGTTGGTTCTTGAAGATACATCTAGTGTTCAAGTTAAAGTCAACGGTTCTTTTGAAACTAGGGAGATTAAGAATCTCTCATCACATATGCGACGGTCTGTGGTGAATGGTGCAAGACAGAGTGTTTTTAACTTGTCTAAGGCTAAAAAGAGAGGTTTAAAGGTTGGTAAACTTCAATTTAAGAAGGAGTATACCACAATTGACCTCAGTCAATTTAACAACACTTATATTATTAAAGGAAAGAACAAAATTCGTGTTCAAGGTATCGGTGTATTGGTTGTTAACGGTTTAGAACAAATTAACTTTAATGAAGTTGAGTTTGCAAATGCTAAACTTATTCAAAAGCCTTCTGGTTTTTATATTCATATAACAACCTATTCAAAGAAACAACCTCAGTCTAATGTCGAGAAAGAAGTTCTTGGGTTGGATATGGGTATCAAAGACCAATTGACATTTTCAAACGGAGTTAAGGTAAGCTTCTACTTGGAAGAAAGTGAACAACTAAAAGGTTTGACGAGAAAACTTTCTCGTCAGACTAAGGGTTCTAACCAGTATAAGCAAACTTTAACTCGAATTAAGAGAGTTTATGAGCACCTGAGTAATAAAAAGAATGATGTAGTCAACAAGTTAAACCACATTTTAAAGGAAAACTACATCGTATGTTTCCAAGACGAGTTGTTAAACTCGTGGAAACGTACAAAATCTAAACATAAATTTAGTTTTGGTAGAAAAGTCCAACATGGGATTTTGGGAAGAGTTAAGGACAAACTAAAGGAGAATAGCTCTAACGTAATGTTAGATAGTTCTGCTCCTACAACTCAAACCTGTCCTGAGTGTGGATGTCTGACAAAACACAGTTTAGACAAGAGAAAGTACCATTGTAATCATTGTGGATTTGAAAACTTAGACAGAGATATACACTCTGCAAATATGATGGTACTACTGAGCGGGTATGGAACGTATCGCTCGTTAAACACGGATACTGTTAGCACCGAGAAGATGGTTAGCTTATTGGCTAATCTATCTGAACTTGGTGTGGTAGTAACTACCAACAGTATGTAAGCACACCACCATTAGATGATGTGTAGTTCACAATTTCCAAAAATAAATTAAATAACAGGAGAAAAATTACATGAAGTTTATTAAAAAGAGAGACGGTCGAAGAGTGAGGTTCGACAAAACAAAGATTCAAAATGCTGTAGAGAGTGCCTTTAACAGCGTAGATGGTGAATTAACTGAATATGCTAAGGAGAAAGCTCTCAATGTCGCAAATTTTATTGAAACAGAAGTATTGAATAATACTAAAGAAATGATTTCTGTTGAGGATATTCAAGACATGGTAGAAAATGGTTTAATGTCTACTAAGAGAAAAGATGTGGCAAGAGAATATATTAAATATCGCCATGACAGAGATTTGATGAGAAGTACTACTGACCACGCTATTCTTTCAATGCTCAATAACCAAAACAAGCAGATTGAAGAAGAAAACAGCAATAAGAATCCAACCTTGGTAAATGTACAGAGAGATTATATGGCAGGTATCGTTAATAAGGATATTGCCGCTAGATACATTATACCAAAGGATTTACAGCATTTGCATGAGGTGGGTAGATTACATATCCACGATGCTGACTTTATGGCCCTTGCAGAGCATAATTGCGATTTAGTGAACTTGGAAGATATGTTGCAAAATGGTACAGTACTGAATGGTATAATGATTGAGAAACCTCACACATTGTTAACAGCTACAACAATCGCAAGCCAAATTTCGTTAAACGTAAGTGCGGTACAATTTGGTGGTCAAACGATGTCATTAGAACATCTTGCCCCATTTGTAAACGAATCAAGAAAGAGATATATCAAGAAATATACTGGACTTGGATTTGGTGAAGAAATTGTGAAGAAGTTAGTTGACATCGACTTAAAGAAAGAAATAAGGGATAGTGTACAAACATTTAACTATCAAGTAAATTCAACAATTAGTGGTCAGGGTCAATCACCATTCATTAGTTTGTGGATGTATCTTGGTGATGCTAAGACAGAACAAGAAAGAGATGATTTGGCATTATTAATTGAAGAAGTATTAAGACAGCGTATTCAAGGCATGAAGAATGCTGAAGGTGTATATATTACTTACGCATTTCCTAAGTTAATTCTTTGCTTGGATAATTATATTATGGATGAAAACTCTAAGTATCACTATTTAAAGAAATTAGCCGCAGAGTGTACAAGTAAGAGACTTGTTCCAGACTACATTTCCGAAAAAGTGATGGCAGAGAATAAGGTTAATCAATGGGGTCATGGAGATGTTTTCCCACCAATGGGTTGCAGAAGTCAACTTTCCCCAGACTTTATAAATGGTAATCCTGCAAATGCATTGAATTACAAAGCAGGTGTGGGTAAATACTTCGGACGCTTTAATCATGGAGTCACGACTGTAAATCTATTATGGTGCGCATTAGAGGCGAAAAATGAAGCAATAACAGAACAAGATGTAAATAAATTATTCTATCAAAAAGTTCGAGAGATTATGGAAGAGGCTCGAAGAGTACAGAAACTAAGAGCGGAAAGATTAGCTAAAACAAAAGCAAAAGTAGCACCTGTATTATGGCAATATGGTGCATTAGCAAGACTACAGCCAGAAGAAACATTAGATAAACTTGTATATGGCAGTTATTCAACATCATCTTTTGGTTATAATGGTCTATATGAAACAACAAAATGCTTAACAGGAAAAGACTTCTGGAAAGATGATGAAACATATCAATTAGCAAAGGATATTTTACAGTTCTTAAATGATTTATGTGAAGAATTTAAGAAGGAAGATAATATCGCCTATAGTTTATATGGAACACCTGGCGAATCCCTAAATGGTAAATTTGGTTTATGTATCAAAGAACATTTTGGGGAAGATGTATTCAAAGAACTAGATGGGCATGATAGAGAGTACTTAACTAACTCCTGTCATATCCCTGTATGGGAACATATTGATGCTTTCTCAAAACTTGGCTGTGAAGCAGATTTGCAGAAACTAAGTTTGGGGGGAAACATTGTGTACTGCGAGAGTGTAGACATGAGTAAGAACTTAGAAGCAGTAGAAACTGTTATGGACTTTATTTATGATAATAATATCTATGCAGAAATTAACTGTGAGACTTCATATTGTGAAAAGTGTGGTAGTTTTAATACTATTCACTTAACTGGTGAGATGGGTAACTATACTCCAACATGTTCTCATTGTGGCAACACAGATAGAAGTAAGATGAATTATGCAGTACGTGTGTGTGGGTATATCTCAACAAATGCTTTCACACAGCAACGTGCAGGTGATATTAATGATAGATATAAACATCTTGACAATAAAGTAATGGAATAGGGGGATTAAGTTCTCCCTTTCTTTTAATAGATAGGAGAATAAGATATGATTGGAAGAATTATTTCTAGTTTTGTTGGTACTATTTTAGCAATTACAGTATTAGATGTGCTAAATAGTACAAACGAGGAACAAGAAAAGCAGGAAGAGATTAAAGAAAAAGAGTTAACAAAGAAGCCAACTAAGAAAAAGACTAAGGCAATTAAGAACGAAAAATAAATATAACTCACAGTATTTAGATAAGGATGAGATAGATATGGAATATAGAGTACCAGTAACGTACAAAGTGTTTGGTCATGTGTTTGTAGAAGCTAAAGACAAAAAGGACTTAGTTAAAAAGTTAAAAGATGATAGATTTGTAAGTGATATGCCACTTGCAACAGACGATGAATATATTGAAGATTCATATGAGATTGATTTTGAGGGTGAATTTTCTTCCGAACATGAGAACTTTTATTTAGACAACTAGTTTGCACCCAAAACTATATAATATTTGGTGCAAAATTTATAAATTACCTATTGACAGAATTTGCAAAATTTGGTATAATCTAAGGTGCAATAAGAATTAAATGGGTTGAGAATCATATAATTTGGGTTGCAATAATTTTCCTTAAAAATAACACAAACGGGCATGGGTGTTATTTCCTGTAGCAAGGTTTCTACTGTACGGAAGTAGAACTCGTAGGTTGGTCTCCCCAGTTGGTAAAGAAAGGACTCGGTGTAATTCGTATTCATCATATTAGAGAAACATCGTCAGTGCAGTCCAGAAAAGTAAGACTGCCAACTCATATCAAAAACTGTTAGGCTTGGTTGGAAAATACCAAATGGTAACCACAAATAAAGAATAGTAATCTTTAAGACACTGTATAGTGTCTTTTTAATTTACATGTGTATTAACTCTCTGGGTGTGGATTGAGGGTACATGTATTAGGGATAACATCTCTAAGTGTTAATATGATAGTTTGAAGAACTTATGCGTTCCGTTAGACGCAGAGAATTAAATAAGTTAAGAGAATTGATATAAGTATATTACTTGATTGTGATAGGCATATTGTGTCAGTTCTCTTTCCTTGTCATTCGTTACCGCAGTTGATATTGTGGAAAACTTAGTCATTAAATCTATTACTTACTCTTGTTAGAACGAATGTTTTACTGTTAAGTTATGAAACATGAGTGATGATGATAAGAATTAAATCAAGTCAATCAGATTAATAATAGAATACTGAAAAGATTGAGAGTGTTTTTGTCGAAATCTTTTCTATGGAGATTTCATGTTTCAAGAAATCGACATACAAGAGAGTTTGAATGGAATATATTGGTAGAAAAGTAGTATTAAAAGTGGAAAGGCTTATATTATAGTGAAAGCATTACAGTTTATATATAAGGGATATGCAAAGGGATTTAAGTCAGTTAATATTACCTATGTAGTATTAAGGGGCAGTACATTAAACTTCTCATTAAGAGCAACAGATTCTGGTGGGGAATGGTTTGATTTTGATATTCAAACAAGATTTGATAGTCTTAAAGAGGAATATACAAAAGAAGATTTTATTTTTGAACCTCTTAGTTACATGAAAGAACAATATGTCGAGATGGCAACTAACCTTGTTAATAATTTAATTATTTATCAAGATGTGGAGAGTGTTGATGTTTAATAAAAGTGAGATAACAGTACATTTCTTTTGTAAAGAATATTGTGAACTTATGTTAGCAATTCTTACGAGTTTTAAACTTCAATGGAGAGATGATAAAGGTGGAGTAGCTAGATTCTATACAGATAAAGCAGAGATTTTTGTATGGCAAGAATCAGACTACACTGTTCGCATAGGAGTTTGTAGAATCGGGCAAGAAGAGGTTGTTGAGGAATACTCTATGACAAGACGTGGACTAACAACTTCCTTAGAACGTTTGGAATTTTGGTATGGCAATAATGGAACTGCTTCTAGTAAGTGGTAAAGTTGTGCTATTTATTTATTGAAGAGGTAATGAAAATGAGAAAATTAGAGATTTCATACAATCTTTGTAGTGCTGAAAATAATGCTATTCTATTAGATATGTCAGCAACAGTACAAGGAAGATTAATATTTAAAGTTGGTTATCAGGTAAAAGGAACAAAAGAACTTTTAGCTGGTAATATTGTTATTACACCTAAGTTATCAACAGATGTATATACTTACGATGATTTTTCTGTCGAGTCCAATGATGCTAGATTTATTACTGCTGCACATGAGTTTGTAATACAACAAGATTACGTATGTATTTAAGGAGATACCATGACATTAAGAGAGATATTAGAGTTATTTAAAAAGGGATATAAAGAGTGTTTTAACTTATCAGACATTAAAAAGTCAGAAAACCATTTACTACACTCCCAGTGGCTAGAGGATTTAACTGATTATGTAACTGGTGCACAGGGCTTTGAAGTCTATGCAGTAGATAAAGATGGGAATGATGTACCATTCAAAGTTGCATTTAATAGCAAAGAATCAGAAGTATCCAATCATTTCTATGGGGTTGAATATCAAGGAATCTTCTTCAACTTAAACAGTAAGGAAGAATATTTTACTGGCGAAGAAGAGTACTTAGCGCCATTTAAGGAGTGGAATCCAGAATTAACATTTAAAATTAAGTGGTTCTAAAATAAGTAGGAGGGAAATTTTATGTATGTATTAATTTACTTCTTATCTGTATCACTTTCACAGTATATATCTAATATTACTATGGATGTAACAACAGATAATGAAGAGAATTTTAATTATTCAAGACAAGATAGTTTATTACTAATAGGTCTATTTATTGTAGCAATTATCTTACAAGCTGTTAATAACCTAATTATGAACTATGCAATTTGGGTAATGCTTGTGTATTTATTAGTAAGTGTGTCTATTACATTAACATTAACAACATTAAGAAAACAGCGTATTGAGAAAACTAGAGAAGAGATAACTCAAATCTATGAGATTCTACATAATCTAGTAGATAAAAAGGGTAAAGGTGTAGACTTTAATAATGTACCTTTTACTTTGGAGCATAAGTATAATACAATTAATAAGATTGATGTAATAGTAGACCCTATTACTTTTGATGATAAGTATTTACCAGAGTACTTAAACCAGTTAAATAACTTCTTATCTACATATACATGGAACTATGAACTACACCTAGAAGAACGAAAAGTAAGTTTTGTAGGATATGATAAACCACCTACCGTTGCAAGATGGCAAGGAAGTTGGTTACGTCCTACTAGATTCTTCACTTTAGGAATTACCGGTAAAGGAGAAATTGCTTGGATGCCTGATAAAGTTGATAAAAAGAAATTGGGTAAGAGTCAATTCTTAGATGAAATGGGTAACCCACTTCAAGCCGACATGGAATTACCGGCTGCACCACAGGGACTCATTTGTGGTGCAACTGGAGGAGGTAAGTCCGTAGCAGTTCAGAACATTATTTATGGGGGTATTGCACATAGAAACGAAGTTGCATTATCTTTAATAGACCCTAAGTTTACAGAGTTTTCTGGCTATAAGGGAATGAAGGGTATTACAGGAGTGGCGAATACTGTAGAAGAAGCGGTTGAGGTGCTTAGAATTGCAAAACAGGCTATGTATCGTAGAAACCAACGATTGGCTGAATTGAAGATAAAGAATATCATGGAGTATACACCAACTAAGAAATCTGGTAAGGTGTATATTACTGGTAGAGATTACTTAGAAACTGATATTATTAAAGTGAAGGTTAACTCGGTCGAAAAAGAGATTACAGCAAATGAGTTAGTTAAACTAGTAAACACTGAAACAATTAGTAAGATTGAAGTTTGTTTGAATGGAACAGATTGGATTGAAGTAAACTACAACTGTGTAAACTATATTTACTCCGATGAGATGAAAATGTTAGTTACAATTGTAGACGAACTAGCAGAGTTAACCCAATTAAGTGGAAGTAAAGACCAGAAGTCAAAAGACCAAGATATGCTAAGGACTGAAATTGTTAGCTTGATAGCATCTATTACTCAGTTAGGAAGAAGTGCTGCTATTCACGCTATAGTTTGCACTCAGAAACCGAGTCATCAGATACTCCCTACAGTCATAAGGTCTAATCCTTTAGCCGTTGATACATTTGTGGAGGTACTTGATGAACCAGAAGAGTAACGTGCAAGATTGTTATGATTGTAAAATTTGTGGGATTACATCAAAGACGATTGGGGGATTACAGTCTCATATAGCACACACTCATAAGTTATCCTCAAAAGAATATTATGACAAGTATTTATGGGATGGAGAATCTGGAATATGTCCGGTTTGTGGAAAACCGACAAAGTATGTTAATATGAGAATAGGGTATCTAAAATACTGTTCTCATAGATGTGTTTGTGATAGTTCTGAAGTACAAGAACAAAAAGCAAAAACAAAGTTACGATTATATGGAAGTGCAACGTATAACAATCCAGAGAAGGCTAAAAGAACTTGTGAGGAACGCTATGGTGTGCCCAATCCTCAAGCATGTGAGAGAATAAGAGAGAAGAGTAGACAAACATGGTTAAAAAACTATGGTGTGGATAATCCAAGTAAAGCTCCAGAAGTTATCAAAAAGATTTCTGAATCAAACCTAAAAAATCATGGTGTTCCTTGGGTTATGTAAAACACTGAGATACTAGAAAAACGAAGTAATTGGTGGAAGGATAATTTTGGGAATAGCAATCCATTTAAGACCACACACTTTAAAGAAGTTGCAAAAGATACAAAATTATTGAAATATGGAGATATGAATTTCAATAATCGTCAGCAAGCTTCCGAAACTATGTTAGAGTTGTATGGGGTAACCAACAATTCTAAGTCTCCAACATTTCAAAAAACAAAAACCAAACAATATGAGTACAAAGATGAGATGTTTGATAGTTCTTGGGAATTGGCTGTGTGGATATTCTTCACTGATAATAATTTACCAATTACTCGTGAACCTGTTCGTATACCTTATATAGATGGTACAAAAGAAAGAGTATATTTTCCCGACTTTTTAGTAGGAGATACCTTGTTAGAAATAAAAGGTGATAACTTCTTCACACCAGATGGAGTTTTTAAGGAAACTAGTAAGTTGAAGTGTATGGTCGAAAACAATGTTGTAATGTGGAGATATTCAGAAGTTAAGACATTCTTGAACTATTGCAAAAGAAAGTTTGACAGTAAAGATTGGGCGAAACAATTTAGAAGGAGAAGAGGAAATGAAGAAGAGAATAACTGATGTAAAAATAGGAGATAAGATATTAGGTACGGATGGTAAGTACTATGAGGTAGTTGATAAGACTCCTGTGCATATTCCAGCTAAAGTTTACTCTATTTCATTTACTAATGGTACTGTAATTTGTTCTGACACTCACCAATGGACTGTTCATACAGCAGATAATTCCTACTCTTATGTCACAGAAGCAGAAGATTTATTTATAAACAAGGACTGGTTTATTGAAAATGATATTCATTTTGGTAGATACGAAGATGATATTAAGTTGTTAGATGTTTCCTTAGTAGAGCAGACTGAATGTGTTTGTATCACAACTAATTCCCCTGATAGTCAATTCTTGATTTATACAGATAGTGAAAATCCTATCTATACTCACAACTGTGGCTTCAGGGGCTTTTGTGGGCGAGCTAATGAAACTGGGGCAAGTATGGTTGCCTTAGATAACAACTTAGCAACAACGATTGATTCAACATATCCTGGAATGGGTATTGTACAGAGTGGTGGTAAGAATGAATTTATCAGATACTACTTCTCTAAGTTTGAAGATTTAGAAGATTACTATAAAAAACGTGGTCTTGATGAATTGGGATACTCTCCTTTAGATGCTGATTATACTGGTGCAGATGCAGTAGTAGAAGATTTAGAGGGGGAAATTGAAATAACCGTTCCAAGAGATAAGACAGAGTTTGAATTTGAAGAGGACCGTGTGGAAATTGATAATAGAGATGACCAAAAATGGAGTGAGGTATAACACAAATGAGTGAGTTTACATTTAAAGAGTTTGCAAACAAGGTTAGTAATGGGGTACATAAGTTAGTTGAAACTGATTTTGAAACCTACTTTGAATTTGTAAATGATGGTGTTAGGGTATCATTAGATGAGTATTATGGGGATAAGGAAATGCGAGTAATTTGGAGATGTGAGTTTTTCAATCATGAATTATCTCTCTCTGATTCTTCTATTGTTTCAAGAGATAACTTAAATGAGTTTATTTTATTCTTAAACGAGATGATTGATGCTCGTTTCCATATTAATCAACATTTGAAGAAAATTGAGGAGTTAAGAGTGTGAAGATTGAATTACCAGTAAACATTGAGATTACAAACAACTTAGTTGGTGGTAAAAATGTAACTTATAAAGATATTTCTGTAGACCCTGGATTGGATGAATTAACAATAACAGTTGAAGTTCAGATTGATGATGAGGACTTTTCTTCTTATGATAGTTGCCCATTAAATGCAGATGGAAATGTTAGAAATATTACGTTTAATGCATACCTAACTGCCACATACAAATTAAATTTATCTAAGTTAAGATTGTCTTACTACCAAGAGTGTGAATATGTGGGGGATTTTGATGTGGAAGATGTTGAAATTTTCGAAGATGGTAAAGAAATTAATGACATTAAACTAGAGAAATCTATTATAGGAGAATTAGCGACTAGATTCACAGATAATATTGAATACAGTCTTGAATTAGATTAGGGGAGAATAATATGAAGATTGAAACAAACGCGCAAGCAGTACAAGCATTAGATACAATCATTTGTGATTATGGTATTTCAGAGGCTAATGTTATTACAGCACTTGAAAACTATTTACCAACAGATGATTTAATTGATTTTGTTAAGTACTTAGAAAAAGAATTTGATTTAGATTTAGAGTAATATTGACTTTTATGTAAAGTTGTGGTATGATTTAATCATGATAAGTGAAATTAAGAGATTAGAAATTGAAAAGATTGCAAATGACGAAAAGGTAAGAGATTACTTTACTTCTATTAAAGTGTTTGGTTCTACAATTACAGACCGTTGCACAGAAGATAGTGATATTGACTTGTTTGTTACATTGAAAAAACAATATGAAAATGATATTGACTCTAATCGTGCTTATTGTTATTTACTAACACTTACATCATCTGACAAGGATATATTCTTTGCACATGAGCAGAGTGGTGAATTTAACCCACAACTTTACAACAACATGTTAACTGGTGAGGAAATTTTAAAATAGAAGTAGGGAGTTTTATCAGTGGATATTGAAAAACTTTTAGAAAATTCAGGGTTAGAGGTAGTTCGGTCAATCTATTCCTTGAATATCGTTGAAGGTAACTTTGCAAAGTTATATCTATATTTCACCCCATTAGAAAATAATCATTATAGTGCATCGTTATTCTTTAAGGATTACGCGGGGTACATCACACCTCTAGGAGGAAGTCGAACATTAGTCTACAAAGATTTTGAAAGGTTAGTGTTAAACATAGATACAATTTCAAAGAAAGTTATTAATTTATGTGAAAAGACAAAAGACGAATTTATTGAAGAGTTTAGAGTGAATAGACCAACAAACGATTTAGAACAGGAAACTGACACTGAAGAATTTAATCTAATTAACTATAATGTAGAAGTTGGTTCTGCCAATAGTTATGGGGATAGTTGGTACTTAGCTGTTTACACTAATAAACTAGAAACTGAATTAACTGCTGATAACTATAACAAAGAAGAACTATGTGAGATACTTGATAAAAAGCATAGGGTATTCCTAAAACAAGTAACTGACATAGTATTTAATATCGAGGAAATATAAGTATGAGAATTGAAGATTTCTTAGAAAAATATGGTGATGAAGTCAATAAATTGAACGGAGGATATAGTCTTACTGTTTTCTATGGAAGATACGGTGAATTGCGACTAAGTCTGAAAGAAATAGATACAAAACTATTTGAGGGAGCTTTATCTTTTAAATCTTCAGACGGATTATATGGTGAATTGTTAGCGATAGGTAAATTTACTCATAAAGAGGTTGAAAACTTACTATCTAACTCAGAGGACATTTCTAAACAACTACAAACATTTTGCGATAGAGCAAGACATCCATTCTGCGATGAAATTGAACAGTATGTTGAGGACAATAAGTTATCAAACAACCCGCCTAAATTAGAAACTTTTAATTTAATAACTTGTATGATTCATATTGGAAAAGGTACTCAATGGCATGAACTGAGTGATAGTATAAGTGTAAGGTACGAAAAATTTAAGGTTGAGTTAGCAGAAAAAGTATTTAAACTAATTAAGGGAGTTCAGACTGATGGAAGATAAGATTAATGTAACAGCATCATTAGACAACCTACTTGGACTAGATGAATTTGACAGACTTAAAGAGGGACTATACATCTTAAAGCTACTTAATGGAATAATGGAAAATATAGTGATGTACATAACTGTATTAAGTGATGGAACATTAAAGACTAAAGTAGAAAAAGTAAATTGGAGAGAATGTCGTGACACAGTTCTACACGAGGAGAATATGTCGGTTGAAAGAGTGTGTAACATTGTTGAAAACCGGCTCTATGCTTCGTCAGCACTGTTTAAGATTAGCCGAGATTCTTTAGAAAAAATGGTTGGGGAACTTAGTGAAATTGAAACCTCAAATGTCAAAGGGAAGATAGATTTAGAGTACCACATGGTTGTATCTATTGGGCAATCTGAGGTTGAGGTTTTATTCAATAGAGGTAAGTACATATGTACAATATACACACCTTTCCTTAAACCACAGAAGTTTTATACAAGGGATATAGATAAAGTAGAAACACTATTATCTGAGATGAAAAAGAAATATAACACTACTGTGAAGAGAGTTATAGAAGAAGAACTCAGTAAAGTAAAATAGGTGATTGCTTTATGTTAATGTTAGAGGCACGCTCTACTTATTTCTACGAAATGGGGATAGCTCAGTATGATAAGTACTCTAAAGAACGTTTAATAAAAGATAAAGACCTTTTATTGTGTATTGGCTACATGTTTGAACAATCTGTGGAACTTATTTTAAAGCAGATTGCTTTTGATTGTACTCAATCATATCCTGAAGTGCATAGGATATTCATAGTTGTAAACTTCATTAAAGATAACATCACTCAATCGAAACTCCAATCAAGAAAAGAGTTATTGAGAGTGTTAGACGATATTGAACAAAATTCAAAAGTGTATAATAGTCTTAGTTATGCTGCCAAGTATGAACCTGATGTAAGGTTTTCAGTTAGACAACTAGAAGAGTTGATTGAGATTAATGAGAAGATTTTACGTTGGTATCGTAAACATGGTCTAGCAAATGAGGAATACAAACATGGATAAGGAAAGAGAATTAAAAGAAGTATTAAATGAAGTAAAAAGCATGGATAGAGATGAATTTGTAAACTTTGTACTATCTATGCAGGAAGAACCAGAAGAAAAAGAAGAAGATAAAGAGGAGATATAGAAAAATATGGTATATTTACGTTTAATTATTACATCAGCAATTGGATGTGTATTGGGAAATTTTATTTCTCGTTGGTTTGAAAAGTTAGGCTTATTTAGTAAGGCTGACAAGATGGTTGTTAAGGCAACAGATTCCCTTTCAAAGGCAACAAGTAACGCAGAATCAGAAGAAAATAAGTAATGTTATTCTCTAATGAGATTGGTAGACATGTAGTAGTATATAAACCAGACCATGAGAAGATGGACTATGATGGTATCATTGGATATTGGTCTGGTGACTACTATGAAACAATGCGAAGATTTGATTGGGATTTAGCAAGGATGTTAAAATACACCACTAAGTTTAAGGAATTTGTATTTAGTGATGTAGGATATGGTTTTAATGATATTTTTAACGAGGTAAGTAGCTATAAAGATGATGAGTGGAAAACCGACATCTGTTATGGCGACTTAATATCAATTGACGATATTTTTTACTTTGTAGACCAAAATGACAACAGTGTAGTTGAACTAGGAAAAGTCAGAAAGAAAGTATGCATCTAGTTTTAGACGGAGAGAGGAAAAGATTTAAGTGAATAAGTTAGTAAAAACAGTATTTTGTGCAACAATGATTTTAGGGATGAGTGCTTGTAGTCCTAAGAAGGTGGAACAACCAAAGAGTGAACCTGTAGAGGAAAAGACTGCAGAAGAAACAAACAATTCTATTGTAGGTAAGTGGGAAGTATCCTACGTTACTGCAAAGGGGAATAAGTACTCATTAGAAGATTTAAAGAAGATTTTTAGTGAAGAACAGTATAACCAGATTCTATTAGGATTTGAGTTTACCGATAAAGATGTTAGTATGACAGTAAACGGTAATCCATCTGGTACGACAGGTTATCAGTTAAAGGAAGATGGTACATACCAATTGGAAACAGGTAAATTCTCCTTTAAGATGGTTGATGGTGAATTACAGTTAGTTCAGAATGATTCAACAATTCATTTTGTGCGAGTAAATTAATGGTATGCAATAGCATATCTTTTTTATTTATGAGAAAGGAAAGTGTATATGGGAACAATTAGATGGCAACCAATGAGTTCAATCTGGACAAACAACCCAGCAGGAACAATCGTAGTTGGAAGCAGTGGAAGTGGAAAATCTATCTTCCTTTTAAGTACTTTAGCCAATACATTAAGTCTAAGACAACGAATATTAGCAATTGACCCTAAGAACGATTTAATAAAAATACAGAATGTTTATCCTAATGTTAAGATTGTAGATATAAATAATATCCGTGATGGGGCATTAAATCCATTTACATTCTTAAAGGATATAGATACTTCTGTTATTCTTTCTATTATTGAGTTGATTTGTGGTAAACTTTCTACGGATGAAGAGAGAGCAGTTACACCAATTATTCAGGACTTTGTAACTAGATTTAAACGAGATGGTAATTATGTAGATATGCAAGATGTAGCAGAGTACTTATTCTCTCGTGATAATAGTTTTGCATCTAATTTAGGTGCGAGATTAAAGGCGGTATCTGATAGTAAATATGGTAAACTGTTATTTACAAGAGAAGAGAACGTAGAACCATTAGAATTAAGTTTAACTGATAGTTTTGTAATCTCTTTACATGGTATGGACCTACCAGACCATACAGTTAGTGTAGAAAACTATACTGCTAGTCAAAGATTTACAAGTGCTATTGTGTACTTATTATCTTCTAAGTTATTGGAGATATTATCTTCTAACAATAAGATTCCAACAGTATTCTGCTGTGATGAGGCACACTTGTTATTTGGCAATAAAGCTATGTCGGCTATTATTGATAGATTCTTAGTAATTGGAAGAAGTTTGGGATTTGCGACAATCCTTGCCAGTCAAGGTGTAAGTCATTTTCCAAAGGGAATTGCTAACCACATTGCGACTAAGTTTATCTTTAAGAGTTCTATGGAAGAAGCAGGCTTATTCTTATCTAAATTTGACACAACACAGTTAGGGGATAATCCTATTGATAGAGAAGCTATTGTAGGAATGGTATCTTCAAAATTCGTAGCAGGTGATGTATTTATGATAGATAAGGATAACAACAGTGGATTCGTACATGTTGTTCCAAATTATCCATTACATGTGCTATCTAGTAATCCATTGGACAAGTTAAATAATGCTAAAGATTAGATTTACCTTTATTGGTACAGTTAAGAAGTTTGGATTTATCTTTGCTACAAATAAGACTTATACAACCTATGCAGAGAGTAGTAGAAAAGCAATAACAAATATACTTTATCAGATTAAACAATTAAATAAGTTGTCAAATGGTGCAAAACTAGAGTTATCAGGTAGACTAATTTGTAATTACTCATTTGATGATGAGATTATGATAGTTAAGGACAATGTGATAAAAGAACCAGAGTGTGAACTATTAGACATGTACTGCAAACAAATTGGAGATTCTAATAAGTATAAGTTAAAGAATGTAGATAATACATTTGCAGATGCTTTCCATGACATTCTTGGTTCAGATAAGTTTTCAAGAGAACAATTTATTGAGTTTGTTAATACTTACGTGGAAAAAGGTAGTACTCATGATGAATACGATTTTGATGAGGAAGAAGGAGTATCTTGGGAGAACGGAGAAAGGTTTGGTAATCATAGATGACAATGATATATTTTAATGCTAGTAAAGTGGCACGTTTTAAAAACTACTTCAATCCCGATACCTATAATTCAATGATGGTTCAATCTGCATATACAGAAACAAGAATTGTACCAATGCAATTATACGATTCTTATGACAAAGACCTATGCTTATTAGACAAAGTGGTTGTTTTGTCAGTATATGAGGGTGAATTTTGTATTGAGATTTCCTTATATTGCAATGGTGAAGAACATTTTACGGTAATTCAGGTTAACCGAGGAGATAAAGAAGAAGATATTATCTCCACTATAAATGACTACTATTATAGTGTAACTGGGGAAAATATTAGACAGAGTACATTAGATTCTTCTTATACTCAATATGATTTGATTATTGATAATACAAAAGAGTGACTTAGGTATTGACAAATGTATGGAAGTTGTGTTATGATAAACACATAAGTTGGGTATTTATACCCACCAGAAAGCGAGAAAAATAGATTAATGAATAAATTAACGAAAGTTACATTAGCAACATTAGCAGGTGTATCTGCGACATCAGTGATTTCTACACCAGTATTTGCCGAAGAAACAGAAGATGCTCAAAAGCAAGCTGAACAGGCTGTAGAGGCTCAAAAACCAGTAGTTACAACTGCACAAGCAAATGTTGATAAAGCACAAGTAGAAGCTAATACTGCTGTGGCTAATCAACAGGTAGCACAAGAAAAGGAACAGACAGCAAAGGCAACAGTTGACAATATG
>ERZ772961.118-NODE-118-length-38563-cov-5.234419_pt1 | contig 38563 bp, 42 predicted proteins | sample MGYA00580677_ERZ772961 | MGnify/ENA primary metagenome ERZ772961 (study PRJEB29015, sample SAMEA2738088) | human oral metagenome | biome: human oral; feature: human-associated habitat; material: saliva | place: China | collected 2227 ... | reverse complement strand
TCAATTAGAGAATGGGTTTGTCCAGTATGTGGTTCTATAAATGAACGTGATATCAATGCAGCTCAAAATATTTTAGATGAAGGAATAAGAATATTAGGCTTGGAACGAGCCACAGGAAACTGAAGCTGAGTAAAACGAGAGTTTCTTATGAAAAACTCATAAGTTTTAGCTGATTATGGAAGGTAATACATAATGTAGTACCAGTTCACAATTTGTCAAAAGCCTACAAAGTTTATTGACTTACAAAGTGGGTACAAAGATACTTGTTGCAAGACTTGTACGAATATCTTTAAGTACGGTTTTTCAAGCCCATTCTGTCATCAAGAAACACATTCTAAATCAAGACAAACGAAACTTAAAAGATATGGAGATGCTAAATATCTTAATGTTGAAAAACAAAAAGAAACAATGCTTAAAAAATATGGTGGTACTGGCTTAGCATCTCCTGAAATTAGAAAAAGAATAGAAGAAACTAATCTTGAAAAGTTTGGTTCGAAATCACCATTAGGTTCTAAAAAAATACAAGACAAAGTTAAGCAAACTAATTTAGATAAGTATGGTGTAGAGAATGTATTTTCTTCTGAAGAAATTAAAGAGAAGATTAAAAAGACAAATTTGAATATTTTTGGTTTTGAAAATGCTATGCAGTCTGAAGAGGTTAAGAATAAAGTTAGAAATACTCTTGAACAAGAATATGGTGGAGTGGGTTACGCTTCTGAAATTATTAGAGAAAAGAGTATCTTAACTAGAAGTGAAAATCTTAAAGAGTACTCTGATGATAATGACTTAGTTCTTATTTCTTCTTTAGAGCTAAAGTATCCTGAAGTAAGTCTAAAGGACATTGAAATATATGAGTATCAAAATTTTCATCTTATTTCTAAAGAAGATATGCATGAGGTCTTGACAAAAGATGAAGAGTTAAAGAAAATTGGATACTTGTCTAAATATGAAGCTGAGTTGCATGAATTGTTGAAGAGTATATATTCTGGAAGTATATTGCTAAATTCTAAAATTCCAAATTCTTCATTAGAGCTTGATTTTTACTTACCAGATGAGAAATTAGCAATTGAGTTTAATGGTAATTACTGGCATTCAATTAATTCTGGAAAATCTTTTGACTATCATCTAAATAATACTTTGCTTTGTCAGAAGAAAGGAATTAAACTAATTCATATATTCGAGTATGAGTGGGACCATAAAAAAGATATATGTAAAGCATTTTTAGCTTCATTACTTGGAATTTATGAGCATGATATCAACTCTAATTTTTGTAAGATTCAAGATATTAGCATTTCAACAGCTAATGAATTTTTAAAAAATAATAGCATATTATTTGATTTAAAGCAATTTAATTATTCTTGTGGTTTATTTTATAATGATGAATTAGTTCATGTATGGTGCTTTGAGAAATATCAGAAAAATTATAATTTAATTTATTTATGCTCAAAACTATATACTGAAGTTGATAATACTATTTCTATGATATCAAATTATCTTGATTTTGAGACTTTAACATCTTTTGTCGATTTAAGCAAATTTACAATTGATGAATATATAGAAAATGGTTTCACTCTTTTAAAGAATTCAGAACCTGTAAATGTGTGCTATAAAAATGGTGAAGTTCAACTTAAAGAAAATATTAAAGATTTTGATCCTACATCATGGCTACAAATTTGCAATTGTGGGTATTCAAAGGTGAGGAGGAAAGTAAAATGAGTACAATACATTGGTTGCCATCGACATCGATATTCAATAATAATGCATCTGGTAGCTTGATCTTAGGACAACCGGGTGCCGGGAAGTCATTCTTTTTATTAAATACTATGGCAAATTGTTTAGGTATGAGACAAAGAGTAATAGGGATAGATCCTAAGAATGACTTAATGAAATTAAAAAATATTTCTGATGAAATAGAAATAATTGATATAAACAAAATTAGAGATGGTGCATTAAATCCATTTACATTTTTAGATAGAATTGATGCAACTACTCTGCTAACAATTATTGAAATGATATGTGGAAAATTAGAGAGATCTGATATTATTTCAATTACACCAATAATTAAAGACTTTGTTACTGAATATAAAAGAGACAATGAATATAAAGACATGCAAGATGTCGCTGATTATTTATTTGGAAATCAGAATGAGTCTGCACAAATGATTGGTTCTGTTTTAAGATTAAATGAAGATAGTAAGTATGGTAGACTTTTATTTACAAGAGAAACACATGTAGAACCTCTCTATTTACCTAGAGATAAGTCATTTATTATATCTATACAGGGAATGAGTTTGCCTTCTTATAGTACAAAAATTGAAGATTACACAGCTGAACAGAGATTTACATCAGCAATTGTATTTATAATAATTAAGAAATTAGAAGAAATTCTATCTGGTAAAAATAAGATACCAGTTAATTTAGTATTAGATGAAGCTCACGTATTATTTGGAAATCCAGAAATGAGTAGAGTTATACATAACTTTTTAGCTCTAGGAAGATCTTTAAATATTTCAACTATTTTAGCATCACAGGGTATGAGTCACTTCCCTGATACTATTCCGCAGTTTATAAGTAGCAAATTCATGTTTAGGAGTGCAATGAATGAAGTTGAAGCATTCTTAGATGTTTATGATACAAGTAAGTTAGATATGACTAAGTCATTAGATAAAGAAAATGTAATGAATGGTATAATTAATTTAAATCCTGGTGAATGCTTCTATATTGATAGATCTGCAAGACATGGATTTTGTAAAATTATTAGTAATTATCCAGTTGAATTGCTAACAAGCAATCCAATTGACAGGAAGGACTATGATGAGAGTTAACGATTATTCTGATTTAATAAGTAAATTTAATATTTTACGTGCAGAATATTTAGATGATTTAGAGAGTATTGATAAGACTGAGTACTGTAACGAATGTTTAGAATTTTGTTTAGATTGCTTACATTATCTTTGTTATTATAATGATATTCAGATATCAGAAGATACTGAAAACATGAAAATACTTTTTGATATTTTGAGAACAAACAATATTGATATTTGTTATTCTGAACAAATTTATGATATTCTTTATTGTAATGAAAAACAAAATTTAAGTACTGAAGATTTACATGTATGCTATAATGCAATTAACGTTTGTTATTCAAATGTTAACGATCATCTAAATATTCTATTATTCTAAAAGAAAGGATGAGTATGAGAGAACTATTTAGAAAAAACACAAAGTTAGTAATTCAAATAGAGTTATTTATTCTGCTCATTTGTCTTTGTACTCTTTTACATATTTCACCTAAAGCTTTATATTGTGGTGAGAAGGTACATGCTTTGACTGTTGTAAAAGTAAACAATAAAAAAGTAGGCTACTTTAAAAATAAAAAAGAAGCTGAAAAAGCAGTTAAGAATGCTATTCAGTCAAAAGTACCTAAGAAAGACTTCAAAAAAATAGAAGTAAAAGATAAAGTTGAAATTGAAACTAAGAATGTTGATTCTAAATTAGAAGTAAAATCAAAAGATAAAGAAATCAAAAAAGTAGAAAAGAGTATAAATGTTCAAACTGAGTATATTGAAACAAAGAATGTTGAAGATACTACTCCAGTAGAAGAAAAGAAGACTGATGAACTTTATGTTGGTGAAACAAAAGAAGTAGAAGTTGGTGAAGCAGGTACTAAAGAAGTAGAGACAAAAACTGTTTATGTCAATGGTGAAGTAAAAGATACGAAAGTAGTATCAGAAGAAGTAACTAAGCCAGCTAAAAAGAAAATAATTTTAATTGGTACTAAAGAGAGACCTAAAAATTATAGTACTTATGGTTCTAAGTATAACTCACCGATGTATAAAGGTGACGGTCTGTCAATTGTAAATTATGGAAAACAATTCTTAGGAAATCCATACGTTTATGGTGGTACTAGTTTAACAAAGGGTTGTGATTGCTCTGGTTTTATTTATAGACTTTATTTAGATAGTGGTTATAGTGTACCGAGAGTTGGTTTTGATAAGATTGGTAAGAAAGTAAGTTTATCTGAAGCTAAGCCTGGTGACATTGTTACTTACAAAGGTCATTATGCTTTATATATTGGAAATAATAAAGTTATTCATGCTTCAAATCCACAATCAGGAATAATTGAAACAAATATAAATTATTCTGGTGCAATTTTATCAATTAATAGAGTAGTAGAGTAGAAAGGAGTAGTTTGATGAATAAGAAACTTGAAAAATTTACAACAATTATCTTAATTTTTACTACTATGATTATACTTACTACTATGCTAGCAATTAGCATTAAAATTTCAAATAAAAGAGATGATTATTCTGGTAAATATTATATTATTTCTTCTAAAATTTCAAATGTAAAAATTGATGATAAGAAATTAATCGGTGATATTAAATTAGAAATTAAAGATAAGAAAGCTATAATTATCATTAATAATACAAAAGAAAAATATAAAGTGAAGAAAGTTAAAGATAGTGAATTAGTATTCTATAATTCTTCAAATAAAATTAAAGTGGACAAAGAAAATAATACTCTAAAGTTTAAGTACAATGGTGTCGATTTAACTTTGGATAGAAAAGAGTAAGAGACTATGTTTTTATATTCATATAGCAGTATAGCTAAAAGAGAAAAGAAGATATACTCAGTAGGAGGAACTAAAATTAGTTCTACTGGTGTTTCTGTAACATTTATGAAAGTTATGGGACCTGTAGTAGCTTTATTTCTATTTACTGGACAAGTACTTGCAATGTTATTAGGTAAGCATTACTACAATGTTTTTGACAATGATTTTTCTATTAAGTATCTTCTTTTCTGGTTAATAAGTGGAATTACAATTGGTGGTAGCTTATGGTATATTAAAATAGAGACTTATAGACTTTATGAATATCTGCTTGCTTATTTTAAACCTAAGAAAATTTATACTTGTTTAAATATATCAAGAAATGACATAAAGTTATACAAGATAAAAATAAAAGATATAGTAAAGTCTTGTTTTTAAAGGAAGGAAATTATGGGAAAGAACAAAAATGTATTATCTCTAGTAGATAGTAAAATAAGAATACTTGGAGATAATATTTTATATAACGATGGAGTGTTAAATGCTTATTATATTCTACCACTCTTTAATTATTCTGTAGCATCTTCTTCAGGTATTGAGTATATTATAAATGATGTAACATCTGTATTGACTAGCTTATCTTCAAGAAAGAGAGATATTACATACTCAATACAAACGTTTGAGAAGATAATTAGAAAGAAAGATGTATTGTCTAATTTATTAGAGACAATTAGATTATATGAACCTAATGCTGATATGCCAGATGAATTTACTGAGAACTTAGGTCCAGCAAATCAAACATTCTGTCTACTTAGTGTAGAAATTGATACTTCTGACATCATAAATATTGAGAGCTTATCAATAAAAGAAACAGCAAAAGAAGTTGGAAAGAACTTTATAAATAAGCTAATGGGACTTGAATTCGATTTTGACTTAGATAAGATATTTTCATCTGAAGAGAATATTTTTATGACACTAAAACAGAGATGTGTTAGAGCATCTAAAGAATTAGTGTTTTATCAATATGTATCAAAGCTTTATCCGTCATATGAAATTAGCTATGATAAATTATCATTCTTTAATGATACTAGATATTCAGACATTTTAGGTGCTGTTACACAAACAGTTGAAGATAAATTTGGATATTTCATAATGCACAATGAAGGAATTGACTTATTTGACTTAGATTCTCAAGATACTTATGGTTGTATCTTAGACATTAAAGAATTTCCAATAGCTATGAATACATCTGACTTTGAGTTAAATTATCCTGGAACACAAGTAGTAATAAAGAGTATCTCAAAAGAGCAAGCATCTATTAAAATTAAGAGAACTAGAGCAGCTGATAGATATGAACAAGAAGAAGCTGAAAAAGCTGGTGCTGAAATTGAACAATTAGAAAAGACATTGGAGAGTATTGACATTGCTACGCATGCTCTACAAGAATTAGATGCCGGTGTACAGATGTGTACTTTCAATTGTAGTATACTTGTTACTGGTACAACATTACAAGAATTAAAGGAGAACGTTCTTTTAATTCAGCATGACTTAAAGAATAAAGATGTACTAGCAGCAAAGTCATTAAATCAAGCAAAAGACTTTATTGATTATTATCTAAAGCTTAGACCAAGAAAATTTGAGCATTTTAGTAGTTTAGCTTATTGTCTAGCATTTAGACTTAATGCTGGTTCAGTTGTAGGTGACTTAGATAACTCAAAATTCTTTGTACCTGCAATTGGAGTTGATATTTAGTTATAGTCTTTGACTCAGATGCATCTAGATGTACTCAGAATGTACATAGAGATAAGTTGAGTTGCTTTTAATATAAATATATAACTAAGTATAAAAGTTAACTAGAGTACATCTAGTGTACACTGAATAAGGAGTAAATTACATGCAAACATTTTATAATTATGACGGTGTTTTCTTTTATATCGATCTTGTAATTGATGAATATGAAGTAGATGGTAATTATTGCTTAGAACTTTCAAAGATAACTGAAGATTCAAGTAGTATTTCAACGTTTGATACATATTCATTTTCTTCTGAAAAAGAAAGAGACGACTTCAAAGAACAATTATCCAGTAAACTGAGAAGAATTGCATTGCTAGATGAAGAAATTGAAGATATACTTTGTATGTGATGTGTGATATAATTAATATGCAAGTAATTTTAATTTAATTTATTGGAGAAATCACATGACAAGACAAGAATATCTAAATGCAATTGAAAAACTAAATGAGCATACAAAATACTACGATGCTGGAACACCAGTAATATCTGATGAAGAATGGGATAATCTATATTTTGAAATTTCAAAGTATGAAGAAGAGACTGGTTTTATTTCTGAAAATTCACCAACCTCTTCAATATCTTATCAAGTTACAAATAAACTAGAAAAGGTTACTCATTCTCATCCTATGCTTTCATTGTCAAAAACTAAGAGTATCGAAGACTTAAATAATTTTAGTACTGATGAAACAATTCTGATGGCTAAGATGGATGGTCTAACATGCTCATTGACTTATAAGAAAGGCATTCTTACTCTTGCTGAAACAAGAGGAAATGGCATTATTGGTGAGAATATAACTCACAATGCTATGGTAATTGATTCAATACCTAAAAGACTTGATACTTTTGATGATTTAGTAGTTGATGGTGAAATTATTTGTGATTATGAGTCATTTAAAGAATTTAGTAGTGACTTTAAAAATCCAAGAAACTTTGCATCTGGTAGTATAAGACTATTAGACTCTGAAGAATGTAGTAAGAGAAAATTATCATTTGTTGCTTGGGATTTGATTAACTCAGAGTTCACTACTCTTGAAGAAAACTTAAATTATTTAGATATTCTTGGTTTTACAACAGTACCACGAAAAATATTTGAGAATGATAATGACATTGAACTGCTTAAAGAAGAATGTAAATTCTTAGATTATCCTATTGATGGACTAGTTCTTAAAATCAATGACATCAAAAAGTATAAGAGCTTAGGTAGCAATGACCATCACCCTCTTGGTGGTATTGCATTTAAGTTTTATGATGAATTATTTGCTACTGAACTAGAAGATATTATCTGGAGTATTGCTAAAACTGGAATAATCACACCAATTGCAAAATTTAAACCTGTTGAAATTGATGGTACTTCTGTGTCTAAAGCTAGTTTGCATAATCTAAGTATCATGAAAGATATACTTGGAAATCCATATGCTGGTCAGAAGATAAACGTGTTCAAAGCGAACATGATAATTCCTCAGGTAGCTAGTGCTGAAAAGAGTGAATGTGGAAATATTGAAATTCCTCTTCATTGTCCAGTTTGTGGTGGTAATACTCAAATAATCAAGCAATATAATACTGAAGTTTTAAATTGTACAAATCCTAATTGCTCTTCTAAACTTTTATATAAACTTAGTCATTTTATTGGTAAAAATGGAATTGATATTGATGGTCTTTCTGTTAAGACATTGGAAAAGCTAATTGATTTAAATTGGCTAACTTCTTTAGCAGACATCTTTAAACTTAAAGAACATAGAGCTGAGTGGGTTGAATTAGAAGGTTTTAGAGAACATTCTGTAGATAAGATTTTAAAACAGATACCTGAAGAGGTTGAATTTTGGAAATTGATAGCTTCTATAGGAATTCCTGATATTGAGAAGTCTATGGCTAAAAAGATCACTGAATATTTCAAAGATGTAGAGTCTTTTCTTTCTGCTGTAGATACTGATTTTGATTTTTCAAAGATAAATGGAATTGGTTCGGTACTTTCAAATAATATTAAATCTTTTGATTATTCTGAATTTAGAGAATTAATTAAGTATGTAAAGATTAAAGAAGAAAAGACTAGTAATACTGGTAATCTAAGCAATCTTACATTTTGTATTACTGGTTCTCTAAGTCATTTTAAAAATAGAGATGCTCTTGTAGAAGTCATTGAGAATAATGGTGGAAAAATAGGTGGAGTTAACTCTAAACTAGATTACTTAATTAATAATGACATTGATTCTAATTCTAGTAAAAATAGAAAAGCAAAAGAGCTTGGAATTAAAATTATTACTGAAGAAAATTTTTTGAAAATTTTATCATAGAGTATTTTCTTTTCAACCTCTTTATGATATAATAACTAAGTCAAGGAAAAGAGGTAATCAAAATGAGTAAGAAGAAAAAGACAGAAAGAATTGGAACAATTTCAGCAATAGATATACTAAATAAGACTAAGGGAATTCAAGATATTCCTTTCAAGTCTGGAAAGTATCTCACTGAAAAAGACAGACCAAGAAAGAAATTCAAGCCTAGAGATGTTGATAGATATTAATAATCAAGAGTCCAAGTTTTAGTGCTTGGACTCTTTTGAGATTGGAGACAAGATGAGACTTATTGATTTACAAGATATTGTAAAAGAATATATAGAAAAGAATAATGACTTGATAAATTTGGATTCTTACGACTGTTCCGAATTAGCTGAAGATATTCAAGAAGAAGTATATAAAAAATTTAATCTGAAAGGATGTATTCTTACATTTACTCCACAAAATAGAAATGATGTACTACATGTTCTTGAAAAAAATAAAATTAAAGACTATCAATATCATTCTGTTTTGTTATTTAATGGTTTGATTGTAGATATTAGAAGTATTATGAATGCTGATAATATTGCATTTAAATCACATGACGAGTACTTTCAAGAATTAAAAGATTTAAATCCGGACATAAAAATTTTGGAATTTCAAGAATAAAGAAAGAGGAAAATTAAATTGAATAAAGAATTAGCAGAGCTTATTATTTTTAATAGTATTTTTGAAGCAGTTAAAGAGACAGGAGACTTTTCATTGCTTCAAGATAAACTAGAAATTATTGAGCCTAGAAATACTATACTTGATAAATTTATTGATTTAAACTCTAATTCTGATTATGCTTATTTAAAGAAGTCATTTAATTGTGTTCCAGAAGAATATACGCTGAAGTATGCTGGTATCTCTGGTAATTTTAATGCTAGAGCACAGGAAGAATGGTTTAAAAACTACACTAAAAAGCCTAATAAGTATGTTACATATATACTTTCATCTTTTTTAAGTAAGCTACGCATGAATAGAAAACTTAGAGAAAAAATCAATAAAGATTTTCTTGAGTATATTGCATCTATACTAGATATTGATACATCATCACTCGATATTTCTAAAGACGATAAGGAATTTTTATTTTCTTGTGAAGAATTTCAAGATTTAATATTTATTACATTTGCTGAAACAATTTACAATCCTGAAATAGAAGATGATATAAATACAAAGTTTACAAGATCAAATAAACTTTTTTGGGATAGATTCAATGAATTATATGAAAAAGTATTTATTAAAAAATTTGGTGAAAATAAATTACTTGAAAAAGGTTTCTTTTTAGATGATGTTCTAATGAAATATAAGAAAGAATATGGTTTTGATGTTTTTGATGATGCTTTAGATAAGACAATTTATCCAGAATATCCAAAGCAATATTTACCATACTTCAACTTTCAAGATAGTAAATATAAAAATAAAGTAAATGATGAAGAGTATATAAACTTTAGAAAAAGAGAATTTGCACTCTATAATGATCTGTGTGACAAGTATGGGATTTTGAAAACTAGAACAAAAATGATGTAGTTGATTTATTCCAGAAGTCATATTTATCTATAATAAGTGAGCAATAATTTGCAAAGTAATATTTTGTATTACTGAATATCTCAGATATATCCAGATGTACTCAGAATGTACACAGAGACAAGTTGAATTGTTTTTAATAGTAATATATAACTAAACATAAAAGTTTACTAGAGTACATCTAGTGTACACTGAATAAATAATAATAAAATTGTAAGGAATAAATCGAAATGATTATAAATTTCAAAAAGATAAAATTAAAAAACTTTGTATCATTTAAAGATGAAGAAATTATATTTGATAAGTATCAAGGTTTTATAAATATTTTTGGTGATAATAAATCAGATGACACTGCAAAGTCTAATGGCTCTGGAAAATCATCACTTTTTAATTCTATTTGTTGGTGTCTAACTGGACAAACAATCCAAGGTTCTAAGAAAGTTGAGAACATTTTTTGTTCTGGAGAAACAAAAGTAGAATTGAATTTTGTATTAGATAACAAAGATTATACTATAATCAGAAGTAAAAATCCATCAAACTTGAAAATATTTTTAGACAATAAAGATATTTCAGGTAAAGGAATTAGAGATACTGAAAAAATTGTCAAGGAACTTTTACCAGACATAGAAACAATCATTTCATCTGTTGTTATCTTGGGTCAAGGTTTACCAAATAGATTTACTAATAATTCTCCTACTGGTAGAAAAGAAGTATTAGAAAAATTATCAAAATCTGACTTTATGATTGAAGATATAAAGGATAAATTATCTAATAGACAAAAGGAGCTTAAATTAGTACTCAGAAATAATGAAGACAAGCAACTTAAGTTAAAAACTATTTTGAGTACTAAGAAAGAATTACTTCAACAATTAGCTAAGCAGTATAAGTCTTTTGATTATGGTACTCTAAAAACACAACTTGATGAACTTAAGAAATTAGATACAACAATAATACAAATAGACTCTACTAAGCTTAATTCTTTAATTGATAAGCAATTAAGTTTAAAAGTATCTGATTATGAAATAAAAGACATAAAAGAACTTGAAAAAGAATTAATTGAGTGTCAGACAACTCTTAAAAGTCTTAAATCAAAGAAGAAAGACTTAATGAGTGGTATCTGTCCTACTTGTGGTAAAGAAGTAGATGCTTTTGAATTAGAAGAAAATGATACTGAAATTTGTTTACTAGAACAAAAAATCTCAGAAATAAATGAGAAAATTGTTAAAATAAACAAAGAAAACAAAGAGTCTGAAAATAAAGCAAAAGAAGAATATCAAAAGAAATTTGATACTATTTCTAGTAAAATCAAAAATCTACAAGCTGAGCAATCAAAGATACAAAAAGAAAATGAGAAAAGACTCAGCACTTTAAATAAAATAAAAGAATTAGAGTATGCAATTAGTTCTTTAGATGAGAAAAAGAATAATATCAAAGAACAAGGTACTCAAGTAAAAAAAGAATGTGCTAAACTTGAAAAAGAAATAAGTAAGATAGATATTAAAGTCTATGAAGATAAATTAGATATTATACGAAAGATGTCAAACATTGCTTCAAGAGATTTTAGAGGTTATCTTCTTACGAATGTAATATCATTTATTCAAGATAGATTAGTACATTATAGTAATTTTTTACTAAATACTGATAATATTAAATTTGAATTAGATGGAAATAATCTACAAATTTATCTTTTAGACAAAGAATATGAAATGCTATCTGGTGGTGAAAAGCAAGTAATAGATATTATGGTTCAATTATCTATTAGAGATATGTTGTGTACTTACTTCAATTTTAGCACTAATATCTTAGTAATTGATGAAATTACTGATAATTTAGATTCTAATAGAGCTGAAAAAGTATTTGAGCTATTAAGTAAACTAGACTTAGAGTCTATATTTGTTATAAGTCATCACGAAGATTATAATATTCCATTTGATAGACAAATTAAAGTTGAAAAAGATAAAAATAATATTTCTAGAATTATAAATATGTAAGGAAGTACAAAAAAATGGAGACAATTTTTGATAAGTATAACAAAATACCTAAAAAGTATAAAGATCTTCTAGTCTTTTATGTAATTAATCATAACTTTAATACAAATGAGATTGAAAAGTTTAATATCTTTAGTAATATCAAAGTAAGTGTTTATGCTTATGATGCTATTAAAGAATATCAAAAGACTAAAGACATTACAAATTTCAAAGAGCATATCGATGCTGTTGTAAGATATGAAGAGCAACATAGATGTGAGTATGAAATATTAGCTGGTGGTCTATTTTCTGATCCAGATAAGTTCAAAAAGATTGATTGCTATTCTCAGTTTAGACCTAACTTAGATATATTTGTTGATTATTTGATTAAGAACATTGAGGAGTAAAAAATTGAAATTAGGACTTTATACAGATGTACATTTTTCAAAATATTCTTCAATCGTTCAAAGTCGTGGAGATAAATATACAACTAGACTTGAGAATTGCATAGACTCTATAAACTGGGCTGAAGAGGTTCTAAAAGATTGTGATAAAATTATTTGTCTTGGAGACTTCTTTGACAAAGCATTTGTGGATGCTGAAGTAATAGAAGCATTGAACGAAATTAACTGGAATTCAAAAGAGCATTACTTCTTGCTTGGTAATCATGAGATAGAAGGTCAATTCAACAACTTAAAGCTTTTACCAGGTAAATGGATAACTGAGTCAGTAATTGAAGATAATATTGCATTTATACCTTTTGGTGGAGAAGAATTGTGGTCTGATATTGTACTATCACATAATATGATAAAAGGTATTCAAATGGGTGGAATTCTTAGTAATACTGGAATTGACTTAGAAGAGATTAAAGAAAAATGTAAGATTTTTGTAAATGGACATCTACATTCTGATGAGATTATAGGAAATTACATCAACCTTGGTAACTTAACAGGACAGAATTTTTCAGAAAATGCTCAGTATCATTCTCATAATATTATGATTTTAGATACTGAGACTTTTGAGTATAAATTAATTGAAAATCCATATGCATTTAACTTCTATAAGCTCGATAAAATAATTCCTTTGAAAAATAATGCAGTTATTACATTGAAAACAAAAGATAAAAACATTGAGCTACCAAAAGAAGTAATTGCATCTAGAATAATATTAGAAAAAGAATTAGATAATGCTGAAAGTGAAAAACTTGAAGATTTAGAAATAGATCATATTGAAAGTTTTAAAAATTATATTTTGATGACATTAGGTAGTTCAGATTTAGTTAAGTCTGAATTAGAAATGCTCTTGTCATAAGGTGTGAAAAATATGCAAGAAACAACTAAGAGATCTGAGTTCAAAAAATTCATAGATTTTGAACATGGAGATAATTTTAATAAAAACATAAATATTAATGGATATATTTTCTATAGAGATAAGAGTTTTATTTCTATAAATATCAAGAAAGTACAAAATGTAAATGTGTGCTGTATTACATACATGTATATATTGAGTAAGAAAGACTTTATTAAGTTATTCAGTGTACTTTCTAAATTCTTAGCTGGACATGATGTTAAGTTTATATACTACATAGAACATAGACGTCCGGCAAATTATGATGAAAAATATTTAGAGCTTATAGGCTTTAATGTTGAAAAAAATGAAAGAGAAAATGTGTGGTCTCATAACTTTGAGCCTACTAATGGGTTCTCTAAAAATCAAATATTGGAAGCTTACTTATAAGGGGGTTTTATTATGATTAAAAGACGACTGATTATTATCGGTCTTTTTTTATGCCTTCTTACTTCTACTGTTTTTGCTTCTACAGATTGGTATACAAATAGTGAAGACACTAAAGATATTAGTAAATTTGGTGATTCTAAAAGAACAACAGGCTCATCTAAAAATAATATAGATAAGCAAGATATTTATGACACTAAACTTGGAGATATTAAAGATATTCCAAGCTGGTTAAATAAGAATAAAAGTTTTGTTGTTGTCAGAAAGAGTAAATCTGGAAATACAAAAGTTTATGTAAATACACCAAATGTACAGCAACTTTTAAAAGTATCAGTTTTAGGATATTCACCTACTGGCTGGGAAAATCAAACGTATACACCAGAAGATAATATAATTAAAAATGTTGGTGAAAATGATAATAATATAATCAATAAGTTTGGTTACAATATTCCAGTAAATAGATATTCTGGTGAGAGTCCATCTTTAATCATTGAACCTGATAATTTTGTACCTACAACAATTAGAGGGAAAATAAAAGCTTTAGTAGATGCTGCTACTGGTGGTAGTTTTATTAAAGCACCCGATAAAGAGAATTACAATGACTTAAAATATTTAGGTCATGAATATGCTGATAGTTCTTCAGAAAAGCACTTAATTTTTATTCAGAACTACTGGAATACATTCAAAAATAGTGTAGCAGAAGAAGCTGATATTTCTGGTGGTATAGCAAGTGCAGCTTTAAAAGAATATGACGAGCAACAGGGTAAAAAAGGTGGAAAGAAGTATAAGAGCTGGTATGGAACAGATGCTGACTGGTGTGGTATGTTTGTATCTTACTGTGTATTTACTTCTGGATATGCTGATAAAGGAGAACTTAAAAAGTTTGGAGCATTGGCTAAAGCTTGGAAGAAACCTAAGTTAAGTAATAAATGCAAATGGACTTATTCTCCTGCTAGTTCAGCAAAACCACAAAAAGGTGACATTGTAGTATTTAAGCATGGACATGTAGGAATTATTGTTGAAGTTGAAGGTAATAAGATTCATACTGTAGAAGGTAATACTAATACAAGAAATCATAAAAACTCAGATGTAGGTAAGCATAAATATTCTATGAGTAACGATGACATTGATGGTTATTGTAGACTTATAAAGAACAGTGAAGAGAGTGCTTCATACGAAAATAAGAATACATTTACCGGTAATAATATAAGTATTAGTGCAAAAGAAAAGATACCTCAAAATCAATGTTTACTCTCAAATGCAGATGGTAATTGTGTAAAAACAGTAGCTGGTACTGAAACTTCTGTATCAGTTAAAGATTTATACTTTGAGTCTGGTGCATTTAAAATAGATACTGGTAGAGGTAAACTTACAAGAGCTCAAGCTATAAAAGTAATGAATACTTTGCAAAGCTACTTAGGACCTACATACAGTGAAGCAATGTCGAATTTAATGACAATAATGGAACAAAGACTAGGTGATAAGTATAAGACACCTAAGTATTTAGATCCAAGAGTAATGCCATATGACATTGATTTGTTACAACTAGATCAAGATAAGAAAGATATAACTGTTAGAGATCCAAGAGTTGAAATATACAATAAGACAAATACTTTTGGTGGCTTAGTCAATGAGAGAATTAATCTAAAGAGTGTATTCAATCAAAATACATTAATGAAACCAGCACTAAAAGTAATTGGTTTATTTTCTAAAGGTGCTGTTGTTGTAAATCAGCTAACAAATTTTGAAGTAATTGATAATCTAGGCTTAAGTCCAGCAAAGTTATGGAAGAGTGCACCAGCAACACTAGCAATGCTGCTTTTAATGTGTCTATTTGTATTTAAACTTGTTAAGATGGCTTCGAAATTCTTAACAGGAAATGGAGTAGCACTTCATCAAGTATTAATTACTACTTTCTTCTTTGCATGCATGCTTGGTCTAGTAACTATGTTTACTATAAGACCTGACAGAACATGGAATACAATTAAGAAAGTTGGAAATGTTGCTTTTAATGCTGGAGAAACTATAACTGTAGAGCAAAATGGTGATGTTTCTGAGTTATTTGGAGATAACATAGATTCTTCTGTTACTTATTACTTACCATACTTCAATGCTTGGACTGAGTATAATACTGGATATCCACTATTAGCTAAAGAGCAACAGATAGATAAGAAGTCAAATGCACCAGAAGTAGATAGTATAAAGTTACCTAAATTGAATGGTAAAGAGACTCAGTTATGGGCTGTAGTATTAGCAGATTCATTTAATCAAAAAGGAGAAAATGGATACGGTGCTAATATAGAAAATGCTGCAACAAATACTGAAGCTACTAAAAATGGAATGGTTGTAAATACAAATGCATATAGAGCTGTAGATCACTTTATAGCACCTAGATTAACTTCTAAGAGTCCAAAAGATGGTAAGTTAAATATTACAAATACTATAAATGAAAATTATAATGGACATTTTCAAAATATGAGTTTCTTTTCAACATGTGCTCATATTATAACCGCTTTTAATATGTTTTTAATTGCACTGATAAAATGTTTGATTTTCTATTATTTTGTTTATATGCTATTTATGTTAATTTATAACTTAATACTAGCTGTTGGTGCTAGAACAGATGTTAGAAAACTATTTAAGAATACTTTCTTCCAGCTAATATACATAACTCTTTGGGGAACTTATGCTGGTTTAGTAATACTACTAAATAGTGCTTCTACAGATTTATTAGCATTTGCATTTAGTGTTGGACTACTATCATTAACATTTACTTTTGTTAGAATAATGAAGAGTTTTCCAGACACATATCCAGCATCACTGAAAATTATTGGTGACTTAGTAGAAAAAGCTAAGAGTAAATATACACAACATAGAAGAATGAGAGGGTTAAGAAGATGGTAAAGAAAATAAGCGTTATTCTTCTCACTCTCATTTTTTCAATTAGTTTTGTATTTGCAGATAATAGTAATTACTGGTCAAATGCTGAAAAAATAGGTGGGTTCTTAGTTAAAGAAATGCAACTCAACCCAGCTGTAGCGTTTGGTGTTCTTGGTAATATTGATGCTGAAAGTGGATGTAGACCAGACGCTGTAGAAGGTAATGGAGAAGGTCATGGTATTTGTCAGTGGAGCTTTGGTAGAAAAACAAAACTAAAGAGCTTTGCTGCAAGTAAAGGTAAAGATTGGAAAGATTTAGATGTACAGCTCTTATTCCTCAAAGATGAGATGAATGGACCTTACAAGAAAATCTATGACAAGATAAAGAAGTTACCTAACAATAAAGAAGGTATGGAACAAGCATGTAGAATTTGGATGCTTGAATTTGAGAGACCTGGAAATCAATCTGAAAAAGCTCAGAAAGGTAGAGTATCTAGAGCTGAAAAGATTTATGACCACTTTGGTGGTAAGTTAGATGGCTATTCTGTCGGTGCTGGTGGTTATACTCAAGATTATGACATTTTAAGTGAGACAATCGGACCAGTAACAAGTGTATCTTATACTGATGGTTCTGTTTTTACAACTACAAAGACAGATAAAGAGCATAGAAAAGAAATAAATGAAGAGATTTTAAAATCAACAGTAAAAGGTAAATCTACTAATAGAAAGACATATAGTCTATATGATAGATTCGGTCCAAGACTACAATTTGTTGACTATTATGGTGAAAGAGAGTCTCAGATACAATTATTTGATCATATTGTCTCTTATGGTATGCAAGATAAGCTATCAGACTTAGAGTTGAAAGACTTAAAGTATGAAGCACCTGTTTATTTGAGTTCTACTGTATATAAGAATAGACCTAGAGTATTAACTTCAGAACAAGTCAAAGCTGGTTTTCAAGATCCAAGAGTAACTCAATTTGAGACTAATAGTTTAGGACAGAGATTAGTTTTAATACATTCTAATATACTGCTCTCTATAGCATCTACAATTACAAATTTTGTTACATTCTTAGCTGGAACAAAGTTCTTAGTATTTATTAAAGATACATTTGACTATATCGTTACTACAGAATTCTGGACAGTAGCATTAAAAGAGTCTGTGTTGTACATTATGATACTATCAATGTCGTTCTTCGTGTTCTCTTTAGTTAAGTATGCTTTAGGATATGCAAAAGGAAATGCTAGTGCTAGAGGATTTATTCAAAGATTTTTAATAGGTGCTTTATCTGTTGGTCTAGTTTATGCTATGATTGTAGCACCTTTAAAAGTAAATAAGATTATTTATAATCTCACAACATCAGTAGACCAGATATTTGATGAGAGTTTCAATATGGCTAAAGTTAACAATCCTGTTGTTTCTTCTAGTGACTCTACAAATGTAAAAGAAGCTACAATCTGGGAGACAACTTTATTTAAGCCTTGGGTTGAAGGAACATTTAATGCTGACTACGATGATCTTTATACTCAATATTCAGATAAAAGTGAAAAGCATAAGATGAAACAATCTTATACACCTAAGCATGATGCTAAAGGTTTAAAAGAACCTTTTTATGACTCTGCTACTTTAACTGGAGATATTCAGGTAGATAGAGGTGGTGGTAAAGTTGAAAAGAACTGGGCTGCTTTTGCTTACTCTACATTATCAAAATATCATATTGGTCAAGAGTATTATGATAAGACTAAAGATTTAGGTGACAAAACTAAGAAGGAAACCGATGATAAAGATAGCACATTATTTCCACAGGCTATGACTACAGCAAATGATAAGAATTTATATGCTGATACATTCAGGTGGATCGATGCTAAAATGAATATTAGTCCACAATATATGCTGAATGATGAAAAAGTTGATAGTTATAATGATAGCAATCAATTTGAAACTCATTATTATAAAGCTGGTTGGAAAATGCTAATTAATTCTTTACTTTTATTGTGCTTACTACCAGTTTTAATTGCAAGACTTAGAGCATTTTTAAGACTAATGATAACAGTAGTAAAAATAATTGTATATAGTATAAAAGAACTATTTGTTGATGGTTCTGGAATTTCAGTATTGTGGAGTGATTTTAAAGAAAATTTCTTAGAGTATATATTTAGAGCAATACAACTAAATATACTCATAGTACTTTACTCTATATTAGTAGGAGCTGATAATATATTAGCAAGTATAGTTTTTGTTATTTTGAGTTTTGTGATGACAAATACTACACCTATGGACATTTTAAATATTGTCAAAGATACTGGACGTAAAGTACAAAGATTCGTATAATTTGAAAGGAACGTAAAAATTGAAAAATATAATTGTTACTAATAATTCTATACTACCAGAAGAGTTTAAATCTTTTGAGTATTCTGTTCTAAACTCTGATGAGTTCTTTGAACAAGCTGGTAGTGATGCTGGACTACAGATAGAGGAGCACATTTATTATGATGCTTCTCTTCTTACAAAAGATAGATATGAAATTCTTAAAGCTGGCTTAGAACCTGAAGTATTAATATTCTATAAGTTCGATAATCAAATACTAGATACTTCTCTTTCTTTTGAACCTGGTGAGCTTAAGATTTATAAAGCACCAAAAAAGGAAAAAGAAGAACCTGTAGTAATTGAGCCACCTAAGGTTGTTGAAGCACCAGCAGTTAAGGGAGAAATAAAGAAAGAAGAACCTCCAGTAGTAGAAGAAGTTGCTGAGTCTATAGATGATATTTCAGTTATTAACGATGTAGAAAATAAAGTTGATAATCATGGACTAGATACTGAGCACTTAAATAATCTACTTAATTATGATGATGTTACTTCTATGAGTAGTTCTTCTACTAAACCAGCAAAGATAATCACATTTGGTAGTGCTAAAGGAGGTACTGGTAAAAGTTTTACTTCAGTACTTACTGCTTATAGATATGCAAATGCACATCCAAATGAAAGAATTGCATTTATAGATTTAGATGTAATTACTGGTCAGATAGGTGTAATTATTAATAAGACACTTCCAACTCTATACGATTTTTATAAGCAATACAGACAAGGTAATAAAGATTTTAATTATTTGGAGAATGTAAAAACAAAGAATGACCATTTTAATTCTAATATTGATTTTTACTTGTCTCCAGGTATTGACATTGATGAAGTTACTAAAGATATTGAATTTTGGAAATTAGTACTTGAGTTGCTATACAAAAATTATGATTGTGTATTTATTGATACTGGAATTGACTATAGAGGTAAAGAAGTAATTAGAAATGCATATAGAATTGCAGATAAACTTGTATTAGTTACAAACATGTCTATTCAAGCAATTAAGACTACAATTACGCAATTACAAGTATTATCTGGTAAGAGAAAAAACAATGCATTTACAAAAGAAAATAACATGCTAGCAAAGACGTCTATTGTTTTAACTAGAGTATCAGCTAATGATTCTATTAATTCACTCGTCATAGATAACTTAAAGCAATATGCTCCAATCGTTGCAGCTTTTGGTAATATCGATGATAAAATTTCACAAGCAACTTGGTATCAAAAGTGGAATGTATTTAAGAATGATGACAAGATTAATAAGTATCTAGATAAAATTGCAGAAATCAAGTAGAAAAGGAAAATTACATTAATGCAAGTAAAAAATATTATGATTATTGAAGGTAAGATTCTGAAAAATCTTAAAGTTGAGGAAGCTTCTTCTTATTTTTATTGCTCTGTACTGAGTGGAAAACATAAACTAGAAAATGGTGACTTAATTAATAAGTACACTATTATCAAAGTTGTTTATCCTGAAGCAGATGGTGAAAAGTATATTAGAGAAAACTCATTTATTAGAGTTACTGGACAACTTGACTCTGAGCAATTTAAAAGTCAGTCAGGTAAAACAGTATTTAATAAAATTGTACTAGCTAACAAATTAGAGCCATTATTCTATAATAGAGAAACAAATTCTTTAGAGGAGTGTAACAATGTTCAAGTGGAAGAAAAAGAAGAATAAAGAAAAAACACCTGAAGAAGTATATAGTTTTTCAGAAATAGGTGAGAAGTACAATTTTAGAGTTTCTACACCACAGGGTTACTTTCCAGAAGATGTTGATAGAGTTATCATTGACTTAGAACACAGATTAGAGTCTTTGAGTAATGATAATCTGAAGTTACGTAAAGAGAGAGACGAAGCTGTTGCAGATAAGAAAGTAATTGATGAGGAATACAAGAAACTCAGATGGGATATGTCTGTATTTGAAGTACCTCATACTTCTGCACAAGAAGATATTGCAATGCTAAATGAATTGTCAAATGTTAATTCTTCTGTAGAACCAGCAAATGAAGAAGTAATTTCTACTGGAGACGAAGATGATGATTTAGATTTTGTACTAGACATTATATCTGACAATGACTCATCAAAGAAATTAGATATTTCGGATAATAAGAAAGAGGAAAATGTAGCAGATGAGCTTGATGATGAAATTGAGCTTATTGTTTAATTTTGTGAGAAAGGAGCTAAATAGAGAATGGATTTAGAATTTGAGAAGAGATATGAAGATAATAAAGATCTCTATACGACTGATGAATTATTAGATGAAGAAGATGTTGACATGTTCAGTATGATGTCAGATGGTGCAAGTAAAGAATTTAATAAATCAATTGAACGTGTGACAATGGAAAATATTCAAAAAGAAGATGATAGTAAAGAAGAAATTATAGAAGACAAGAAAGAAGAAAAGAAGAAACGAAAAAGAAAAAAGAGAGAAGTTTCTGATGTTGATGATTTCTTACTATCATTGAGTCTTGATTTGATTAATTCATTAGAAGAAGATAATTATGTAGTTCATGGCTTTACTGAACAACAGATGCTATTTGTATTACAATACATTGAGAGTAGATTAAAGGAGAATTAAGAGTATGTTTTTAGTTGGTGAAATTGGTTCTAGAATATTACAATGGTCTGTATCTATTGGTGGTGCTCTTGTAGCAGTATTTCTGATTTATTCGATTGTAAAAGATGCTATTGGATATTCTAAAGGTAGCGGTTCAAACTCAATTGGTAAAATTCTTGGAAAGATTATTGTATTTATCTTAATGATTGGTCTTGTTATTATGGCTGGTACTAGATCATTTGATAATCTTGGAAAGAGACTTGGTAATCAAGGTGTAGGAATTGTAGAAGATACTGCTAGTGATTTAACAGGTAAGTAAGATGCTACAAGTTAAGTCGAAGTATTTCTTAGAGATGGGAATTGATCAGTTCAATAAGTATCATAAGAAAAAATTAAGTAGAGATAATGATTTAACTACTGCAATAGGATACGTAGTAGAGCAATCATTAGAATTGATATTAAAGCAATTCTCTTTGGACTTAACTGGTGAATTCCCGCAAAAGCATAAGTTAGAATTTATAACAAGTGAAATACTGGTAGCCATTTCAAAACAAAGTCCATATTCAATGATAAAGACACTTGAGCTTAAAGAAGCAATTGCACTGGTAGAGGAGAATGTAAGATTATACAATAATTTAGCATATGGAGCTAAGTACATTCCAGATTTGACTCTATCAGTAGCTCAATTGTCAGAGCTCATTGAAATAGCTGAAAAATTGCAAGTAATATATAATAAGGAGTAAGAGTAATGAAGAAAAATAAGAAGAAAACAGTAGCAAAAGATGTTGTTTTTAATTCATTCAATTTTATATTATTCAAAGAAACAATCATTGATGAAGAAGTACCTGATTTGAAATATCAAAAATTATATGTAGAAAGTATTAGATTTGCTGAAAAGTATGGTATTTCTATTAATTTAGGTGTAGCAGGATTGAAGTTTGAACCTGGATATAATAAAGATTCTTATCATGCTGAGAATATGTATATTACATTGAAGACTTGTGAGTTAAGTGATACTGTTTTCATGAATACTCTTAGAGAAGCATCTAATTTTCTAAAGAGTGTGAAATCTTTTACTTCATCTGCTGAGTGGTAAATAAGTTACAAAGGAATTTTAAATTGGAAAAACAAGTTGTAGCATTAGAATATAAAGTGAAAACTAAAGAAGAAAGAGACTAGTAAATGTTATCATCAAATACAGAGATTATAAAAACAGATGAATTTATTTTTGAAGAGAATGGCTGGGTTGTATATGTTGGAAAACAAGATTATGGTATGACATATGATCAAGTGAAAATTAAAAATAATACTGATTATGAAAATTTCTCATTTGACATTGACTTACCAGAATGTGGATATTGCGAGGTTCCAGGTAATAAGAGATGTTTGTATGATATCAATGATATTGCAATCATTCATAGTTCTGGTTCAAAAGTACTTGATGTACAACACGTTGAAGAGTATATAGAAGCAATAGATGATACTCTTGCATTTCTTGATAGATTAAAGAAGTATATGCTTGAAAATGATTGGATTCAATAATGAGGTAATAACATGGGATGGTTTAATGGAAACAATAGCTACTCTGATAATGAAGGTGTTAGAAATACAGCTAAAAGTTTAAGATATAAAACTGATAATTTTGCATTGTATATATTTACAACATGGTACTATCATCAAAATTATCGTAAGCTTGATCCTGAATTTTTCAATGAAGCATATAGTGAAGACATGTGGTCGATTGAAAGTCTAAACAAAGCGCTCAGTTATTGTTTATATATCTTATTTGCTGATCACACATTAAAAGTACAATTTAAAATTAGAACTAGACGTGACTCTATAGAAAATCTTAGAGCATACTCTGAATGTTTAAAAGATGCTGTAAAATTTTCAAAAGAAGCATCTGAGATTATAGCTGAAGACAATCCTCGTTTTAAAATAGTTTAGTATTTTTTTAGTAAAGGAGAAAATATGGGATGGCTTGATGGAGAAAAAGATGATGGTGCAATGACTGTAAAAGAAGTCATGAAATCAAAAATTAAAGAAATTGGTAAAGAAGCAGCGTATACATATAAAGATGAATTATTTAAAACTGATAACTTCATGCTATATAGATATGTGAGAGTTTATTATACTGGAAGATCAAGACCGGGTGATATGGGAAGTCGTGAGTATGAATCGTATAAAGACAGTAGTGTAGTAATTGAGCCATTAAATGACGCTATTAAGTATTGCATTCGTGTTCATTTTGATAATTATAAGATGGTAGTAAAATTTAAAATAGCACATAGACGTGACTCAGTTGAAAGTCTTAAATCTTATTCTGAGTGCTTAAAAGATGCTGTGAAATTTGCTAAAGAAATGGACAAAATGATATATGGGACAAGATAACTACTTTGTTAAGATTAAACACTAACAAAGTATACCTTTTTTATTTAAATACACAAAAAGATTGTACTTTCTCTTATTAATATGATATAATAGCAATATCTTAAAAATGAGGTAAAATAATGAGAAATATTAAGAGTAATGAACTATCAATAATTGCTAATGACAAAAATATTAGAGAGTATTTTTCGTCTATTAAAGTATTTGGTTCTGTAGCAAATGGAACTTGTAATGAAGATAGTGATATTGATATGTTCGTTACTGTTAATTCTCAATACCTTGATGATAAATCTCTAAACAAAGCTTATTTATATCTATCTAGACTTACTGAGTCAGAGAAAGACATCTTTTTTGCACATGAGCAAAGTGGTGCAAACAATCCAAAGCTATATGAGAATATGCAAAATGGTATTGAAATCTTAAAGCAAGGAGGATTTTAAATACATTGGATCAAGAAATAGACATCTTTGATATTGACTTAGATAATGCAAAAGAATTAGATGCTTCTGAATTTATTGCTCTTGTACAATCAATGCAAGACAAGACATACGAAGAAGACAACAAAGATACAAAATAGAGAAAGGAACTTTTACCGTGTTTTAAACATTTAAAAAAGTTATAAGTAAGTTTATGGAGATTAGAACATTAATAGATAATGAGCATCTATTTGATACAATACTAGATGAGCTCAATAAAAGTGATAAATGTATAGTAGAAGATAGTCGAGAATTAAGCAAATTAGAAAACTTATATTCTGACTGTTTATTTATAAATAATACTGAATTTTGTGGATATTTAGATCAAATGAATATCTATGATGAAAATTTGAGTATGCTCTTGCAGATTGATTATCCTGAAATAAATGGTAGAAATGTGCAAGATTACTATTATGATCAGAAATTATGTGAGGAATTGGAAAATATTCTTGACATAGTTTTTTCATATAAGAATATAGTCCTTTTTGGAGAATAGAGAGAACAAATGGCTGGTATACAAGATTTTATAAAACAGTTACAGGATGAGGATTTTCAGTCAACTGTTAAATTTTCAGATGAACCACCAGTACATACACAAGTAGAAGTAGAAAAGCCAAAAGCTAAGAAACCTGAAAAGAAAACAATTAAGCTTAATATAAATAAAGTAGATAAAAAAGAAGAAGTAGAAAATACTCCAGTAGAGCAACCAAAGACAAAAGAAGATTTTAGAGTTAAAGAAAAACCTAAGGAAATTGCTTCAAATGAACTGAGTGAAGAAGAGCTATTTATTAAGAGTGAAACAAGTCTTAGTAAAAAATCTGTTTGGATAGAGTATTATAATAAAGCAAAAAACAGTAAAAAAGATAATGCTGTTACTGATAAGTTAAAAAGAGGTAGATTTAGAATTTTAGATGATGGTTCATTTATTATTCTACCAGATTTAGATACTTATCAAAAATCATCTACGACATTATTGGAAGAAAGTTGGTTTTAATTAACGCATGGAAATTAGAGAATTATTTACACAAGAATTAAAAGATTGGAAGAAATCAAATATTGACTTATTTGGTCTAGATACAGTAGATGCTTTTGCATCAATTAAAGAAATCAATGAAAGTTTAAATACTAGTTGTAATCTTTACTGGAATACTGAAGAACCTTGTAAGTTAGTAAAGTACTTAGATAGAATTGATAAAAATTCAGATGTTAGAGAACCTAATTCATTTTGGCTCACATTAAACATCTTTAGTTTTTGTGTAGATATGTATGCTTACTATAAGAATGGAAGTGATATAAAACTATATAAAATAGGAAGCTTACCTCTACCAACTAATAATTTAACATGGATCATTAATAATCGAGAGTACACTGCTAGAGTAGCTGCTATTAGAGATGGTTCAACATTCTTGTACAAGCGTAAAGATGGTTCTGTTTCAGGTTGTGGCTTTGCTTATAAAGATGGTCAATTTACAGAGTTGTATGATAAATCTGGTAAGACACTTGAAAAGCAAAAAGCATTTGAAAAATTAAGTACTAGAGTTAAGTTATACATAGAGTCTATGATTAAGAAGTCATTAACAATTGATAACTTTGAAGAAGCTCTAAAAGAATTTAAAAATCCTCTAGTAAATAGTATTACAAATTACAAGTTTACAAGATTTGAATACTTTGAAGAGATGCTAAAAACAACTAAGAAGTATGCTGCACCAAAATCAGAGCAGTTATTTGGTGTAAATACAATGATGTTGAAAACTACTGAAACAAGATCTTTACATAATATTGGATATCCTCTTGTAATGGTATCATCTACAATCGAAGCATTAGAGAACTATAGAACAGTTATTAATATTTTTGCTGGTGATTTTAAACCTGCATTTAAGTACACTGATACTGTTGGAGTTTTTGATGCTTTTAAGACACCTACAAGTAGAGATGCTGGTAGAACAAGAATGTTATTAGATAATGTTAGTGTTCATGATGGTTGTTTATTTGTCAATGACAAAGATATGTTTTCATTTGATACTCAAGAAGATAGACTAAGTTGTTTGACATTTAGTCCTTTCTGTGTATTAAACAAGCCTAAGAGATTAATGATGAATGCTAAAATGGTATCTCAATCAGTACCATTAGAAGATGAAGAAGACTCAATAGCACATAAGACTAAAGCAAGAGTATTATTTGCAGATATAGAGGGTTTGACATACGGTGACTCAATCATTATCTCAAGATCATTTGCTAATAGACTTACAACGACAGTAACAGATCAAGTAGTAATATCTAAGAAATCAAATATTTATAATAAATATCTAAGAAAAGATATTGACCTTGATTTGAATTGCTTATATTCAATATATCCTAAGAAAACAATGTATGAACTATCTGCTTATACTAATATTAAAGTACTTAGTAGAGAAGATTTAATTGGATATGAGAGAATTATTTTCTCTTATGATATTCCATTTTCTGTAGGTGATAAGCTTACTAATTTACATGGTTCTAAAGGTACTTGTGGTAGAATATTAGAAGATGATGAAATGCCTAGATTAATTCAAAAAGCTGGTGAAATGGAAGCTGGTATTTTTGATGCTATTATTTCTGGTTTCTCAACAATACGTCGTGGAAGTATCGGTCAGATATACGAAGCTTGGATGCTTGCAAATAAAATAAAGCTTACTAAAGAGCAAATGTATATTCCTTATATCAAGAAGAATTATTCTGATAATATTAAAAACTTTGCAGAAAATTCAATTGTTGAATATAAAGGTCAAAGAATAAAAGCACCAGTAGGAATTAACTATATCATGAGACTTCATCATCATACTTTTACGAAAGTATCAGCATACGATTTTAGAGACTCTAAGCAACTTAAGCTTGGTGAAATGGAAAAATTAAATCTATTTGCTAATGGTTGCTATAATGTACTAACTGAATTAGCAATACGTTCACCAAATAAGTATATCTTAACTAAGAAAATGCTTGATAAACTAGAGTTAAATGGTGAAATTCCAAAGAATATTAGATGTAAGGGTGAATTAGAAGAAATTCTAAAAACTCTAGGTTATTATATTGACTTTTCTAATGGTAAAGCAAAAGTTAAAGATATTCAAATCAAAGATGATACTAGAAATAAAGTAACATCTCATAGATTATTTAAAACTAGAAGAATAGTTGATAAAAATGGTGAATATCTGTTTAATGATGAGAGTATATTCTCAGAAAAAATATTTGGTCAATTCAATAGATGTAAGTGTGGTAATCTGCAAACAGATGGTATCTGCGATGTATGTGGTGTGAGAGTTATAAAGTATGACAATCCAGACTTCTATATTGAACTTGATGTTGATGTACCAAAAACAATAATACATTGCAGTAAAGAAGTTGAAAGTCTTCTAAAATATCAATCATTCTACTACAAAGGTGATATCGTACCATTTGACTTGAAGAAAATTGATATTAGAGAATATGATATAAATGAAGTTAAAATAGGAAAAGACGCAGTATTAAATTTCATATCAGAAGAAGAATATAATCAACTAGTTACTAGAAAAATATCAGTACCACACACAAAATCAAGACCTTTTTTAAAAGACAAAGAGTCATTCATACTGACAGAAATAAATAAAAACTTATTAGAACTTTTAAGAAAGAAGAATAAATTAGAATTATACTTACAAACAGAAGACACAAATCCATTCTATACATTAAGTTTTTGTCAAGAAACATTTGAGATGCTAGATATATTTAGAAAAAATATTATAAACACTCTATGTTCTGGTAAAAATTCAGCTGTGTATAGAGAAGCAAAAGGTCAAAAAATCACAGGTGCTGCTAGAGGAGTAATTATAAATAATTTTGACTTAGATGAAAATGTAGTTGAAATTGGTTACATGCTTCTACCTTCTCTATATCCAGCAATCTATGAAAAACACTGTGGAGAAAATGGTGTAGATCTAGATGCTGTAAATGAAGAGATAAAAGATAAAGTTCTTTTACTCAATAGACAACCTACCATCGGAGAGAAATCAATACTGGCTATGAGACCAGTATTCTCTGCTGATGAGTCTACTAGATATGTGATTCAGATAAATCCAATTATATGCTCGTCATTGGCATCGGACTATGACGGAGATACAGTTAACTTACTTGCTCTATATACTAGAGATGCAATTAAAGAATCTGAGCATTTGCTACCAAGTTACAACTTTAGAGATTGCTGTAGTTCAGAAATAAGAAATGGTATTTTTGAAGATTTAGAATACGTGGGTAGAAAAGGTGAAGATAATGCTTAAATGTAAAATTTGTGGAAGATCTTTTGAAAAACGTTCTGGCTTAGGTGTACATCTTAAACAAACACACGATTTTACAGCAAAAGAATATTATGACATGTATTTTAAACAAAAAGATGAAGGTCTTTGTTGTGTTTGTGGAAAACCTACTAAATTTTTAGATGCTACAAATGGGTATCGAAAGACTTGTTGTCAGAAGTGTACTATTTTTGATAAACATGGTGTCTGGAATGTTTCTCAATCTGAAGAAATTAAGCAAAAGAAAATTGATACTTGTAGAAAGAATTATGGAGTTGACTATAATCTTCAAAGAAAAGAAACTATAGCCAAAACTCATTCTGACGAAATCATTAAAAAACAATCTGAGTCAAGAAAGAATACTTTAAAATAAAAGTATGGAGTAGAAAATTCTTATTTAATTGAAGACGTAGTTCGTAGAACTTATAACTCAACTAAATCTAAATCAGAGCAATATTTTGAAGATCTACTCAAAGAGCATGATACTAAATTTATTGCTCAGTACAAAGATGAAAAATATCCATATTACTGCGATTTTTACTTACCAGAGTACGATTGTTATATTGAGTTGAATATATACTGGTTGCATCAAAAGCATTGGTTTAATTCAAAAGATAATAATGATTTAACGATTATCGAAAAAATTAAAAATAAAGTTGAGTCTTCTTCTGGTGAAACTTCTAAATTTTATAAAAGATGCTTGGAAGTTTGGACTGAAGTTGACTTAGAGAAAAGAGAAGTAGCTAAAAAGAATGATTTGAACTACAAAGTTTTCTGGACTCAAGAAGAAATAGAAGAGTTTTTTGAAAACTTTAGTATAGAAAAGCTTAAGAATAATAGAGATTATGAATAAGGAAAATCGAATGGAAGATAATAAAGAAATACAAAGACAAAGAAGACTTGAAAGAATAGATGAGTTTTGTGAAGAGAATAATTATGTAGTATTTGATTCATTATACTTGCAGTACGGTAAAAGCTTGCTAAATGCACTTGAAATAGAAACTGTTAGAAAATGGAATGCTCTCTTTATATCTGAAGATGATATTTCAAAGCTTGTAGAATATAATACTATTTACACTCATAAAGAAAAGAAAGTCAATGAAGAACACTTAGATGAGATTTATAACTGGTTGAAGAGTATTTATTCTAAAGAAATCAAGCAGCGCTATAACTCTGATTTATTTACTTTTGACTTCTATATTCCTGACAAGAATGTTGCTATAGATTTTAATGACAATTATTATCATTCTTCTACTCTTACTGATGCTAATTTTCATTCTAGAAAATCAGAGTATTGTAGAGATAATGGAATTAGACTTATTCATATTTTCGAGTATGAGTGGCTTGAAAAGAAAGATATTCTTAAGTCTTTAATCTCTTCTGCACTGGGTATTTATGAAAAAAGAATATTTGCTAGAAAGTGTGAAGTAAGAACAACTAAGAGTAGTGATATTAGAGCATTCTTAGAAGAAAATCACATGCAGGGTTATATTGGTTCTTCTGATGTTGTAGGTCTCTATTGCAATGATGAACTAGTTCAAGTTTTGACATTTGGTAAGAACAGATTCAAAAAGAATGAAGTTGAGTTACTTAGAATGTGCACTAAGAAGAATACTCAAGTTATTGGTGGCTTCTCTAAACTACTCAAGCATCAGAGTCATGATAAGTTTGTAAGTTATGTAGATTTAAGTAAGTATAATGCTCAAGGATATTTAGAGAATGGTTTTAATCTTTTAAGTCAAAGTGGTGCTAATTATAAATATTGTAAAGATAATATAACTCTTAATAGAATTTCTGCGCAAAAGCATAAATTAGCAAGTTTACTTGGTGATAAGTTTGATGCAAATAAAACTGAGAGAGAAAATATGATTGGTGCTGGTTGGTTACAAGTATATGACTGTGGTAACTTAAAACTAGAATATTCTAGAAGTTAACTAGAGTGTACTCTAGTGTACAAGATATTTTGGTTATATATTACTATTAAAAACAACTTAAAGTGTCTCTGTGTACATTCTGAGTACACTGAATGGTATCTGAGTCTTACAGATGTACTAGACTTAAAAAAATGGAAGGAATCTTACATGGCAAATACTAGTGAAGTTAAAGAAATACTTAAAAATCTAGAACCTATTATTTCAGGTTTTGAGAAAAAGTATACTAAAAAATTAGATAGAATAGTAAAAGAAGTAACAGAAAATATTGAGAATTTAACTCCTTCACAGATGAGAACATATATGCTACAATTAAATTTAGAAGTGTATAATCTCATTGATGTAAAGAATAAAGCAAGCTTATCTCATGATATTTCAAATGCTATATATAAGTCTTCTTATTCTGAGCAGTATCTAAATTGTAGTGGTACTGTTGAAAATAGAAGACAGCAAGCAATTGTAGCAATGAATGATAAAGAAGTAGTTAAGTTACTTTATTCCAATATAGAAGGTAGAATGAAAGATAGAGTAGACTTAGCTATTAAGCTTATTAATACTCTTTCGAATATTCTTATTTCTGTTGCTGCAGAAAATAAAATCAACTCAAAGCTATATGAGTAAGGGTGTATTAATGAAAAAAGTTGAAAAAGTATTAGTAAATAATGAAATTTTACAAAAAACTGGTTTTAACTCATATTCTAATTATAAATATGGTAGTATCAAACTATCTGGTGATAAGTTTATAGCTTATGGTCAAGAGTTAAGCTTAAAGAACTTTTTATTTGGAATGTTTGTTTTAAAGCCAGACGAGGAACTTATTGAATTATTAGAGTCGATAGGAATGAGAGCAGAACCTACAAAATATGCTCCAGTTACTATTAGACAATCAATAGGTTCAAAATTAGATGAAAATACAATATTAGGGTATAGAATTACATCAATTTAGCATATTTACATTTTGTTGTTTTTGTGATATAATGCAACAGAGGTAAAGAAAAGATGAAGACAAAAAGATATTTTAAATTTGCAAATGATGTGTATGCAACTATACAGAAATTAAGAGCTTGTAATTGTAAGTTTAATGACTTACTAGAGCTCTTTTATTCTACAAAGAGTAAGACAACTGAGTATGCTATTGCTTGTATAGCAATTGAAAAAGTTAAAGGTTTTCTACCTTATATAGAACAGATTGCTGCTAGCTGTGCTATGACTGATGGAAACATTGTAGAAGTAGAAACTGGACAAGGTAAGTCAATTATTGGTTTACTTACAGCTATTTATAAAGCAAAGCAAAATGAAAAAGTATATGTTGTAACATCAAATGATTATCTTGCTAATAGAGATATGGAAAACTCTAAAGAAGTTTTTGATTTACTTAATATAACATGTGGTTGTAACTCACCAGAATGCAATTCTTATCAGAAAAGAGAATTATATAAATCTGATGTTATTTATTCTACTATTTCTGAACTTGGTTTTGATTACCTTAGAGAAAAATTAGTAGTTAATGAAGAAGATAAGATTTTAAAACCTTATGACTTTATAATTATTGACGAGGTTGACTCTGCTCTACTAGATGAAGCAAATACATCTCTAATATTATCAAATAATGAAATTAAGACAAATAAAGAAATCTTTAAGAATATTAAATTATTTGTTAATCTTCTTAAGAATGACGAATATGAAATTAAGAGAGATGAATTTTCAGTTATTCTCACTGAAAAAGGTTATGCTAAAGCTGAAAGAGCATTTAAACTAAATAAATTAAATGACTCTGAAAGTTCATACACTTGGCATCTTATTAATTCTTACTTGTCTGCTAAGTTCTTATTTGAAAAAGAAAAAGACTACTTAGTAAAAGATGGTCAAATTGAAATTATTGACAAGTATACTGGTAGAGTTCTTGAAGGTAGAAAATTCCAAGATGGTCTACATGAATGCTTAGAAATTAAAGAAAATCTTGAAGTAAACGAGCAATCAGTATCTGCTAATAGTATTTCAATTCAGACATACATTAATCTCTTTACTTCTAAGTGTGGTATGTCTGGTACAGTACTAACTGATAGTGAAGAATTTCTAAATATTTATAATATGCTTACTATTTATATTCCACCTCATCAGGAGAGTAAAAGAAAAGATTATGGTATTTATTTAGTAAATACAAAAGAAGAAAAGTGGAATTTTGTAAAGAGTCTTATAAATACTGATAGACCTATTCTGATTGCTACTGGTAGTGTTGGTGATAGTGAACTTCTATCTAGTCAAATAAAGAAGAGACATTCACTCGTAAATGCTAAAACACCTGAAGAGGAAATTGAAGCAATTAAAAATGCAGGTAAAAAGAATGCTCTTACTATTAGTACTAATATGCTTGGTAGAGGTACTGATATTATTTTAGATAATACAAATGATATTGGTGGACTATTAGTAATCTCAACTGAAGCTTCAACATCTAGAAGAATTGACAATCAGTTGAAAGGTAGAGCTGGTAGACAAGGACAAAATGGTTCATTTATTCAGGTAATATCTCTTGAAGATGATATTTTCTTAGATTTACCAGAAATGTTTGAACCTCTGATTAAGAAACTCAAGAAGACTTCAAAGAATAATAGTAGATTTATTACTAAGTCTATTAAAAGAATTCAAAAGTATTATGAGAGTATTGCTTATTCTCAAAGAGAAAATTTATTTAAGTTCTCAATTACTACATTTAAGTATAAGCAAGAACTTTATAAATTTAGAGAAGAAGTTTTGTGTGGTAATATTAATAAAGAAGACATTGAAAATGATTTATTTAAAACATATGATAATTCTTGGTTAATGAGTAATAAGGAGACAAATGAGTATTTAGACACTGAAATTCAAAAAGAAATTAGTAGAAGAAATATTCTTAAGTGTATTGATGCTGGTATTGAGACCTTTAATTTTTCTTCAGATGAAATTAGAGATGCTATTGGTTTTGTAAGTTTTGAAAGTAAGAAACCTGAAGAAGAGTATATAAAGAAAATTGATAATCTCTATAATAATATAATTGAGGGTATTAAATTAAAGTATTTTTTCTTGACTTAAGATGTTTACAAGTAAGAAATTTTATGTTATAATTAAAAAGTAAATTAATTAAAGACTAAATAACGAAAGTGAGACTTATATGAATAAGATAATTAAAAGTTCAATTGCTACAGTTGGTATTGCTGCTTCTCTTCCTGCAGGTGCTCTTGCAAATGATGAGTATGTAGCTCCACAGACATTTGAAGAAGCAAAGACAAATCTTGATACTGAGACTGGTAAGTATAATGTATCTAAAAAGTCAGCCGATGAAAAGACTACTAATAAGTCTAATGCTGATAAGAAGTTTGCTGATTCTGAAAGAAATCTAAAGACATCTGAAGAAAATGTAGTTAAGACTGATAAGCAGATTGATACTACAATCGATCAGACAAAGCTTGATGCTAAGAAGAAAGTTGAAGATACAACTGAGAATATTAGTGATCTGAAAGAAAAGAAGACTTCTCTTGAAAAAGAAATTCCTGAACAGGAAAAGGAAGTAGCTGATGCTAAGGCTCAGGTTAAGTCAGCAGAAGATGCTGTAAATAAGATTAAGTCTGAAAATCCTACACTTGCACATGACATGTCTGCTGCAGAAAAAGATAAGAGTGACCATACTGCTAAGTCAGAAGAACTTAAGAGTCAGATTGCTTCTCTAAATAATGAAAAGCAGGCTAAGCAGAATGAAATTGCTACTAAGAACACAGCTATTACTGCAGCTCAGAATGAACTTGCAACTAAGACATCTGCATTAAATACTGCAAAAGCAAACGTTGCTACTGCACAGGCTGCTGTAGACAAAGCACAGTCAGTACTCAATGCTCTAACTGCTGGTAATGAAGCTTATGAGCAGGCTCTTGCAAATGTAAATACTGCAAAGGCTAACCTAGCAAATGCAAATAATGTAAAAGCTGGTATTGAGTCAAGAATTTCTGCTCTAAATACTAGTATTGCTGCTAATAAGAATGCTATTGCAAATGCAAATAATCAGATTGCTGCTATTAATGCTAAAGTGAATGCTCTAAATTCTGCAAAGTTAGCTGAAATTCAGGCTGAAGATAATGTTAAGAGAGAAAATAATAACATTGAGTCTAAGAAGTCTGAACTTGCTGATGCTGAGCAGGGTGTTGCTGCTAGTAAAGCTAAGTTAAACGCAGAAAATGCTAAGCTTGAAAATCTTAAGAATGAAAAGACTGAGCTTGAAAATAAGCTTGCTGAAGAACAAGCAAATCTCAAGGAAGCTGAAAAAGCTGTAGCTAATGCTAGAACAGAATCACAGAAGAAAGCTCAGGAACAGTTTAATAAGGGTTCTTTAGGTTTTTTCGAAGCTATGGGATCTGCTGATGCTGTTGCTGAACTAAAGAGTAAAGCAAGGTCTGCTAAAAATAATGGTGTTGTGTTTACTGACTCAACACACATTGGAGATGAGAACGACGCTACAAGTCTAGAGTACATGCTTCGTGCACTTCAGCTTGCTAAGATTGGAAATGCTCACAGAAGTCAAGGAGATAATAACTTTGCTCCAATGAATGAGCTTAAGGTATCTGATAGACTTATGGCTAGAGCTCAGGTAAATGCTAACTATTCAAATAGTCCTAAGATTAGTCACTCAGACAATGATGGACCTGATGGTAATTTTAGTGTTGGCGAAAACCTAGCATGGGGTTATGACTGGCAGACTGATGGTGACCACCCTTACAACGGTTGGTACAATGACGAAAAGGCTACATATGATAGTCACAGTGGTGGTGTAACCGGACATTATACTTCTTTAATGAATAAGGATTGGACTGCTACTGGTATTGCATTTGCAATAAACAGCGAAGAGTATGGAAGTACTTGCTCTCAGGTATTTAACTGGGCTGATGCTGGTAATGGAACACTTTATACAATCGATGAGTATGAAGCAAGACTTACTGGATATGTAAATAATCTCATGGAGATTATTAAAAATGGTGATCCTTTAGCCATTAAGGACGCTCAGGACAAAGCTAATACAATTAAGTCTAAGATTGAGAATATTACAAACAATCTGAGTGCTAAGAATTCTGAGATTACAAATAAGAATGTTGATATTGATGCAGCTTCTAAGATGCTCAGTGAAATGGAAGCAAGAGTTGAGACAATTAATAATGAGCTCAATGAACTTAATAAGAGACCTGCACAGGCTGAGCTTGATAAAGCTAAGGAAGATGTAAAGTCTGCTGAAAATGCTCTGAACAGTATAGTTGATACAAAGATATCTACACTTACTCCAGCACAAGCTGCAAGAGTAAATGGTTCATCTGATAAGGTAGCAGAACTTATTACTATCTTTAGTGAGGAAATTGATGCTCAGACAGTTAATAAAACTAAGTTAGAAAATGGTCTTGCTCAGGCAAATGTAGACCTACAGAATGCTGAAGATGACATTAAGGTTAAGACAAAGGCTCTTGAAGATGCAAATTCTGAGCTTAAGGCTCTCAGCGGTACAATTGATGAAGCAACTACTGCTCTTGAAAATGCAAATGCTGAACTTGAAGCTAAGAAGGCTATTGAAGCTGAAAAGGCTCAGGAGCTATATGATGTTACAACATCACTCAATGCTCTAAATATTGAGCTACAGACTCTACAGAATGAGCTTAATGCAATTGACGCTTCAATTTCTGACAAGTCTACAAATCTTGAAACTGTAACAGAAATGATTAAAGCAGATGAAGAGAGACTAATAGCACTCAATAAGATTTTTGACAAGGTTGTTGATGCTGAAAATAATCTTGTAGATGCTAAGGTTGACCTTCAGAACAAGGAAAAGACTCTTGAAAATAAGAAGAAGGAACTTGTAGATACTATCAGTGCTATTGATGAAAATACTACAAATCTTGATAAGCTTAAGAAGAGAGCTCTTGCTGCTGAAAGTCTTGATAGAAATAATGCTGATACATATAAGGACTTCCCAGAGGTTCAGGTTGCTGTAGCTGCTTATGAAAAGGCTCTTAAGGACGTAGAAGATGCTAAGAAGACTCTTGCTGATGCTACTGTTGATAGAGACAAGGCAAATGAAGAGTATAACCTAGCAATGGCTGAACTTAAGGAGAGCAAGTTCAGATATGATAGAGCTCTTGCTGATTACAACAGACTAAAGCCTGTAGAAGTTAAGGCTAAGAAGTATCATGCTTCTAAGAAGAATGCTAAGAGAGTTACTAAGTCTAAGTCTCCTAAGACTGGTGATGAAACTGCTCTTCTTGCTAATATGGGAATTCTTGCTCTTGCTGGATATGCTACTACTAAGGCTGCTAAGAAGAGAAAGAATAACAGATAGTAATTCAAAAGGAGTTTTAGCCGTTCTCATTAAAAACGGTTTTTTCTTTTAACAATTTTTGGAGAACAAGAATGGCAATAACATTTAAATTAGGGAAAGATAAGAAAGACGTTGAGCAAGAAGAACTTGAAAAAATACGTCAACTTGAAATTGAAGCAAGAAATAGAATAAAAGAAAGAGATAAGAAAATTAGAGCTTATAATTCTCATGCTAAGAAGAACAGAAGAATTGTAAGTGTTGTATCAGTTATCTTTTTAGTATTTATTCTGATTTTTGGAGTATATAATACTTTCTTTGCTAATACTTTATCTTCTAAAGATGTAATGACTCTGATTAATTCTAGTTCTAATGCATTTGATAGTAGTGGTATTTCTGGCTTTATTTATGATAACATTGATGAATTATATGAAAAGCAAGTTCAAACTGGAGATGAAACTACTGCGACATCTTATAAGATAGATAAGAATTCATTGAGAATTTCTAGGATTGATAAATTATCATTAACTACTGCTGTTGTTTATTTTGGTGCTAATGTTGAAACTACTTCTGATTCATCTGGTTCAGTAACAGAACCTCAACAATTCTCAATAGTAGTTAATTATAAAGATGGTGGTTATAGTTTTGCTACACCTTTAAATATTAGAAACTTTATGATACCTAACAAGTCCGCAGATAAAATTGAAGAAAATGAGTTCTTTACATTCGAAGGTATTGACAAGTATGATGAAGAACAAGCAAAGAAAGCAGAAGAAAAAGTAGATAGACTTTTATCTGACTTATATGAAGGTAAGCCAACTACTGGTGATATTGAGATGAAGTCTAAGTTTAAGCCACGTGGTAATAAGTATAAGAAGATAACTGAGTTTATCATGTATAAGAAACCTAACAAGCTTGGATTTAATGCTACTTGTAAGTATGACGTTCTTACTAAAGAAGGAGTTTTATTCTCTAATGATGTAATGATAAAGATTGAAAAGACAGGTAGTACATATAAAATTACTAAGTTCTTGTAAGGAGAAGTAATGAGAAGAGTAATATTTCAAAATGAAAATTTTCAATTTATAGAACATCGTGGTACTGGTATTAATGATACTGAATATCAAGCTCTAAAAAGTCATTAGCGCTGGTAAAGCTGAAGAATATGTGGTTGAAGTTAGATTAAATTTTCAGTGGCTAGACTTTAATGGTGGTTTTGAAAAATACAAGTATTATGATGCTGTTGTTGCATATGGATTTGGTTCTAAGTCTTTATCACTAAAAGAGACTGAAGAATTCATAGAAGTACTACAGGATGGTATTTCTTTTGCAAGATCAATTAATAGATGGTTGGATGAAAATCCAGAGTATAAAGCATAGTACTTGTGTCTAGAACATGTCTAGATGTACTCAGAATGTACACAGAGACATTTTAAGCTGCTTTTAATATAAATATATAAC
>ERZ772961.115-NODE-115-length-38996-cov-5.865001_pt1 | contig 38996 bp, 54 predicted proteins | sample MGYA00580677_ERZ772961 | MGnify/ENA primary metagenome ERZ772961 (study PRJEB29015, sample SAMEA2738088) | human oral metagenome | biome: human oral; feature: human-associated habitat; material: saliva | place: China | collected 2227 ... | reverse complement strand
GGGCACCGCAGCTTGGCCCTCCGGCCCCTCCACGCCAGTGGGGCCGGGTGTGCTGATGGGTGGCTCGGTGCGCCTGCTCGTTGTCTCGCCAGGCACCGCCGCCGCCCACGGGCACCGCAGCTTGGCCCTCCGGCCCCTCCGGCGCCCTTCATACCTGTGGGGCCCGGTGTGCTGATGGGTGGCTTGGCGCGTCGGCTCGTTGTCCGGCCGGGCCCCGCCGCCGCCCACGGGCACCGCAGCTTGGCCCTCCGGCCCCTCCACGCCAGTGGGGCCGGGTGTGCTGGCGTGTGGCTTGGCGCGTCGACTCGTTGTCTGGCCAGGCACCGCCGCCGCCCACGGGCACCGCAGCCTGGCCCTCCGGCCCCTCCACACCAGTGGGGCCCGGTGTTGATGTGTGGTTCGGTGCGTCTGCTCGTTGTCCGGCCAGGCCCCGCCACCGCCCACGGGCACTGCAGCTAGGCCCTCCGGTCCCTCCGGTCTGGCGGTGGCGCGTGTTCGGGATAGGAAGCTCTGTTTTGGATAGGAACGGCGCTTCTGGATAGCTTACTTACCTATCCAGATTGTTATTTCCTATCCATTTTGGTGATGCCTGGTGGTTCCGGCGCCCCACGCATGGGGGTTTGGCAGCATTAGGAGCTGACTGTCGGCGTGTCGGCGGCGTGTCGCGGTTCTAATGGTGCGATTTACCCAATTGGCGGCGGTGCGGCCGCGACTTGAGGCGCAAACTGCAGACTTATAGAGCGGAAACGCCCACAATGGGCCACTTCGGCTGGATCAGGCTGTGTATGTGGATAGGTTGTTGCTATCTGGATAGGTTATGAGCATCTGGATAGGTTATTAACCTATCCGGATCGTCCTAACCTATCCGGATCGTCGTAACCTATCCGGATCGTCAGCTGCCAGGTTAGCAACATCCACGTGCCCGAACGGCCGGCCTCGTGCTTCGGTGTGTTATCCACGCTGACGCCTGTCTGATATTCGTGTGTAGCTGGGGCTGTGGACTTTTGCTGGCTGCACTGCCTGTCCATGCAACGGCCTGCAGCCGTTGCGGCGGCTTCTGAGCCTCCGTATTCACAAAATTGCTTGTTGCGGTGAGGCGTACACCTGATCGGGCAGATTCCACCTCTTCTGATCGGGTTGAATCTTCCCGATTAGGTTGAACGTTGTCTTTTGGCTTGAGTTGCCTGGGGTGATGGAGAAGTGTTGGTGAATGCGAGGATCAACAACACGCTTGCAGGGGTGGCTTATCTGCGAGACGGTGTTCTTGTCGTGGGGTCGCGACGTGGACACGGTCTTTCGTATGGCAGTGATGCTGGCGTGTTCGTCCATGTGACCACGACACAGAATCGTTCTTCCATGTGACTGCGACACGGAAAGTTTCTTCCGTTTGACCATGACGCGGCGTTAGGGGCCAGAATCGATGTCATGAGCAACGACACCACTCTCTACACCGTCGGCGAGGTCGCCGAGCGATTCTCACTGACGGTGCGAACGCTGCGCCACTGGGAGGCGCAGGGCCTCCTCGCTCCCACCACGCGGAGCTGGTCGAACTACCGGCTCTATTCGCGTGAGGACTGCGCGCGTGTTCAGAGGATCGTCATCTACCGGGCGACGGGGATGAAACTGACGGACATTAAGGAACTCCTCGATTCTGGAGATACGGCGGTCGACCACCTCAAGAGGCAAAGAGAGCGCCTTGTTGCTCACCGTCGCGAGACGGATGCAATGATCGAAGCGCTGGACACACTGTTGGAGGATGCAATGAATGACAACGAGCTCACCATGGAAGAAATCGGGGAGATCCTGGGGGATGCTGACTTTTCGGCGCACCAGAGCGAGGCCGAAGAACGCTATGGCGACACTGACGACTGGCGCGAATCGCGAGAGCGCACCGCTTCGTGGCGATCCGCCGACTGGCGGCAGAATGCCGAGCGATTCCATGACATTGAACGCAGGATGATCGATGCGATTCGTGATGGTGTCGATCCTGACAGCGAGAGGGCCGTTGGCCTCGTCGAGGAGCATAGGGAAGCGCTCAGCGAGTTCTTTCCGGTCACGCCCGCCAAGCACTACATCATGTCTCGAGGGTACATTCACGACGAGCGATTCCGCGAACACTACGATTCGCAGCAGGTTGGCTTCGCGCAGTGGCTTGCCGATGCGATTGGGGCGGTTGCGAGGCAGCAGGGGGTGGACATCGAGAGTCCCACATGGGAGTGAGCACCTCAGACAAGAGACTTGGATGTCAGTGACGCGCAGCATAGCTTCTGGCCTGTATCTGGCTTGCCAGTTTCGAATAGTCTCTGCTACTATCTTCTCTTGTCGCAATCCTGCGTAGCTCAACGGCAGAGCATCCGACTGTTAATCGGACGGTTGTTGGTTCGAATCCAACCGCAGGAGCTCTCCCCCCGGCCCATCAGGGTCGGGGGTTTCATTGTTTGCAGCGCCGGTCATGAGCCAGTCGCGATCGACGCCGGTCTCCATTGCCCAAAGAAGCACAACGGACTTACGCGGCTGACTCTTGTTGAGCTCGCTGTTATTGACCGTGGCGCGCGAGAGTCCCACGCGCTCGGCGAACTGGACCTGGGTAAGGCCGGTCATTTCGCGCGCCTTGCGCAGGCGGTCCCCAATGGTCCACTGAGGAACAAAGCCTGTGCTGGCGAGGGTTTGGACTGAAGTGCTCATATGCCTAGTTTCGCATATCTGGGGTGCTCATGCAATGTTTCGCGCAAAGTTGAGGTGCGCCCTACATGCGTAGAATTTGCAACCTATGCACATGCCGACTTGTGCATATCTGAAAACCATGCAATGCTATGCACATGCCTACAAATCAGCTTGTGAATGTCTCTGAGGTCGCCGACATGCTCGGCATCTCCAAGAGGACTGTGCATCAGCGAATCGGCGCGGGCCGCATCGCTCCTATCCAGAAGATGCCCGGCCAGACCGGCCAGTACCTGTTCGACCGCGCATACATCGAGCAGATCGCAGCCGACGAACGCGACGCCACCCAGCGACGCTCCGCGCTCGCGGCCGCGCCGGAGGCTCCCGAGGACTACGTGATCCAGGACGAGCGCACGGGCACGGTCATCCTCCATGCCTTCCATGGCTCCGTTGACGGCGGTGACGCAGCGTGACCCCGGGGTGGGTAACCCCGAAGGGCGCGGCGGACTACTTGCAGGTGTCGGAGTCCACCTTGTACGCGCTGCGCCGGGCCGGTGACGGTCCCCGTTATGCGAAGCGCGGACAGTTGGTCCGTTACTCGATCGCAGATTTGGACGCATGGATGCGTCAGAACATGGAGAACCCTAATGAGAACGAATGAAAGCTTGGTGGGCGGGCGCCCGTGTGCCGGGGCACCCGCCCACCGGGAGAACACGATTAGCGGATCACTTGCCGGATTCCTTGATGGTCGTGTTCGGGTGGCCCTTGCCGTAAGTGGCCGTGACGAAACGTCCGGTCACGGCGCTTCGGTAAGTGCCCTTGGAGGACTTGCCGCCTCCGCTCTTTCCGCCCTTCGCCATGCCTGTCACCTCCTTTCATGCGAACTCAAACGCCCTCAAACGGGCGTTGCTCGCATGGTACGGACCCGCATACACATTTGCGTCCACCCCGCTGTGGAGGAGGCCGTGGTCGGAGGTGGCGCAGCATGATCTTCGGTGAAGCAGAGGGCTGCACAACTACTCGTATCGAGGCGTTGAACACTGACGCGCCGCTCATCCGTGAGGATGTGCAGCCCTGCAAGGTCCTGCGCGTCGACGGCGATCATGAGGCATACGCGGAGAGCAAGCTCCTCGAAGCGGCTGCGGCGCTGCAGCAGACGGCGCTCATCCTTGGATCGCCGCATATTCGTTGCTGGTTCGACGAAGCGCTTCTTGCTCGCACGCAGAGCGACATGCTGCAGATTCAGGATGCGGTCCTGGCGAAGCTGCGACGCCTGAATACACACGCACTCGAATGCCTGCAGGCTCCGGAGGAGCGTGGCGAGCGGGGTGGCGCAGAGTGAAGCACAGAGAGACTCAGGCGCGCAAGACCTACGAGGATGCTCAGAGGGCTGTTATCCAGGCATGTGAAGACCTGCGAGAAGCGGAGATGTTCCTCGATTCCTTCGAGCGCAGTGAACGCTCTGCGGTGGGCGGCGCGGCTGCCCGCGTGGTCTCGTCGGCCGACATCGCGAACACCCATGCGTCGAATATTCGCGAGTCTGCGGTGGGCGGCGCTGCTGCGGAGTATCTCGCTCGAGATGGGCAGCAGGCGTGCGAGTCACGAGTCCCAGATCGGTCAAACGAGTGTTCGGTATCCCTCACGGTCACTTTCTCTCAGGCTGATCTCGAGAGTGTCCTGCTGGCTTTGCATTCGCTGCTTGATGTTGTCGAGAGTGGCAGCAAGGGTGGGGCCAGCGGACATGGTTGTCATTCTTCCTCCTCGGTGAGGTGTGGTGGCTGCACTGCTTCGTGCGGCCTGGCGGGTGTTACCCACCTTACCGAGGAGGGGGCCATCCGTGGTGCGGATGGTTCGTCTTCCTCAGCGTCTTCCTCCGCTCATTCCAGCGGCGCTGAGGGAGGCCGTGGCCTGCCGGGGGCCAGTGCTCATACCCCGGCAGGCCACACCGTTCAGGTGTCGAAGTACAAGATTTTCGCGCGTCCCGAGGACGGGGTGCGGCGAGGTTAGCTCCGTGGGGCCGGGTTTGAGTGTTGGTGGGTTGCGAGTCTCCGCCCGGCCCCACGGTCCCCAGTTGAAAAGAAAGCGCCCCGGCCGATTGGGGTCGGCCGGGGCAGTCCAAGAAAGGACTATCAGTCATGAATCAGGTTAACACGACCGAGACAGTGGCGTTGAGCGCGCCAGTGTTAGAAGCGCTACGGCGCCTCGATGCGGTGATGAAGCTGCGCAAGCGTCAGACGGCCGCGCAAAAGCGGATTGCGTTGGCGCGCTCGCGTGCGCGTGAGGCACAGGGAGGAAAGCGGTGAACGCGATGAATGTTGCGAGGCTGTTCGTGGCGCTGGCCCTGGTGGTGCTGGCGTGGTGGCTTGGCTCAGTTATCGAGGGGTGGTTGGCGGCTGCGGCCGCGATCCTACCCCCGACGGCGCTCGCCGAGCGCCTGGTCTACGTCGCGTGGAAGGAGCGTCGGGCATGAGGTCCGTCGAGATGATCGTTGAGTTCCCTATCGAGGACGCGAACTTGCCGATGCCGCACCTGCTGGGGCTGGCTAACGCCGCCTTCGTCGAGGAGGTCGAGCGTCAGGGGCTGCTGCTGATGTCGCCGCCGAGCCCGTCCGTGATGCACGCGCGCCGGATTGTCGAGGTTCGTGCGTCCGTCGTGGAGAAGCCGGACTGGGCGCCGCCGACGCCGTCGGCACCAACATTCGAGTGCCCGAACTGCGGCACCACGATTTTTGCCGCAGGAGACACCGAGCAGGAAGAGGCAGAGAAATGACAGATATGGACGTGGCTATGGCAGCGGTCCTTGTGATCGGGCTGCTCGGATCACTCGTGATCTACCTGTGGCATGACTGGCATATGAGGACTCGTGAGTTCCGCGAGATGCGTCGCCACCTTCTGCAGATGCAGGAAGACCGTCAGAGGGGTGAGACAAATGACTGAGGCTATCGCGATTGCCGCCGATGACGTGCAAGCCCGCACCGTCGCGGAGACGATGCTCGGCCTCATCGCTGATGACGGTCATGTCGAGGTCGCACAGGCTGAGCTGGCTCGCCTGACTGGCCTGTCTGCGCGGACGCTGCGCCGTGCCCTTGATCGCCTGCGTGAGGCTCACTGGATTAGCGTCGTGCGTGAGGCGACTCCGAACGCGCCCGCGCGTTACGACCTGACGGACCTGGCTGATGTCGCGCAGGCGGTCGGCCTGAAGCCACGCCGTGAAGAAACCGCGGCTGTGTCCTCCACGGGCACTGGCGTGTTGTCGGCTGAGGTCGCGGCGGACCCGATTGGGGCCGTCCAGCCTGGCCAGCGTTGGCTGATCGACCCGACGCTCCTGCAGGGAGGCTCGAACATCCGCGCGAACCTGTGCGTTAGCCCCGAGTTCGTGGAGACGATCGCCGGCCTCGGTGTTCTGAAGGACATCGACGTGTATCCGACGCTGACGGGCTTGGTGGTTCTCGACGGGCACCGCCGCCACCGCGCGGCCATCGAGGCGGGCTTGGAGACGGTGCCGGTGCGTATCGTCGACGTGGCGGGCGAGCTCGAGCGCATCGGCCTGCAGCTCACGGAGAACGACGCTCACGAGCACACGTCGCCTCTTGACCGTGCGCGGGCCATTAATCAGCTGGTCCTGATGGGTCTCCCGGCCTCCGAGCTGCGCAAGCGCGGCGTGAAGGCCAGCGAGGCCACGTTGGCCCGCCGCGTCGCTAACGCCTCGCAGGAGGTCGCAGACCTTGGGGAGTCGGCGAATCTTGGTCTTGATGATCTCGCGAAGATCGCTGAGGCTGAGGCTGACCTCCCCGAGGACATCGCGGGCATGGCCGTGGAGGAGATTCGACAGGCTCCCGGCAAGATCGATCATGTTCTCGAGCGCGCCCGTGATGAGGCGCGCCGCCGCCAGGTCTATGAGGACGAGGTCCTCGACCTGCGCCAGCAGGGTATCCACGTCATTACAGCTGACGATTTCTATGACGGTTTCCCGAAGACCAACCAGTACCTGTGGAATCTGGTCGATGAATACGGCAACACGGTTGAACCGCACGACAACTGCCCCGGCAATGCAGCGTATGTCTCGGTGATCGGCTCGGGCGAGTACACGAGCGCGCAGACGCGCTTCGTCTGCCTGGACTACTCGGCACACGGGCACTTCACCCGTGAAGATAGAGCACGGACCACGCAAGAAGTCGATCGCGCAGCGACCATCGAGGCGAACCGTCAGGCGGCTCAGGAAGGCGAAGTACGCCGAGCCTGGATTAAGGACGTGCTTTTCAAGCGGCCGCTGCCGAAGGACGTGGCGCTCCTGGAAATGCCGGTTATCTACAACCACTCCCAGGTGTCCGACGCATCGCAGGGCAAGGGCCGTGCGTTGATCGGCTTCGATGACTTGAGTTTCGGGCTCACGATGTCGGCCGCGCAGGCTGCTAAGGCGCGCCTCGCCTGGTGCATCGGTGTCCTCGAGGGCGGCATGGGCCGTGATTACTGGCGCAGCCCCAACGGTGAGCGCTTTGACGCCTTAGTGCATCTCTACCTGCGATCCCTGGAGAGGTGGGGCTACCCCCTTGGCGAGGGTGAGGAAGCATTCTGCGAGAAGGTCGAGGCAGCCCCCGAGATTCTCACATGGACACTACCGCGTGAGGAGACACTCCGATGACTGACGAAGCATCGACGATGGTGGTCGTGGCTCGGGCGGCCTTGGAGGGGGCGCTGCGAGCGGCCCTGCCGCACGTGGCGCGCCGGATTCCCGAGGATGCCCCGGACAATGGCGCGGGCCTGATGCGCCTGGCCGTCGTCCAGGATTGCGTGATGGTGCTTGCGGTCGCGATTGATCGCAAGCGCGCGATCGCGGTGCGGTTCACCGTTTTGGATGGGGATAGCTATGGGGATGGCGTGAAGTCGATGTGGCTGCGCCGCTCTGCTGTTGAGGCGTTGGCGACGTTCCTCGCGGGGTCTCCCGTCGAGCGGGTGAGCCTCCTCCTCGATGAGAGGGAGGGCATCACTGTCCAGGAGACGGGCGTCCTGTATGGGCCTCAGATGGCGCGTGTCGCTCCGGCAGCTGAGCCGATGGATGAGGACCGCGTTGACGCGGCGCGTCTCCTGCTGGATGGAGCGCATGGAGTCCTCTATCAGGATGCGGCCGTGGAGATGGACCCTGCGGTCGTCCGCACGTTCGCGGCGTCGGCGGCGGCCTGGCAGATTCCTCTGCGTGTCCGCGTCGGTGATGGCTACGGGCGGTCCTCGTTCATCTGGGGCACTGATGCGTGCCTCGGGTGGTCCGCTGGATCAGTGCTGCTTCAGGCCCCTGTGACGGGTGAGCTCCTGTACGACGGGCCGTCGATCCCGTACCTGGAGGAGGCGTTGCTTCCGCCTGTGCTCGTGGGGAGCGCTGGCCTGTCAGCGGGGCTGCGAGTCTACGAAGGTGGGGAGGACTCGTGAACAACGACAACACCGTGTTCAGTGCTCTCGAAGACGCTGTGTCTGCCCTGGTCGCAGAAAAGCACGGGCCGGACTGCGTGGTGGGGTCTTGGGTCCTCGTCGCGGAGAGCATCGCCCCGGAGGACGGCAAGGACAGGAGCGCGTGGCTGTGTGAAGGCCAGGGATCACCTCTTTCGCGGCGCGGCCTCGTCGAGTGCGCACGCGACATGTACGCGCGCTCAGTGAGGAGGTTCGGCGATGACTGACCAGGCGACCGGGCACACGGATGGCGCCCAATACCTCGCGCGAGAGCTGGCCCGGGTCCAGGCACATGCAGTCAGTTCGGCGGCCATCCTGATTGACGCCGGTGTCGCGATCGCCGACCTGTGCGCTACGACCAACGAGCAGCGCGTTTACATCCGCAAGACCATCGGTGACGCCGTTGACGCGCTCATCGACGGCCTCTACCCGCAGGCAGGAGAAGAACGCAATGAATGACGCTGCCATTGCCCCGCTGTGGGAGATCGGACCCTTCGATCTGCCCCAGGCAGACATGCTCTCGCTCAACGGCCGAGCCGACCGCCGCACTCTCTCCCCGCGGATTCGGACACTGCGCATGCAGGCCCGTGTGATGGCCCGCGCTGCCCACTGCCCGACCTTCATGCGAGCGCGCCTCGTCGCATGGGTCCGCTTCCCGGACGGGCGGCGGCGCGACCTCCACAACTACATGCCCACCTTGAAGGCACTCGTGGACGGGCTTGTGGATGCGGGTCTGCTCCCGGACGACGACGCGCGTCACCTGCAGGGACCGGACATGCGCCTCGACCCCCGCCACACCAGCAAGCGCATGGGCATCCCCATGTGCTCCATCCGATTCACCGTCATGCCCTACGAAGAAAACGAGGAAGACCAATGAGCGGCGAAACAGTCGTCACCCTCGTCGGTAACCTGACCGCCGACCCCACACTCCGCTGGACACAGTCCGGCTCCGCCGTCGCTGACTTCACGGTGGCCTCCACCCCGCGAACCTACGACCGCAACGCCGGCGAATGGCGCGACGGAGACCCCCTCTTCATGCGCTGCTCCGTGTGGCGCGATGTCGCCGAGAACGTCGCCGAGTCCCTCCGCAAGGGCATGCGCGTTATCGTCGTCGGACGCCTCACGCAACGCTCCTACGAAACGCAGCAGGGCGAGCGTCGCACGGTCGTTGAGCTGCAGGTCGACGAGGTCGGCCCCTCCCTACGCCGAGCACGCGCACAGGTCACCAGACACCCGGCCGCCGACGGCGGGGCAGGATACCCGCCCCCGCCTCCACCTGCGTCCCCCCAGCCTGCCCAGACAACGCAGCAGGCGCCGCAGGCACCGCAGCAGCCCGCGCCCCGCCAGATCGTCCAAGATGACCCCTGGGCGCGCCAAAACCAGCAGGAACCCGTCTGGGAACCCCCGTTCTGATGGCCACCGCTCACGCTCGCGCAGGCTGGGGAATCAACCCCACCGAGCTTGACGAGAACCCCCGGCGCTGCCCCAAATGCGAGGCTCCGATACTCCCGGGCCGGGCGCTGTGCCACCCCTGTTACGTCCGGGCCGAGCAGCAACGCCGCGCCTTCACGGAGCGAGCGTGGATGACGAGGAACTACCCCGACTACAGGCCCCGCAGCCTGTTCCCTGAAGACTACGACCAAGAGGAGGTGACCAGATGACCTGCAACGACTGGACGCCCCGCGTGTGCGACTCATGCGGCGGCGCAATCAACCCCGTCACCGGCGAATGCCGGTGCTCAGACTAGAAAGCGACACACATGTTCTTCCAACTTGGAGACGAGCTCCGGGGCAACCCGAAGATTCAACGCCTCGCCCGCCGCGCCATGACCGGGGACCTCAGCGGCCTCGCCGCACTCGGCATGTGGGCGCTCGCGGGGACGGCCTGCCAGCAGGCGCTCACTGATGGAGTGATTGCGGTCGAGACGCTCGTCTCGGACACACTCAATCTTGAAGTCGCGACTCAGCTGGCGGGGATGCTCGTCGAAGAGGGCCTGTGGCACGCGCCGGGACACTCGTGCGAACGCTGCGTGCAGCCGCCGCCTGGCTCGTTCATCTTCCATGACTGGTTCGACCTTCGTTACGACCGTGGCGAAGACGTGCGAGTCACGAGGGGAAAGCGCGCCGAGCTGAAAAACAGGAAGATCACAGATGCTGTGTGGCTGCGCGATCGCGTCGGCGGTGTCGAGCGCGGGGGCAACATGGTTGCCCCGTGTCGCTACTGCGGGACGAAGGTGCAGCGCAAGGACCGCAGCACGTGGCAGTACGACCACGTTGAGCCAACCAAATACATTGGCGCGGCAAACATCGTGATCGCATGCACGGACTGCAACAAGCAGAAGCAGCAGCGCACGCCTGCCGAGGCGGGCATGGTGCTTCACCGCCCTGGGTGGATGCCCGGGCAGGCGGACTGGTCAGCACCTCCAAAGAGCGCTGAGCGGAACACGGTCGAGGACACGCCGCGTCGCGGCGGAGCTGTCATGGTCGAAGCCGGGAGGGACGCGAATCCCGTCGAGGGGACGCCCTCGGGTCAGGTCGAATCCTCCCTCCCTTGGAATCCCAGCAGCCCCGCCGCCGGCACGGACGTTGATCTCCCGGACGCTCACGTGCTCGACTGGGGGCAGGCAGCAGGCGAGGGAGGCGAGGATCCCGTCGAGGCTAACGCCTCGGGTCAGGTTGAACCCGCCCCCAGCTTGCGCCGCGCAAACCCTCTCCGACCTGCGACGGCACCTGCGGCAGCCGCAGCGGCAGCCGCGACGGCAACAAATCCTGCCGCAGCGGCAGCCGCAGCGCAGGAAAATCTTGCCGCGACGGCAGCAAAGCGGGTGTCTACGCGCGCACGCGCGTGTCAGGGAAGGGAGGGGCAGGGCAGGGAACTAGATAGGGAAGGGTCTGGCTGGGAGACTGGCGGGGCCGGGCAGGGTGAGCCTGCCTCATCCCGCAGGCGTAGGCCACGGCGCAAACGTCAGGTGAGAAATCTTGGCGCTTCCCCTGAAGGTTCTCAGTCCATGCCCAACCCCTCACCTGCTGGTCTAGCTGGGGATGCTCCTAGCCCACAGGTTGGTGGGCAGTGGGGGTCTCCCTGGTACCAGTGGCGAGGTCGTCCCCCGATGGACGATGACGCCGTGTGCCCGATCCATGGGGCCGATGTGCCCTGCCGTTTCTGCCTCGAGGAGGAGCCATGCTGAACCGCGTGTGCTCATCCGGGTGTGCATCGCCTGGTGAGCATCTTCCTGACTGCCAGGATGACTCGTGCCGGGGCTGCACCCCGAGTCCGGCCTACGTCGGGGTCCTGTGCGCCCGCTGCTGGGGGAGACTGCAGGCTGTCGTGCGCACGATGCCGGCACTCGTCGGCGAGCTGATGAGCGGGGATGACGCGCCCTCGGCGGTCTCATTCTCTGGCGGTGGTCGCCCGCCTGGCTCGTCCTCGCTGTACCCGCAGCAGAGGGCAGCTGCCGACGAGCTCGCGGCGGCGCTGGCCTCGTGGTGTATCCAGGCTGGCGAGCATATCGGCGTGGAGGCTCCTCGGCCGTCCGGTCTGTGGTGGTCGAGTCCTGGTCGCAAGATCGACGCGGAGACGGGCGAGGCTTACCTCGTCGAGGCAGAGCCGGTCGGCATCCGTGCCCCGGGGGCGCTGGCTGAGCTCGTCCGCTGGATTGACCCGCTGCTTGACCGCGTCGCGGCCGCGCCGTGGGCGCCCGAGATGCTTGCCGACCTGGCTAGGCTCGATGCCGGCGCACGCGCGAGGTGGGCAGTCGAGGAACCGGAGCGGCGCGTGCAGGACATTGCCTGCCCGTCGTGCAACGCCTACTCGCTCGTGGTCACGCCTGTCCGAGTCGTCGGCGGGCAAGAGCAGGTGACCTGCTCGCGTATCTCCTGCGGGCGTGTCCTGTCCTCCCAGGACTGGGACCGCCTGCGCGCCTGGTCGGTCCTGGTCGCTCGCATGTCAGCAAAGACCGAGGAGCCGTCGGCATGATCGTGGCGGGGGAGGAGTGGGAACGACAGTGCGATGTGCCGAAACATGTCCCCGGCCTCCCCGCGTCAACGGTCCGGGTGTGGGCGGCGGCGGGCCGGGTGCGGTCGGTCAAGGTCGGCGGCTCCGTATGGGTATCCGTCGAGGACGTGATCGCGGCTGCGGCCTCGTCGCGCCGCCGCTGCACGACACGACACGCGGACGTAGCGACAGTTGATTGACAGCGCCGCATGGCAGTTGTAACATCTGTGCCAACGGCAGAAGTGTCGAACAAGCCCCGAGGTGGTTACCGCCCGGGGCTTTCGCGTACCCGCCGACACAGTGGAGCTCCGAGAGGATGAAGCGTCATGGCGTGGTCATCGAGCGATCGCGCATCGAGGCTCCCGGCCGATTGGGATGAGCGCCGCGCCTTCGTCCGTGCTCGCGCAGGCGGCAGGTGCGAAGCACTCCTGCATGACGGGACACGATGCCCTGCAGCTGGTGCCGAGTGCGACCACATCACACCAGGTGACGATCATCGAGCGACGAACTTGCAGTGGTTGTGCTCATGGCATCACAAGCGCAAGACTCAGCGAGAAGCCGCGGCCGCATTAGCCGCAGAGCGGGCACGAAACGCCCCACGCAAGCGCAAGCATCCCGGCCTCATCGACTAGACCCCCCACCAGGGACCCCCTCCCCGCCCAATCAGAACACCGTCAAGAGCTGTCGGTTTTTGTTTGTACGGGTCTGGGGAAATTACAACTACCCACAAGCGTTGAACTAGCAACGCAAACGCCGGGCGGCGGGGTGAGGGCGTAGGTGAATTTAGAGGGGTGCCAGGCTGCCGTCCTGGTACACATTCTCCGTGACGGTGATGTATCGCCCCTGCGAATAGAACTCGATCCGCTGCCCACGCCACATGCGCTTGAAGCCACGCTGAGGGACGGCCGTCCCCCAGATGTGCAGCCCGCGCCCAGACGGCGAGACCTCAACGTAGGAGCCTTCGTAGTACGCGAGAAGAACGCGAGCGGCCTCGTTGGGGATGCCATGCTCATCGAGGCACCCGTCGAGGTCGATACAGCCGATGCCATCCCCGAGGACGAACCCCAGGGGAGCGCCAGTCGCGCTCGCGGCCGCATGAGTGCTCCACGTGCTCGGGTCAGTAACTGAAGCCCAACGCCCGGTGCGCGAGCACACAGGGCGCTTGTCGATGTGGTTGACCCATCGGGGGCGGTTGATGAGCTCGGCGGGCAGCACTTGTGGGGCATGCGTCTGTGCGGCGCGGTGGTGAGCGACTCGGCATCGGGTCGAGCAAAAGCGCGCGTCGGCGCGCGCCCAGTGTCTGAGCGGAGCCGAGCAGCGTTCGCATGTCCTCACGTCTCCTATTGTAACGGATAATTCGTTGGTATTCTGCGGATAGGCGGGGGTGGTTATGGCTGGTCGTGGCCCCGCGCCGAAGCCGAAGGGCTCGCGAGCTCGCCGGAATAAGGACCCCCAAGTCCTGCGCATCATCACGGCGCAACCTGTCGAGCAGCCGTCGCTGCCGGTCATCGAGCAAGTCGTGCTCGACGAGAATGGCAAGCCGAGGAAGAAGCGCTTCACGTGGCCGACGGTGACTCGCCGCTGGTGGAAGATGTGGGGAGAATCCCCGCTCAGCACGGAGTACACAGAAACAGACTGGTCATTCCTGCTCGACACCGCATACCTGCACGCCCTGTACTGGAAGGGCGATTATCGAGTTGCCGGCGAACTGAGGCTGCGCGTCGCTAAGTTCGGGGCCACGCCCGAGGACCGCGCCAGGTTGAGGATTCAGTTCGCGGTGGCCGATAACCTCGAAGACGACGCCGACAGCGCCATTGATGATGTGGCGCCTGTTTCTGCGCGGGCGCGCAGGCGGCAGAAGAAACTGAGGGCGGTGTAGCGTGCCCTGGCAACCGATCGACGAGGACGACGAGTTCCCGACGCTCGGCTACGATGTTGCGGACTGGATGATGGAGTTCCTCCTCATGCCAGACCGTGACGAGGACAGTGAGGAGCACATCCCGTTCGTGCCGACGCAGGAACAAATTGAGTTCCTCGCGAGGCTGTATGAGCTGGACCCGGAGACGGGCCGTCGAGTCAAGCAGCGCGCGGTGTTGTCGCGTCCGCGTGGTTGGGGTAAAAGCCCGTTTCTCGCAGCGATCTGCTGCGCTGAAGCTATGGGGCCTGTGCTGTGCGACGGGTGGGACTCAGATGGCCAGCCGGTCGGTGTGCCGTGGTCGACACGGAGGACCCCTATCGTGCAGGTCACGGCAACGACAGACGATCAAACGGCAAACACCTGGGACCCGCTCCTGGAAATGCTGCGCGGCTCTCCGGCTGAATCGGAGTACGGCCTCGACCCCATGGATTCGTTCGTAGCACTGCGTCGCGGCCGCATCGAAAAGCGCACGTCGTCAGCGACCTCCGTCAAGGGGGCGAAAGCCGTCATGGCGGTCATGGACCAGACAGAGACGTGGCTACCGTCGAACGGCGGCCCGAAGTTGGCGAAAACGTTGCGCTCGAACGCCGACAAACTCGGGGGCCTCACAATCGAGACCCCCAACGCCTACACGATCGGCGAACGCTCGGTCGCGGAAACGACGGCGCGATTCTACGAGCTGATCCAGGCAGGCAAGGTCAAGCCCGAAGCCGCTCGGGGCCTGTACTACGACCACCGTGAAGCCCCACTCGACACCGACATTTCCGACCGCGAATCGCTCCTCAACGGCCTGCGCATCGCCTACGGAGACTCGGCAGCAGACCCGCGCGGCTGCGCCATCCACGAGCCGGAGTGCGAACCCGGATGGGTGGACCTGGAACGTATCGCGGATAGCTTCTGGCACCCGGATAACGACCCCGCAGGGATGTGCTCAGACTTCCTCAACCAAATCACCTCGGCGTCGGACGCATGGCTCACGATGCCCGAGCTGCGAGCCATCGAAGACCACACGAAGCAGATCAGCTCCACCGAGCCGATCACGCTCGGCTTCGATGGCTCCGAAGGCCGGAAGATCGGCATAGCCGATGCCACGGTCCTGATCGGCTACTCGGTGACGCAACGGCACCTGTTCAAGGTTGGGATTTGGAGCCAGCCGGACGGTCCGGCAGGCGAAGGCTGGCAGCCGCCCCGCCTCGAAGTCGAGCAGACCGTGCGCGACGCTTTCGAGCGGTTCAATGTGGTGGGGTTCTACGCGGACCCGTCGGCTGGCTGGGCTCAGGATGTGAAGGGCTGGGAGGCACGCTACTCGCGCCGCCTGCGCGCCAAGATCAGCGCGTCCGAGCCGATCCGGTATCCGCAGCGCAACGTTGCCAAGACCTGCGAGAACTTCGCGCAGCTCTTGTCCGCGATCCACCAGGAACGCATCACGTATGACGGTGACCCGATGATCACTGCGCACCTGCTCAACGCCCGCAAGTCGCCCAGGCAATCGGGGTACGTCCTCGTTAAACCTGCGGATGACCAGGACTACTCGAAGATTGACGCCGCCTGGGGCGCCATGTTCGCCTACACGGCCGGACTCGACGCCGTCGGCAAGGGTGCAGCCAAGCAAACCAGCCGCCGGGCACCGAGGCGGCTCTACTAACACACTGGGGGAGGAGGCCCCACCTCATGACGAAAACGCCCGAGGAATGGCTCGCCTACCTCACTGCAAAGATGGACAAGGAGCGTCCGCGAACGGACCTCCTGCGCTCATACACCAACGGTTCATCCCCCTTGCCGGAGATGGGACCGAACCTCGCAAAGGCGTGGCTGAAATTCCAGCGGCGTGCGCGCACCAACCCCGGCAAACTCGTTGTGTCCGCGCTCGCGGATCGACTCATCCCCAACGGGGTGACAGTCGGAGCCAGCGAGGACAGCCCCGCAGCTCAGGCGGCCGCGCGCATCTGGCGCGACAACCGCCTCAAAGTGGTCTTCGCGGACGCAATCTGGGACGCGGCCACCCTCGGCCACGGCTACCTCCTGGTCACCCAGGACGAAGACGGCCGAGCATGCGTCACCTACGAGCGCCCCGAACACATGTACGTCGAATCGGACCCGGTCAAGCCCTGGCGTGCGCTCGCGGCTATGAAGGTCTGGCGAGACCAGGCGGCCGGCCTCGACCACCTCGTGATGTGGACTCCGGGCCTACGCATGTCCTACACGCGCTCGGCATACGACAAGTCGCGGCAACTGATCTCCCGTGTGTCCGGGGACTGGCAACTCGACCTCGGCGGCGTCCAGACCTTCGAGGGAGCGCCCCCGGTCGTGGTCCTCGAGAACAGGCACAGCATGGGTGAGTTCGAGCACGTGCTCGACCTGATCGACCGAATCAACTGGCAGACCCTGCAGCGCTTGGTCATTATCTCGATGCAAGCGTTCCGCCAGCGAGCACTGAAGTCTTCTGAAGGATCGGCCGGCCTACCAGCCGAGGACGAGTCCGGGAACGCGATCGACTACCAGGCGATCTTCGAACCCTCACCCGCAGCCCTCTGGGAGCTGCCCCCGGGGGTGGAAATCTGGGAATCGTCCCAGACGCAGATCACGGAAATCTTGAACGCGACCAAGGATGACTGGAGAGAGCTGGCAGCCGAGACCGCAACGCCTCTCTCGATCATGCTCCCGGACTCCGCGAACCAGTCGGCGGCGGGAGCTGAGCAGCCCCAGAAGGCACTCCTCTCCAAGGCAGGCGACAGGATCGAACGTTTCAAGCCCGCGCTCGCCTACCTCATCGTCAAGGCGCTCGCGGTCGAGGGATACACGCTGGACGAGACGGAGACCGTGGAGGTCCTGTTCGTGCCGCCGCACGCTGTCTCCCTCACGGAGAAGTACGCCGCCGCCGTGCAGGCACGTAACGCGGGAGAGGCGCTCGAAACCATCCAGCGCAACATCCTCGGGTACAGCCCCGAGCAGATCGCACAGGACAAGCAGCGTAGGGCTGAGGAGCAGCTTGCGTTGGCGTTCGCGCTCCAAGACAAGCCGCAGCCGCAGCTGACAGATGAGGCCGCAACGCCGAGTGCGGGGGGGACCCGGCAGACCTGAAGCTCAGGTTTGACGCCCTCGGCACGGCGATCCGCGCCGGCGTCGCTCCTGAATCGGCATCACAGGTCGTCGGCCTCGACGGAATCCGATTTACGGGTGCCGTCCCCGTCGCGCTCAGGCTCCCAGAGACACAGTCAGCGACACTCGAGGAGAAGTAACGATGCCGGACCTGGACTCGCTCAACAGCCTCACTGAGGCGTATGACAGCCAGGTCCACGCAATCCGACAGCAGATCACAGCCTTCGGGCAGGCCTACTGGGACTCGCTACCGCACTACAGGACCAGCGCCGTCGAGGACATGATCGAAGCGATCACCCCTCGAGTTGCCGCAGGCCAGCTCCGCATAGCCGACCTGACTCGCGCGTACCTCGCCCAGTGCGCCCACGAGCTCGGCTGGAAGGTCGTCCTCCCACCCATCGACCAGGACGAGATACGCAGCGCTCGCGGCGTAGACCCCCGCGTCGTCTATCGCCGCCCAGCCGTCGACGTGTACACCGCGCTCGCGGCGGGAAAACCTCTGCCGCAGGCTACGGCTGAGGGGCGGCTGCGGCTCACGCAGTTGATCGGTGGGGACATGCAGTTGGCGAAGGTGCATGCGTCTCGGCAGTCGATGCGGGGCTACCCGGAGGAGGGGCAGTTCTATCGGCGTGTGCTCACGGGGCGCGAGAATTGCGCCTTGTGTGTGGTCGCGTCGACGCAGCGCTATTACCGTGGTGACCTGCTGCCGATTCACCCGGGGTGTGACTGCGATGTGCAACCTCTTCCTCCGGGCCTGGCGGTCAATCAGGTGATTGACGAGGACTTGCTCGAACAGGTTCACCAGATCACGGCGGACCGCCTCGGTGTCTCTGACCGGGGTGGGCGCACTCCGGATTATCGGAAGCTCCTGACGGTCAGTGAACACGGCGAGTATGGGCCGACGCTGTCGTGGGCGCAGCCCAAGGCCAAGCCTAAGACCAAGGCGGGGGAGGCCGAGCCTCCTAAGCCGCCCAAGCCCCCGAAGAAGACCACGGCACAACCGCCGGATGACTCCGATCGTTTAAAGCGCCTGATGAGCGTTCCTGCCGAAAAATGGCATAAGACGCTTCAGTATGAGGGTGGGGACGTGACAGGGATTCCCGGAGAATTCCGGTATCCGGGGCATGGGGACGGGCGGGTGTTCATCCCGGCTGTTTCGGTCAGAGATGCGCCCAGTGAGCATGAGGTGCTCACGGCGCTGCGCCTGGCGGAAGAGGGAATGGACGTGCTGTTCCGCATAGATTCGCGCGAAAAAGGCGCGAAGAACCCAGACGCGGAAATGAATCAGCAGGTCTGGGAGTTCAAAGCGCCCACGGGGCAAGGCAAGAACACCGTCGATTCGCAGATGAAGCGAGCGGGGAAACAGACTGAACGCCTGGTCCTCGATCTACGCCGTTGCGAACTCGACGATAAGAAATCGATCCGGGATGTCCGGCAAGGTATGCAGGGTCGTCATCTTACCCAAGTGATTGTCATAGATCATGCAGGAAATATTGTCCACATTCCGTGAGTGTGCTATCCTAGCGGTGAGGACATCCCGGCAGCCCCTTCGGGCAGCCCAGGTGTCCTTTTCACATAATGCTCAAACTAGCCGACCTCGGACGTAATGCCTGGGTCGGTTTTTTGATACCCAACCAGCCCCCAGCCGTAACGGTGTGGGGGCTTTCGTGTACCCGGAATGGGAGGAATCACCATGAAGAACCACCTGAAGCGACATCCCTACCTTCGCTTCATCGACGCCCCGTCCGCAGAAACGGGAGGGGACGCGCAGGATGCCCCTGCAGCCGCCGCTGAGGCTACGGCCCAGCAGGTTGACTGGGAGGCCGAGGCGCGGAAGTGGAAGGAGCTCTCTCGCAAGAATGAGTCTCGGATGAAGGAGAACGCCGAAAAGGCGCGCTTATACGACGAGGCTCAGGAGCAGGGCAAGTCCGAGCTGCAGAAGGCGCAGGAAGCGGCAGCGAAGGCTGAGGCGCGAGCTGCGGCGATGGAGGCAGAGGCGCTGCGCGCTAAGGTCGCGGCTGCGACTGGCGTGGACGCGGACCTGCTGGCTGGCTCGTCAGAGGAGGAGCTGAGGGCATCTGCTGAGCGCCTCCTCGCTTGGCGAGGCGCGCAGGTGCCCAAGGGTGCTCCCGCGACGGACGCGGGGGTTCGTGGTGACGAGATCAGGGCTGCCAGGCAGCTCACCAGGGAAGACCTCAAGAAGATGTCTCCCGCAGAGATCATCAAGGCCCGTCAGGACGGGCAACTGAACAACATCATGGGCATCGCATAAGCGGGCCAAGAAAGGACACACAATGACTCTCACGCATTTCATTCCGGAGCTGTGGTCGGCCAGCATCCTCGAGAACTTCCGCCGTGACACGGTGCTCGTCGGGATGGCGAACCGCGAATACGAGAAGGCCTTCACCGCGGGCTCGAAGATTCACATCCCCGGCATCGTCGATGTGAAGGTGAAGGACTACAAGACCGGCGCGGTGACTGCGTCCGGCGGCACTAAGGTGCCGCGCACGACCGTCCCCGATGCCGTGGAGTCCACGGGCATCGAGATCACCATTGACCAGGAGAAGAGCTTCGACTTCCTGGTCGATGACATCGACGCCGCGCAGGCGAACCAGTCGCTCGACGCGTACACCAAGTCGGCGGCGGCAGCGCTCGTCGAAGACGCGGAGACCTTCCTGACCGCGATGCTGACTTCCAAGGGCACGGCGGTCACGGGCATCGCGAACCCGACGAACTGGGAGACCGCATACGGCGCAATCCTGAAGCTGCGCGGCAAGCTCTCGGCCGAGAAGGTCCCCGCCATGGACCGCGTCCTCCTGATCAACGCCGCGTTCGAAGAGTTCCTCCTCTCTGACGGCTCGAAGCTCACCAGCTTCGATAAATCGAACATGACGGACGGCCTCCGCGAGGCGACGATCGGTCGTCTCCTGGGATTCGACGTGGTCACGAGCCCCTGGCTCGATAACACGAAGCCGATGGCCGTTGCCTTCCACAAGCCGTCCGTGGCCTACGTGTCCCAGGTCGAGAAGACCGAGTCGATGCGTGCCGAGCAGACCTTCGCAGACCGAGTTCGCGGTCTGCACGTCTACGGCGGCGCGGTTCTGCGCCCGAAGGCGATCCAGGTCTTCAAGGCGGCATGATGCAGGTCAAGGGAGAAAACGGAATCACGTTCGAGCTCGCGGACGAGGTCGCCACGGCAATGATCACGGCAGGCATCCTCAAGGAGATCACCTCCGATGAGGCCTCGCCTTCCAGTGAAGACATGCCGGCCGACGAAGGCGACACTGCTGAGGAGACTTCGAAGAAGTCCAAGAAGTAGGGGGGGACGATGCCTGTTCCGCTGGTAACTGTCGAGGACATCGAGGCCGCTCTCGGCCGTCCCCTCACAGACTCGGAGTCGGCGCGGGCAACGTTCATCGCTGACAAGCTCGCCGAGGCCTTCAAGGCGCGCGCACGCCAGACATTCACCGTCGTGCAGTACACGCACCGCCTGAAGGTCGACGCGGGTGGACGAGTCGTCCCAACACGGGCGCCGCTCGTCTCCGTCGAGGCTGTCACGACAGACGACGGGCAGGCGATCCCCTACAACGTCAGGCACGGCTTTATCCAAGTCGGCGCACCCGCGAACGAGTTCGTGGTCGTCACCTACGAGGCGGGCCTCTCCGAGGTCCCCGCAGCGGTTCGACTACAGCTCGCAGACAGCGTGCGACGTATCCTCCTCATTCCCGACGCCGCCGCTCAAGGGGCAACCCAAATGACCGAGACGACGGGACCGTTCACGCAGTCCCGCCAGTACGCGACATGGGCAGTGGGCGGACAAGCCATCCTTTCCCCAGACGACCAGGCGCTCGCGGATGCGTACCGCCCGCGCCGCGCCGGGCATGTCTGGGTGATGGGAGGGGCCTGACGTGATGGAGGAATGGAAGACCCCGATTCAGGTAGAAGGAGCCGTCCATCGTGACGGGGACGGCTACCTCGTCGAGGAATCGAAGCCGCGCCTCATCGGGGGGTGCCTGATCGCGCCGGGGCAGTTCACTGTGCCGGGCTTGCTCGATCAGGCAGCCTCTGAGCGGGCCGACGAGACCGCGACACTCTACCTCCCGAGGGGGATAGCGCTGAGCGTCGGGGATGCCATCCGTGTTCCGGCTGAGCATCCTCTCGGTGGGACGTGGAGGGTTGAGGAGCCATCCTCGCCGTGGCCGCGCGGCACGGCTGTCGTGATCTCTCGGAGGTGACACGTGGCAGTCAAGTTCGTGGTCAGCTCGGCCTCGATCGAGGCACTTCTACAGTCCGCGTCGATCAGTGAAGCAATGGTCAGCGAAGCCGAATCGCTGCGTGCGGCGGCGGCAGCAGCGGCCCCGAAAAGGGACCGCGTACTCACCGACGCGTACAGGGTCGAGGCTGTCACGGCAACTGTGAAGACACGCCGAAACGGATCGTCTCGCAGAGCTGTCGGCCGCGTCGTCAACGATGCCCCACACGCCGTGCCTGTCGAGTTCGGGCACTTCGCCAGAGACGGGCACCGCGTCCCCGGACATCACACGCTCGGCAAGCTTGCGGGCTCCAAGCGCGCACGACGAGGAGGCCGGTCATGAAGTACAAGGACCCCGTCCAGGTACTACGAGACGCGATCACCTCAGCAACAGGAGCGCAGACAGTACGGGTGATCCAGGAGGGCAGCCTCCCGGACACATGGCCGATGCCGCTCGTGCATGTCTACGCGACCCAATCCCAGGACCTCGAGTACGAGCGCATCACCTCCGTCGTTGTCGACGTGTACGCCAAGACCCCCACAGGGCCGGGCATCGTCGGCGCGGAGGCGCTCGCGGATGAGGTTGTGGATGCTCTGTCAGTTCGTCCTGTGGTGGGGGCTTCTGGGTGGGTGGATGAGGCTTCTGTGCCGTCTCGCCTGGGGGTGCGCGCCGCATATGGCGTCGTTGAGGTGGTGGGCCTCAGCGTGGAAGTCACTCAACGTCCCACCGACTAACCAATATCTGATCTGGAAGGGAAACCGATATGGCCGACACGACGACCATTGAAGCGCTGAAGAAGAAGCACAACAAGGCGAAGAACGTGCGCAAGGCGCTCAACGTTCTGGCGTTCGTCGCACCGATCACGACCGCTGTCCCGGACGCGCTGACGGGCGCAAGCGGCGCGATGAAGGAACTCCCCGCGGACTGGACTCCGCTGGGAATCTTCACGACCGATGGCGGGGAGATCACGCCCGATGTGTCCGTCGACGACGTCGATGGTCTGGGCTACGCAGAGCCTGTGCGCTCTGACCTGACCAAGGCAACCAAGACGATCAAGCTCAACATCTTCGAGCTGTTCCGCAAGGAGATGCTGAGCCTGACACACGGCATTGACCTCTCGCAGGTCAAGGCGAACGCGACCACGGGAGAAGTCGTTTTCGACGATCCGCTTCTTCCCTCCATCCCGGAGAAGCGTCTGCTGCTCGTCGCAGCCGACGGCCCTGCTGATGACGAGTGGCTGATGGGCTGGTGCTTCACGCGCGCCAAGCTCGTCTCAATGCCGACGATCGGGCTCAAGGCGACGGACCCGATTACTGGCGACCTCGAATTCAAGGCATTCGCCGACGAGACCGCAGGCACCGCCTGCCGTAATTACTACGGCGGCTCCGCGATGCTCAAGCACCGTGACATCACGGGCTTCAGCGTCTGACACATACTGCGGGCGGGGGCCGGGGATGTTCTCCCTCCGGCCTCTGCCCGCTACCACCCCCAGGAGAACACCACAGGATAGGACAAGCATGGAACAGCTGACCTTCACGAAGACGATCAAGACGGACGACGGGAACGACCTCGTACTCACGCGAGTCACCGACGACGCAGCCGACGCGAACACTCTGCGCACACAGGGATGGGCTGAAGCCAAGCCCGAAGAGGCCGAAGAAGCCACGCCGACGCTGCCCGCACCGCCCGCCAGCACCCAGCGCCGCGACAACTGACAAATAGCAACTAGGAGAACACCAATGGCAGACAAGATCACCCCCACCCTGACCCTAGCCGCCCTCAACGACCTCGACGGCGCGGCAGCAGCCACCCCGTTCACCTTCGGGCTCAGCAATCGCGTCGTGACCTTCCCGGACCCCCTGGGCCTGAGCCCCGAGGCCGGCGAAGACCTCCTCCTCGACCTTGGCGGCGGCAAGCGCGCCACCGAGGTTATCAACAAGTGGCTCTCGGAGGAAGACGCCGCATTCGTGACCAAGCATCTGACGCTGCGTCAGATGCTGCTCCTCCTGCGACAGGCGTCTACTCACTATGAGGCATCGCTCGGGTCCCTGGGGGAAGGGCGCGCCTCTACGACCGCCTGACGCGGTACGAGAGGCAGATCGTTGCGGACCTCGCGGAGCAGGGCTGGGACGCATACAGCCTGTTCCGCGCTCGCCGATATCGATTCCTGCTGACGCTCATCGACGAGCTGCCCTCAACAAGCCGAACCGTCGCAGCGATTCTCAACGACCCCAAGGTCGCAATCGAAACCGCGATGGCGATCGCTGAGGCTGAGGACGACGACGACACCGAGGCACAGCTCCGAACACAAACCCCCGAGGTCAGAGTCCTGCAGGACATCTTCGACCTGCTGGTCTCTGCCTTCGGAGGAAAAGAAACCTACCCACGACCCGAGAGCCTCACCGCGATCGCACTCGAGGACGCGCGCACGAGCGTCCGAGACCGCAGCGCCCACGAGGCGCTCGCGGCTCTCATGCCGGGGTGGAGTCCGCAAGAAACCTGAATATCTACCTGTAGGAGGTCTGCGTGGCTGGCGTGTATCAGGCAGGCACTGTCTATGTCGATGTGGTCCCCTCGATGCGGGGGTTCTTTAAGAGCATCGAGAATGCGACGGCCACGCAGCTCCCGCAGGTGGCTGGTGATGCGGGCAAGAAGTACGCGGAGAAATTCAAGGAGAAGGTCTCCGAGTCTGGCAAGGACCTCGTTAACGCGATCGCCGATCCTCTGGGCAAGTCAACGGCGCGCCTTCGTCAGGAGGCTGCGCAGGCTGGGGCAGCCCTGCAGGAAGCGCACGCCAAGGTGGAGAAGTCTTCCTCGGCGCTCGCGAAGGCGCGCGCCGAGGAAGAGGCCGCAGCAACTGCGGTGGAGCGTGCCGAGCGTGCGCTCGCATCAGCGCGGTCCAGCTCATCCGCTGACTCGGCGGCTGTCGCTCGCGCGGAGTCGGCGCTGGCCTCGGCGCGAGAAGCCTCGGCGGCTGCCAACAAAAAGGCCGACCAGGCGTCCGCTAACCACGCGGACTCTCTGCGCAAGGAGAAGGCAGCGTCCGACAGTGCGAAGGCGGCAACAGAGGCGCTTGACCAGCGTATCTCGAAGGCCCCGTCCAACTGGGAGCGCTTCACGACGTCGCTGAAGGGCTGGGTACGAGAGGCCGACAACGTCGAGCGTGAAGCCCACGAGGTTGATTCCTCTCTCGGCCTCGTTGGCTCGGGCGTGACGTCGCTCGGGGGACTCGTGACCTCGGCGCTCGGCCCCCTTGCTCTCCTGGGTGCGGCGGTCGGCATCGGGGGCTTCGCGTCCGAGGCCATCGCAGCCTCAGACGCCACGAACAAATTTGCGGACACGCTGCGGTTCGCTGGCGTCGATGATTCGACGATTGAGCGCCTCGGCGCATCCGCTCAGGAGTATGCCGACCGTACCGTGTACGACCTCGCCGACATCCAGGGCATCACGAGCCAGCTCGCCGCGAACAGTGTGGACGGCTTCGACCGTCTTGCGGAGGCTGCTGGCAACCTCAACGCGGTGTCGGGCGGTACGGCTGACACGTACAAGAGCCTGGGGCTCGCCCTCGTCCAGGTCAACGGTGCTGGGAAGTTACAGACCCAGGACTGGAATCAGGTCGCAAACGCCATTCCGGGCGCGAGCGGCAAGATTCAGCAGGCCCTCTCCGATATGGGTGCCTATACAGGCAATTTCCGCGATGCCATGTCGGAAGGCCAAATCTCTGCGCAAGAGTTCAACCAGGCGCTTCTGCAGCTCGGTTTTGATGACGTCGCGGTCGCAGCAGCGTCGGACGTGTCGCGCATCGAGAACGCGGCCGGCAACTTGCAGGCGACGATTGTCGGCGGCTTCAAGGACATGATCGACCTCACGAAGCCGCAGCTGACCGACTTCATGAGCTGGATGTCGGACACGCTCGGCGCTGGCTTCGCGTGGATCAAGGACGTGGGCGTGCCCTCGATCCAGGGAATCTGGGATGTCCTCGCCAACGGGAACTTCTCGGGGCCGATCTTCGGCCTCGAGGAGGACAGCGGCCTCGTTGACTTCCTGTTCAACCTGCGTGATGCTGGCATGGCCGCCTGGGAAATGCTCAAGTCCGGCTGGGACGCAGCGACGAACCTAGCATCCGCGTTCGCGCCGCTCGCCCAGAGCGTGTGGGACATGGTCACCGCGTTCGGCGGGGATGGCCCGTCGATGATTCAGCGAACCGCCGAGGCGCTCAAGAGCGTGTTCGACTGGGTCGGGAAGAACACTGACATCGTTGCTCCGCTCGTGACTGCGGTCGTCGCTGGCACGGCCGCGTTCAAGGGCATGAGCGCCGCCATGGGCGCCGTGAACGCCGTGAAGGCGGCCGGGGGCTTGCTGCAGTTCGTCAAGGCCACGAACCTCGCGAAGGCCGCGCAGGTCGCGTTCAACTTCGTCATGAACATGAACCCGATCGGCGCGATCGTCACGGCGATTGCCGCGCTCGTCGCGGGCCTCGTTTACTTCTTCACGCAGACGGAGACAGGCCGGAAGGCGTGGGCAGCGATCACGGAGGCGTTCTACAGCTTCGTGGATTGGATCAGCTCGGCGTGGTCATCCGCCATGGAGTCGATCTCCTCGTGGTGGACGGGCACCTGGGACGGTGTCTCGGGATTCTTCTCGACCTACGTAGTGCAGCCCCTGCAGACGGCATGGGACGCAATCACGGCTGTCTGGGACGGCATCGTGACGGTCTTTAAAACAGCGTTCGCGATCATCGTTGGCGTTGTCTTGACCCCGATCAAGCTCTACATACAGGCATGGGTAGCAATCTTCACATGGGCGTATGACAACGTCATTAAGCCCGTGTGGGACGCGATCTGTCAGGCCTTCACCTGGGCTTACGACAGCGTCATCAAGCCAGTATTCGAGCAGATCGCTAGTACCTGGCAGTGGATCGCCGGAATAGCCACAGAGGTGTTCGGTGGCATCGTCTCATTCCTCGAGGGAGTGTGGACGGCGATCTCCACAGGAGTGACGACCGCGTGGAATCTCATCGTCGCGGGCGTCACCTGGTACATCAACACCGTGTGGAACATCGTCAGCACAGTCTTCACGACGGTCGCTGGCGTTGTCTCCTCGATCTGGAATGGCATCTCCTCCACTGTCTCGGGCGTCTGGGAGTCCATCAAGTCCACGGCGAGCGCAGCTGTCCAGTGGGTCTACGACAGCGTGACAGGCGTGTTCTCGTCCATGTCGAGCGGCGTCTCGTCCACCTTCGACGGCATGCGCTCAGCCATCGAGTCCGTGTGGAACAAGGTGAAGGGCGTCGCGGCAAAGCCGGTGAATTTCATCATCGACACCGTCTACACCAACGGCCTGAAATCCATGGTGGAAACGGTCGCCTCGAAGATCGGCCTCTCGCTCACCCTGCCGACGGTTCCCAGGATTGCCGAGTACGCCGGCGGCGGCATCGTCCCCGGCTACAGTCCCGGACATGACACGATCCCGGCGATGCTCTCCCCAGGAGAGGCGATCCTCGTCCCCGAGCTCGTCCGACAGATCGGCCCGAGTAGGATCATTGCCGCGAACTACGCCGCCTCGAAGCGCCGCCCCGGCGGCAGCCCCGGCAAGGCCCCCACCGGATTCTCCGGAGGAGGCATCGCCCACTTCGCCGGCGGCGGCATCGCCGGATGGTTTGCCGACGCAGCACTCGGCGTCGCAGAGTTCTTCCGCGATCCGCTCGGCTCTATTGCGCAGCTCATCACCGAGCCCGTCCGAGGACTCATGAAGGGCATCGCCCCCGGAGTCATCGGCGAGCTCGGCGCAGGCGGCGTCGAGTCCCTCCTCGCAGGAGTCGGATCGTTCTTCAAGAAGAAGGCCGAGGAATCCTCGTCGGCCGGACTCGTGGGCGCCGCGATGCGAGCCGTACAGATGCAGGTCCCTTACGTGTGGGGTGGCTCGGCGATCCCGCCGGGTCTGGACTGCTCGGGCCTGGTGTATTGGGCTGCGCAGCAGCTTGGTCTGGGGTGGCCGCGCCTCACGGCAGCTGGGTACCAGTCCGGCTCCACCATGATCCCGTGGACGCAGGCTGCTCCCGGCGACCTGCTGTTCTGGGGAGCACCTGCCCACCACATCGCGATCTACGCCGGTGGTGGCCAGATGATCGAGGAGCCAAAGCCTGGCCTCAACGCCAGGCACACAGGCATCTGGGGCACCCCGACCGTCGGCCGCTACGGCGGAGCTCGTAAGTACGACCGCGGCGGATGGTTGCCCTCGGGAGTCACCGCAGCCGTCAACCAGACGGGTACGAGAGAAGCAATCCTCACCGCGAGGCAGTGGGCAGATGTCAGTGCGCTCGCGGCGAGTGGAGCAAATGCGGTGCCGTCGTTTGATGGCGCGCAGGTCAACCTTGTGCTCGATGACGGGCAGGCGTTCCGTGCGCATGTGGAGTCGATCAGCACCGGCGTCCTGGTTCGTCGTAAGCAGCTAGCTGGAAGGAGCAGGTAGTGGCTCGTGAGAATCTTTGCCGCAATCCGTCGTTCGCGTATCTACTGCGGGAATGGGCGAAGATCGCTCCGGCCACGGTGAGGATCGGCTCGGATACTGACTCGTGGGGCGGGCACGCTCGCCAGTCTCCGCAGTATCTGGCCATCGACGTGCCGCCCGGCACGCAGGGTCCGGCTGCCGCGCCAACGGCAGTCACTGTCGCCGGAGGGCAGACCGTCGCGATCTCGGCGCTTGTGCGCACGAGTCCTGGCCTCGCGGCTGCTGTCTCCCCGGAGTGGACCGTGGGCGGCCGCAGCGTCACGGAGAAGACTCCGGCGCTGTTGGCCGCCAGCGCGGATGGGGTTCGCCCCGTCTGGGCGTTCACAGCTCCATCTGGGGCGACGGCCGTGCGGCTTCGGTTCGAGGCCCGCACGACCTCGGCGGCCGAGCGCGGCACTCTCCCGGGCTGGGTGTACCTCGATGACGTTCTCATCGTCGCGGCTCCCACCCCAGGCGAGGCACTCGAGGCAGCAGCGGGGGAGTTCTTCGACGGAGACACCCCACCGAGTCGCATCGGCTATTCCTCGAGGGCGCTCACGCACCAGTGGACCGGCGCTCGCGGCGTTTCGACGTCGCGGGAGGTCGAGGCGGACGTCGATATGTCGTCGCTGCCTGTCGCGATTGTGGCGGGTGGACAGGCTCCCAGGGTCCAGATCGTGATTCCCCCGGCGTGCGTCCCCGCCGGGGCGGCCTGCTATGTCGAGGGCGTCACGGACACGGGCTTCACGTGGATTCCTCGCGGGGGAGTATGGTCCTCCAAGGGCTTGCAGCGCATCATTGGGGACCCGCTCGCACCGATCAACACGCCTATCAGGTACAGGCTGACGACGTCGAGGGGCCTCACGGTCGAATCGGAGCCGGTGGTCCGCTCATGGGGTGGCCTGTCGCTGATGACTGACACGGCGGGCGCGAAGCATGTGAATGTCCTGTGGCAGGGCACTGACCAGCGTGAACTGAAACCGCGGGTGACGGAGCATGAGGTGCCGGGCCGTGCGACACCCCTGGTGGTCTATGCACCCACGATGGGGCGCGGGACGGTGTCTCTCACGGCTCGCACGAACCTGCAGGACACGGCGGCCATGAAGACGCTTCTGGCGTCTCAGACGCCGGTGGCGCTTTTCCACAACCCGCGTCACTGCGTGCAGTGCAAGCGTGGGACGTGCGATGTCGATCCAGTGACGCTCATGTCGGTGACATCGGTATCGATGGAGCGTGCGCCGCGTCTCGACGTCGCCGAGCGCATCTGGCAGCTCAAGGGCACGATCGTCGATCTGCCGCAGCCGAACACAACGTTGACGTTGTCGACGTGGAACGACTTCGATAAGCGACGGCTGACGTGGAGTGGCCTGGATGCTCGTCGGTGGCCGTGGGATCAGCTCGACAGGACTATCTGGCAGGAGGACGCATGAGCATGCCGGCCGACGTCGAGCAGATTCCGGAGGACCTGCTGACCTCGGGCTACTCGGTGTCTGTCACCGTGGAGTCGTGGCTGGGGTCGCAGTACCTGGGGGAGGTGCCCGTCGAAGATGGGTCGGTGTCGTGGGACGCTGGTCAGCAGGTGCAGGGCACCCTGTCCCTGACGGTGCCCCGTGTGGGAGCTGTGCAGGGGGAGGACTGGCGAGACTGGGACCCCGTGGACCCAGAGCACCCGCTCGGCTGCTACGGGCAGGTCCTGCATGTGAGTATGACGGTCGGGTCGCTCGTCGGTGCGGGCTGGTGGACGGTTCAGCTAGGCCGGTTCCTTATTACCTCGGTGGAGCCGGGACCGTCCACGGTGCGAGTGACGGGCAAGAGCCTGATGCAGCGCCTCGAGGAGGACAGGCTGACGGAGCCGATGGCACCGGACCCGGCGGGCACTCTCGCATCGGAGCTGCGCCGCCTGGTTGGTGCGCGTATCGGCGTGATCATCGATCCGGCGCTCGGCGATAGGCCCTGCCCGTCGATGTCCTGGGGTGAGAGCCGCATCGATGCGGTCTACGAGATCGCGAAAGCCTGGCCTGCGGCAGTGCGCGAGGGCGGGGACGGAATCATGTATCTGTCCCCGCCGACTGCGCCGCCCACCTCGCGGCCGGCGCTGCTCCTCTCGGATGGGGAGGACGGCACGGTCGTCGGGGTGGCGGCCTCGGTGAGCCGCGACAAGGTCTACAACCGCGTGGTCGCCCGGGGGCAGCAAAGCTCTGACGAGGGTGCCCCCTCGTTCCAGGCGATCGCCGATCAACTGACGGGACCGATGCGCGTCGACGGTCCCTACGGCACCGTGCCAAGGTTCTTCTCATCGCCGCTAATCACGAGCTACGAGCAGGCTAAGCGTACAGCCGAGGCCATGCTCGCAGACTCGGTCAGGAAGAAGATCAAGGTCCCCGTGCAGCACGCCCCGGACCCACGCATCCGCCTAGACGCACACGTCGAGATTGTGACGCGGCCCGTGGACGCTGCGTCCACGAAGACGATGTGGGGAACCGTCTCGGCATACGAGGTGCCGCTCACCTACAGGGGCACTCAGAAGACCGATGTGGAGGTGAGCGTATGAGCTGCCCCGTGATGGACCTGATTTCGACGGTGCCCGATGATCTGCCTCCCCGTTATGGCTCCGACAGGTCACCGACGGCGATCGCGCGCGTGGTCAGCCTCATCGAGGGCGGCCGTGCCCTCAACGTTAGCCTGTACGGTGGCCCGCCGATCCAGATTTCAGCGACGGCCGTCAACTGGACCGGCGTCGAAACAGCGCACGTGCTACTCGATCCAGACACGGGGCGGGCACTGCACGCGCTCGGGCCAGCTCCCAAACCGGAGAACCCACTCCCCAAGTGGGAACAGCTGACCTCCCCGACACGGACAGTGAGCGAAGCTGTGCTAATCCCGCAGTGGGCGGGGACCTGGGACGGAACCTCTTGGACCCGGCACGGTGGCGGCGGAGCCTGGCAGCGAAACACAGGCGGCCCCCGCCTCACAGGACTTGCCACATACGGCCGGCAAGCCGAGGCTCTCGGACGTATCACGGTCACGGCCGCCACGCTGACGCTCCGCCCACACTCGACGTCAGCCGCATGGTCAGCACAGATCGCACCGGCCACCTACTCGGACACCGGCCCCGTCCAGGCGGGCGCGACGATCAGCGTCCCCGTCCAGGTGGGCGCCGCAGTTCTGACTGTCGACATCACACGCCTAGCCGCCCAGCTCCTGACCCCGGGAACTGGCCTCGCCCTCGTCGGACAAACATACGGCGGCGTCCAGGCCGCCGGAGACAGCCTCTCGATCCGCATCACCTACACCTCCCGATAGGACAATCATGAGCTACCTCGACCAGCGGGGACACCGCGTCCCCTCACCCACTGACCCCGCACAGCGCCAGGACCTGCTGGCCCTGTCCCTGTCCATCCCCTCCTACAAGGCGTGCGCCTCCGAAACGGCGGCGGCGCAGTACGTGTCCGCGCTCGCGGCTGCTGGCCTGGTGGCCTCGACGGCGCAGCCTGTTTACGTGTGGAGGACCGATCTCAATGCCGTGAGGGTGTGGGATGGTCGCGCGTGGGCGGCAGAGTCGAATCTGCAGATGGAACTCTCGGCGGTCGGTGATATGCCCGTGGGAGCGGGCCTGAGTCCGACGGTCCAGCCCGGCCTCATCAAGGGCGGCCGAGTCGCGGTGTCCAGCGCCGAGGTCGCGTTCGGAAATCTCTACATGCCGCGCGTGAACTTCAGTACCCCGTTCCCGCACGAGTGTGTATCGGTGTCCATTACGCCGCTGTATGGATCGGGGCCGGCTGGCTGGAATTTCAAGAACGGCCGACAGTTCTGCGTGGACGTGCTCGACAAGAGCGGCTTCAGGCCGATGCTCCCCGGCGTGACCTCACAGGAACGCCATTCCTTCGCGTGGATGGCCCTCGGCTACTGACAGACACCAATTGAACCTGCCCCTCGGACAAGCCCGTCCGGGGGGTTTCGTCTACCCAACTAAGGAGAGACATATGGAACTGACAATCGAAGAGCTCATGGCCTCGATGACGCCCGCGACGGACACGCCGCCCGACGTCGTCACCCCGATCTACATCCCCTACGAGCAGACGGAGGCCTCTCGATGAGCATGACCGCACAGAATGTCCTCGGCTGGGCAGTCGGCGAAATCGGCTACACCCGATGGGACGACCCCGAGGAAGGCTCGAAGTATGGCCGCTGGTACGCCAAGAAGCATGGCGCATACTACGGCACCTCCGGCGTCCCCTTCTGCGCAATGGGCGCGTCGTGGTGTGCAACGGACGAGGAGAAGAATTCCGTCCTGCCAGGAGGGGACTTTGCCTACGTGCCCTACGGCATCACCGCTGCCGCCCGCGAAGGCCAGCTCGTCTCACCGATGACACAGGCCGCACCCGGAGACCTGGTCTGCTTCGACTGGGACGACGATGGTATTGCGGACCACGTCGGCATTGTCGAGGCCAATTATGGGTCGTGGATTCAGACGATTGAATTCAATACGTCGTCCGGCGCTGCGGGCTCGCAGGGCAACGGTGGCGGCGTGTGGCGCCGCACACGAGGCTGGGACTCCGTCTGCGCCGTCATCCGCCCGCACTACGGAGACGCGACCACCGCCTCCGGTTACACCGACATCACGGCCCTGCAGGCTGCAGTCGGCGCGACCGCTGACAACGTCATCGGTCCCGATACGACCAAGCGTATTTACGCCGTGGTCGCTGCCTCGAGCTGGGGCGGCAGGCAGTTCCCGTTCGGCGTCGAGTACGTGCAGCAGGTGATCGGTGCAGAGCCGGACGGCATCTGGGGAGATGAATCGGACGCGTCGCACGATCGCGTCGTTGGCGACCTGCAGCGCGCCGTCGGTGTGGACGATGACGAAATCTACGGGGCCGTCACCAACGCGGCAATCAACGCGGCGCTCGCGGGCGCGGAGAAGGGGGAATGAGATGGATAAGCTGTTGATGGGGCTTCAGTCGGACCCCTTCATCACGACGGTCATTGTCGGCCTTGTGTGGCCGATGGTTCAGGCCGCGCTGGACAAGCCGTGGTGGACGCGCCGCCGCCGTGTGGTGCTCCTCGTCGCGGTCGCTCTCGTCACGACTGCGGCCGTGTGGGTCTCCGGATCGTACCCGGCGACGTGGCGTCTGCTCGTCACGCAGATGTCCGTGTTCCTGGGCGTCGCCTGGTCGGTGTACACGATGCTATCCGCAGTCCGAATCAATGGAGCGAGCATCCTTGATTGGGTGGGGGCTGCAACTCCGGGCGGGCAGCCGCTCGATGAGCTGACGGGCACGTCGGACAGCGCAAGTGATTGACATTATTGCCGACCCGAAGGTCGTCACGGCGATTGTCGCGGCGGTTGTTGCCATCATTGGCGCGGCCGCTGCGGCAGTCGTCGCGGGCTTGCGGTACGTCGGCAGGTTGTTCGACGCGCGGCTCGCGCATATCTCGGAGACCGCGTCTGAGGCCCGTGATGCTGCGAAGAGCGCGGATAAGGAAATCAAGAACAATCACGACACGAATGTTCGCGATGACCTCGACAAGGCGATTGAGACTGTCTGGGTTGTCTCGGATCAGATCGGCGCTCTGTCGAAGCAGGTGACGGGCCTGCTCGATCAGGGCGCCCGAATGGAGGCGACGCTCAACGCGCACAGCGAGAGCCTCAGCTCCGTGCAAGCGCGCGTCGGACGAATCGATGAGCGCGGCTCCAAGATGGCCGCCGAGCTCCATGACGAACGGACAGCACGCGAGTTCTCGCAGCGCGCCATTGACGAACACGCGCACGACGCCCACGCCAGACTGCATGAGCGCCTCGACAGACTACAGGAGAAGGTAGATAAATGGGAGGAACGATCGTGAGTGGAAACGTCACGCGCCTCGACGGCTCACCTGAGCACCTCGCCTACATCACGGCGACCCTGAAGACCAAGATGGGGGAGGCCACGTCCCTGATGGCAGTCGGCCCCGTCTCTCGGGCAGCGAACCCGCGCGGACAGATCATGCTGCCCCTCGACCTCACGGAACCGACGCAGGTCCACCTGCGCCTCAGCGTCCCCGGCCGGACACTACGAGAAGCCACAGTCACGCTGAAGCCCGGCATGGCCTACACGCTCGCCAGCGTGTTCTCCGGCGAGGCGACGCCCACACCGGCACCCCAGACCGGCACCCCAGACGTGAACGTCTCCGGTGACGGCGACACAGCAACCATCAGCGGCGTCGTCTCTGACGACGGGGACACAATCACAATCGGAGGCTAACCATGGCAAAGCCCACGCTCTACACGAAGCAAGGCACAGACCGAGCGATCGCGAAGGCCATCGAACCGCTCGCCACCAAGGAAGAACTCGCCAGAGCCTCCGCCGGCGGAAAGGTCGACCTCGGCGAATACGCCAAGCGCGCCGACCTGGCGACCCTGGCCACACGAGCCGACCTCGCCGGATACGCCACACGCCAGCAGGTCGCTGAACTCCCGAGCCGAGCCGACCTCGCTGGATACGCCACCAAGTCCGACGTGGCGGGAGTGGCCCGCACGAGTGATCTGACGGGCCTGGCCACCAAGGCCGAACTCACGGGCCTGGCCACCAAGTCCGACGTGGCGGGAGTGGCCCACACGAGTGATCTCACGGGCCTGGCCACCAAGGCCGAACTCACCGAAGCCCTGAAGCGCGTCGGCATCACCGTGTGCTCCACCGAAGCCGAAGCGCAGGCCCTGCCTGACGGTGCGCTTTACTTCCTTGTTTCCGGGGCTGCCCCCGCGCCCAGCCCGGCCCCTGGCCCCGCACCTGCTGCGGGACCGACGCTCGTCGCCAGCGCAGCCGGGCAGGTCGTCGGCCAGACCGTGACGATCAAGGTCGATGGTAAGGCCGGCGACAAGATCGTGATCGGCCTGAACGAAAAGGCCCAAGGAACGCCGGCGAACCTGACCGTGCCGCAGGGCTGGGAACAGCTTGTTGCGCCGTACTGGGTCGGCACCATGCGCGCCGTCGTTATCACTGGTCCGTGGGCGCCCACCATCACTCTGACGATGAGCCAGGTCGCCGAGATTGGCTGGGCAGCCGCCTCGATCCGAGGAGCCTCCACGGTCAAGGCGGGCGACGTCAAGAAGCGCCAGGCCCCACCGACCGAGACAACGACCTGCACGGCTCCCGCGCTCGCGGGCGAGGGCGTGGTGCTCGGCTTTGCATTCGAGCGCACGAGTGCAGGTGAGTCCTCGGAGCAGGTGACTGTCTCCGCTGGCTGGGAAAAGCTCGCCTTCGCGGCTCAGGAAGGCCTCAACTACCAGACGGTGACGTTGGCGCGCCGCACGGGCTCGCAGCCGGCGGACCTCGTTGTTACCTATCCGAACCCGCAGGGCTCTAACGGCATTGGAGTGCAGGTGATCGCGCATGCCTGACCTCGTCGTTTACGAGCGTCGGCGTGCAGGTGGGGATAGGCCGGGTGTCGTGCGAGTGCGTCGCCGTGCAGGTGGTGACGTGAGCCTGTCGCGGCGTGCTCCGTCGACGCCGGTGATTCCTGCGGGCGAGGACGTGGTGACGGCCTTCCTGTCGCGGCGCCCGTTTTATATCAGTCATCGGATGGGCGGCACTGAATATCCCGAGTTCACGCAGGCTGGCCTCAACGCCTCGTTGCGCGCCGGCTTTAAGGCACTCGAGTTGTCTGTGCGGCGGTGCGCCTCGGGGGAGTTCATCGCCATTCACGACTGGAAGACGTCGCGGACGGTGCCGGGCACGGATTACCAGATTTGGAACACGCCGTGGTCGACGCTGCGCACGCTCCGACAGGCTTCGGGCGGTTTCATGCGCCTGACAGACATCGTCGATCAGGTGCCGGACGACGTCATGCTCGCGATCGATCACAAGACCACGTCCTCGGAGGATCAACGCAATCCGGGTGACCTGGCGGCGGAAGAGCAGCTGTTCGATTACTTGGACACGACGTTCGGGGGGCACCCCGAGCGCAGGGTCTTGTGGAAGGTGTTCGCGAAGGGGACCGGAGCGAAGCGCGCAAAGGCCCGTGGCTATAAGGTCATGGCCATGCTGTATCCGTCCGAGGTCGCGACCTCGGACCTGTCCCAGTGGGATGTGATCGGGATGGAATGGAGTGCGGGTGCGGACGTCTGGAATCGCCTGAACGCATCAGGCAAGCCGACGATCGCGCACATCATCGTCAATGACTCGCAGGCGCGCCAAGCGCTCGCGAAGGGAGCGACGGGGCTGATGGCCTCATATCCATCCCTCGTCCATCCGTAGAACAAGAAGGCAGCCCCGCACCCTCAATTTGGGTAGCGGGGCTGCCTTCTTGTTTATGCGGCGGCTTTCACGGCGCTAATGAGTGCATCCGGAGGCAGGCGCACGTAGCGTCTGGTCGTCTCGGGCCTCGCGTGTCCGAGGACGGCCCCGACGGCCAGGAGGTCACGGGTACCTGCATACATGGCGGTTCCGCAGCGGTGCCGCAGGGTGTGCCCGGTCCAGCCAGCAGGGAGTGCCCGCGCGAGTCGCTTCGAGACGTACCCAGCGGACAGGTGCCCGCCGTCTTGCCCTGGGAACAGGTAGCCGTGGCAGGCGGTCAGGGCGCGGCGCAGGTCCATGCGCACGATTGGGACATATCGGGTCTTGCCGCCCTTGCCGGTGACGTACAGGCCACGCCCGTCCCAGTCGCGGGAGTGGACGCGCGCGATCTCCATGCAGCGCAGGCCCGCGTAAGCGCCGAGGAGAATCATCGTGCGGTCGCGCTCATCAGCCCGTGCGAGCGCGTCGTGGAGCACGTCGTCAGGGACGGGCCGGGCGACGCCGGCGGGCACGCGCACGGCCGCCAGCCCATGCGCGGGGTCGACGGGGATGAAGCCCGCTCCGTGAGCCCATCGGAAAAACGCCGTGACAGAACCACGCACGCTCTTGCGCGTTTCGGGCTTCCACGACCCCGCGGAGAGCACGTAGCGCAGGTCAGTCGAGGTCACGGAGGCAGGGCCATCGGGGCATTCGCGGATGACCTTGCGCAGGTGGCAGGAGTAGAGGCGGATAGTCCGGGGTGAACGACCAGCAGCTTGCATGGCGGTAGTCCAATCTGCGACGGCCGTGTCCCAGTCCCAGAGGGGTTTCATCTGTGTGTCCTAGTTCTCTCGCAGCGCCCCGCGCTCGCGGGAGGGGGGATGAGCAGGCCCCCTGTTGCGACCATTGCGGGGTAAGTATTGGTGGGGGATTCACTGTCTCGCGACGGTGCGAGCGTGTCCACCGGAAGAATGCCGTAACCTAGGCGATGGAAGGAAGATCGTCGGTATCATCCCAGCTCGGGCGCGAAGGAAACAAAAAGGTAACATTGTGACCAAGCCGATAACCGGACGGTTACTGGTTCGAATCCAGTCGCAGGAGCAGATGCCCCGAGTTCTCACGAACTCGGGGCTTTTTATTGACCGGGAAAGGAGAGCCTCGGTGGAAGCGAACGCAACGCATGGGTATTACGCGCTGGTTATCACGGTTGTCATGCTCTCTGTCATCTTGGCGGTCGTGACGGCTGTGCGACAGTCTCGTCAGAAGAAGCGTGGAGCGCGCGCTGTGCGCGAGACAGCCGCGCAGCGCGAAGAGCGTATGCGCGTGCGCTACGCCGAGTTTGGGTCGCGCTGGCGGGAGTGGAATGAGCAGCCGCGCGGACAAGAGGATGAGGAGCGCCTCGTGACGGCCGCAAGCCTCTGGGGGCGCCCCGAGGCGCGCTCGCCCTTTCCGAGGCGTTTCCATTACGGCCAGCTCGGTCAAGTCACGCTCGACAAGCGCAGCTATCAGGAGCTGCTGGACACTCCCGTCGACGTAGCCGATCCCAGGCGTTCACTCATGCCCAACACTTGGGCGGACCTACGCCTCGATGTCTGGGCGCTGCATCCCAAGGCCGCGCAAAAGCCGCGCCTCATGCGCGTGTGGCTGACCAAGGAGCGCGCAGTCGTCGAGCTGCATCGCACACGAGTCGTCAAGGTTGACGAGATCCTCCCCAGCGAGGTCCTCGGCTATGTTCGCGGCTTCACCCGCCTGGGCCCTCGCTCCGGCGAGGTGGACGGCCTGCGCTGGCTGCCCGCCGAGGCGATGGAGCTGGGGAAGAAGCCGCTGTGGAACACCTTCCGCGCCCTGCGGGACATCGCGCATGTGGCCCCCGAAGGATTGCCTGTGGCACAGGCTCTGCGCGACGTGAACTATCACGCGCTCGCCTTCGTGACGTCGAGCCGCGCCCGCGGCTGGGATGAGCCGCGGGCGCACCTGCGGATTCTTGACTGTGCCGGGGTCACGTACCAGGTTGGCGACGCCTTCCGCGAGGTGTCAGACGGTGGGCGCTTTGCCCCTCCCGGTCGGGCCGGTCGGGGGTCCTCCCAGATGGAAGCCTTAAGAGGTGCAGATTCTCCTCGACGAGGCCGTGGCCGCTCCCGTGGGAACTGCCCGGGTGTGGAGTGTGGCGAGGTGCAAGCGTCGCGGCTTCGGTCCCGTGGTGATCGCCGGCATGGTGGCGATCGGGTCGGGCGGGACGAGGTGTCGTGGCCTGATCGGGTGAAGTGGAGTGATCTGGCGGTCGTGCCTGTCGATGCGCGCGAGGTCTTGTGGGTTGTGGAAAGGATGATGGAGTTGTGAGAGAGGAACTGGTTGAAGCCGTCCTGCGCGTCGTGGAGGAGATTCCGCCCGGGCGCGCGGCGACCTATGGGATGGTTGCGCGTGCGGTTGGCACCGGTCCGCGCGTCGTGGGGCGGATTATGCACGATTGGGGCGGTGGAGTCCCGTGGTGGCGTGTCGTGAACGTTCACGGAACTTTTCCAACAACCGTGCGGGGGGACGGTTTTTCTCACTGGGAGCAAGAGGGGATGCCTCACGATCCGCTGCGTGGAAAACTCCAGCTCAGTGCCTGTCTTGTCGACCAGTGCTGGCTTGATGGTGTCGCGCAAAGCGTCCTCCAAAAGCTGCGGAATCCTGCGGAAATGTCAGACTCTGTCTCCTGATATTTGATTACGATTTGGTTACACGTCTGACGATTTAGCTCGCGCCTTCCCGTGTGATGCCGTACTCTTAAAGGGACGCCGAAGAGGGCGTTTCCCTGGATACGTTTCCGTTAGCGTTAACGATAGACGGGGAAGCAAACTCCAGAAACAGAGAAGTTACTGGTACCCAAGGGGTGAGAAGTGACGAA
>ERZ772961.114-NODE-114-length-39031-cov-11.099471_pt1 | contig 39031 bp, 30 predicted proteins | sample MGYA00580677_ERZ772961 | MGnify/ENA primary metagenome ERZ772961 (study PRJEB29015, sample SAMEA2738088) | human oral metagenome | biome: human oral; feature: human-associated habitat; material: saliva | place: China | collected 2227 ... | reverse complement strand
CTCTTCTATGGAGAGAAGAGCGGGGCGAGTCTTATGGGGTATGTGCAGGTGTGACCTTACTTCTTGCGAGTGAAGATTAGAGGGGTATCCTCGCCCTCCTCGAGTGCCGTGATCTTTTGCTTCGCAGCATCCATTGTGAGGGTGCCCTTGTGTTTGGTCAGTTCGCCATCTTCTACTACCTCTGTAATCACCGTAGCTACAAGACCCTCGTATGTGTAAGTCCCTTCACCCTTAGAAGTAGGATCTTGCCTTTTGATGCTACCATTCGGTGCCGTGACCTTGTAGCTTGCACTCATTACGAATCGGCTGTCATCAATGAAGTGGATCTCAGTTACGAAGGTTTCAGTGTCACCGTCGATTTGTGTGTGAGAGCGGATGCTTTCCCACTTCGTGCCTGCGAATGGGTTCTTGTTGCTGGGCTCGGGGGTATCCTTCTTGCCGCAAGCGGTGAGTCCAAGGAGCATGACTCCGAGGAACATGAAGATGTACTTTAGCTTCATACGTTCTTTTGTTATGGGGTTAATGATTTATTGAATCTTTGCAAAGATAGGATATTTATACAGAGTTGCAAACCTCCCTTCTCCTCTTCGCGTAGGAGCGCTATAAATAGACTCGCCCCACTCTTCTATGGAGAGAAGAGCGGGGCGAGTCTTATGGGGTATGTGCAGGCGAGTGCCTTACTTCTTGCGGGTGTAGATGATACCCTTGCGTACGCCGTCCTCCGTCACCGTGCCGGCGAGCGTCTGATTGGTGTCGTCCATGAGGAGGCGGACGATGCTTGTGACGATCTTACCATCGTCCTGGCGGGTTGTGGTGAGCGTGACCTCCTTGCCTTGGTAGGTGTAGGTACCCTGCTCAGGAGTGTCTGTCTCGCTCTTGAGGATGGTGCCACCCTGTGTGGTGACCGAGGTGGACTCCGTGACGAACTTCGTGCCGTCAATAAAGCGAAGGACTGTCGTGGTGGTCTCTGTTTTGCCATCATCCTCCAGCTCCTGCTCGATGTACTCCCACTGAGAGCCAGCTAAGGAACCGCTTGAGGCGGGGTTGGTCTTGGGGGTGTCCTTGGAGCAAGCACTGAGCCCAAGAAGTGCGACTCCAAGGAGCGCAAAGATTTGCTTTAGCTTCATATCTACTGTAGTATTAAAGAGTGATTTAGAGCGCGCCTGGGTAAACAAAAGCGGCCCTTCTGCACTTATAACGGTGTAGTACTCTGCGAGGTATCTTCGCTCCTCGGTGGGGGCGGTGGGCTTAGTGGAGTACAGCATCATCCTTTATATATATGTAGACCGATGAAGAGAGTATGGGTATTAGGCGCTACAGGCGCTACGGGGACGGCTCTGGTGGAGCAGCTCCTGGGGAGTGACGAATACAGCGAGGTGCATGTCTTCGTGCGTCGGCCTCTCCAGCTTCAGCACGCGAAGCTCCACGTCCACGTGGTGGATATGGAGCGCGCCGAGGACTGGCAGACGGGCCCCGCAGCAGATGTCGCCTTCTCTTGTCTGGGTACGACACTTCGGGCGGCTGGGAGCAAGGCCGCCCAGCATCGTGTGGACGTGGACTACCAACTGCAGTTCGCCGAGATGGCTCGCCGTAGTGGGGTGGGGGCCTTCGTCCTGCTTTCGGCAGCTGGGGCAAATGCTAAGTCAAGCCTCTTCTATATGCGTCTCAAGGGCGAAGCTGAGGAGGGCGTGCGTGCTCTCAGCTTTGAGCGGACGCTTTTCTTCCGCCCTGGGATGATCGATCGCGGGGTGAAGGCACGAGGCAATGAGCGCATCAGTATGGCTATCCTCCGTGCGCTGAATCGCATCGGCCTCCTGAAGCGTCAGGCGCCGATAGCCGTCGAGACGCTTGCTCGTCAGATGATCCGTGGTGAGGCGAGGCTGCGTGATGCCGGCGAATATGTACTTGCCGAAAGGGCGATCTTAGACCTCTAAGGGCGGGGTATCGGGCGGCTCGGTGGCTATTGCCTACCGAGTATCGTGACCGCACGCAGGAGAGCGAGCAGGGCGAGGGACTACTCCCTCGCCCTGCTCGCTTTTAGTATTTGTTCTTAGGAATGTGGCGGGTAATGGCATTTCTTTAATAAAATTATTAAATCATTCTGCTTGTGTTTTAAGGAAGTCTCGCTATTTTTGTCACAGAGACAACAAGATATGCTCTCCGCAAGTAGCCCTCTCGAGGGGGATCTTAGCGAGGAGCGCCACACACCCACTCAGACGCATAGGATGGACAAGCACCTCCTCTCCGCCCACCCTTCCCCTCACGCTCTGCAGGACACGCCCAGCGGGTCCCCACCTCTACCTATGCGTCTGAAAGGCCCGTCCGCCACTTGATGAGCGGTGTCCCCTACTACTACTCACACTAAACGAACTATTACGATGGACCTACTTCAGATCGTAAAGGGATTCAATGAAATCCTATGGAACAACTTCCTTATGTACGTCCTCCTCGGCGTCGGCATCTTCTACACCATCTACCTCGGCGTGCCTCAGATACGGCACTTCGGCCTGGCGATGAAGTACAGCTTCGGCTCGATCTTCAAGAAGAAAGAGAAGACGGAAGATGCCTGCGACCAGACGAACTCCTTCCAAGCGCTCGCCACTGCCGTCGCCGCCCAGGTCGGTACGGGTAATATCGCTGGTGTAGCCACCGCCATCGCCATGGGAGGTACGGGTGCCGTCTTCTGGATGTGGATCTCCGCAGTGCTCGGGATGAGCACGATCTTCTCCGAAGCCGTCCTCTCCCAGAAGTATCGTGAGATACGCGACGGCCAAGTCGTCGGGGGGCCTGCCTACTACATCAGTCGCGGTCTGAAGAGCCGAGTGCTCGCCATCATCTTCTCCGTCATGGTCATCGTCGCCCTCGGCTTCATCGGCTGTATGGTGCAGGCGAACTCCATCTCCATCGGCCTGGCCAACGCCTTCGGTATGAAGGGCTGGGTCAGCGGTCTCCTCATCGCAGTGCTTGTCGCTGTCGTCATCGTCGGCGGGCAGAAGCGCGTCACGACCATCGCCGAGCTGGTGGTGCCCTTCATGGCACTGGCCTATATCGTCGGGGCGATCATCATCCTCTTCATGTATTCCGACCAGATCCTCCCCGTCTTCGAGTCTATCTTTGGTGATGCCTTCTCCACGAAGGCGGCCGCTGGTGGTGCTGCGGGTAGCGTGATGAAGTACGCCATCCGCTATGGGGTCTCCCGCGGGCTCTTCTCCAACGAAGCAGGTATGGGCTCGACCCCACACGCCCATGCGCTGGCTCATGTCAAGGATCCATCCATTCAGGGCTTCGTAGCGATGTCGGGGGTCTTTGTTGACCTCCTCATCTGCACCGCTACGGCACTCATCATCCTCTTGACGGGGGCTTATGCTGAGCCTGGGCTGATCTCGGTACAGATCACACAGCGTGCCTTCGAGGAGACCTTTGGGCAAGCGGGCGTTGTCTTCCTCGCTATCAGCCTCCTCGTCTTTGCCTTCACCACCATCATCGGCTGGTACGTCTTCGGGGAGATGAATATACGCTACCTCTTCAAGTCCAAGGCGGTCTACGTCTTCCGCGTCATCGTCATCGCCTGCGTCTTCTCGGCGACGATCTTCCATGCGAACCTCATCTGGGAGCTGGCTGATACCTTCAATGGGCTGATGGTCATCCCGAACGTCATCGCCATCGTCATCCTCGCGCCGCAGGTCAAGAAGCTCTACAAGCGCTTCCTCGCTCGTCGTAAGACGGAGAATATCTAAGCTGCCTCCTCTCTCCTCCCCCGTGGGCTTAAATCACTTCGCCCCCACAGCTCCATCGAGCTGTGGGGGCGAAGTGATTTGTATAAATAGGGAGTCTTAGTCGAGGACGTGGCGCTCGGCGTGGTAGGAGGAGCGCACGAGAGGGCCGCTCTCGATGTGGCGCAGGCCCTTCTCCAGCCCGAGGGTACGCAGACGAGCGAACTGCTTCGGGTGGATGTACTCCACAACGGGCAGGTGGCGACGCGTAGGCTGCAGGTACTGTCCGATGGTCATGATAGACACGCCGACAGCGTGGGCATCGTCGATGAGCTCAAGGACTTCCTCCTCCGTCTCACCGAGGCCGAGCATGATACCCGTCTTAGCAGGGATACCGCTCTGGGCGATACGCTCCAGCACCGAGAGGCTCTGGTCGTAGGTCGCTATGTGGCGCACCGAGGGGGTGAGACGGCGGACGGTCTCGAGGTTGTGCGAGATGATCTTGGGCTGACAAGCGATGATCTGGTCGACGTAGTCCAGACGGCCGTTGAAGTCGGGGATGAGGACCTCGACAGTGACCTCAGGCGTCGTGCGGCGGATGGCTTCGATGGTACGTACCCAGTGCCCTGCGCCGTAGTCCTCGAGGTCATCGCGGTCGACGCTGGTGATGACGGCGTGTTTCAGGCCCATCTTCTTGATGCTCTGTGCCACCTTCATCGGCTCGAGGGGATCGAGTGGTGCGGGGGCTTTCCCCGAGAGGGTGTTACAGAAGCGGCAGGCGCGCGTACAGACAGCGCCTCCGATCATGAAGGTCGCCGTGCCAGCGCTCCAGCACTCCCCTTGGTTGGGGCATCGGCCGCTATGGCAGATGGTATTGAGCCCGTGGTGCTCGATCGTATGCTTCGTGTCGGTGAAGGTCGAGTTGTCGCCGAGGCGGATCTTCAGCCACTCGGGCTTGCGGACGCGTACGACGTTGCCGGTCTTCTTCTGGGTGATAGGTTCTTCTTGCATCATATAAGTGATAGCCCCTAGGCTGAGGGGCGGTGCCTTCAGCCTAAGGGTAGTGGGGAGTAAAATAGCCGAGGCTAAAGGTTCTGCTCGAGGAAGGTAATGATACGCTTGTAGAGGTGGTTGCGGGCATTACCTCCGTAGATGCCGTGGTTGCGGTCCTTGTAGATCGCCATATCGAAGGGGATGCCTTCGGCGACCAGGAGGTCGGTGAAGTTCATGGCGTTCTGCACATGCACGTTGTCATCGGCGCTACCATGGATGAGGAGGAGCTTACCCTTGAGCTTCTTTGCTACCTCGAGGGCGGAGGAGGACTTGTAGCCTGTGGGGTTCTCCTGTGGGGTACGCATGAAGCGCTCCGTGTAGATCGTGTCGTAGTAGCTCCAGTCCGCGACGGGGGCGACGGCGACACCGGTCTTGAAGACGCCCTCACCGTGGCATAGACCCATCAGCGTCATGTAGCCACCGAAGCTCCAGCCGTAGAGGCCGATGCGGTCGGCGTCGACGTAGGACTGCTTGCCGAGCCACTTCGCTGCAGCGATCTGGTCTTCGATCTCCTTCACACCGAGGTTGAGGTAGGTGCACTTACGCCACTCCTCACCGCGAGCGCCCGTACCGCGTGGATCGACGCAGACGACGATGTAGCCCTTACCGGGGAGTACCTGCTCCCAGCCGAGACCGAAGGCATCGAGTACCTGCTGTGAGTCGGGGCCGCTGTACTGAGTCATCAGCACGGGGTACTTCTTGTTGGGGTCGAAGTCGTAGGGCTTGAGGATCCAAGCATTCAGCTCTTGGCCACGGCCGTTGGGGATCTTGATGAATTCCTCACGGCGCAGGCGGTAGTCCTTGAGGCGCTCAGTGATCTCCTTGTTGTCCTTCAGTACACGCAGGGGGCGCAGGCTCCCCGTGGCGTAGACGGCTGTAGTCGTCGGCGTGGTAGAGTTGCTGAAGATGCTGATGTAGTGGGAGAAGTCATCGCTGAAGATAGCACTATTGGCACCTGCTCCAGGGTGAAGAGCGGTCTTGCGACCCTTGGGATCTACCTTGTAGATCGAGCGGCGCAGGGGCGACTCATCGGCAGCCTGATAGTAGGCATTGCCCTGAGCGTCCATGCCGTAGAAGTCGGTGTCGTCATAGCTGCCCGTGGTGATCTTGCGGATCAAAGCCCCCTTGTCGGAGTAGAGGTAGATATGGCGGTAGCCGTCCTGCTCGCCGAGGTAGGCGAAGCCTGAGGGGACGAACTTACACTTCGGGAGGTTGCGGCTATCTACATAGGCCTTGTTGCGCTCCTCGAAGATGACCTTCGGTAGGAGCGTCTTGTTGTTGACGTAGTAGAGCGTGAGGTGGTTCTGCTGGCGGTTCAGCGAGAAGACGGCGAGGTTGCCATCACGACCGATGAACTCGATGCGGGGGATGTAGTAGGGTGCGCTCTTGAAGTCAATGGGCTTCTTCGCGCGGTCTGTGACATTGTAGATGTGTACGGAGACCTTCGAGTTAGGCGTACCGGCCTTAGGGTACTTATAGGTATAGGCGCCAGGGTACTGCCCCGTGCCGTAGATAGGCATGCTGTACTGATCGACTTCACTCTCATCGGTGCGGACGAAGGCCAGGTAGTTATTGTCTTCGCTCCAGGTCATCAGCTGGGTCGTCTCCAGCTCTTCTTCGTAGACCCAGTCGGTGATACCGTTCATGACCTTGTTGTGCACGGCATCGCTCGTCACCTGGACCTCGGTGTCGAACTCAAACTTCTTGATGAAGATATTCCCCTCACGCACGAAGGCTACCATACGGCCGTCGGGGCTGAAGGTAGGGATCATGACCTTGCCAGTGGTCGTGCTCAGTGGCTCGACGCGGTTGCGGCGGACGTCGTAGTGGAAGACATTACCCTTGCTCGAGCGGCGGTAGATGGCTTCTTGGTCGGTGATGAGGAGGATGTGATGACCCTTGGGCTCAAGGATGTAGTCGTCGAATTTCTTGAATTCGCATTCGCGTGCCTTGTTGACGCTGAAGAGTGTGTCGACGAGTTCGCCCGTCTGGAAGCTATAGCGCAGGACGGCGGTGTGTCCGTCGTCCATCATCGTGTAGTACTTCCCGTCGCTGGTGGAGCGCATACCGCGCCCTGCGGTGTAGGCGTAGAACTTACCCGAGGTGACGTCCTCGACTTGGAGGTCCTTGGTGGGGTGCTGTGCCAGGGCCTCGGTACTTGCACCTAAGCCAAGGAGCAGCAGTGTGAGTGATAGTAGTGTCCGCATAACTCGTATGTATTAGTTTGCTTTTCGACAAAGATACAAAAAGCAAGGGTGGCAAGCGAGGGACTATTGTATCCGCTTCGAGGGGAGTGGAAGGCATAGCTATACTGATATACGTATGCAGCTGCACCGAGTGCTCGGTGCAGCTGCTTGAGTATGTAGAGGGTGTCTTATAGAGATTTCGCGGATGAGGGAAGGCTGGTCGCTATCTCAGCTTATGCCCCTTAAAGGCGTAGAAGAGAATATAGATGAAGCTGATGAAGCAGATGCTATACGCATATCGGATATCTGAGATATCCTTGATAAGGCCAAATAGGACGGTGATGACAGCCCCACCGATAAGCCCCATCGTCAATAGTGATGAGCCCTGCTTGGTGTACTTACCCAGATCCATAAGCGCCAAAGGCCAAAACGCAGGCCACATCAGCGAGCAGCCTAATGCCATAATACCCACAGAGTAGATGCTATAAACTCCAGGAAGCACTACTACGAGAGCAGTCCCTACGAGTGCCACGAAAGAGCATATCTGTAGGGCTTTGGTTTGCGAGAGGTACTTCGGGATCAGGATAATACCCAGTATATACCCAATGCTGATACTAATAGGAGTGATCCATGAATAGGTCTCTGGATGGGGGAGACTTAATTCCTGTGCATAGTCTATAAGTGTCCCTAAGACGATGGTCTCCGAACCCACATAGAAGAATATGGCGATCGCTCCGAGTACAAGATGGGGAAACTGGAAGACCGAGCTCTTACTATTAGCATAGCTCGATACTTCCGTGTCGGCCGTGTCATTGTCTTCTCCTGCAGCCTTCACTTCGGGCAGTGGTGATACGAGTGCGACGATCCCTAAGATCACGAAGAGTCCGATGATCACAAGGAAGGGTTTGCTGAGGTCTTCCAGACCGACACTGCCGCCATTGCTGGCAAAGAGAGCGATAAATAATGGTGAGACAGGCCAAGCTAACTTGTTGATCATCCCCATGATTGAGATTCGCTTTGCCGCACTCTCTGTAGGCCCCAGGATGGTGACATAAGGATTTATCGCAGCTTGTAAGAACGTGTTAGCCGTCCCGCAAATAAAGGAGGCTAATAGGAATATTACGAAGCTCTTGGCTTCTGCCGACAAGATGAATACGCCGAAGGCTATCGCAAACATAGCGAAAGCTGATGCCATCGTGCGCTTATAGCCGATCTTACTGATCAGCAGTCCTGCTGGATAACCAAAGATCAGGAAGGGTAAGAACGTCGCCCCGATGAGCATATAGGCTTCCATTGACGAGACGCTTAGCGATACCTTCAATACGGGTACGAGTAGGGAGTTGATCCCTAAGGCAAACCCACATGTAAAGAACATGAAGGCAAGAAATACCATCGGTACGATGAACTTATTTTCTTTCATATGAGGGGGATATTTAGGCTTTCGTGTTGTCAAGTCACACAAATAAAAAGCAGTAGTTTGACTTGTAGCTACCGCAAATGTAACCAAAAATATTTTAAAATTTGATCTGTGTTCCTGGGATTTGTGGTGTTTTCAGGATGCTTTATTAAAATAAACTTACGGGCTAACGGCTATATATTCGTATGTCTTGAGGCTGCTTGCGGTGGCATTTCCCCTTGGTCGGATCACTGGGAGGGAAGTGATCCCAAAGCATAAGTGCAAGCACTTGAGGTACTCGTGCGTGCTGCACTTTGATAGAGGAGGAGCGGTGAAGGGGCACGGGAAAAGGTGCGAGGCTGTACAGGGAAAGGCGCGGAGGAGTATGGGGAAACCTTCGGCTATGTGCGCGGTCTTAAAATCTACGTGCGTGGATATTAGGAACGACGTGCATGGATGATAAATCTACGTACGTGGACGAAGGAAAAGCACTACGAGGCGCGAACTATTTCCCGTGAAGGGGAGCGCTTGTCTTCGTATTGGATGGGAGAGTCGTACAGATACAAAGAATACGGCTGCACCGAGCGCTCGGTGCAGCCGTATACGTGTATGGGGTGTGTGCGGGACGACTTAGACGTCACGGCCAGGGCGCAGGGCCTCGGCATCGTCCAGCGTGAGGATGGAGTTGACCAGCGTGGCAGCGAGGTTACTACCGCCCTTACGGCCTTCGACGATGATCTTGGGGATGTCCTTGAAGACCTTCGCCATGTACTTCGACTCGCGTACCTGCACGAAGCCGACGGGCGCGACGACCATACCCGTAGGCTGGGCCTTGCCACGACGGATGAGGTCGCAGAGCTCGATGATAGCGGTGGGGGCATTACCCACAGCGAAGAGCGCATTGGGATGCTCCTCGACGGCGAGACGGATACCAGCCTGTGAGCGCGTGATACCCTTCAGGTCGGCAAGCTCCTTCGTGCGAGGATCGTTGAGGTAGCACTTGACCTGCAGGCCAAGACGCTCCAGCATGCCCTTGCGGATACCCGAAGCCACCATGGTGACGTCGGTGATGATGGTGTCGAACTTCCCGTCGAGCATCGCCTGATAGATGCTGGATACCGCACCAGGGTCGGAGTAGAGGATCTTCTCCATCTCGAAGTCCGCCGTGGTGTGGATCGAGTGGATGAGCGCCCACTTGTGGTCGAGGGGGATGTTGGGGTTCGCCAGCTCGCTATTGATCGTGCGGAAGCTCTCGATCATGATCGCCTGACCGATCTTTGCATCCTTGTCGAGCGTACCTTCGTCATAGTAGCCACGAGGGGTGATGAAGTGCCCTTCGAAGCTGTAGCTCTGCGTATTGCCGATGATCACGACCGTGAACATGTCGAGCTCCTCGGGATCGAACTCTGCGAGCGTGGTGAGCTTGACGACCTGCTCCTCACGGCCCGCCTGACGGACGTAGCCGATGGGCGTGTCGGGGCTACGATGCTGGGCGAAGATCTCCAGCAGGCGGTAGATCTGCCAGTAGCGCCCCTGGCTCTTGGGGTTGTAGATGGCGGTGATGAAGTCGCCCGCTGCGGCAGCCTCGATGCGCTTCTCGATACGAAGCCAAGGCGTCATCAGGTCGGAGAGCGAGATGATACACAGGTCATGGCCGATGGGGCAGCCGAGCAGAGCAGCGGCCTTCTGGAAGGCGCTGATGCCAGGGAGTACCTCTACCTCTACCTGATCCGTGATGCCCTTCTCGCGCATCATCTCATAGATCAGAGGCGACATGCCGTAGATACCGGCATCGCCCGAGGAGATGACGCAGACGGTCTTGCCCTCGAGGGCGTAGCGGAAGGCCTCTTCGGCGCGCTGACGCTCGGCCTTCATCCCACTGTCGATGCACAGGGCATCGGGGCGGACATAGTCCTTGATAAAGCGGAAGTAATACTTGTATCCGACGATCACATCAGAGGCCTGCACGGCTTGGAGTACGGCGGGGGTGATATCCTCGGGGCTACCAGGACCGATGCCGGCGACGATGATCTTATTCTTTTTCATCTAAAATAGGGGTACTTGAATAGTGGAGAGGTAAGATACCTGCAGTTGAATAGTTTTGGATTTCTATCACAAAGATAGTCTATTTCAGCCTATAAGTATAGGGGGAATGGCGAGTATCATGCACTTCTTGGCTCAGCGCTCGGATGCGACGCATGCCGAGATAGTACTCGATGAAGCTGCGGACGAGGAGGTAGTTGAGGAAGGCGAACCAGAGCATGGTGCCACTACCTATAGTGGCGATGCTCTCCGCAACGATGAAGTACGAGATCGCGCCACCTGCTACCCCGATGCTCATGCTTTTGCTGTCCGTCGCACCGACTAAGATCCCGTCCCAGAGGAAGGCGAGGTAGGAGAATATCGGCACGGCAGCCATCAGGAAGCTATCGCTGAGAGCGAGCTTAAGCACCTCTTGCTTGTCGGTGAGGAGCTCGAGGAGGGGGCGGGGGAAGAGGGCATAGAGGATGCTCGTGACGAGGGCGACCGCAAAGCCCACCTGTAGTGTGACGCGGATGATCAGTCGTAGGAGTCCGAACTTACGCCCGCCAATAGCTTCGCCTACGAGGGCTTCGGCAGCATAGGCCAGCCCATCCATGAAGTAAGAGAAGAGGGTGAAGAGCTGCATCAGCAGGCTGTTGGCAGCCAGCCTCGTCACGCCGATAGCTCCCCCATAGCGGATGAAGGAGAGCATCACCGCCTGCAAGAGGAGCGTGCGGATGAGGAGGTACTTCCCGACATGGAAGTAGCGAACGAGCGTCTCGGGGTGCCAGAGGTACTCTCTGGAGAGATGGCGGAGGATGCGCCCTTCGTAGCGCAGGCCGCCGAGCGCGAGGAGTAGGACGGCCGTGTACTGCGCGAGTACTGTGCCTAGTGCCAAGCCCCCGACGCCCATCCCTGCGGGGAAGGCGAGGAGGTAGCTGAAGAGGATGTTCAGCAGGTTGCAGGCGATGCTCACGCTCATGACGAGCTTCATCCGCTGTACGCCGATGAGCCAGCCATTATACACGTAGAGTAAGAGGGCAGCAGGTGCGCCGAGGAAGGAGTAATGGAGGTAGGTCTGCGCCTCGGGGAGGTGCATGTCGGCGCCTGCCTGCAGGAGGGCTGCGGCGGGAGCGACATAGAGCGGACGCAGGAGGATGAGTAGTAGGCCGACCGAGAGTGCGATGATCGATCCCGAGGTGAGCTGACGCAGGAGGGCGCGCACGTCACAGGCGCCCCATGCCTGCGCTGTAAAGCCCGTCGTACCCATACGGAGTAGGCTCCAGATGCCGATGACGAACTGGGTGATAGCGGCGCCGATAGCTACTGCTGCGATGCTGTCGGCTGTGGCCATACGCCCCGCCATCGCCGTATCGGCGAGCATGAGGAGCGGGACGGTGATGTTGGAGAGGATGTTGGGCAGCGAGAGGGCCCAGATGCGGCGCAGGATATCGGAGGGCTTCACTTTAGGCGCTCTGTTCGGTATTTTGCTCGAAGACAATCAGAAGGATGTCACCGACTTCGAGCTCGAGCTTGCCCTTGGGGACCATGTAGTTCTCACCACGGCGCACGAGGATCACGAGCTCTTCCTCCTTGAGGTCCAGCTCCATGAGCTTATTCCCCTCGCGGAGCATCTTGCTCGTGACGGTGCGCTCGACCATCTTTGCTCCCGTATATTGGGGGATCTCGACGCCGAAGTGGCTGATCTTGACCTTGACCTCTTCGTCGAGACCGAGGAAGCGAGCTACGGCAGGCAGGGTGCTCCCCTGGATGAGCAGCGAGAGGAGGGTGATGACGTAGACGATATTGAAGAGCGTCTCAGCACCCTCTACCTGACTCATCATCGGGTAGGTGGCGAAGATGATCGGCACGGCGCCACGTAGGCCCACCCACGAGAGGAAGGAGCGCCCACGCATGCTGATGCTGGGGAAGATGATGAGGCTGAGCTGTACCGCCAGAGGTCGTGCCACGAAGATCATGAAGAGACCTGCCAGCACGGCAAAGCCCGTGACGGGTAGCAGGCTCTTAGCATCAACGAAGAGCCCGAGGATGATGAAGAGCGAGATCTGCAGGAGCCACGTCAGCCCGTCGAAGAAGGTCTCTATACTCTTCTTGTGGACGAGCTTCTTGTTCCCCACGAGTACGCCCATGATATAGACGGCGAGGTAGCCATTGCCATGCAGGAGCGAGGTAGCGGAGAAGGTGAGGAAGACGAAGCAGAGGAGGAGGATGGGGTAGAGTGCCCCGTTGCCAATGTCCGCCTTGTTGAGGATGGCGGGAGTGATACGCCCGAAGATATAGCCCATGAGTCCACCGACGGAGAACTGTAGGAGGAAGGTCACGAGGATGCTCCCCCACGAGCCGTCCGTACCTCCTGTGATATACTGGATGAGGGCGATGGTGAGCATATAGGCCATCGGGTCATTACTACCACTCTCAAGCTCGAGGATGGGGCGCAGGCCTTCCTTGAGGTGCATGTTCTTCGAGCGCAGGAGGGCGAAGACCGAGGCGGAGTCGGTACTCGACATCGTCGCTGCCAGCAGAAGGGCAATGGGGAAGGTGAAGTGTACGGGCGCCCAGCCTATGAGGTCCATGCCGTAGAAGAAGCCCCCGAGACAGAGTGTCGTCAAGATGACGCCTACCGTAGAGAGCATGATCCCCGGGCCGAGGACGGTGCGCATCTCCTTGAGCTTCGTCTCGAAGCCCCCGAAGAAGAGGATGACCGTCAGGGCGATCATCCCGACGAACTGCGTCTTGTTCGTGTCGTTGTATTGGATCCCGAGCCCCGCACTGCCGAAGAGCATCCCTGTGATGAGGAAGAGAAGCAGGGCAGGCACCCCAAAGCGCGTGCCCACCTTACCGGCGATGATACCGGCGAGCATCAGGAAGGATCCTACGAGGATATATGGTTCGAAGGCTACGGGAGCATGATCCATAGGCGTATATAGTTGTGAGAGGACGGGAGTGAGTAGAGCTGTGGGCCATCGGCCTTAACAAAGATACAGAAATCTCGGCAGTCTTCGGTCGCCCGACCCGCATAGAAGTCGCTGTACATCAGCCCTCGCCCGAGCCTTGGTAGCTGATAAAAGCCCCGATCTCCACTCCTCTACTGCTGTCCTTTCGTGCGCGAAGTAAAGAAGAGCCCCCCGACGGCATCCGTAGGACGCTGTCAAGGGGCTCTCTCGTCGGTAGCTTGCTCCGTGGACTGCTTGATCGAGTGGCCTTAGAGCGGTATCATAACCTTGGCGGGGAAGATGCGCTTGGGATCACCGAAGCGTGCGATAGCCTCGGCCATCACCCCCTTGTTGGGGCGTAGCACCTCCGAGAAGATGACCCGCCCATTGTGCTTGACGACGATGGGCTTGGTGAAGTCCACATGATCGACATATAGGGTCAGCGAGCCTTGGGCCGTACCACGCAGGAGCTTGGTCTCCACGTCGAAGCTATTGCCCTCATACCGTACGTCGAGGTGCAGACGGGCATCGCTACTGTGCTTGATCCCGCCGAAGCCGAGGTAATAGACCCCGTCGGAGAATCCGTCGTCAATATTGTAGTAGGTGTAGCTTAGGTGCTTGGGGTACACACGTCGCTTGTGCTCCGAGAGCCATGGAGGCATCGTCAGATAGGGGATGGTGTGCCCGTGACCAGCGATGATATTTGCCTCGTGGACGAAGTCTTCGTCATTAGCCTTGGCGAGCTCACTAAACTTATCGCGCCAGTCCATCGCATTGAGGATGCGGTCGTACTCATAGTCGTGCTCCCCGACATCAAAGCGGAAGGCTACGTTGCGCAGGTTCTCTGCGAGATCGAGGCTCTCGATAGCGGCAGCCAGAGGGCCGACCGCTGCGAAGTAGTCGGGCATGAAGAGTCCGAGGCGGAAGGAGCCGTAGCCTCCCTCCGATATGCCTGTGAGGTAGACTCGGTCGGGGTCTGCATCGCCTCGGAGCACGGCGAGCTGGTAGGCACGGCGGAAGGCGGTGCGCTGTGGAGCGTAGTGCCATCTGCCCTTGCGGTCGTCCGCCATGCGGGGGACGAAGTAGAGGGCGGGGCTATTGGTATAGCGGTCAGTGAAGGACATGAGGGTGTACCACTCCTGCTCGTTGATCTCCGAAGTCCATGGCCCAGGCTCCGCGGGGTAGCGCCCGCCACCATGGAGGTTGATGAAGAGCGGATAGCCACTGGCCGGCTTAGCTCCCTTAGCGAAGAGGCGGAGCTGCATCTCTTCACCTTGGGGGATTTTCCAGACGAGAGCGTTGGGGGAGTTCAGTGACCACGGCAGTGTGGCGAGGCGGTCGGCATTGGCCTTGCGCCAGAGCTCCCATAGCTGCTCCTGCATCGCCCCGTAGCCCTCGGCTGTGCTGTACTCCTTGTAGCAGGCCTCGGGGGCTTCTTGTGGGGTGGTGACATCGATCTGCCGGCGCAGGTAGTCTACGATAGCTGCGTCACTCGTCGTGGTAGTCGCCCCGCGCTGGGTGCCATCATTCGGCTCGCTCTTTGACTTCTCCCCGCTACATCCCCATAGTAGTCCGAGGGCTACGATGGGGAGTAGAAGGGTGGAGAGCTTGGGGCGGAGGGGTGAGGTGTGTGCTGTGCGCATAGGCGGGGTGGTCGCTTAGTATTCCTCGAAGCGGCTGGCCTTGTCGGCAGACCACTGCCACTTCTCGAGGAAGCTCTGAGTCTTCCCCTTGGGGACGCGGATAATGCACTTGCGCTGTCCATCTGCTTCCCACACGACGGAGGCGAAGGGGCTCAGCGTCTGTCCGTTCTTACCCTTCGGCAGGGCGGGAGCTTCACCGAGGAAGGTGATACGCTCGAGCTGGATACATTCGGCTAAGGCATCTTCCTGGATCTCGGTCACAGCTGCGGGGATGTCGATGCTCTTGAGGCTCTTGCAGAAGTAGAAGCAGCGCGCAGGGATGACCTTGACCTTGCTGGGTAGCGTGATAGACTCCATCTTGTTGTTGTTCCAGAAGGCATTGGCGAGGATGACCTCTACCGACTCGGGGAGTGTGATCTTCTTGGCTCGCTCGTTGAAGAGAGCGCCACCGAAGATGCGCAGTTTGTCCCCAGGGAAGATGATCTCCTCGGCACGGGTGTAGCTGAACCATCCATCGGCTGTGCGGCGTAGCGTCGCGGGAGCGATGATTTTCTTCAGGCTCTTATTGTCCTTGAGCCCGTACTCGTCATCGCCGATGCCGAAGGCTACACGGCTGATGTCCAGCTCCTCGAGGGCCTTCATTTGGTAGCGAATGAAGTCGCAGTCGGCTTGGTTGATAGCGCCTGAGGTGAGGAGTAGGATGCGCACCTTCGAGAGATCTTTCCCCTTGAGAGCAGCCTCCAGACCGCCAGCCTGTGGCACGGCGATGCGGACCTCGCCCTCGCGTAGAGCCGGGAGATTCTCTTTGGGGTCGGCAGGTGTCGGTGTCACGGGCGTGCCTGGCTTCGTGGTGGCTCCCGTAGAGCCGTCGGTATGTGGGTCTTTCTTCTCGTCCGTCTTCTCCGTCTTGGGTGTGTCGGTGCTGCAGGCCGTGAATGCCGCATTGCTGAGGAGGGCTATTGCGAAGAGGGGAAGGAGCTTCTTGTAGTTCATATCTGAGTCGTTGTATGGTGGTAGGTACGCCCTTCTCACAGTGCTCCCTCATCCCCTCGCTTAGCTTGGGGGTGTGGATGCAGGCTGTGAGAAGGGCGCTTGCTGATAAAGGATACTGCTTATTCAGCCTCGACGAAGTACTTAGCTACGCGGCTTTTGGGCGACCAGTTGAGTGCTTTGAGGTAGGCGTCCTTCGTACCCTTGGGTACGGTGAATGTGGGCTCGATCGAGTAGTCGAAGCTCTCAAAGGCGTTCTCGTCAAGGTCGTTGGTGGTGAAGGTAGGAGCGGGGCAGAGGAAGGTGATCTCCTTGAGCTTTGCGCAGCCCGTGAAGACGTTGTCCTTGATCTCCGTCACGCTCGTGGGGATGGTGAGCTTCGTCAGACGACGGCAGCCCTTGAAGGCTTCGGTGGGGATGCTCTTGAGGCTGGTGGAGAGTGTGATGCTCTCGAAGTTACTGTTGGCGAAGGCTGCTGCGCCGATCTCCTCTACGGAGTTGGGCAGGGTGATGCTCTTGAGCTTCTCGTTGTACACGGCACCACCGAAGCTCTTGAGCTTATTGCCTGGGAAGATGATCTCTGTGGCTAAGGTATTGGAGAACCAGTCCTTCTGCGTCTTCTCGATATCTGCAGGGGCGGTGATTTTCTTGAGTGTGCTATTGCCGTAGAAGCCCTTATCCTCGTCTCCGAGACGGAGGGTGGCAGCGCTCAGGTCGATCGCTTCGATCTTGAGGCTCTTGGTCACGTAGTCTAAGTCGGCTTGGTTCAGGACGCCAGAGCGGACGGTGATCTTAGTGAGCTGCTCCAGATCTTGACCCTTCAGAGCTGCCTCCAAGCCCCCTGGCTGGGCGACAGCTACGCGGGCCTCGCCTGGGGCTACTGGCTCTTCGGGTTGTACTACGGGTGTCGTGGGCTGAGCAGGCTTCTGCTCTTGTCGTGGGGTCTCCTTGTCGCAGGAGCTAATCAATATCCCTGCTGCTACGAAGCAGGTGAGGGCTGCTAATCTCTGAAATTTCATCACGTCAGTGGTTAGGATGGGTGAATTATGATTGGAGGTTGACAGGGGCTTTTGCCCTGAAAAACGCCGCAAATATATGCCCTTTCACAGGATTGAATTTGGGCGGTAGGTAGCCTCGTATATTGTCGATGTGAGCTGGAAATCGTCTGTATTATAGTGTGTTGTGTGAGGATCTGCGCTGAGCTCTACTTCGCTGAGAGCTGAAATCACGGAGAAAAAATACATAATTGTAGGTAGGTTTGCCGTGCAAAATACCGACTTTATCGCCCGCTCTCTTGGCGGTGCGGAGCTATCTTCGAAGTAGAGGTGTGTGCTTCGGACTCGTGGAGGGAGGATGTGCGAACCTATATTGGTCGCTGGGTGAACATATAGGAGCCTGTTGCCTTAGAGTCCTGCCCCCTACTTATTGTGCTAAGGTGTCGCGCGCCCAGCTCGTCGATATGCCTCTCCGACGTGTCCGAGCAAGCCCTTCGCTTTATCGCGCGTATTCCTCTTATTCAGCGGAGGAAAAAGCATCGTTCTCGTAAAGAAAAAAGCGCCTTCCCGTAGTGGTTTTCCCCTATCTATGTACGTAGTCTTAAAGACCAGGCACGTAAATCCAAATATCCACGTACGTAGATATTAGAGCCACGTACGTAGTCCAAACTTATCTGCCACTCGTCCACAACTTTTATCCCTACGCAGAGCAACAACCTAATATAGGTCACATCACAAAGCTATATAGGAATCAGTCCAAAGCTATATAGCTTTCTTCGCCGTCCTATATAGCTCGACCCACGCACCCATATAGGTCAGCCCGCCGACCCATATAGGTCCTTTTTACCTCTCCTATTGGTGGGGGGGCGTGCGTCTGCTGTGCTTGCCCTTCCCCCCCTTCGGTGGAGTGGGAGCGTGTAGCGTGGTTGGGATAGGTGCACCGTCGCTCGGAGTGTACCCCTTAGCGGGAGGGTGACGGGCACGATCCTATATAACATATGTGCGCGCGCGAAGCTGGGAGGAACGTCGTGAATAGGAGATTAAGTGTGCTCTCTTCGCTGGTTGTGGGGATGTGGTGGGGCCGCTCCCTCCCTTATTATAGGTAGAGTATGGCAAAGAATGTGTATTTTTGTACCCAAATAATTTAACTAAACAAATCATCAAATCACGTGTTATGCCGAACATTATCACGATAAAGAAGGGCCTCACGCTGAATCTGAAGGGAAAGGCCGCTGAGACGCAACTCGCAGCAGCCCAGCGCACGGAGAGCTATGCCGTCGTCCCCGATGATTACATCGGCTTCGTCCCTAAAGTGATCGTTCACCCAGGCGACAAGGTGCTGGCAGGCGATGCTCTGCTGTGCCACAAGGGTGCGCCTGAGCTGTGCTTGACCTCGCCCGTCAGTGGCGAAGTCATCGCTGTCAATCGCGGTGCCAAGCGCAAGGTCCTGAGTGTCGAAGTACGCCCCGATGCGACGACGGAGTACAAGTCCTTCGCCACGGCTGGGGTCGAAAAGATGCAGCGCTCTGAGGTACTTGCTCTCCTCCTGGAGAGTGGTATGTTCAGCTTCTTCAAGCAGCGTCCATACGACCGCCTGGCTAATCCTCTGACTGAGCCCCGTGACATCTTCGTCACGGCGAACTTCACCGCTCCCCTTGCTCCCCGCTTCAGCTATCTGGCTCAGGGTCGCGAGGACGAGCTGCAGCTGGCTCTCACCGCTCTCACCAAGCTTACCACGGGTAAGGTCTACCTCGGTGTCGCTCCTGGCGAACTGACGGGTGTGACGGGTGTCGAGCGCGTCGAAGTCCGCGGGCCACACCCCGCAGGTCTGGTCGGTACGCTGATCAACCACACAGCGCCTATCAACAAGGAAGAGACCGTCTGGACGCTCAAGGCCAGCGACCTTCTTGTGATCGGCCGCTTCCTCAAGACCGGTAAGGTCGACTTCTCCCGCACCATCGCTCTCACGGGCTCCGAAGCCAAGGAGACGGGCTATCTGACCGTCCTGCCTGGTGCCCGCTTCACCGAAGCCCTCGCAGGCCGTCTCGGTAAGAAGGGGGAGCATGAGCGTATCATCGAGGGGGATGTCTTCTCCGGTGTCAAGGTCGATGAAGAGCACGACCGCATGAGCTACTCTATTGACCAGATCACGATCATCCCCGAGGGGGACGACGTGCACGAGGTCTTTGGCTGGGCTATGCCTCGTCTCAACCAGTACAGCCACAGCCGCTCTTACTTCTCTTGGCTTATGCCTAAGAAGGAATATGTGCTCGATGCCCGTGTCAAGGGTGGTCGCCGCGCTATGATTATGAGTGGCGAGTACGACCGTGTCTTCCCTATGGATATCTATCCTGAGTTCCTCCTGAAGAGCATCATCGCCTTCAACATCAACGATATGGAGGCTCGCGGTATCTATGAAGTAGCTCCCGAAGACTTCTCTGTCTGCGAATTCGTCGACACGTCCAAGATACCTCTCCAGCAGATCGTACGTCAGGGTCTGGATGAGCTGTACAAGGAAATGAACTAATAGAAGGTTTCACTCATTAAAAGGACAACGACCTTGAACGCATTAAGAAAACAAATCGATAAGATTAAGCCCGCCTTCACGAAGGGGGGGCGCTTCTCGGCCCTGGAGTCAGTCTTCGACGGCTTTGAGACGTTCCTCTTCGTACCCAATACGACCTCGAAGCGTCGTGGCGCTCACGTCCACGATGCCATCGATAGCAAGCGCACGATGAGCGTAGTCATCTTCGCTCTCCTGCCTGCGCTGCTCTTCGGGATGTACAACGTCGGGCTGCAGCACAATATCGCTGTAGGTGTAGAGGCTTCCTTCTGGAGCACCTTCTTCTATGGCTTCCTCTCCGTGCTGCCTCAGATCATCGTCTCCTACGCTGTAGGTCTGGGTATTGAATTCATCATCGCCCAGATGAAGCATGAGGAGATCCAGGAAGGGTTCCTCGTCACGGGGATTCTCATCCCGATGATTATCCCTGTGGAGACCCCACTGTGGATGATCGCTGTAGCTACTGCCTTCGCTGTAGTCTTCGCTAAGGAAGTCTTCGGTGGTACGGGCTACAACGTCTTCAACGTAGCGCTGATCACGCGTGCCTTCCTCTTCTTCTCTTACCCCGCTGCTATGTCTGGTGACAGCGTGTGGGTACGCCTCAGCTCGACCTTCGGGCTCGGTGGTGCTGAGAAGGCTGTCGACGGCTTCTCTGGTGCTACGCCCCTCGGGCAGATCGCTGCTGCTAAGGGTATGCTCCCCGATATCCACAATACGCTCGGTGGTCCTCTCACCGACTGGGATGCCTTCCTCGGCTTCCTCCCAGGCTCGGTAGGTGAAGTCTCCACGCTCGCTATCCTCATCGGGGCTTGCATCCTCATCTATACGGGTATCGCCAGCTACAAGATCATGGTATCTGGTGTCGTCGGTGTCTTCGCTATGGCTGCCGTCTTCAACGCCATCGGTGCTACGCCCGCTATGCAGGTATCTGCACTTCACCACCTCATCTATGGTGGCTTCGCCTTCGGTATCGTCTTCATGGCTACGGACCCCGTGACCGCTGCACGCACCGAGGCTGGGAAGTGGGTCTATGGTTTCCTCATCGGGGTAATGGTCGTCTTCATCCGTGTGCTCAATGCTGGGTACGCTGAAGGTATGATGCTCGCTATCCTCCTGATGAACACCTTCGCACCACTCATCGACTATATCGTGGTAGAGCGCAACACGCAGAAGCGTCTCAAGCGTCTCTCCGCTAAGGCTCAGAACTAATCCAACACCGCTACAACGATGAATAGAGATAAGAATTCTTATGTACTGATCTATGCTGCGGTGATGGTCATCCTCGCTGCAGTCCTCCTGGCAGGTGCAGCGATCGTCCTGCGTCCCGCACAGCAGGAGAATGCTAACATCGACAAGATGCAGCAGATCCTCCGCGCACTCGGTCAGAGCCCTGATAAGTCCGCCGTCATCTCCACCTACAAGGACCTCATCAAGAAGGAACTCCTCGTCAACGAAGAGGGCCAGGTCGTCAAGACCTTCGAAGGGGAAGAAGTCGGTAAGAGCGACGCTTTCAATGCCAACACCGAGCTCTCCTATAAGCTCATCGCTAAGGGTGAGAAGCAAGACCTCCCCGTCTACGTCGCTGAGGTCAACGGGAAGACCCTCTACGTCCTCCCCCTCAATGGTGCAGGTCTGTGGAACAAGATCTGGGGCTACATCGCTATCGATGCCGCTGATCACTCTACGGTCGATGGGGCTGACTTCGGCAACGCTGGGGAAACCCCAGGTCTCGGTGCTGAAATCTCCACGCCACGCTTCTCTGCCCAGTTCAAGGGTAAGCACATCTTCCGCGAAGGCGCCTTCACCGGTATCGCTGTCGTCAAGAATGGCCAGAAGGTTGAGGATAAGGACTACGTCGATGGTATCTCGGGCGGTACGCTCACCAGCAATGGTGTGAACGATATGCTCGCTGCCTCGCTCAAGCCCTTCCAAAAATTTCTTGAAACCTATAACGCTCAGTAGCCATGTCTCTCTGGAATAAAAAGAATAAAGAAACGCTCCTCGGGCCACTCAGCAAGAACAACCCCATCATGGTGCAGATGCTCGGTATCTGCTCCGCGCTGGCTGTAACCTCTAAGCTCGAGCCCGCTATCGTCATGGCACTCTCTGTGACGGTCGTCGTCGCCTTCTCCAACGTCGTCATCTCGCTCCTGCGTAAGACGATCCCTAACCGTATCCGCATCATCGTGCAGCTCGTCGTGGCAGCTACCCTGGTGACTATCGTCAGCGAAGTCCTCAAGGCTTATGCTTACGACGTCAGTAAGCAGCTCTCCGTCTTCGTCGGGCTGATCATCACGAACTGTATCCTCATGGGTCGCCTCGAAGCCTTCGCTCTGGGTAACGGTCCTTGGGAATCCTTCCTCGATGGTATCGGGAACGGTCTTGGCTATGGTGCTGTCCTCGTCGCTGTAGGCTTCTTCCGCGAGCTCCTCGGCTCTGGTACGCTCCTCGGCTTCCAGATCATCCCTCAGAGCTTCTACGCTACCGATGGTATCCACGGCTATGTCAACAACGGTCTGATGATCCTGCCTCCTATGGCACTTATCTCCGTGGCTGTGCTCATCTGGATCCACCGCTCGTACAACAAGGAGCTTCAGGAAAACTAACCTTTACCCACGCAAATAAGAACTAACAAAGAATGGATTCATTAGCCTTATTCTTTAGGTCGATCTTCATCGATAACATGATCTTCGCCTACTACCTGGGGATGTGCTCCTTCCTGGCAGTATCGAAGAACGTAAAGACCTCCTTTGGCCTGGGTATCGCTGTCACGTTTATCCTGACCTGCACGCTGCCTATCAACTACCTCCTCGAGACCAAGGTCTTCAAGCAGGGGGCGCTTGACTGGCTCATCGGTGCTGATGCCGCAGGTGTAGATCTCTCCTTCCTCTCCTTCATCATCTTCATCGCCGTCATCGCCGCTTTCACGCAGCTTGTGGAGATGCTCGTCGAGCGCTTCAGCCCCTCGCTCTACGCTTCGCTCGGGATCTTCCTCCCGCTGATCGCTGTGAACTGTGCTATCCTCGGTGGATCACTCTTCATGCAGCAGCGTGAATTCCCCACCATCGGTGAAGCTACCATCTATGGCTTCGGCTCCGGTATCGGCTGGATGCTCGCTATCGTCGGGATGGCTGCTATCCGTGAGAAGCTCCAGTACTCTGATGTGCCCAAGCCCCTGCGTGGCCTCGGGATCACCTTCATCGTCACGGCGCTCATGGGGATTGCCTTCCTCAGCTTCTCTGGTGTCAAGATGTAACGAAAGCGAAGACTCAACGAAATGAATACAACCATTATACTCGTCAGTGTGGGCATCTTCCTCGTGGTCACACTGCTCCTGGTGATCGTCCTGCTTGTCGCTAAGAGCAAGCTCGTCCCATCAGGCAACGTCAAGCTCACCATCAATGGGGAGAAGGAAGCTGAAGTACCCATCGGCGGTACGCTGCTGAGCACTCTGCAGGGTGAGAATATCTACCTCTCCTCCGCTTGCGGTGGTAGCGGTTCGTGCGGTCAGTGCCGCTGCCGTGTCGTCGAAGGTGGTGGGGAAATCCTGCCTACTGAGACGGGCTTCTTCTCTCGCAAGGAGCAGAAGGAACACTGGCGTCTGGCTTGCCAGACCAAGGTCAAGGAAGACATGCAGGTCATCGTACCTGAGTCCGTCTTCGGCGTCAAGGAATGGGAGTGCGAAGTCGTCTCGAACCGCAACGTCTCGACCTTCATCAAGGAATTCGTCGTGAAGCTCCCCGAGGGTGAAGTGATGAACTTCCAGAGCGGTAGCTATGCGCAGATCACCATCCCTCCCTATGATATCAAGTATGCCGACTACGACATCGATGAGAAGTTCCGTGGCGACTGGGATCACTTCGATATGTGGAGCCTGACCTGTAAGAATGATACGGAGACCATCCGTGCTTACTCGATGGCTAACTACCCTGCCGAAGGGAACATCATCACGCTCAACGTCCGTATCGCTACGCCTCCTATGGACCGCGCTACGCACAAGTGGCTCCCCGTCTCTCCTGGTATCTCCTCGTCCTACATCTTCTCGCTGAAGCCTGGGGACAAGGTCCGCATGAGCGGTCCTTACGGGGACTTCCACATCCAGGACACGGATGCTGAGATGCTCTACATCGGTGGTGGTGCTGGTATGGCTCCTCTGCGTGCTCAGATCCTCCACCTCTTCCGCACGCTCCACACGGGTCGTAAGGTCTCTTACTGGTATGGTGCGCGAAGCAAGAAGGAGATCTTCTATGAAGAGGACTTCCGCGAGATCGAGAAGCAGTTCCCCAACTTCAGCTTCCACATCGCGCTCTCTGACCCCCAGCCCGAAGACAACTGGACCGGCTACGTCGGCTTCATCCATCAGGTCATCTACGACAACTATCTGAAGGATCACGATGCGCCCGAAGATATCGAGTACTACATGTGCGGCCCTGGTCCTATGGCCAACGCCGTGAAGGTGATGCTCGAAGACCTCGGCGTACCGCGTAGCCAGCTCTTCTTCGACGACTTCGGCGGATAGTACACCGCTCGCCTTGCCTCCTTCGGGTGGCTGGCGAAGTCCAATACAAAGCCACCCCACCGTTAGCTCCGTGCTGACGGTGGGGTGGCTCTTTTTGTGGGTAGCCCGAGGAGGCCTGAGCGTAAGGGGGAAGGCGCCGAGCTTTGATGTCTTGCCTTCCAACCAATAAACCTTACCTTCGTAGCTGAATTTAATAGCAAAGCTTATAAGTATGATTGCAACACTGATTACAGGAGCCCTGGCCGGATGGCTGGGCGGGATTATCTATCGAGGTAGTGGCCTCGGACTTCTCGGGAATATCGTCGTAGGTATCCTAGGGAGTGGCGTAGGTTCGTGGCTTTTGGAGAAGGTCTTCAATACCTCTCTGGGCGAAGGCTGGATCGGCTCTATCCTGACGGGAGCCATCGGCGCTATCGTCATCCTATTCGTAATGAATCTGCTAGTCAAGCAGAAGAAATAGGGACGGACGCCCGTATATAAGGCGCCGAATTTTCGCATATACGGAAATAAATTTCTGCATATACGAAAATATATTTCCGTATATACGGAGATTTCCCTGCGTATATACGCCGCTCCCTCTTCCTCGATTTGGGCGTCTTGTAGCCCAGCTACGAGGCCCTTCCCCCAATAGACAAGCCCCCGAGTAAGCAAGTGAGCTTACTCGGGGGCTTGTGCTTTATTTGAGTGCCTCACAGGGAGGCGGGGGCGTGCTTACTTGATCTCGCAGGCACCACCAGCGCAGGAGGCTGCACCAAGCTCATCGGCATTGGTGAACTGCTTGCCAGAGAAGTCGACGCTCTTCCAGTCTACAGGCTTGTACGTCTTCTTCAGGACCTCAAAGAGGTGGAGGTTATTGACGCTCTTCAGCACGTTCACCGCCTTGTAGATGTCGCCACGGTAGTAGTTGTGGGCGAACTTCTCGATACGGCGGACGATATCGCGCTTAGCAGCGAGGTTCTCGACCTTGTCCTGCAGGCGTGCTGCGAGGATGCCACGCACGTGCTCGCGGTCCAGGCAGGGGGCTTCGCCCTCGACGCTGTGACGCTGGATGTAGTCGTCGATAGCGTAGTCCGAGACGAAGAGCTGCTCGCCACGGCCCTGAGCCGATTCGCAAGCCTTCCACAGGTCGCCGAAGACCTCGATCGTGTCCACGACGAGACCCGAAGCAAACATACTACCGACGCCGTATTCGCGGAGGATCTCCTCAGCCGTCGAGACCTTGCACATAGGAGCCTGAGGTAGGTCCATATCGCCGTAGGTGGAGAGGAAGGTCACGCCAGCGATGTAGTCTTGGTTCTCCCAGACCCAGTCGCAGACGGCATCCCACTGGTCGTTGGGCACGTCGACGGTGTTCGATACATTATTCTTGATGGGAGACTCCATGTCGCTCATGCCGGGGATGACCCAGCTCTGCTGGACGAGCTTGACGTACTCGAGGAGCTTGATGCCACTGAGTTCGCTGCGCAGAAGAGTGTCTTCGCTTTCTTCGATGGGGAAGAAGATCTTCTTGTCCGTAGCGGGCTTGAAGATGTTGGGCTGTACAGCCTTGGGGTTAGCCTCTTCGTAAGCCTTGAGGTTGGGCTCTTCGATGTTGGCCTCGACGCTACGCAGGTAGCGCTTAGCGTAAGCGCCGTGGATACCCGAGGTCATACCGAGCAGGAGGCTCACCGTACCGTCAGGCTTGACGCAGGTCGTGCGGCTAGCGGGGTTGATGCCGAGGATACGAGCGCACTGAGAGTTCTGCTGGCGCACCTGCATAGCCCCGACGGCGAGGATATCCTTGTTCGTGAGGATCTGAGGGTTGTTCATGATCCCGCCGATGGATACACCGATGAGGGGATCGGACTGGATGATGTTCGTCGTAGCCTGTCCGAGGTAGGGGAAGTCCATGTAAGTAGCCTGCACAGTAGCGAGCGTCGAAGCGCAGCGGCAGATCTTGTAGAACTCCTCTTCGCTCGTACATTCCATCCCATTGATGGAGGCAAGGTTACATACCTGCCAGCCCGTATCGCCATTCTTGTCCGTGGGGAAGAAGCCGATTTCGCAGCAGGGGTTACAGCCTACGCCGAACTTATCTCTCCAGTAGAGACCGGGGTCACCGCTCGTACGCATAGCTTCGAAGAGCGACTCATAGAGTGAGCGATCGACTTCGCCACGGTTGAGAGCGGCCGACATGTTGAAGCGAGCACGCTGGGGATTGGTAGAGAACCAGTCGCCGTGCTTACAGTTCACCATCTCCGTGTCTTCGGGAGAGAAGAGGATCATCAGCGCCGAGCGACGGACACCACCCGAGAGGACGGAGTCAGCCAGATGAGCGATGATGTCGGTGCACTGCAGGGCAGAGAGGCGCTTCTGACCAGCTGCGACGGCAGCATTCATCAGGGCACGGATCTTATCGAGTGCCATACGCAGACCGTCAGGTCCAGGAGCGATGAAGCGCTTAGCGATCTTAGCACCCTTGGGGCGAATCTCAGAGTAGTCGAAGACGGGCTTCTTTACCCCGGGGATGAAGTAGTATTCGAGGAGGCGGTGGATGGAGTCAGCCCAGCCCTCGATGCTGTCACCGATGACATAGGCTTCGCTTTCCTGAGACAGCTCGCTGGCGGGGAGGAGTGCGGGGAGTTTGTCTACGTGAGCCTGCTCTACGGAGAGACCGCAACCGCAGCCACTGAGCAGGAGCCACTCGATCTCACGGAAGACCTCAAGGCGGTCACAGTGCGAGTAGCTACAGTTGTACGACTTCGCTGAGGACTTCAGGACGGGTTCACCGCCGAACTGGAGGTTGCGCTGGGACCCAACGAACTTCTTCAGCTTGTAGTAGTCGATGGCCTCATTGAACTGGGTCATGAACCACTCGTCTTGCAGCGCCTGGGGGGCGAAGCGCTCCAGGTGCGTCAGGTGCATCTGGCGGATACGTTCGACGCTCTCGTCCCAGGTCTCTTTACGACCCAAGTCTTCGCGGAACAGGGAATACTTACTTTGGTAAACGTATTCAGATAAAGCGCGTTTGCTCTCTGTCATGATGGTTGTTGAAAATGTAATATTTACGAGGGAACATCCGAGGGATTTCCCTCAGTTGTTGTGCAAAGCTACAAAAACAAAACCGCACTTTCCCTCCAAAGTTCACCCCCAAATCGCACTGCTTTATCCCTCAGCGAGATACAATTTTTTTGTCCCTTTTCGCCCTCTTTCCTCCCTCTTGACCTCCTCCGAGGAGGGACGAAATTGCCTCTTTCCCGCCTCCCTCGCCTATACAATATATAGGGGCGAGCTGAGGTCCTGCGGAGGGGGTGATGCGAACCACTACTGGTCAGCGCTCGGACCAGTAGTGGTTACTCATATCGACCAGTAGTGGTTCGTGACGTGACCAGTACTGGTCCGAGCGCTGACCAGTACTGGTCGAAAAACTACCCCTGCGGAGCCCGCTCTCAGAGCCTATGGTTATGCAGGCGATTACTCCTATCTTCACGCTGCTAAATCACGCCGAGGACATCCGTCCCTGCAGGCTAATAAATAGCGAATAGACAATGATGAATAGCATACTATATAGAGTGCGACTGATGGCTCTCTTCCTGCTTGCGGTGGGTGGGAGCTACGGCACGTCGCAGGCACAAGAGGATTATCGCATGTTCGTGGCCAAGACGCCTCAGTTGGATCCCGCCTATGCCAAGGGGGTGTCGGGACATATAGCGGGAGAGCTAGATCTGGGACAACTTGTGATGGCTGGTGGGTGTAACTTCCCCGACCGCCCAGCTCGAGAGGGTGGAGCGAAGCGCTACTATTCTGAGATCTATATTGCCGACTATCTTGGCGCATTTAATCTTGCTTGTGAGACAAAGGCTTCGGAGCTGGATATGGGGTGGAAGCTCGTAGGGCATTTGCCCCACCCAACGGCCTATGCGGCCTTCCAGCTGTATGGTGATAAGCTCATCGTCGTAGGTGGGCAGTCTGCTGCGGGAGACCTAAGTGACGCCTATATGATTCAGCTGAGCGATAGCCTTGGCGTGGAGATCACTCCGCTACCCAGCTTGCCAGAGCCTCGTAGTGGGATGGCTTCAGCTCGCATAGAGGATGTGCTCTACCTCATCGGGGGTCGTGTGAATGGTAAGCTCTCCAATACCGTCCTGTCTCTTGACCTCAGCCGTCCGCAAAAGGAGTGGCGTGAGGAGACGCCTTATCCGCATAGCCCTTTCCTCAAGCTCGTAGCTATGACGAATCAGGATGAAAGCGACACTTCTTCCGGCGTCCCGTACTTAAGTGTTATGGGATCATTCACAGGTGTAGATGAGCCCGATCAACGAGTCCAGGCCGATGTCACCTATATGACTTATACACCTCAGACGAAGCAGTGGCAGACTTGCAAGATCGCGCCTGATGACCCCATCGCTGCCCATGGCTTTGGGGGTGGTTATGCTTCGGGGGGCGAGGCCAGCTTCTCCGGTGGGGTGCGGGCTGATCTCTTTGTGACGGTACTCCAGCGAGAGAAGGATCTGAAGGATGCGAAAGCTAAGGGCAATCGTCGGCTGGTGAAGAAGCTACAGGCAGAGCAGCGTGCTTATCTCAGCCATGACCCTGCATGGTATGGCTTCTGTAGCGAGTGGTACTCCTTCGATAAGTCGATAGGGGGGGGGGAAGCAAAAAGCAGATTCCGCTTCGATGGTCGAGCAGATGCCGTCTATCTGGATAGACCTTTTTCTATGACTGATGGTATACTAATTGGAGGGGAGACGATGCCTGGCGTGCGTACTCCCAGCATCGTCATCTTTACGACAGCCTGCAATCCAACGAAGTATTATGTGCCGATCATCCCGTAGTAACAGCTGGATGACTCGGGCTCTCCCAAATAATTACCGATCGCCTGTAAGAGAAAGTCACTAGACGATAAATACACGTCTCCACCTGCAGCCGAGGCTGCAGGTGGGGACGTGTATTTATCGGTGAGGCCTATTCTTCGTATCTTTGCACGCCCTGAAAGGGCATGAGAATGACGTGCTCACAGGGACTTCCATAGAGTTTGTTTCGCTGATGGTCCGTGGTATATGCACGCGACAGGATTAACCCTCATGAAAATTCGAATAGATGATATTTGAAACGCTATTTTTCATCACGCTGGTGGTCATCATCTGCCTGCTGACCATGCTGGCGAATAAGATCAAGATCGCTTACCCTATCTTACTTGTCTTGGCCGGACTGGCTTTGAGCTTGCTCCCAGGGATGCCACAGATCAAGGTGGAGCCCGAATGGATCTTTATTATCTTCCTCCCACCCTTACTCTTCGAAGCGGCCTATAGCGCTTCGTGGAAGGAGCTATGGAAGTGGCGACGCATTATCTTGAGCTTTACATTCCTTGTCGTCTTCATCACGGCTTGTGTGGTGGCCCTTGTGGCGAACGCTATCTTGCCCGGCTTTTCTATTGCTTTAGGCTTCTTGCTCGGGGGGATCGTCTCGCCTCCTGATGCTGTAAGCGCTCAGGCGATCATGCGCTTTGTGAAGGTGCCGAAGCGTTTTTCCTCCATATTGGAGGGGGAGAGCCTCTTCAATGATGCCAGCTCCTTGATCATCATGCGCGTGGCCCTCGTTGCCGTTGGTACGGGGCAGTTTGTCTGGTATCAAGCAGCTGGTAGCTTTGTGTGGATGATCGTGGGCGGATTATTGGTTGGACTGGCGGTGGCTTGGGTGATGATCAAGCTACATCACTACCTGCCTACCGATGAGAAGATCGATGTGGTCTTCACTCTGATATCTCCCTATATCATGTATCTCGCTGCCGAAGAGGTCGGGGCATCAGGAGTAATAGCCGTTGTATCTGGAGGCTTGTACTTGAGCAGCCGGAATATCCTCTTCATGGATAGTAGTTCTCGCTTGAGTGGATGGAACTTCTGGCATAACTTTGCCTTCCTGCTGAATGGTCTTGTCTTCCTACTTATCGGCCTGGACCTACCCGAGGTGGTCGCTGGTATGCGTGAAGGGGGGATGAGCTTGTCCACGGCGACGTGGTATGGTCTCTTGATCTCGGCGGTGCTCATCTTAGTTCGTCTGGCGTGCAGCTATGGGGCAGTCATGACCACGCTCTTTATGCGGAGATTCATCAAGGTGGCTGACCCGAACTACTATGGCCTGCACGTTCCCTTCGTCTTGGGCTGGTCGGGCATGCGCGGTGTCGTGTCCTTGGCCGCCGCTCTCTCCATCCCGATGATGACTGAGGCGGGGGTGCCTTTCCCAGAGCGCTCGATGATCATCTATATCACCTTCGTAGTGATCCTGGTGACCCTGCTTCTACAAGGGCTCACCCTGCCTATCTTGATCGAGCGGATGAAGCTCCCTGCCTTCAATGATTACCTCCCCGAGCAAGAGACCGAGTCAATCATACGCAAAGGCCTTGCCGATGTCAGCTTACGCTATCTCCGAGAGAACGAGATGTGTGAGCTCATCAGCGATAGCCAGCACTTGCAGTCGATGGTCTCCCACTGGATGACGCAGCTGGAGGAGGAGGGGCAGACCCCGCTCTATGACGCGTCGAATGAGCTTTATTCGAATATCTTGGATCAGCAGCGCCTGTACCTCTATCACTTGAATAAGGAGCATGCTAATATCAATGAGGATATCGTGAATCGCTTTATCCGACGGATAGACCTGGAGCAGGAGCGCCTGAAGCATGAGTAAGCCCTGAAAGCTCTAAAGCAATCGTCCCCACCCGCAGCTGAGGCTGCAGGTGGGGACGATACTTTTATAGAGGCTTATATGGGCGGAGAGCCTTAGCCCAAGCTGTAGGTGTGGACGCTGGCGCCTTGGGCAGAGGGTAGGTAGTTGATACCCCACCAGCACATCTGCAGGAGGATGAACGAGATGAAGAGCCCCCAGAGCGCTGCACGGCGGTAGCGGTCCGAACGGATGCGCACGTGGATATAAGCCAGATAGGCGAACCATGTAGCAGCAGCCCAAGTCTCCTTAGGGTCCCACGCCCAGTAGTGCCCCCAGGCTTCCTTTGCCCAGAGCGCCCCGAAGAGAATACCGACAGTCATGAACGCCCAGCCGACCTGCACGAGGTTGTCGCAGATATCCATCTCATGCTCATTGATGGGTGACTTCTTGAACCACAGTAGGTAGGCCGACATCAGTGCGGCGGCACCCAGCACGGCGTAGGCGAACATATAGACGATGACGTGCGGAGCGAACCATGGGCTCTGCAGCGCGGGCATGAGCGTCTTGTTGTGGATGTCGGGGTTGACGATATTGATCGTGGTGAAGACGCCTGCCAGGATGGTGCTGAAAGCGAGGATCCAGGGGTAGCGCCAGCGCGAATAGACGATCAGCCCCGCCGTGGGGAGGAAGAAGGCGTACCACAGGCGGGTCTCACCCATCGTGCGAAGGGGCGGGCGCTCCAGCGACATCCACAGTCCGAGGATGAAGGCGAAGTAAACGAGCAGTCCCGCAGCGGTGAGGAGATAGGTAGGTAGCGGACGCTTTTTCCAAGCCGTCCAAGCACCGCCCGCCCACAGAAGGAGGGCAGGGATAGCGAAGAATATGAAGGAATCCCAAGTCATGAGGATAGAGTTGATAGGGTTGGGGTGAAGAAGCAGAAGGGGTAGGGGAGCTTGTCCGTCAGCCATTGGAGCGGTGCGCACTCGGGATAAGGACTTTCCCTACACTTAGGTCGCTTTGCTTAGCGGCGGCGCTTCTGTGCTGTGATGAAGGTGAGGATAGCGCCAGCCAAGAGTAGGTAGATGCCCACATAGACGGCAGGGAGCCAAGGGTCCTTGACGAGCTCGAAGGTACTGGTCTCGCTCCAGCGACCCATCGCTTCATCATAGCTGAGCTGGTAGATCTTCCATCCGTCGACCGTCACGGGCTTGTTGACCTCGACGGTGGCGACAATGTTCTTCTGCGTCTGCGTATAGATATGGATGCGTGAGGCGTAGCGCTCGGGTTCTCGGCGCGCCATCACGAGGCTCAGGTCCTTCGTGAGCTTCAGCTCTTGGAAGGGGAAGAGGTAGCTACCACAGGTGACCCATCCGATGATGGGCTTGCCCACTTCCTTGCCATTCTTCATCGGTTGGGCCTCGACGAGGAGTGCCGTCACAGCGCCCGATGAGCCCCACTCCACGTACTTCGTCGTGTCGTCCGTGATGACGGGGGCAGCGAGGGGATAGTTCTTGTGTACACGGATGCGCCACTGCGAGAGCATACCTTCCTGGAAGTGCTTATCGATAAGGACGATCTGTGGGTTCTTCTCTGGTATGGACTTCCCAGTCTTACTATTGATGAGGAGGAGCTTGGGGGGGTATTCGTCGATGGTGAACTTCTCCAGCTGGATAGCCAGCGGGAGCTCCATGAAGCCCTGATCGTGGGTGGCACGCCACTCGGGCATGTCGGTGGTGGCCTTGAGCTTCACGCGCTCCATATCGGCACTGCCGAGCGTCGCGGCGACGATGGCGATGAAGAGCCCGATGTGGGAGAGCAGTGAAGGTACCTCTCTCAGATGGAAGTGTAAGATCTGTCGTATCGCGATGAGCCCCACGATACCAGCGAGGCGGGCATAGATGAGCACGAAGGGCCAGAAGGATAGCATTCGTGTGAGCCCAATGGGGTCAATGGCTCGCTCGTGAGGGGCTACCTGACGGGTGAGCCCCATGGCTACGGTGAGTATAGCTGCGTAGATGAGTGTGGGGACAGCCGCCTCGACAGTGAAGAGGAAGGAGAAGAGGCGGACCCGATGACGTAGCGCGTAGATGATGACGAGCAGGAGGAGGTAGAAAGCAAGGACGATGGCATTCACCGGGAAGGCGAAGGCTGACCAGTCGATCGGGCCTGTCGTGTACTGTAGCAGTAGCCCAACGAGGATCAGGCCTGCACCAGTGACGAAGCCTTCTCTCATTTTCCAGAGTGCGTTGAACATAGACGGAGAAGCGGTTGGGGTTGTATCGAAAGCGCGGCGGCAGACGATGAGGTCTGTCGCCGCGCTGAAGTCAAGAGGATATTCAGATGATGTGTGTCAGGGCAACAGGCTCGGCTTAGAGCTCGATGAGCTTGCCTTGTGCCTTAGCTGACTGCACCCACTTAGGTACGACGGTCTTCAAGAATTCTGCCTTGTCAGCCTGGAGCTTCTTGCCGTCGAGGCCGATGTAAGCCCAAGCCTTTTCCTTCGTGGAGATGTCAGGCATGGGGACGTCACCAGAGAAGCCGTGGCGTGCCAGTACCTTGGCGATGGCAAGGCGAGCTTCCTGAGCATAGCCGAGGCTCTGACCGAGGATACGCGTCACTTCCTGTGGAGCGTGGAAGGAAGCACCGTGGCTGGCGACAGCGAAGTCCCAGCGCCACTGACTCTTGCGGATGGCCTGCAGTGCGTCCTTCATCTCGGCTTCGGTAGCGCCGTTGTCCCAAGCGTACTTAGCTTCGATGTGGGCCTTAGCAAGCTCCTTCTCTACGCGGTTGCGCACGTCGTTGGCCATGCGCTGACGTTCGTAGACGTTCTGACGGAGCGTCTCGGCATCCTCACGGTGGCAGGTCTGACAGGTCTTATCGATCTTCGCCAGAGGGCTGGTGATCTGGTGGTCAGAGTACTTTACGCCACCTTCGCTCACGTAGGGCATGTGGCAGTCTGCGCACGATACGCCGCGCTGACCATGGATACCCATACGCCACAGCTCGTAGTCGGGGTGCTGAGCCTTGAGGATAGGAGCGCGAGAGATCTTGTGCGTGTAGTCGGAGTAGTTCATCTCGTCGTAGTAAGCCTCGATCTCCTCGACCGTGAAGCCCTTGTCGTGGGGGAAGGTGAGGTACATGCCATCGCCCTTGAAGTAGTACTCGGTGTGGCACTGTGCACAGACGAGGGAGCGCATGTGCTGGTGGGACTGCTTGGAGACATCTTCGCCACGACGCTCAAAGGCTTCGTAGAGGGCGGGGCGTGCGGGCTTGAGCTTCATGGTGCGGGCATCGTGACAGTCGGAGCAGCCGATGGTGTTCACGATCTCGGGTCCCCACTGGCTCCAGGGAGCCTTGTAGAACTCGGCGATACCCTTCTCCTTCATGATGCGGGGTACGTCGGGGCTCTTACACGTCCAGCAGGTCCCCGGCTGGATATCCTTGTTGCCGTTCACGCCAGGGGAGCCAGTACGAAGGATCTCGTCCATGTCTTCGATAGCGTGCTTGTGTCCACGAGGCGTGTTGTACTCCATAGAGAAGGAGTAGCCAGCCCATAGCACGACCATCTCGGGGCGGGCAGCGAGCACGTCGACACGCTGCGAGCTATTGAACTCACCCTGATAGGTGGTGTCGGCGGTCTTGAGCCACGTCTGATATTCACGGGGGAAGTCTTCGGCGAACAGCTCGTTCTGTGCCACGATAGCGTCCTTGAAGATGTGCTTGCGGTTGTTGTAGATGCTCACCACCTCGGCGCGGCGCTCCAGGAGTGAGGAGACGATGAGTCCGAGGACGAAGACTACGACCATAGAGCCTCCGAATAGGAGCCATCCCTGCCAACGTTTCAATTGTTGTGCCATGATTTTGAGTCTCTTTTATTTGTTATTCTGATATTATGCTTGCGTGGTGAGGATGCTTAGTTCAGCATCTTCTGCAGCCAGTCGGGCACTGGCGAGTCGGGCAGGGGTACTTCGGCCCCTGGGGTCGAGGAGAGGGAGTTCATTCTGCCGTGGGCTACATCGCGGTGGCAGTCCCAGCAGGCTTTCCCTTCGTCGCACTTGGCGTCCATATAGGTGATGCGCCCCGTGTTGACAAGCTCGGTATTGAGGGTGGCGTGGCAGCGCACGCAGTTTTCCATGATTACCTCAGCGCTCTCGTCGATGGCTTGGATGGCCTGACGCTCTTGGCGCGTGACGAACTTGTAGACGTGGTTCATACCGTCCTTCCCCTTGAAGAAGTATTTGCGGAAGACGTTGTCGTGCGGTACGTGGCAGTCGTTGCACGTGGTGTTGCGGGCGTGGGCGCCGTGCATCCACGTGGCGTAGTAAGGAGTCATGATGTGGCAGTTGACACAGGCCGAGGGGTCATCTCCTAAGTAGGTGTGGAACCTAAGCAGATAGAGGAAGAGCCCACCTAAACCCACCACAACGCCACACACGAGCAGCATGGCCACCTTGGCGCGGTAGCTCAAGCGCGGTAGTCGTTGGAGGAATCGGTTCATTATCATGAGGTCTAAGTGATGAATACGTCACAAATATAATCAACTTTTCTTTGCTCCTACAGTCGATTTCTTTAGCTTTTTTAAGGAAGCTACTGCGTTGGTATTCTGCAGTGTTAAGGTGTTTGAAGGGCATACCCTTTTATTGGTGATAAATGGGAGGGGATCGGAGGACTCCCTTTCGCTGTGAAATAAGTCCAGCAACAATGTTTTGCCTATACGAACTCTCCGTTTTTAGATGGTTTGGGGATGTAGGCGCTTCCCATATGTTCAATGGCTATTGAGAAAAAGAATGATCCCAAGCAAACCGATAGAGTGCTTGGGATCATTGTTCCTTTTTAGGGTGCGGCTCTACTCTCCACTATGGTAATAGGAGCCGAGGATTTTATTTGCAGGCAGTTCCACAATGCGACAGCCTTTTAATCCCTTTATGCCTATGCCAGTGGCATGTTCGTACCATAATTTAGCGACCTCATCTGGGTCAGCAACAATCTGGCCTTTGTAGGCGCCGAAAAGGAGGATGCTATGATCATCGATATGGGCGTCTGCAGCACCCCATGAGCGCAGAGAATCACAAAATGCCTTGTCTGCTTCTTTGTACTCTTTTGGGCGAGTTTCGCTCTCACCGCAGGAAAATAGTCCTAGTAATAGGACTGACGTAAGGAGGATAGATTTCATCATATTGCATTAGCTTTAGTATTACAGAGGCAAAGGTAGTTATAGCGGTTGACAAATCAATAAGGGTTTTAGACGAAAATATGTTCTTTGATCGTTTATTATAATTATTCTTTTTTGACTGCAGACTGGTGATATGCCTCATCTTAGGGATTCGTTCTCTTGTTTGTCTATGAAGCCTTCAGGTTGATAGCGTGTTTTCAGGTGAGGGATGTATAATTCCCTCGAAAAGGATAACTTTGAGGGTAGAGAAGTGAGACGTATAGCTTTCCCAGACGAGATGTATACCTATCCCAAACAAAACGTATACGTCTTGCGATGAAAACGTATACGTCTTCTCTCCGTAGGCTTCGACGGTAGCGACCGAATGGCCTTTTGACGGATGAAAAACACATTCTCCTGCCCTTGTATAACGTCTCCGACAGGGGCTGGGCAAACAATCTGGAGACACCTTAAATAATTATGAGTAAGAAAAACAAACCCATTGGTTACACCCTCGGCGAGCGCAAGGTAGGCGTTGGCCCAAACAAAGGCAAGGTAGTCATCCAAGCCACCCCTTCGGGTCGTCATCGCATGAGCTTCGAGCGCTTCTGCGAGTTGGTGGCCAAGGACACAACCCTCAATTACATGGAAGTGCAGAGCGTGCTCAACCTCGCAGCTGATATGGCACGCGAAGTCGTGGCTAACGGCGATATCGTGGACTTCGGCCGTCTGGGGACGCTTTCGCCTTCATTTAAGAGCAAGGTTGTGCCCGTCGGGAGCGAGTTTAATGCGAACGTGCACATCACCGAGCCCCGCGTGAACCTTCGCCCGAATACCATGTACTTCCGTCTTCGCCCCGAAGAGGTCAGTTACGAACGTATGGAGGCCAAGCCCAAGACTAAGAAGAAGGAAAAGAAGCCCGAAGGTGGCGGCTCTACATCCGAGCCAGGTAACGGCAGCGGCCACGTAGGTATCTAAGTCTTCGCCGAAGCGCCAACGAACGGAGCCACCCGACGTGATGCCGAGAAGCAGTGCGTCGGGTGGCTCGCTGTATGGGGGAGGGACTAAGGCTGATCAGGTTGTAGTGCCAAATAGTTCGTTGTTTGATCCTTGCTATGTCGTAAATTCGGGAGCTCTCGTGGAGTTGTATAAATATTTTCAAGGATGGTTTATTTGACTTAGTCGCTGAAAACTCTGATATAGAGTTTGGCTCTCTTGCGCTTCTATAGTACAATGTATAGAGTTCTTGTCAGAGCCTTCTACTGGATTAATTATTAGATTCTTTTGGGGACATTTAACTCCAAAGTTAGAGTTACAGAATATTTCAATGAGAATAGATTGAAGGAGTTGGATTCGTTGTGTAGGGGTGAGTGTGCTAAAAGCGTTTGTCCATTGTTTGCTGACCTTCTTAATATGGATGTCTATCTTTTTGTCATCCTCTCGAGTGATGGTACATTTCCATCCCCAGTGAGTGAAATCTGTGGTCGACTTAGCTTCCCTTAAAAGCTCCTTGATTCTATGGCGTAAAGTATCAACAAAAACACTGACCTTAAGTCTCTCCGTATAATTATTTGCCATGTTCCCCCACCAGCTTTTGAATTCAAGGAGTTCAAAAGTTGGGAGATGCTTGAGCAGGTTATACTCGTTGATATAATGTGTAAAGTTTTTTCCGTGAGGTGTTTGTGCGTTGTATCTAAGTAAGAGTAGCTCACTGCCGGTTAACTGTGCTCGCAATATTTTGATGTATTGTGCCTTTTCTATTCCTGTTAGTTCCGACTTGTCAATGACCTCGCAGATGCGATAGAGTTGGCGGAAGTAGGGGGCAAGACGAGGGTATTCAGCATAAAGATTAAAATAGGCAAGCACAGCAGAACCTGAATTTTTGTCCTTTTTTGGGGGGCTGAATTTCATTTGTAGCTCTCGCAGTAGTTCTTCAAAGAAGTCCTTATTGGTATATTGTCCGCCTTCAGCTGTGGTGTTTAGGTCAGCCACTTCTCTCTGTAGATGGGCTAGTAGGCCCCAAAAGATATCGTTGAGCTGTGCAGATTTTGAGCTTCTCCGCTGTTCTTGGAGTGTTCGAATAAGTAGGATGATGCTTACTATAGATAGGATCCCACCAACGAATCCACCATAATATCCCCATGTCTCAGCCTTAATTGGTTTGTCAAAGTCCCACAGGGTTTGTTTCCAAAGAAACAATATGACGGATGTTGAAAAAGCTAATATGGATAATATCGAAATGACCCAGTACGTATTTTTTTTCATTATCTGTAGTATGGTGTTAGCTGTAAAAAAAAATAGGTGTTGTGTGTTATGCGTGGCTACTTGAGGCGGGCGGCGATCTTGTCGCCGAGGACGTGGATGGCTAAGCGTGCGAAGAGATAGTACTTGGCGCACTTGGCGTAGAGCGGGCGGTCGGGCGTCACGATGATCGGAGTGTAAGCCTTGTTGTAGTTGGCCTTGAGCGCCTTCTTGTGGCCGTAGACGCCAGCTGTATCAAAGATGGAGTAGCGAAGGCCGATCTCTTGGGGCTTGTCTAGCATACGGTAGTCTTTCCCCTCGACGAGCGTGGGGCGCATGGCTTCGATGACCTTGGTGTACATGACGGGGCCGGTCGTGCGCAGGACGCCCCACAGACCCGCTCCGTGGCGGAAGGGCGTGTATTCGTCGATGTTGCGAAGCATCTGCAGGATGACGGCACGCAGGAAGGGGTGACCCGCTACGGAGGCAATGCACCACTGGATATATTCGCCACGAGGAAGGGTGCCCAGTTCGGGGTAGATGCCGATGCCTTCGTACTGCTCGCCAGGGCGGTTGTCCCAATGCGTCAGGATGAATTGGTCTTCAGGGCGAAGGACATCCTTGAGTGGCTTGTCCAAGGAGGACTTGATGTCAATGTACACGCCACCCAGCTGGTAGACGAGGAGGTAGCGGAAGAAGTCAGCACGGGCGGCACCATAGATCGGTGCGATGCGCTGGTAATAGCCCCAGATGACTTCGCCGTAATGCTCGATGATGAAGGCCTTGATGTCTTCGTCGTCGAAGAGGTGATATTCGTATTCGGGGTTCAAGCGCTTGATGTGCTCGATGTTCTGCTCGATCTCTTAAGGCAGCCCGGTCTTCGCCCGATAGGTCTGGAAGATGTGTTGGCTGATCTCCTTGCCCAATGCCTTCTCCGGCACTAATTCCTGATAATTGATGCT
>ERZ772961.107-NODE-107-length-40352-cov-6.998784_pt1 | contig 40352 bp, 58 predicted proteins | sample MGYA00580677_ERZ772961 | MGnify/ENA primary metagenome ERZ772961 (study PRJEB29015, sample SAMEA2738088) | human oral metagenome | biome: human oral; feature: human-associated habitat; material: saliva | place: China | collected 2227 ... | reverse complement strand
CACCGCAAACTCTAAAACACCCTGCGGGGGGTTCGATTCCCCCCATCTCCACAACGAAAACCGCGAGATTCTGCGGAAAACTGAGGGCGCGTTTTTAGCGTGACACACACCCGTGACACACACCCGAATAAAGAGGAGTACAATCAAGGTCATACAAACACCCCTCAAAATCAAGCAAGGGCGTGCAAGATGCCAACTGTCAAAGTAGCTCGCCACCGTGACGGCACCATCGTCTACCGCGTCAGATACCGCGCGGGCAGCCGTCATACCAACCCGGTCACCGAGACGTTCTACGATGCCGCGAGCGCGCAGCGCTTCGCTGACCTCGTCGACCGCGTCGGCGGGGCAGCCGCCCGTGAGATGCGCAGCCTCGACGATCTCGCAGCTGCGAACACCCCCACGGTCGCCGCGGCGTGCGAACACCACCTCGAAGCCCTGGCCGCGTCCGCTACCCCGGGCACGATCAGTAGGTACAGGCAGATCGTGCGGGACCGGATCGAGCCGCGCCTCGGCCTGGTCCCCGTGGACATGCTGACTCGGCACACGGTTACGAAGTGGGTTGCCGACATGAGGCGCACGCCCGTCGCTCGAGGGGCCACCGCCGGGCGGCCACCGTCGGCAAAGACCATCCGCAACGCGCAGGCCCTCCTATCCGCCGCCCTGCAACGCCTCGTCAACGAGGACGTGATCCCCCGCAACGTGGCTAAAGGCGTACCATTGCCCAAGGATGCGACCGTCCGCGAGATGCGGTTCCTAACGCCCGACGAGTTCGCCCGCCTTCGCGCGTGCATCCCCGCCGATTACCAGCCCTTCGTCGCGGCCATGTACGCCCTCGGGCTGCGCTTCGGCGAAGCAACCGCCCTCACGGTCGCCGACGTTGACCTCGACGTCGCCCAGCCCGTCGTGAGAGTGAGCAAAGCCTGGAAGATGGGAGACAACGGTGTCCCCTACCTGGGAGCCCCGAAAACCAAGCGCGCCCGTCGCACCGTCACAATCCCCGCGCCCCTGATCCCCGAGCTGCGCACCGCGCTCGCGGACAAGGCAGCGGACGAGCTGGTATTCACGGCGCGCCGGGGTGGTCCGATCACCTCGGGGCCATTCCATGCCCACATCTGGCAGCCGGCGTGCGACGCTGCTGGGTTGTCGCCTCGCCCGCGCGTGCATGATTTGAGGCACTCGCACGCTTCGGCGCTGATCGCCGCCGGCGTCCCCCTACCCGTCGTGCAGCGGCGCATGGGTCACGAGTCCATTCAGACAACCGTGGACGTGTATGGGCACCTCGCGCCCGATGCCTACGCTGGGGCCGCCGAGGCTATGAGTGTGGCCATGGGTGGTGTGAGCCCTCAAATCGGAATGTGACGCACATCTCCCTAACTCACCTTGTGCAATAGCTTGCGCGCGGGCTATAGTTGTGGCATCGGGAGGGAACAGCCCCCCGAACCTCAACGAAGGAGATACAGAAATGACCACCGCAACCTGGACCAAGGCAGAGCGTTTCGACGGCAGCAACGCCCTCATTGCAGCCGACCTCGACAACGGCGCCCGCGCCGTCATCTACGGCGACTACCAGGACGAGATCAAGATCAGCCTCCTGATCTTCGACTCCACCCTGCCGGGCGGCGCTGCCTCGACCGACAACACCCAGGAATGGCCGCTCGTCGAGCGTTACATCCCCCGCGCCGAGTGGCCCGCCGAAATCTGGGGCGGCTACCGTGGCCCCGCCGAGCGCACCCCCGCCCCCGAGGTTGCCGCCGCCGTCGCCCAGTACGTCGCCGAGACGAACGCCTGGTTGGCCGAGGACTGACCAACAATCCAAGGCCCCCGCGCCCACACCGGGACGCGGGGGCCAACCCATAGGAGGACAAATTGACCGAACCGCTGACCCCCGTCGCCCTGCGTTGCCGACGCAAGGCCCTCGGGCTTACACGCGCCGAACTCGGCGACCTCATCGAAGCCCCTGAGAGCGCGATCCGCTCATGGGAGATCGGGAAGGGCACGCCCCGCGATCCCCTGAGCGTCCACATGTTGCTCGGCAACCTCGAGGACGCCGCCCTCGACTGCGTCGACGAACTCACCGCCGCCGCTGACGATGAGACCGAGGACGTGCGCGTCATCCCCACCGCCCTCATCTCCTACGTCGACCAAGCTGCGTACGAACAGGGCTGCGAGTGGGCAGCCCGGCTCCCACTGTCCACGTACCAGGCGTGCGTGGGGAGGGCCTTCGCGTTCCTGGCCGACCAGGACATCCCCGTCGAAATCATTACCCGAACAAGCTAGGAGCCACAATGACACGCGAGTACTTGGGCGCCGCTGACTTCGCCGCCCGCGCCGGCCTGGCCGTCGCCACGATCCGCTCCTACATGCGCAAGGGGCTAACGCCGCCAGCTGACGTACAGATCAGCACTCCGAACGGGCCACTTCGTGGCTGGTCCGTGGACACAATCGACGCGTGGCTGGCCTCACGGCCAGGGCAGGGCGCTCGAACCGATCTGCGCAAGTAGCGCGCATCACATTCAATCCCGCTTGCACTATACACTGTGCGCAATGTATAGTTGTGGCATCGGGAGGGAACAGCCCCCCGAACCTCAACGAAGGAGACAACATCATGAAAACCGAAACCATCACCTACGTGACCGACGACAACAGCCCACTCACCCCGAGCGCTTCGCTCATCCTCACCTCGTTCGGCTGTGACGCCGAAGAAGCATGGGTGCGCAAGAACTTCGAGGGCCTGTGGGATGACGAGGAGGGGCGCGAATTCGGCGATGCCCTGATCGAAGGTCTCGGGGCCGCCGTTGGCGGCGAATACAGCGACGCACTTGAGGTTCTCGAATCGTGCATGACTGTTCACACCGTCGAGGTCTCGTACAGCGACGACGACCTGCCCGCCGACAAGATGCAGGCGCTACGCGACGAGTGCGCAGCCGTGAACCTCGATCCTAGCGAAGCTGAGGTCGGTGAGATCCTGTCGGTGCTCGCTGATATCGACGATGAGATCATGGAACGCCTCGGGCTCTGATAAAAGGAAAGCCCCCACCGGCCCGTTTCGGGGCTGGTGGGGGCTTCTTCGTGGGTTAGGGGTGGACGGTGGTCGGCGAGGAGGCCATGAGGCCGGTCGCGCCCTTCCCGAGCGCGGTTTGCGCCTGCCCAGCGTTGGTGATGATGTGCGCGATTGTGGGTTTCCCGGTCGCTGTGATCTGTTGCCAGGCGGAGGCGGGCGCGTTCCATTCGAGACCGAGGACGTCCCACCGACTTGTGTCGGCGGTTGCCAGCTCGTTCGGGTACATCATGCACATCGTGCGGTAGCCGCGCGCCTTGGCGCGGTCCACGGACCCGGCGTTAACGAAGTGCTTCCAGAGTACCCGCCGTTCGGGGTGGCCGTTGAACGCGTCATCGAGGAGCGTGTACAGGTCAAGCTCAGATTGCAGGTCAGAGCTATTCACGTCCTGCTTCGATGAGGTCACCTTGTGGTCGACGGCCAGGACCACGTCGTCGGGGATCTGCTCGAGTAGGTCAGTGAACCGCAGGAACGGCCCCGACGCCTGACGCAGGGTTTTCAGCGTGTCCCACGGCGTGGACCAGATCGGGAGCTTCGTGCCGGGGACGACGCGCTCGGTGGTCCAGTCATGAATCATGACGTACTCGCCAGACGCGCACCTGCGCAGGCTGACCTCGAGGGCCTTGAATCCGGCGCGCAGGGACGCGTCGAGGCCCGCTTGCGTGAATTCCGGGTACTCGGTGCCCCCGAGGCGGTGACTGATGTAGAAGGGGCGGCGGGTGAGGAATTCGGCGACCAGGTCACGCGCCGCGCCCGGCGTGCCTGTGACGCGGGGGCGCAGGGGGATGTCGCCGCCTTCGCGTCGGCGGCGGTACAGGCGGCCCGTCACGTCCCCGCCGTCACGGCGACGCACGCGCAGCACGCGGCCCACCGGGGCGTTTTCAACGGCGTCACGCATTGGGAATCACCACCTGCACGCCCGCGCCGTTCGAGGTCTGCGTATTCGGGTAGGTGACCGTGAGGTCGCCCGCCTGTGCGGTGCGGCGCGCAACGAGCACGGTTTGCAGGTTGCTGCCTTCCTGGGTGGCGAACTCGAGGCGATCCCAGCCCTGGTTGATGGTGACCTGGTCGGCGGTTTCCGGTGCCGTCGTGCGCTCAAACGCGAGGCCGATGGTAAGGCCGGTCGTCGCGGGAACCTCGGGGGCCGTGCAGGTGCCCGTCTCAGCGGGGTCGGCTTGGCGCTTCTTGACCTGGCCGACGACGGGCGTACCGCCGCCGCGTGTTGTGACGGCTGCCCAGGCGGCCTCGACGGGATGCGACGTGCGCACCGTGAGCTCGGGCGCCCAGGGGCCGACTGCGACGGTGAACCGCATCGTGCCGATCCAGTAAGGCTCAACGAGGGTCGCAAAACCTGTGGGGAAGGTGAAGGTCTGCCCGTTGACCGCCTTCGTGTTGACGGCGATCACCGTTCGGTCGCCCGCTTGGCCGTCGGTGCGGATCGTGATCGTGTCGCCGATATGCTGGCCCGAAGCGTGGCCGACCAGGGTCGGGCCAGCTGCGGGATTCGGGCGGGTCTCCCCGTGGTCATCGTGGCCAGGCGCGGGCGTCTGCTCGGTGAGGAGGTACACGGCCCCGTCGGGGAGGGCTTCGGCTTCCGCGCGGGTGTTAACGATCTTGATGTCAGCGAGCGTGAGGGGCTTGCCGTTTTCGTCGACGAGGAGCGTCCCGCCGGGCGTAGGCGCCGGGGTGTCGGGCGTGGGCGCGGGTGCGGTGAGGAGGTCCCCGAGGGTAAGCGTCTGCCCGTCGGTGAGGGTCACGTCGCGTTCAGCGAGGAGACCGGTCGGCGAGGCGACGGACACGACGTAACGGCCAGGCCTGAGTTCGGCGGTGATATGGCCGTCGTCGCCCGCGCTCATGACAGATCCGGGGACGATGAGGTCACCGTCAGGGGTGCGCGTCGGGTTCGGGTTGGGAGTGGCAGTGATTGTGACTGTAACAGGCTTGCCGGTAGGGTCTTTGACGTGCCCCTGGATGGTGGCGGTCATGGGTGGTCCTCACTGTGTAGCTGGGAGGGGTTGGTGGCCCGCCGCCCGCGCCGCGAGCCTCGGGGGGCGTCGCGGCGCGGGGGGGGGTTACTTGGTGTCGCGCGCTTCGAGCGCATCGAGGCGCTCGTAGATCGCTAGGTGTGTGTCGTGCGCGTGCGTGTCGATGATGCGCGTCGCCGCTTCACGAGCGGTGCGCTCGTCGTGTATTTCGGCGGCCAGGCGGGCGCCGCGCTCATCGATGCGGTCGATGCGCGCCTTCATGTCCGCGAGGCTGCCACCGTGGTTGTCGAGCGTGGACGCGACGCGGTCGACCGCTTCACTGACTGCAGTCACGGTGTCGCGCACAGCGTCGAGGTCGTCGCGGATATTCGTCGAGTGGTCGTTGCTGACCTGAGCGTCGGCGGACTGGGCGGCGACCTTCGCCTCCTCAGCGGCGCGGGTTGCCCGCTGAAGGTGCGACTCCATGCTCGTTTTCAGGCGAGCGAAGCCGACGGCGGCGGCGCCGCCCAGTCCGGCGATCATGACGGCGACCAGGCCGTTAATGGCCTCGACGACCTTGGGATCTGTGAAGATATGGCTCACTGGGCACGGTCACCGCCCGAGCCACGGGTCGCGTCACGGACGGCCAGGAAAGCGTTAAGGTTAGCGTACTTGCGCACTTCGTCCACGGTTTCGCCGCCTGGCGTAAGTGCTCCCGCCCAGTCGATGATCGAAATGCCGTTGATCTTGACGGCTGAAAGCACCTGGAAAACGCTCCAAGCGATACCCAGGAACACCGAGGCTTGGGCGAGGAAAAGCTGCCATGTCGCCGGGTAGCTGCCCGAGACCCAGACGGCAAGGGAGACGACGACGGCGACGCCAGCGAGCAGCACCTTACGGCGGCGCGGCGTCCAGTACGGGCGGTCGAGCGCTGCCTGGACGATGGGCCAGATGAGGCCGACGACGACCGTCACCAGGAACGGGTCGGCCTGCAGGCCGAGGAGGAGATTGTTCACGTCAGTTTCCCTTCTCCGCGCCCGCGAGCGCGGTGTTAATCGCGGCGTTGGTCGCCGGGCCGTAGATTTCGTCGTCGTCCACGCCGACGGCGCGCTGAAGGTTGCCGACGACGCGGTCGTGCGCCTCGTCGGACGCGTCGCCCCAGATGCCGTCCGCCTCGGTGCCGATGACGGACTGCACGTATTCGACCCCGAAGGGGAACTGTCGCCCGCCCCAGCTTGAGGCGGCGACGACGGCGTAAATGCGCTTGGTGGTGTCGGGGCCGATGATGTTGTCGGTGGTTGCGCCGACGGCGGCCTGTAGGGCAGTTACGTCGGTGTAGCCCGCCGCGGTGGTTGCGTCGCCGTAGTGCGGGCGGATGATGGCACAGACCGAGTCCCAGCCTCGGGTGCGGCGCCAGACGCCGCCGCCGTTCGACTGCGAGCCCGCCGCGCCAGACGAGGTGTTTCCTTCGATGGTCTGAATCCAACCGCCGTAATTGGCCTCGACGATGCCGACGTGGTCGGCGATGCCGTCGTCGTCCCAGTCGAAACAGACCAGGTCGCCGGGCGCGGCCTGGGTCATGGGGGAGACGAGTCGGCCTTCGCGGGCGGCTGCGTTGATGCCGTAGGGGACGTACGCGAAGTCGCCGCCGGGGATGACGGATGCGCCGTCATCGTCGGTCAGGCACCAGGACGCGAACATGGCGCAGAACGGCACGCCGGACGTGCCGAAGTACGCGCCGTGCTTGTCCGCGTACCAGCGCCCGTAACGGGAGCCTTCCTCGGGGTCGTCCCAGCGGGTGTAGCCGATCTGGCTTGCGGCCCATGCGAGGGCCTTGCTTGCGGTCATGGTCATCGGGAGACCTCCTCGTAAGGGATGAAGATAGGCGCGACGATATCGGCCGGCGTGACCGTCGCGGGCGTCATCGAGGCCATAAGCTGCTCGATGTTCGGTTCCATTGGTTTCTCCTCCAGTGGGTATGGGAAAGCCCCCGGACGGGCGTGTCCGAGGGCGTGAAAAATCAGGTGGTTGTCAGTAGCCGGTGGCGTGGAATGTGAAGGCCACGGCGGTTGCGGCGTCGCGGTCGGGGAAGGTGAGGCGGAAGCCGGTCGGGCCGAGGGTGTCGATTGCCCAGCGGGTCGGGATGTGCGCGTTCACGTCCGCGTTCACTTGCCCGTACGCGAAGGTGATCCCGACGTGGACGCAGTCGTCAGGGAAACTAACCGGGAAGTTGATAAACGGGGTCACGCAACGCTTCGCCCCGGCGACACCCTCGTACTGCGCGAAGCCCGTCCACCGCCCGTGCTGTTCGACGCGCGGGGTCTGCGCGGGAACCGACCCTTTGCCGCCCACGACCCAGTTGCCCGCGGCGGCCCCGTACGTGATGACGGGAGTCAGGCGCGTGAGTTCCCACTGGCCGCGCTGGTTTTTCCTGCCCTCGCACTTGTGGACATGGTTCGACATGTCAAAGTAGATCGGGCGGGCGGCGGTCGGCGGCTGCCCCGCACGTGCGGCGGCGTTGCAGACGTTCACCGCCTCGTCGTAGGTGTCCACATGAATGATGTGGCTAATCGACCCGGCGGTTTTCGGCCAGGTGGCGAGGATGTCCTCGCCCGCCTCGGGCGTGCGGACGCGGTTCCACTGTTCGATGGTCACGGGTTCCCCTTACTGTCGTAGGTAGGTGGCTGTGAATCTGTAGTCCTTGAGCGTGGCGTATGCCTTCTGGTTTGACTGGAGGGCAATGCCGATACGCTCGCCCTCCCCGCACCGGATCATGCCCGACGTTCGGATCGTCATGTACTGGCCGGGCCCGGCGGACCCGTACGCGTACACAGACCCGAACGCGGATGTCGGGGAGTAGACGGCCCCGCGCGCGGCGTTCGTGACCGCGAGCAGAACCGTGCCGTCCCACCCGTATGACTTCACCGCCGCCCAGGCCTCGACCTGATACACGCCGGCCTTGGGGACCGTGACGGTCTGCCCGCCGTCTGAGGACTTCCAGGTGCCGCCGGTTTCGACGATCTTCCGACCGTTCGTTAGCAGCTGGAGGCGATTCCACACGTCGTTGTTAAAGACCGTTGACGAAACTTCACCAGATGCCCAGCACAAGGCCGGCTTATCCGCGAGCGCGGCCCACGGGACCTCCGTGATGAGCGTGCGCCGACCGTTGATGGTCTGCCAGTACGCGAGACCGGTCGGGGTGAGCGCCGCGTCGTTGCCTTTCCCGTCTGCAAGCTGAATCTGCACGTTCTGGCTGGTGCGGGTCATGCTGATTCGGCTCGGCGCGGGGTCCGCGTATGACTCTTCCCATCGTGTGAGGGTGAGTCGGATCGGCCATTGGCGGCCAGATGGTGGCACGGTGGGCGGCCACGTGGCGGTGACCATGATCTGGCGGTCATCGGTGGCCTCGAGGTCGCCGACGTTCAGCGTCAGGGTACGGGTGGTGGCCTCGCTGGTGGAGGTGGCGCTGACGGCTGGGCCGCCGCCGATCAGGTAGGTTGCGGTGACGGTCGCGCCGGCGGGGGCCTGCAGGGTGAGGGTCACGCGCAGGTCGCGCACGGTCTTACCTGTGGTGGGTGTCGAGGTGGTTTCGACGTGCTCGGGCCCCCATGCGGGCTTGGCGATCTCGAACACTGGGTGTGAGCCCTGCCAGCGGGCGGTGGTCTCAGGGTTCTGACCGTTCGGGGCCCCTTGGGTGAAGTTGGCGCGCCAGAACATGAGGTTGTCGCCGCGGCCTGTGCGGGCGGTGCCGACGCCTCCGAGCACGAACTCCGAGCCGCGCAGTTGCGCGCCGCTGATCCACTTGCCGGTGATCCTGTCGGCGATCAGCTCACCTGGGATGATGGCGTTTTCGGCGCGGATCTTGTCGACGACAGTGAGGGTGTCGAACGCCGCGAGCTTGCTATATAGTGCCTCGGATGCGACGATTTCGCGGGCGGTGACCGTGCCCGCCTTGATACGGGAGCCGTCAATAGGCCCCGTGTTGGCTTCGGCGATCTTCCGGGTGAGGTCGTCGCGCGTTTCCTCAATGGCGGCCTGCGCGCCCTGCAGTGCGGCGCTCGCCTGGTTCGCGGCGTCGCGTGCGGCCTTCGCAGCCTCTCCCACGGGCACCATCACGACGCCAGTAGGGGCGGTGACGGTCGGCGCGTGGGCGAGGGTCGCCGCGCCGGTCGTGTCGCGGTCCAGGCGGACGGGCGCGCCCTGCCAGGTGATGCCAGCGGTCGAGGGCACGACAACGCTGGTGCCGGGCGGGGCGCCGTGGGGGGTGACCTCGACGAGGCCGGCGCCCTGATCGACAATGCCCGTCACAGTGCCCTGCACAGGCCCCGTGTGAGATGCGGGGCCGCGCTGTGGGGTGAGGTCGAGCCAATCGGACAGGCTATCGGGCGTTGACAATTCCGTAAACCTCCAGATCAACGCGCATTTGCGCGTCAGAATCGGCCAGATCTATCGAGTAGCCGGTGACGGTGCCGGTCACGACCTCCTCGCCCGTCTCAATGCTGATCGTGTCCCACAGTTCAATGCGCGGGTCTGACGCGAGGGCAAGGCTGCGCGTCCCGCGCGCGGCGAGGGCCTTCGCCCTGTAGGTTTCGGCGGCTTGCTGGACGGTTCCCTCGAGGTCGGTCATCTGCATTTCGTTGCGCTCGGTCACGACGCCGTAGACGGCGGGCTGGTATGGCGCGTCGTACAGTGTCGCGACACCGTTGTAGTGGGGCGCGTCGCCGCCGCCTTCGGGTGTTTCGCCGGTCGTACCGACAAACCACCTGTTCGGGCGGCGCTCCGCGCTCTTGCGTGCGGCCTCGATGAGGAGGTCGCGCCCCGTGTAGGTCTCAGACGCGACCCCCGTCGCGGGCTTCCACACGTGCAGGCATCCGTCGGGGCGGACGGTCCAGGCGAGCCCGTAGGCGTCCGCGAGCTTCCCCATGGCCTCCGTGCGTGACGTGCCCCACTCGAAAGTGCGCGGGATAGCCTGGTCGCCGTCGTCCACGATCACCTGCAGGCCCCCCTCGTCCGGCGCGCCTGCGAGGCGCTGAAACTCAGACGAGACGGTCGCGCCCCCGGGCGGGGACGACGGCCAATCCATCGGGTTTTTCTCACACCGCTGTAGCAAGTCGTACGCGGTGACAGATACGCCGCCGGCGCTCGTTTCTTCCCACGCTTCGATCTGGTAGATGCCGACGGTGACGCGGGTCGTCACGCCCCCGGTGGTGATCGTCTGCGTGACCTGCAAGCGCTGCCCGAAGTTGTTCAGCGGGTCGCCGGGGTCACGGGGAACCCACCCGTGCGGGGCCTCGATGGTGAGGCGCTCGCGGGGCGTGCGATCCGTCGACGCTTCGAGCTGCGCGCTGACAACGGGAATGTCCTCAGCGAGGACACGCCCCGCAAGGACAGACGCGACGTGTACGTCAATCGTGGTGGGGGCCGCGAGCGCAGCCGCGTTCGGCCCGCCCCTCATGGCATCCCCGCAAACTCACGAAGCAACTCCACATAGGAGCGACCTCGCCACTTCGAGCGCGCGTCCCACGCGCCCCACGTGACGACCGGGACGTTCCCGAGGAGGCCCACCGCCTCGTCCAGGTCGATCTGCTTGTAATCGAGCGTCCACTGTCGGCGGACCCTGTCGCGGCGGCCCGTCCGCTGACTGGTCGCGTGCATGATGGCCAGGACGCGAACGGCGGGGATGTCGCAGTCGGCGAGGTCGCACGCGTCGTGCGAGTGAACCGCGATCACGGGCTGACGGGCTTCGAGGATGCGTTCAAGGCGCGCGCTGTCCTCAGCGTAGGCCAGGAGCTCAAGCCTGCCCGTGTAGGCGGCGGCGACGCCTGCCCAGCGGATGACGGGGGTGCGGCGGGCGTTGATGTCCGTCGCGGTCGCGCGGGTCTCATATTCGCGGGCGTCGTCCCCGATGTAGGAGACAACGGCCCGCTGACGCGAGTCAAGGCTCGTGACGGCGTAGCCTTCGCCCCGGCGAGTGAGCGTGAACTTCCTGCTCCCCACCGTGTAGGTCGTCGCCACGCCGGGCGGCGCGAACGGGTCACAGAACGCCGACGCTGCGTTGGCCGTGTCGGCGGGGTTGATGAGTCGCTCCCCGTCATACACGGCGGCGCCCACGTCGGGGCCGTCCAGGTAGAAACAGGGCAAGCCAGTTTCCTTGTGTATCCATGCCTTGACGGCCATTACTGCACACTCCTCACGACCTTGACGGCCTCGGTTCGCGCGAACGCGCGGGTCTGCTCACCCGTCCAGGGGTTTGTCACGAGCGCGGTCACGTGGATGTTCGCCGTCCCGGCGCCCGAGGCGTTGCCTCCCACGCCGCCGGTCGCGTACGGCGTCGCATTGCCGGGGATATAGGTGCCTCCGAAGATGTTGGCGATCTCCCCAAGAATGGCCTCGCTGCGCTTACGCTTGGACTTGGCGAGCGGGATGTAGCCTTCACCGCCGGTTTCGGGTTCTGCCCAGACGCGCCAGGCGCCCGCCGGGGCGATCTGCGCGACGTGACGCTCCCTGTGGAAACCGCCGCCCGCGTAGAAGGACAGGACCGAACCGTCGGCCTGCGCGGACGGGCCGCCGCTCTGCGAGTACTGTCCGACGATGTTCACGTACCAGGTTTGCCCATTCCAGGCCGCTTTAATGCCTTCCATCTTGCCGCTGACATAGTCATTAGCGTTGATGTTCACGTAAGGGCTGTACCCGTCGATTGCGGCCTTGATGGCGTCGAGCTTCGCGTTCGCCTGATCGTTGTTGCCGTCGATGGTGACCGTGCCGGTCGCCGCGTCAACCTGGCCGACCGACGCGACCAACTGCGCGATAGCCGGGTCGCTGTTCGCGTCAATCGTGATCGTTCCGTCCTGATTCTTCGCATAGCCGAGCGTTTCCAGAATGGTCGTGATCGCTGAATCGTTGGTTGCGTTGATCGTGATCGTGCCGCCGTGCTGCGCCTGCACGTACGCGACAAACGCGTCCACAGACGCGTTCGCCGCTGCTGTTTCAGCGGTCACATGGCTTTCGATGTTCGTCGGAATCAGGTTCAGTTGATCGGCGAGGTTGGCGGCGTCGTCGGCGGACAAGCCCATGGCCTGTGCAACCGCAATAAAGTTGTCGCGCGTCGTGGTCATAGCCGCCTGCATGTCCTCCATGGTGGCGCCGTTCTTTTCCATGGATTCGACCAGTTCCCAGCCTGATTTGGCGAGGTCGTCGAGCGCGGCCTGGTTCGCGCGGCCCGCCGCCGTCGTAATATCCAAGGTCTGCCCGTTCTTGGCGACTGCCTGGTTCGCCGCGTCAATCGCGTCGTACAGATTTCGCCAGGAACCGCGCTCGCCGAGGATGATGTCCTGCAGGGTCTTTTGGGCATCGATCAGGTCATGGGTGGCCTTGGCTTGGTCCTCCATTGCCTGCACGGCACGGTTCGCAGCCCCGGCGAGCTGGTCCTGCGCCGACGCGTTAGCCACGCCCGCACGGGCAGCCTGGTCGTTCATCTCGGCGGCCTTGCCCATGGCGGCCTGGGTCTCGTCCAGGGCTTGAGTGGCATCATGCACAGCGTCGGCGGTTTCCTTGCCCCATGAACTTAGGCCGTTACCCCTGTAGTTCGTCTTGCGAACGTTGTCCAGGAGGGCGCGAACGCGGGCGTTCGCTTCTTCGGACCCCATGGCAGCATCGACGTAGTCGTTAATGTCGCCGCCGAGCTTCTCGAACGCCGAGGCGCCTGACATGTGGCCGCCCCAAAACGTTTTAGTTTCTTCGTTCAGGCGTTTCAGGGCTGCGCCGCGTGTCGCTTCGGTTGCCGCGTTTGACACTGATTCAAGCGTGCTGGCGAACTCCTGCGCCATGGCGTTCGCGCGGGCTTGCTTCGCCTGGTAGTCGGCCAGCGCGCTTGTCAGTGCTCCGATTGCGACCGTGGCGGCGAGGCCCCAGGGGCCGCCGAAAGCGCCCAGGAGCGCTGATCCTGCGCCTTTGGCGGCGTTTCCGATGCCAGACAGGGCCGGGGTGGCGGCCTGCGCAAGCGCGCCGATGTTCGATACGCCGTTGGCGCGGGCGGTGACCCAGGCGTTGCCGAATCCTCCGATAGCGGCGCGGGTTTCGGCGAGACCACCGCTCATTGCTGTGAAGCCGCTGCCAATGCGGGTGATGAACGGGATCGAGCCGTTCAGGGACGACAGGGCCGTGCGCACGTCGGTGATCGTCGTAAAGATCTTCATACCGGCGCCCGCTGTGAGCGTCGCGGCGGCTGTGAAGGCCGCGAGGCCGAGCGCGCCCTGCTGCACGGGAGCGGGTAGGGCGCTGAACGCGTTGACGGCCTGCTCAGCGAACTGCACGATGCTGCGCAGGAAGTCGTTAGCGCCCGACCCGCTCTTGATAAACAGGGTCTCGAACGAACCGCCCAGTTTCTCGAGGTCGCCGTTCAGGTTATCCATGCGTGCCTCGGCGGTTTCTGCGGCGTATCCGGCGTCGTTGACTTTGTCGATCCAGTCCTGGATGCCCTGGGCGCCCTGCTCGTACAGGATCGACGCCGACCGGATAGCATCGTCGCCGAACATCGTTTTGAGGGCGGCCTGGCGGTCCTCAGCGGTGAGCTTGGATAGGCTGTCGTGGAGCTGGCCCGCGTAGTTGGCGAGACCGACGAACTGGCCCTGCGCGTCATACGCGCTGATTCCTAGTTCTTCCATGACCTTCGCTGCCTGCTTCGACTGCGGGGTCATGCGTAGGAGCATCGTCTTAAACGAGGTACCAGCGTCCGAGCCGATGTTGCCGGCGGCGGCGAACGCGGCGAGCGCGCCCGTGGTTTCCTCGATGCTGAGCCCGGTTTGCGAGGCGACGATGCCCGACTGCTTCAAGGCCGCGCCCAGGTCGGACACGTCGCCCATAGCCTTGCCCGCGCCGGCGGCGAGGAGGTCAGCGACGTGACCGACATCCGACCCACTGAGCTTGAACTGCGTCAAGGCCACGGACGCGATACCAGCGGCGTCAGCGACACCCATACCACCGGCGGCGGCCAGGTCGAGCGACCCCTTCAAACCGCCGTTCAGGATGTCAGCGGTCGAAACGCCCGCCTTGGCGAGCTCCTCGATAGCCCCGGCGGCTTCGGACGCGCTGAACGCGGTGTCGGCGCCCGCCTGAATCGCAGCTTCGCGCAACTGGTCCATGTTTTCAGCGGACTCGTGCGTGGCGGCCTGAACGTTGCTCATGACCTGGTCAAAGTCCGCGAAACTCTTGACGACGTAGCCGGCGGCGGCTGCAGCGGCGACACCGTACCCAACCATGGCCGTTGACGCGGTGTCCCAGGCGGCGCGCTGCAGCTGGGCGGACTGGGCAAGGCGGCCCATGGTGGTCTCGGCTGTCTTGCCGCTGGGGTCGCCCTTCGCGGCGAGCTGGTCGAGGCTCGTCGCCGCGCTCTTGATCTGGCGGTTGAAGTCAGCGACGTTCGCGCGCAGGGTGACCTTGATTGACCGTTCAGTCATGGGCGTGTGCCTTTCCGCGCGCGATCCGCGCCGCTATGTGACGGGCGCCCCGCCCGGCGGTTAGTCCTCGGTGCCGGTGAACACCACCGTCGGGACCATGCCGGGCGCGGGCCCGTTCTTGTGTTTCTTGCGCCACAAATCGAGGGCCATTTGAGCGTTGTCCTGTCGCTCTTCCACCTCGAAATAGCCCTCGTAGTCGCCCTCGGTCAGGCGCTTGGGGTAGCCGTAGGAACCGACGCGCGTGTCCTCGTACATGTCGAGCGCGCCCGCGAGGGTGCTGTCAAGCTCGCCCCACGTGTCGCCGGGGACGCCCAGGAACTCGGTCGGGCGGCGGCCCCACTTTTTCGCGCTTCGGAGCGCCCGGACCAGCCACGCTCCCGTGGGCCGGTCCAGGCACTCCGTCACGAAGGGACCGAGATCGTCGGCTTCATCGTGTTAACGGTGGCGACCGCCTGGACGAGGGCCACGACCTGCGGTTCGATGCGATCGCGTAGCGTTGCGAGCATGTCCACGGTGAGGCCTTCGGGCGCGGTGATCTGTGCGGCGAGCTGCTCGAGGGTGGCCTGGTCGGCGTCGATGCCGCGCTCTTCGCAGTCCTTGCGGAACCGCTGGACCCAGTCGGCGGATCGGCCCTGCACGGTGATGTCGAGGGCCGACGCCTTGATTTGGGCGGCGACTTCGCGCATCTGCTCTTTGAGTGCGCGCATGTCGTCGACGTTGGCGGCGCGCTTCGCTTCGTCGTAGCGGGTTTCCAGGGCGGACAGGTCCGCGAACAGGTCGCCGCGCGCGTACAGGGTGACCGTGCGCTGGACCGGGGTGACTCCGGCGATCCAGGCGGCCAGGTCGAACGTCTCGGGCGTGACGGTCTCGGTGGGGTTGGTGTGTGTGAGGTTGAGGTCGCTCATCGTGAGCTCTTCGTCGTTGGCTGCCATGCCATGCTCCTAGTGTGTGTAGCTGTGGGTGTGGGCTGCCGTTGGTGGGGTGCCCGCCCGGCAGGCCTGGCAGCCCATTACGGAACCTGCCGGGCGGGAGATAGTGGGGTCAGGCGGGAAGCGTGCCGAGAACCTTCACGTCCTCGGCGGCGTCCATGATGTTCAGCTTCGCGGTTCGCTTGATGTAGCCAGCGAAGCGGTCGGACGGCTTGGTCGGCGTGCCGAGGACGACCTCGTACACGCTGACGATGTCGTCGGCGGCGATTTCCTTGGACTCGTCCGGGCCTTCACGCTCGACGAGCCAGATGGTCGTGCCCTTCTTCTTGATGAGATCCCAGACGAAGTCGTCGGCGGCGACAGGCTTGCCAGCCTCGTCGAGGTACCGAAGCACGGTGATGTTGCCGGCGTAAGTCGTCGGGCCGGGGGCCTTGCCCTCGCCCTTCTTACACATCTCCTGCTCGGCGATTTCCGTGTCCGACTCAGCGCCGAGCGCGTAGTCGTTCTTCAGGATTCGGCAAGAAATCTTCTTGCCGGCCTTGATTTCGCTGACGGCGGGGGCTGCAATGTTCGACGGCTTCGTGGTGAGCGCCCACAGGGCAATTCGGCCATCTGCCAGGGTCTTTGCTCCGGGCATTACTTGTCTCCTTCGGTGAGGGTGTCGGTGGTGTCGTCCCCACTGTCGGGGGCGTCGGTGGGTTCCTCCTGGCCGCAACACAGCGGTTCGCGGGCCTCGGGAGGCGGGGTGAGAGTCCAATCCTCACCCCAGATCGGGTGCCCGATCCAGTGCTCGGGGATGTCCTGGAACACCCGGGTTCTGGTGTTGTATGCGGTGACCATTAGGCCTCCTTCGTTTCGGGGGTGGCTTGCGCGCGGAACGTCACGGTGCAGTAGCGGGGCGCCCTGTTCGCGGGCGCTCCCACGGTCGAGTTGTCCGAGCGCACGTCCGTCACGCCCACGTGCTTGAGCGGGAAGCAACGCCAGTCGGGCACCGTTGGGACCTCACCGGACAGGACGGCGGTCACCTGATCTGCGAGGTCCAGGACGTTCGCGGTAGTGGGTGCGACGACCTGCACGTGCAGGCGCACGTCAACATCACCGCCGCACCCGGCCATGGCTTCGGACTTGGCCAGGGTAGGCGGGCCCCACACGAACACGAACGGCGGGCCGGGGTTGCCGGGCGGGTCACCGATGAACGCTTTGACAGACGCCCCCGACGACGTGAGGGTGACGAGACGTGCGCGCATCTGATTCATGATGTCGAGGGTTAGCCCCATAGCTCTCCTACGATGTCGGCGACGGCTTTTTGGAAGGCTTCGGCTTCTTCGTTCAGCGGTTCGATGGGGTCGCGGGTGTGGCCGCCGCCCCTCGAGGTACCGAAATAGGCGATATTCGCCAGGGCACCGCTCGGCTTGTCGGGTCCGATTTCCGCTTCGATGGTGTGGTCCCCGTCGATGAGGTCGTAGGAGATGCTGCGCGCAACGGCGCGGATACCGGCGTTGCCCGACTGCTCGAGGTCGGCCTGCATGGCGCGTTTGATGTTCAGCGCGCCACGGCTTACGGCGGGCCTAAGCCAGCGTGAGAGTTCGCCTGGCAGCCTGGTTGCGTCGGCGGCGATCTGCCTAACCTCAGTCGTGTCAATCTCGATGCCGCTCATAGGAGATCGTCTCCGTTTGTTTCCACGTCCACCTGGAAGCGCCGCGACGTGACATGCGTCTTGTCGAACAGCCCCGTGACACGGAAGGCGGACAGGTACCCTTCGACGCGGATCAGGTCACCGACGCGAACTACGTCCACGTGGTGCGGTAGGTGAATCGAGTACCGCTGAATGGTGACGAGCGCGCCGGCGGCGTTTGCCGCTGTCTCGTGCGCCTCGTATGTCTGGACTTTGCAGGGGCCAGACCAGACGGGGGTTTCGTCGATCTCGTCGAGGCCGTCGCCGGCTGTGGTGACGGTCGGCCTGGTGACGGTCGCCTTGTCGACCATGAGTGCTTCGGCGGCCTTGCGGCCAGCGAGGACGGCGCTACGCGCGCTCATGCCCAGCCTCCCGTCGGCGTCGTGTCGGCGTCGCGGCCCCCAAGCCAGGGCGCGGGGGTCAGGACGGGCATGTAGGCTCCCGAGGTGGAGCCGTCCTGACTCAGGCGCGCCCATTCGTCGGCGGTGAGGGTCAGCTCCACAGCGGATGCGGCTGCGTCCAACGTGTAGCTGTAGTCGTCGATACGCTCGTTCCGCTTCCCGTCGGGGTTGCGGGCTCGGCGTGCGACGACCTCGCTGATGACGTCGGCGAGGATCTGACGGTCCAGGTTGTCAAGGTTGCCGAGGCGGGCACTGATGATGCGCTCCGTCTTAGCGATCCAGTTGAGGATCTGCGCCTGCTCGTCGGGGTCTGTGATGGGGCGCCCCAGAGTGGTCGCCACATCAATAACGGTCGCGTAGGCCACGCGGGGGCCGCCTTTCACTCGTCGTCGGTGGGTGTGGCAAGCCCGCCGGGGCCACGACGCACATACCCGAGGCGCTCCCAGAAGGGGAGTTGACTCGCGGGCACGGCGACGTGGTCACCCGACAGGCTCGTCAAGTGAGCGACCTGTTCGTTCACTTGCGCATGATCTTGACGAACGCTTCCTTGTCAGCGAGCGCGAAACCGTACTCGGCCTCGGCGCGGATCGCAACGAGGTTCTGCTCGTACAGAGAGACAAGCTGGCCACCAATGGTGACCGTGGCCTCAGTGGACACGTCCATCGTGATACCACCAACGGTGCCCCACGCGGCCTTTGTCCAGTCGCCAAGGAAACCGACGGTCTTGTCCATACCGACGTTCTCGTGCAGATAGGAGGGACGGCCCAGGATAGAACCCGAGCGCAGGGCAGGGATCAGGCCGTCATACGAGGCCTCGGCGAACAGCGGGCGGCCCGACGCATCCTTGGTGGTGAGGAGGTCCACCTCGAAGCCGGTGTCGAACGCGAAGCCGTTAACCTTCTTCTTCGGCGTGCCCTGCAGGTTCAGGCTCATGGCCTTGACGATGTCGTCGTACACGTTCGCGCCAGCAGTGGCGCCCAGCGTGACGGACTTGGTGGTAGCCCACAGGGAGGTGCCGAACGGGCCGGTGCCGGTGCCGTCGCCGCCCTTGTCGAAGAAAACGGCCAGGTCGAACGCGCGAGCGAACGCCTCGGCGAGCAGGCCGGCGAGGGTCTCAGAGTAGCCGCCGGGGTTCGCGCGAATAACCTCCTGCGAAGCCACGGCGATCGCCGTCAACTTCTTCGGCTGCATGGTCACGAGACCGAGGGAGGCCTCGGTGGTGTGCTTCTTCGCGCCTTCCGGCGTCCAGTTGGCGGTGGGCTTGCCGGTCACGATAGGGAAGGCCTGGCCGGACGCGCCGAGCGGGACCTTCCGCATGAGGGACATTGCGGCGCTGCCCTTGGCGGCCTCATCGAAAATGGGGCCGGCGAGTTCCGGCTTAATGAAACCGTTAAAATCGGCGAGCTTCTTCGGGTTGGTGATAGCCATTGTGGTGCTCCCTTCGAGCGGTGAGTTGTGGGGTGAGGGTGGGCTGCTCAGGGTGTCAGCGCCCGCCGACGGCCTCGACCAGCATTGCCGTTAGCGCGTCCGTGGTGGTCGCCGGTTCGGGCGTGCCGCCCTGCGACGGGTCGGGGCGCATGGCCAGCGGTGCGGGCTGCGCGTCAGAGGCCGGGGCGGGTGCGGGAATCGCGGCGAGGAGCTTTTCAGCGGACGCCGTGAGCTCCTCGGTGTTGCTGCCCTGCAGGAAGTCCGCGAGCGCGTCAGGGACGTGCATCGTGTGAATGACCTCGGCGCGGGCGAGCTTCGCCTGCAGTTCCGCTACCGTGGCGGCGGCCTGGTCGGCGGCGACGCTACCGGCGGTCTTGGTCTCGTCGAGGCTCACGGACAGGGCCGCTACCTGTGCTTCGAGGTCCTTGACGCGCGCGTCGGCTGCCTTGCGGGCATCACGTTCGGCGCGCAGGGCCTTAACGCCGCCCTCGTTGAGGGTTTCCTCAGCGGAGGCCTCGGGCGCGCTGGTGTCCGGCGTCTGGTCGGGCGTGGGTTCGGTGTGCATGGGGTTGTGTTCCTTTCTCGAATCACTCGAGGGGGCCGCCCGCGCCGTCGCGGCGCGAGTCGGTGGCTTAGCGGGAGGCACGCAGGAGCGCACGCATCCGGGTCAGTTCGCCGCCTGTCGCGGTGGCCGCGTAGTAGCGGGCCTCGACTTCGGCGGCGATCTTCGGGGTGAGGGGGTAGTCAGCGCCGCCGATGCGGGCGCCGCCGTGGCGCTCCTGAGCGGCGGGCGTCCAGGGGTTAAGGCCGTTTTGCACGTCCTGCCAGTCACGGGTGGCTATCGCGACGCGCTTTTCGGCGGCGGTCATGCGTCGGCCCTCATAGGTGGCCTCGTACTGGCCGCGCAGTGCGCCGCCGCTGACCTGGCCGCGCCCGGTGATGTATCCCTGGGCGCGCAGGGCCTCGACGGCCTGCTCGCGGTTGGGGTTCAGTCGGTAGATCGTTTCCGGGGTCATGCGCTTCTGCCCCTTGCGTAGGATCTGGCCTGCCCACCCGTGCTTGCTGGTGCCCTCCGAGGTGAAAGCGCCTCGGTACTTCATGCCTCGGCGGGCGTTCACTACCTGATACATGTCAGCGCCGTCGCGGATCGCGCGGGCGCCCGCGTTCGTGAACACGCGGTTCTGCTCGGCTTCACTCATGCGGGTGAAAGCCTCGTACGGGTCGTCGATGAGACCCTCAGCGAAGGCTTCGGCCTGGTCCGTGACCATGGTCGGAATATGCTTGCAATCGCACCGGGGATGCCGCAAAAACCCTTGATTCCAGCGGTAAAACCGGCCCGCGAGGACAACGCACCGCGAGCACGACGGCGGTTCGAGCATCCGCACGTAGCCGACGCGGGGCCTGGCGGCGATCTGCGCGCCCGCCGCGCCCCGGCCCGCGTCCGCGATCTCCGTTAGGACCATCATCGAAAGCTGACGGCCCCCCGCCGCGAGCGCCTGGGCTGGTTCCACGCCGTCGGCTATGAGTGTGCGGGCGGTGATTGCGGGGGCGCGTAGGAGGGTGTCGAGGTTGCGTCCGTCGGCGGCGAGGCCCGCGAAGGCTTCGGGGTCGACGAGGCCGTCGGGTTCGGCCCATTGGTCTTGTTCTCCGAGTGCGAGGGCGCCGCTGACTAGGGCGCTTGCCGCCGCTGTCCGTTGGGCGGTGGTGATTGCGGCGGCGACGGTAGGGATGCGTTCGGCCCACGCCTGGCCGATCCAGTTGGGGCCGAGGCGGTGCCAGTGGCGGGTCGCTGTGGCGAGGGCGCGGGCCTCCTGTTCACGGACCAGCCCGTAATGGTGTTCAATCGCGGGCGGTATCGATGCCATGGGCGGCGTCCGTCTCGTCGATCAGCGCGGGGGCGGTTTTTTCCAGGAGACGCAGGAGGTCCGGGTCTGTTTCCTCCTCGCGCAGATACGCGCGCTCAGTCGCCTTGCGGGCGTCATCCCAGCCCAGCTCGTCCCACGCTCCTTCGCGGCTGATGAGGGGCTTGCCGCCCGCGAGCTTCTGCAACGCGTCGGCCTTCTGGCTAAACGTGGGCGTCGCCGGGTCGTGCCAGGCAACATTCACGGCGCCCATAGGGATCGTGTGGCCCATGATGCGCGCGGCGATGGTGAGCGCACGGGACAGGGCCGCGCCGCACTCAGCGTTGACGCGCTCGACACGCTTGACCAACTTCGATTCCTCAGCGCGGATCGCGCCCTCAGCGGGCGGATTCGTGGTGATGAGACCGAAATAGCGGGCGGGGAAGCCGGTCAGGGAGGCGGCGAGCTTGCCGTACAGCTCAATCGTGGAGTGGAAGTTGGACAGCTCGCCGGGGGCGAGCTGGGTGACCTTCGCGCCCGCGTTCTGCAGGGCTACGAAGGGATTCAAGTAATTGGTCCACGCGCTAGGGTCTGCGAAGTCGCTGCGCTTGGCGCCCATGATGATTCGCTTCGGGACCGCGTTCGTCTCAAGGGCGGCTTGCATCTGCGTAATCGCGCGGGCGGCGGCGTCGGTCACGCCCATGATGTCGTCCATCTCCGAGTGGCCGGTCGTTTCGCCCGTCATCTGGCGGTTGAATGAGGGGATGACGGGGACGATGCCGAGATGGTGCTCGTCGCGGTCGACGACGCGCCACGCGCCGCCCACCGTCGCATAGGTGGTCGTGGCGTTCGGCGTGTAGATCGTCGCGTAGCGGGTTTGCGTTCCGTCGGCGGCCTGGTCGGTCACGATGCGCACCGCGTGCGTAATCGCCTTACGACGATAGTCGAACTTCACCGTCATTTGTCTGGGGGACTCCACGCAAATGATCGGGTAGTCGCCCTCAGCGTCGCCCACGCCGACGGACAGGTAAGCCCGCCCGTAAATGAGGCGATCACGCTTCCACTTGCACAGCTCAGCGGCCAAGTCGTTCGCATCGATCATGGCGCGAAGATCCTCAGCGACCTCGGGATGCGCGGGGACCATGATGCCGCGCACGTCCTGACGCTCCTCGATGGTGTCGACAACGACCCTAGGCCAGTTGACGACGGTTTCGAGGGTGCGCAGCGACGGGGGCAGCGCCAAGCCCAGGTGCTGCAGAGTCTGCCTGCCCTCGTAATAGGCGCGGTGCTTCCTGTCCGCTGGGGCGGTGAGGTTCAGGGCGTTCTCAGCGTCGGCGAGAAGCTTCGCTTCGTCGCGCGTGATCTGGTCAGTCATGTGGTGTCCTTTACCATGCGAAGCTGATAGCGCCGCCGGGCTCCCAGCCTTCGGCGTGCTCATCCGCCGCGGCCTCATGTGCCAGGATGTCGGCCATGAGAACGTCAATCTTCATATGCTCAGCCGGCTTGCCGAGGATGAACTTGTCGCCAGGCTTGGCGACCTTGCGGGCGTGCAGGGCGCACAGCTTCGCGGTCTCGTCCTGGGTGTGCGTGGTGAGGCCTTCGGCGAGGTCCTCGCGGAAACGCACGAGTGCCGCGAACATTCGTGTGATGGAATTCGTGGGCCACTGCACGACGACGTAGTCGCCGTACAGGTTTTCCCAGTGGTCGATCTGGGTTTCCCAGTGGCGGGGGTCGCAGTAGAACCGCTGCACGGTGTAGCGGTCCATGAGTTCGGCGACCGCTGCGTCCACCTCACCCCTGGGGATGCGGCCTTCGGGCCACTCCTCGGGGTTCCACACGGTAGGCCGCTGATCGGGGCCGTACGTGGGTGTGAATCGCAGGCCGTCCACGGTCTCAGCGCGGATAGCCGTCCAGTCACCCGACCGCGAGCCGTCAAATCCCAGGGCGATTTCACAGCCCGGTTCAGGCTGCACGTCGCGGGTCTGACGATCCCAGACCTTTTCGGTGAGATAGGACCCCTTGCCCTGCACGAGGCGGTTGCCGAAAAAGCGCTCGGCCTGCGTCGGGTCGGTTTCCATGAGCTCGTCGACCTCGGCGTCGATCGCCTTGGGGTCAACCCACGGGGACGAGGCGTACACGAAGCGGTGAATCTTGGAGCGATCCGCCTTCTTCGCGTAATCCCAGTCGAGCGGGGGCTTTTCGTAGAACTTGAAGATGTCACGCGCCCTCGACTGATACGCCTGTTGCGCCGCTGAATCTTCCATGGGGTCCCACGGGTTCGTGAGTTCGATCGTGCGGCCCTGCATACCGGCGACCGCGCGGCGGATCGTCTGCCACGTATTCAGCACGCCCGATTGGGGCGTGTAGAGGCCAGACTCGTCCGCAATCGCGCACGTGAACGGCTGGCCCAGCTTCGAGCGGGCGGCGCTCGTGACGGGCACGATCTTGCCTTCGTTCGGCAAGCGCACGAAGCCCTCACGGACACGCACGAAATCGCCGAGCGGGCCGCTCTTAATCATGGCCTGCAGGGGCTCATACACGTTCCTGGTCTGGTCCTCAGCGAACGCCAGGAGGGCAATCAGGCTCTTGTCACGCGGGCGGCCCATGGCCTCGCCCGCCTCGTACCAATACTCCCAGCCGCACCCGCAACCGTGGTCCGAACAACGGTACACGTCGCCGGCCTGCGCCCACCCCGCGAACATCGCGGGCCCCACGCCTTCAGCGAGCGCAACCGCCGCCGCGAGCGGCGACTTCCCCGACTTCTGAGGGCCCACCCACAGGCTACGCCGGTAGGTGAACGGTTCTACCAGACGATGCGGGTCGGGCTTCGCGGTGGCCTTGATGCGGTAATGGTTAGCGTTGCAGTACAGCTGCCAGCCGTTCAGCACGAGGGGCTGGTTGAAGTAGACACCGGAGGGGACGAGGCAGTGGGCTTCGATCCAGTCCGAGATGAGGAACCCGAGCGTGTGATTGGGGTTGAAGTCGAGGGCGAGCGGCGGCGGCGCGTACTCGTCATGCGCCATCGGCGTCGCCGTCGACGACGGTCATGCCAGCGAGGCGAGCGCGGGAGGAGCGGCGGCGCTGTGGGCGCTCGGCGGCCTCGGCCTGTTCGGTGGGCTGGCCGGTCGTGACCTGCCACTGGTGGAGGGCGAGTCCAGAGGCGGTGAGGCCGATCTGGTCGGCCAAGCGCAGGAGCGCGGTCTTGTCGCCGGCCTTCGCGCCTTCTTCTTCGCACGTGACGGCGAGGCGCACCCACTGGGCGACGTTGTAGGTCATCCATGGTTGTTCGCGCCAGACCTCGGACTGAGGTTGACGCCAGGCCCACGCCCATAGCTCGAGCTCGCGCTTCCAACGCAGCTCGGTTGCCAGCTTGCGGAAGCGGCGGCCCCCGTTCGGGAGGGTTTCCCATAGCTGCATGGGGGGCATGGCGAACTCGGGGACGGGCGCGGTGGCGGGGACGCCTCCGAGCTGACGGAAGCTGATGCCGCGTGCGTCGCTTCGGGCACTGTTGGGGTTGACGGGCGGCCCACTTCGGGCGCGCGCTCCACCGGAAGGCATGGCTGGTCTCCTCGCTGGCCGGCGTCGCGCCTGCCTGCAGGGCCACCTCGGCGTCGCGCCGGGCGGCTTTTTCGGTTTCGGGCGGGTGGTTTTGAACCCTCCGCACTGTTTACACCCCTCACCGGCGGTCTGACGGGGCCCCGGTCGGGGCCACCCCCCTGGGGGGTATGCGTGTCAGTCCGTTTCGGTTCGGTCGTATTTGTGCGCCGCTTTGCCTGCGGCGCTGCGATTGCAAAAACGATGTTCCGGTCCGCGAATGATCGAACGATCATCGTCGTCATGACCAAGATCGAACGCTTCGCTCACCTTGATGGGTTGGCCGCACCGCCAGCACACGGCCTGGCCGGCGTCGACGAGGCGGGCGGCCCGCGCCCGTGCGGCCCGGTAGTGCCGGTCGTATCCGCGTGCGGTTGAGTAGCCTCGTTGCTGTTCGCGCTCGCGGTTGTGGGTGGGGCATAGGCGGGGGCCGGGGTGCGGGACGAGGGTAGGGCAGCCTGGGTGTGAGCAGCGGCGGCGGGCCATGGTCTGTGTCCTCGCGGCGTTGGCTGGGTGGGCGGGCGTTGAGTGTTGGGTTGCTTGCGTGGTTGTGTGCCCGGCGTTGGGCTTGTGGGTTGCGCTTGCTTGGTGTGTGCCGTGGTGTGTGTCCCGGTGTGGGGTGCGGGTGATACGCAAGACCCCCGACCTGGTTGCAGGGGTCGGGGGTCTTGGTATCGATCAGGAGGCCGGGTAGCCGTGGCACACTACACCCGCTTCATGTGTGACACTACCACACTTACGCGTTATCCGCTACTCGGTATCTGCGCGTGTCGCGACCTGGTCGCGGTGGGCTTTCTGTAGCTTGGTGGTGGCTTTGACGGCGGCGGCGAGGTCGCCGTCGATGGTGGCATCCATAGTGTCGCGGCGTTCCATGAGCTTGACGACGACGCCTACGGTCTCGGGGTCGCCTTGGGATGCGAGGGGCCATAGGGCGGCGCTCATCTTGTCGAGGCGGCGGGCTTCGACGTCGGGGTCGTAGTCGCGGGGGTCTTGCTTCTTCCCGGCTTTGATGAGGGCCTTCACGTCCTTGACGGTGGTGTCGAGCATGTCGGCGATCTTGGCGACGCTGAGGCCAGCGGTGGCGAGGTCGAGGGCGCGCAGGGCGCGATCATCGGTCATTGCGTCTCCCTTGCTTGGACGATAGTTAGAGCTACGACGAGTGTCGCTGTGGCTATCTGAGCTGCGCCGAAGGCCTGGTCATTGCCCACGATGTTGGTGTACCCATTCATGGCCGTAATGGCAGCTACCGCGATATGTGGGGCGGCCTGGCATATGCGGGTGAAGCGTCCGCGCATTATGCTGTCTCCTGTCGCAGGAGAGCATATTGGGCTGCTCGTCGCGCGAGGCGCTCGACGACCAGGCCGGGGAGTGGTTCGGGCACGTGGTTGATCTTGCATTTACGGCGCCACTCGATAGTGCCGTCGTCGTGGACCCATATCAGGCCGATTGATGAGTCAATGACAGGGCTTGTGTCAATGAGTCCTTCGGGCACGGCATACAGGAAGCGGTGTGTGACGCGCTTCCAAGGGCGGATCTTCGCCCATGTTTCGCGCTTCGCATCGGCCTTATCGACCTTGATTTCGATTGCTGTCCTGATCTGCTTGTCGATCATGAGGGCGTCGATGCGTCGCGTTAGGGAGTCGTGGCCTTCGGGAGCGTAGAGGTTTGCGAGCTCGTGCTCGTCGCTGATGGTCAGTTCGGGCACGATAGCCGCTGTTGGCCAGGCCTTACGTAGAGCGTTCAGGATGTCGTCGGCGTTCATGCTGCCCCCTGTTCGCGGTCGAGGCGGTCGTGGACGGCTCGCACCTGGTAGAGAGGGCCGGGCTGGGTAGGCACGTGCCCACGGTGTGCCCACTGTCGCAGGCGGTCGTGGGTGAGGGCGGGGAACGCCTCGTGGAGGGTAGCCCAGTCCACATAAATAGCCGGGTTGCGCGTGTTCCTGAGTACGTCATTCAGGGCTACTTTGCGTGTCATGGCTTGATCTTCCTTGTCTTGGTACCAGCGGTCGCACCGCTCGCACGAGCCGTGCTCGGGGATCCCGTGAGGGGTGGGGTCGGTTGTGATAGCGCCGCCGCAATTCGGGCACGTGCCGATCACGGCGGGGGTGTGGCCCGTGGCGTGCGCGAGGATGCGCCAGGTGTCGGCGATCGTTTCGGCGAGGGCTTCCCAGTCGGCGGCGTGGTCCTGCGCCCACGTGACGGTACCGATCAGGTAGGGGAGGGTGGAGCGCCGCGCGGGCGCGGGCTCGTTGCGTTCGTCTGAGAGCTGCACGGCCCACGGGTGGAGGATGTCGAGGACCCCGCGGCTGGTGCGTATGCCGGCGGGGCCGTCGTCGGTGGTGTCGAGGATGGCGGCGAGGTGGTAGGGGAGGCCCCCGCCGGTGCCGTTGTGGCCGCCCGAAGTGGGGCGGGGGGAGTGCAGGCCGGTCGCGGTGTGGGCCGCTGTGTCGAGGGCGGGTAGCCAGGCTGCGATCTGTGCGAGCATCTGCGTTGGTGTGGGCATTGGCGGGGGTCTCCCTTCCGATTTTAGAGGGGTGGGGTGTGGGGATTAAAACGGGGGGTCGGTGGGCATGGGCTGGTTGGCCCATGGGGTGCCGCCGCCGGGCTGGCCGGTCACGTTCGCCGCGGCGGGGGCAGGGCCTCGGGATGCCTGGTATTGGCGGCGGGCGGCGGTCGAGCCAAGGAAACGCGGGTTCAGCACTTCGAGGGCTTCGTGGCGCTGCCCGTCTTTGCCGGTGAACTCGGCCTTGGCGATGGTGCCTGCGACGGCGACCTGGTCACCCTTCCGGCACGTTTCCGCGATCCACGAGTAGCGTTCGCCCCACAGGGCGGCGCGCACCCACACGGGCGCTCCTGCGTCTTCCCAGTCGCCTGTGGGCTTGCCGTCGGGGCCTCGGCGTTGCCTGCGTGGGGTTGCGCAGATGCGCAGTTCGGTGACTTGCTGGCCGCCCTGGGTCCAGCGGACCTCGGGGTCTGCGCCCAGGTTGCCGGCGATGGTTGCTTCGATTGCCATGGTTGATGTGTCCTTTTCGTTGATTTCACGCCGATTGTGTGGCGTGGGCTGGTTGGTGTGTGGCCGCGAGCGCGTTTATTGCATGCTCGGTCGATTCGCTGTGTGGCGTTTTGCGGGCCTTTCAGACCGTCGGGTGGGTGTGGGTACCACCCCGCCCCTGTTCGCCCGTCAGCGGCCCGTGCTGGGTGCTTGTCGGGGTGTTGCTGCGTCGAGCATGGCCTGCCACTCAGGCGGTGGGGGTGCCGATGGCACTTCGCGGCGTTCACGGGGCGTGCGCCCGATGGCATGCCAGGCGCGCGCTTCGACCTGCACCCCGTCACACCCGGCCTTGACGGCGCGGATCTGCGCTTTCTTCCACGCTGCCCATACGGTGGGTTCGTCTGCGAGCTCGTCGGGCGGCTCGGGCAAGCCCATGCGTACAGCGGTTTCGAGCCTGGCCTTGCCGAGGGCGCGCCAGCGGCGGTTGATGTCGGCGGGCATGATCCAGGCGCGCTCGTCGCGGTAGTGCTCGCCCACGATGCGCAGCGCGTCGGCGAGGGGCATGTCCCGGTCGAGGGCTTCGGCCCAGGCGAGGGCGGCGGCCTGGTCGGGCTGGCGGTTGTCGTAGGCGGCTGCCTTGGCGAGGACTTGGGCGGCTTCGGTGGTGTTCATGCTGCGCCTCCTTCGATGGCGATCAGGCTGGGCTGGCTGGTGGGCTGGTGGTTGGGGTCGAGGCTCTCGGCGAGGGCGAGCCACCCGTTGACGCGGTCGCTGGTCGTGCTGCGCGGCGCGGGGCCTCGGCTTGGCTGCGTGTGCTGTTCCTGGCACTTGCGGGCCCAGTTGCGCCACGTGGCCGCCCAGTCGGTCTTGCGGCCCTTGGCGCCGGGCTGGGCGGTCCAGTAGTCGCGGAACCTGTCGAGCTCGAGGGCGTTCGCCGCGGCGGGCGCGTTGACCCGGGTCCAGGCGATGAGGTCGTCGTCGGGGACCCACCCGTCGGGTAGGCGGGTGCCTCGGGCCTTCGAGGACTTCGAGGGCTTCGAGGTGGTTGCGGTTGCCGGGGCCGCGTCAGCGGACACGGTCACGAGCTCAGCGGCGGCCTCAGTGCGCCCCTCGGCAAGGGGGGAAACTAAAAGGGAGGTATTAATACTCTCCTTTCTCCTTTCTCCTTCCTCCTTGTTCCGAGTGTCACGCACTTTGTCACGCCCCATGTCACACCCCATGTCACGCGTGACATTATCCGGTTTGCCCTGTTCGGACTTTCGCGCGCGCTCGCGGGCTTTTCTCGCCCTCGCAAATGCTCGTTTTGACTCTGTTCGTTCCTGGATGTCACGCCACGAGTCATTCCATTTCACCCACGATGTCACGCTCACGGAGTCGTCATTTTTTGCGACAAGACCGTGACTGTCACACGTGATCACGCGTGACATTGCGTCGGGGATGCCGAGGCGGTAGAGGGCGACCTCGAGGGGGATCACGCCGTCTGTTTCGGGGTGGTTGGCGCACCAGGCGAGGGCGCGCACGTACCAGAGCTCGGCGTCGGGGCCGGCGGCGATAATGGCGGGGTCGTCGTAGTAGTCGGCGGCAAGCGCAGCGTAGCGTCCGGGCCGCTTGAAGCCGGTGCGGGGCATTATGCTTCGTCCTTCGGTTTCGGGTGCGTGTAGTACGTGATGTCAACGCACGTGCTGTAGCCACGTTGCACTGCGTCGATGGTGAGTATCCAAGCGGTGAGGGGTAGGGCGTTGATTTCGCCGGCGAGCTGGTCGGGACTGATCCCGAACGATGCGTTGAAGCTGATGCGCTTGTGCTCAATCTTCCGGGGCATTACTGGTCCTCCCACGGCATCGAAGTTGTGTAGAAGATGTCGACGCGGCGCGTGGGGATCGGCCCGTCGTTCGAGATGATGCGCATTTTGACGATGTCTGAGTAGAAGGGCATCTTGTCGAGCATCGTTTTCACGGTTACTGGGAGGATGGGCTTGTCGTCGGTGAGACTGAGCGTCATAACATTTTCGGGCTTGCGGCTGGTAGCCATTTCACGGCCTCCTGAGCAGGGCGCGCGAGTCTGTCACGTATGTGATCGTGACCGTTCGCTTTGCTGCCTGGGCTATCTCGCGTGGTTCTTCCACTGGAATGTCAGCGACCGATAAGCCTGTGATAACTGCGCCGTCCGGCAGGGTGTCGCTTAGCCCGCGAATGAGGTCACCTTTTTCGAGCGGGTCACTCTGATCCCAGGAGAGCGTCACGGTGTGGGTGGTCTTGGCATGAAGGTTTCCCATGTCAGTTGCCCTTCTCGAGGGGTTCGCGGTAGTTGAGGATGAGGCGGCGCGTCCCCATGAACGGGCCGTCCGGGTCTACGGCGACGTCATCGATGACTGCGCCGGGCTTGAGTTGGGAGAGGATCGCGGTCACGGCGGCGGCTGCCACGCCGTCAGCGAGGGCGAACGTAATCGTGAACTGCCCTTTGGTGTAGTGCTTCATTGTGTGGTCTCCTGTTCCTGAATTATGAGGGTCACCGTATGGGTGCCCTTGGGGGCTTTGTCGGGGTCGCGCTCAAATGCGACGCTTGGAATGTGGGTGTGGTCGTCGTCGTCCCATACGCGGGCGTCGACGAGTCCGTCGATGATCGCTTTCACGGTGGGCGCGGCGTTGGCCGGGTCGGCGCGGGTTGCCGTTGGGTATCCGATCACGGCGGTGACCGTGGACGCGCCCAGGCGTCGGCCCGCTGCGCCGGTAATGCGGGCTTCGCTGGCTGCGAGGGCTCGCAGCATCCGCGTGCGCCGCATCCTGGTTGACCAGTGGAGGCGCTGGTTGGCGGTGAGCCATACGGCGGGGTGCAGGGTGAGGGCGAGGCGGATCATGGCTCGCCCATCTGCTTGAGGCCGACGGCGACGGCGTGGGCGTCCTGCAGGGGCACGGTCCCGGTCTGTAGGAGCAGCAGCCGTTCGGCGCGGGTGAGGGGCAGGCTCGGCGTTGACACGTACCCTACGGGGAGGCCCATCATCCACTCGATGAATGCGAGCGACACGATACCTTCGGTTTCTGACATCGGGGCCGTGTACAGGGGATAGGGGTAGGGTTCGCCTGTGACGTTGGCCCAGTGCTCGAGGCTGCCCGTGAGCGCCTTGTCGGGGTGGCCGGCGAGGTCGTCGAGCGCCCACTGGTAGGCGGTCACGACGAGCGTCGTGTCGTTCACGGCGGGCGTGGGCCACAGTGGATTGAACGTGCGATCCGCGTCCAGGTAGGCCGCGTTCACGGCGGGCGCGTCGCAGTCTTTGCGGACGGCGGTCACGTACACGCGGGGCCGTACGTGTGGGGCGCCCACGTCGCAGGCTCGCACGGCGCCCCAGACTGCGCGGTAGCCGCGCTTTTCCAGGAAGTCGCAGATAGGGAGGGCTTCGTCGCGCGGGTAACGCACCTCGACAACGATCAGGGGCGGCTTGTAGCCGTTTCTGATCAGCACTTCGGCGGCTATACACCAGTCGGTGAACCCGTTGATGGTGAGCACGTCCACCATTGGGGGCGCGTCAATGGCGCCGTGCGCGCACGCGTGGGGGTGGTGGTACCGCATAATCATGCGGCCCGCGTAGCTGGGGGTCTGGCCGGGGTGTGCGTGCCAGGCGAGCTGTGCGCCGCCCAGTGCCGCTGCCACGCCGATAGGGAGGCCCCCGTACCCTGGGTTGATTGCGCCGATGGTCAGTTCCGTTGTCATAGTTCATCCCCGTTCTTTGGCGCGTCGTCGGCGGTGACCTCGGGGACAACATGGATGAGCATAGGGTTACGCTCGTCGACCGGGAAAACGACCAGATTCCCCACAGACGCTCGCCACCTGTAACCACAGCAACCCGTTAACCAATAGCCGGGGTTGTTGACTTCGACGGCGAGCTGGCCGTCCTCATCGGTGACGGTGACGCCGAGCCTCCATGCTTTGAGAGCCGCAGTGTCAGAGCGCGCGTCGCCCGTGAGTCTGTACGCGTTGTATTTCATGCCAAGTACTCCTCGCTGATCGGGGCGCCTGCGTGGGAGTACCAGGCGCGGAAGTCCGTCGCCGTGCGGTTCGAGACGCGCACGCGGCCCGGCGTGGCGACGATCATGTCGCCTTCCATGGCCCACACGGCGGTGCCGGGGCCGACCAGGAAGATCGTGCCCTCACTGTCGGTGGTGATCGTCTTACGCGCGATCTTGGCGATCACACCCGCGTTGTCGCGGGTGAGGCGCACCGCGCGCACCATCACGCGCTCCTGATACGTGCGCACGCCGTCAAGACCGGCGAGCGGATCAAACGCTGACATGTTCTACATCCTTAACTGTGTGAATGAGGGTGCGGACCGCGAGCGCGGCCTGTTGCGGTACGACGCCGTTGCCGAGCATCCTGAGTTGTCGTTCGCGGCTGAGGTCGAGGTCTGGGCCGGTGACGTGGCCGTCTGGTAGGCCCATGAGCCATTCGACGAAGCGGGCTGATAGTTGGGGTTTGCCGCCTTTGCGTCGTGGGGGTGTCGTGGGTGGTGGGGCTTGGCGGCCTGTGACTTTCTCCCACCTGGCGATTGCGGGGGCGTAGTTCCCGTAGTCGGTGTATTCGAGGCGGGTTGCAAGGTGGGTTGATTTTTCGGGTGGGCGGCCCGAGGTGCGAGGTAGGCCCATTACGCCGTCGCCGGCTTTAGGGGGCGGCAGTAGTTCGCTGGCCACCTCGTGGAGGTTGGGTCCGTATCCGGGGGATGAGCGGGGCGCGTACGTTGCTTGCGGGGTTGGGAGTAGGCCGCCGGTTGGGAGTAGGTTGTTTTCGACGATGATCGCTAGGTCGGTGACGCGCTCTCTGCCTGGCTTTTTGCGTAGGTGTTCGGACGGGCTGTTTCCCGAGGGCTGCGCAACCGGGGTGGGTAGGAGCTGTACTGCTTGGGTGAGGCTGTGGCCTGTGCCGTCTTGGTGGCGGCCTGCTTTGTGGTCTGACGCGGTCGGCGTCGGAATCAGCGCGGGAACGCTGTCACCTGGTCCTGCAGGCTCACACTGTGGCCGCCCGCCCGGCGCTTGTCGGGGTGTTGCGGTCCTCCGCACGTCCCAAGGTTGGCCGTCGGGGTAGCCAATAAGGAAGAAGCGGGCGCGCTGGTGAGGGGCTCCTGCGTCGGAAGCTCGTACAACACGCCACGCACAGCTGTACCCGAGGCTGGCCAGGTCTCCTGCCACACGTCCGGCTGCCCTGAGAGAAGGTCCATTTGCTCCCGTTCCCAGCATTGTCTGCTCGGATTCCACCGGGCTATAGGCTCTCGCACTTAACGCTCCTAACACGTTCTCCCACACGACGAGGCGGGGGCGGATGGTTTCGATTGTGGCGGCCATGGATTCCCAGAGGCCCGAGCGGGTGCCCGTGGCCATGCCTGCGCGTTTGCCTGCGAGGCTTAGATCCTGACAGGGTGAGCCGCCGCAAATGATGTCGACGGGCTCCACGTCTGCCCAGTCAATGGCTGTGATGTCGCCCAGGTTGGGGGTGTCGGGCCAGCGCACCTCGGCGAGCTTGCAGGGGCCGGGTTCGACGTCGCTGGTCCACGCGACCCGAGCGTCGGGGTCTAGGGCCATGGCTACGCCCATGTCTAGGCCGCCGTACCCGGTGAACAACGATCCGATGGTGGTCATGGTCGGTCGCTTTCGTTGATGAGGGCGTCTAGGTCGTCGCGGATGCCGCGCGCCTGCTTCGCAGTGCGGGAGTATGCGTCGAGGCCGGCGAGCAGCGCGTCAATGTCTGTGACGGCTTGCGTGACCGTGTCGCGCATTTCCTGCAGGCGTGTGCTTGCTTCGCGGGTGCTCGCATATGTGGATGCCACGAAGTCGGCGAGCGCGTCCGTGTGTGCGGTCGTGTTGACTGCTTCGCGCAGTCGCTTGGCAGCCTTCGCGTGTGGGCTCTTGCGGGGCCATGGGGCGATCATGCTGCACCGCCGCCGTTCGGGTCGTCGCCGTAATCGAAGATCGGCGCCTGGTGGTCGTCGATGATCTCCACCTCGGCCTCGGGCTCCTGTTCGGGTGTGGGCTGGGCGTGGTTGCTGTTGTAAATGGCGAGCAGTTCGGTGTGGAGGGTTGCGGCTTGTTCGTCGTTCAGGGCGTTGACGGCGACGATCTGGCCGAGGCACCGCTTGCATAGGGCCGTGTAAGCGTCCTGCGTGAAGCTGAGGGTTTCGAGGCCCTTTGCGACGCTTGCCTGCGCGGGCGTGAGGGGCTTGTCGAGCGGGGCAGGCTGTGACGGCGCGGGCGTGGCCTTGGCGGCCTGCTTCGGCTTCGCCGCCTGCGCGGGCTTGGTGGGGGCGTCGTCCACGATCTCAGCTTCGAGGACTTCGCCCGTGTCGGTGATCGTCGCCCCGAAGTCCTCGGGACTGTAGATCATGCCCATGAGCGCTTCGGACGCGCCCTGACGGGCAACCTCGGTAATCGCGCGCGCCCTGAGCATCTGCGTAGGGTACTGGGACCAGGGGCCGCGCTGTCCCCACAAGCCGGCCTTGACGGCCTTGTCTTTATCCCAGGTGACGGTGAACTCGAACTTCTTGTCGTCCGCCCTGATGAGCGTAGCGGTCACGCTTTCGGGGCTGTTCTCCACGATCCTGAGCGTGTGGCCTGCGCGGCGGATCACAGCGGCCATGAGGTCCGAGGACAGTGTCGCCCGCCCGTTGATGACGGCGATAGACGCGAGGGCCTGCAGGGGTTCGAGGCCGAGTGCTGCGCCGGTTTCGGCGGCTACAAAAGCGTTCGCGGCGTTGCCCCTGTATGCGGTTGGGAGGATCGTCGAGGGGGCGAGGCGGGCGATGTAGTCGGCGCGTTCCTGTAGGCCGGCGGTGATGTATGAGAACCCGGGTGCCTGCACAGGCGCGGGGGCCGGGGTGGTGGGTTTCGCGGCGGCCTTGCCGCGCGCCTTAGTGACTTCGGTCGATGCCATGATCGATGGTCCTTTCAGATGTTAAGTCCGATGGGGTATAGGCCCCAGTCGTTGAGTTCGTTCTGCATGTCGTGTGCGCAGTCCTCACAGACGTTGTGAGGGGGGGGCAGTTCGTCGCCGCAACGCCGGCAGGTGTTCATTCCTGACCCTTCCGGCGGCGCGCCACGCGTCGGCGCTTGGCTTCGTTCGGGTTCCAGGAGAGCCACACGAGAAAGCCGCCCTGCCCGTCAGATCGGGAGTCGACAACCCAGAAAGTGCCGTGTTTGTTTAGGTTGGTCGCGTAGGTGCGAATGGTGTTGACGGCGCGTTGGGGCCAGCCGCCGGTCTCGCTTTCCTCGTTCGGCACGAGGAACGTTTCGCCCGGGTGTGTCTGAATGTGACGCCGTTCGGCGGGGGTGGTGATGCGCAGGAACAGGGGGGCGTGCGCGCCGGTCTGCCCCTTGCCGGGAATCGGGGCCTTACGGATGGTCATTCTGCCTCGCCTCCCTGCTGTTCTTCGCGGCCCAGGAGGGCGGTGCCGAGGGCGATTCCGGCGGCGGTTGGGATGAGGGCGAGGAGGCCGGCGGCGAGGTTCCGCTCGTAACAGGCGAGGAGCATGGCGAGGACGCCGTAGGTCGCGGACGCGGCGGCGACCAGGTGGTAGACCGTCGCGGCGGTTTTGGTGTAGGCGGGTACGTATCGCATGGTTATTGTTCCTTTGGTTAATTAGGGTGGTGGGGGCCGCCGGGCTGCCAGCGGGGCGGCCCCCACACGGGCGGGGTTAGGCGACGGGAGGCGTCATTGCGGCGATCTGCCTTGCGAGAGATTCGCGCTTGTCGATGATGCTGATCGTCCTGTCGACCTTGTCGGCGATCGTCGTTATCTGCTCGTACTCGCGGTTGAGGGCGTCCCTAGCTGCGCGGGTCACGACGACGGTGTGCAGGGTTTCGACCTTCTCCTGGTCGATCTCAGCGGCGAGGCTTTCCTCACGGAGGAAGATACGGAGCCACGCGAGTTCGTCGAGGGTGAGTTCAAGCGGGATGAGCTTGTTCTGGTCGTTGGCGGTCATCGTCCGTTGCCTCCCAGGTAACGGCGATTAATGACGTATCCGGCGGTGGCGAGGGCCGCGCCGATCAGGAAGGATGCGAGGGCAATGCCGATGCCGTCGATGGTGGCGCCGGTCTTGGCGAGGCGCTCCGTCGGCGCGGGGGTGGGCTGTGCGTCGGCCTTGGGTTCGGGCTTCGGGGTTGCGTGGGTGGGGGCGGGCACCGGGGAGGTGGTGACGCGCGGCTCGGGAGTGGGGTCAGGGGTCGGCGTGGACTGCGGCTCGTCCGAGGGCTTCGGCGCCGGGGTCGTCGGCGTGGGGTCCGGCGTGGGTTCGGTGGCCGGGTTGGTGGGGGTCGGCTCGGGCGTGGGCTTCACGGTGCCGTCGCCGTCGGTGCCGCCGGCAGCCTTCACCGTCGCGGTCGCCTCCAGGCTTGCGCCGTTGATCGTCGCGCGATTCGTGTACGTCGTAACGCCGTCGACGGGATGCGTCGCATCCGGGTAAGTCACGCAGGTGAGCGCCCCGGTCGGGGGCGTGAACGTCAGGGTGTGCTTCGTATCGTCGAGCTTGCCGTCCGTCCACGACGTCGTCGCCGGGTCCCAGGTCGGGCCGGTCGAGCACTTCACCGCCGTGTGCAGGGTGTTCGTCTCGTCGACAATCGTGTACTCGACGCCGGGGTCCACCTTCCACTGGATGCCCCACCCAATCGAGCCGTTGCGGTTTGTCCACCCGTACTTGACATTCTCAGGCTTGGCGTACTCGTAGTGCGCGGGGCCCGTGCAGTCATTTGAGCAGACGCCCGAGCCGTCCTTATCACCCCACACGAGCGTGCGCACCGTCTGGCCGTTGAGCGTGATCTGCGTCGATTCAGTGCCGACGGCCTTGTCGGTGAGGCTGGCGCGGGCGTGGAACGTGCCGGTAACGTCCTGCTTCGCGGCCCAGGCTTCGGGCACGTCCGTCACCGTGCAGATGAGGGTGGCCTGGTCGGCGACGCACTCGCCGATCTTGGTGCCGTCGTCGAGCGTGAACGGGAAGTTTGCGCGCCAGGCAAAGCCGCCGTCGATGCTGGCGACGGTGAGGACTGAGCCGGGGGTGAGGTGCGGGGTCTGCCAGGTGCCCTCGACGGCAACCTCCGAGGAGGTCTGACGCGACGAGCTGGTCGCCTTGGTGACCTGAGCGCTGATCGGCTCAGGCGCGGTGGGGGCCGCGAGCGCGGGGGCCGCGGCGGCTGCGACGGCGAGGCCCATTGTGAGGCCGAGGCCTGCGAGCGTGTACTTGGTGGTGTTCTTGGTGTTCATCGTTATTCAGTCCGTTTCGGTGTCGAGGGTGAGGTCAAGGGCGTTGATTCGGGCGTCCTGAATGAGGCGTCGGACGCGCTTGTCGGTGCAGGGGCGGGAGGGGTGCTTGATCCACCAGACGGTGGAGTGGAGCCATTCGACGGTTGCGAGGGTCACTGGTGGGCCTCCTCGTCGGCTTCGGCTTCGTCGCGTGCGGCCTGGTCCGCGTATTCGGTCAGGGACTTCTCGAACAGCGCGTTCATGACTTCGTCGGGGTGGGTGGCGACCATGAGGCCTGCGATCATGAGGGCGCGGATGCAGTCGGGTGCGACGGCCCAGGCGAGGCGGTGGCGGAAGCCGTGCCACCCGTGGTGGCCGTAGCGCAGGGCGTCGATGTCGCCCTGGTACTTGGCGGGGATGAGCATTTCGGTGGTCACTTGTCGGCCTCCTGATCGTGGTTGATGAGGTCGATCAGGTTGCTGATCTCGTCGATGGTGAGGATGAGCGCGCCGGCGACGTGTTCGCGGGCCTTGGGGTGGACGGCGGTCATGTCGATGATGCGCATGGCGTCGGTGGCGCGGGTCTGCTCTCGGAGGAGCGCGCCGCCGATGAGGGCTTTCTGGCGCTTGGTGAGCGTGGTACCGTTGATCTGCACGATCTTTGTCCTTTCCTGGGTCGTGCGTGGGTCTCGCGGGGTGGCAGCCTCGCGGGGCCCTTTTGGTTGTTGTGGGTTACGCGGCCCGTTGGGCTGCGCGGGTGGCGGCTGCCCGGCGGGCTGCCTGCGAGCGGTTGCTGCGCGGTGTGATCCTGCCTTCGCCGGGTTCGGCTGCGTGCCTGGCCTGGTAGGCCTGCAGGGCGTCGGCGGGGATGCGCCAGCCGGCCCGGCCCTTCTCGTTCCACGCGGCGATCTGTCCGTCGCGGATGCGGCGGCGAACAGCGGCGGGGGAGAGGCGGAGCATCTCGGCGGCCTCGGCGAGGGTAAGGATCTCGGTCACGCGGCCTCCTCAGTGCGGGCTTCGGCGTCTGCCATGAGGCGGCTCGGGGTCTCGTAGCCGAGGGCGGCGCTGATGGTGGCGATCTCGCCTAGCGTGAAGTCGCTCTCACCTGAGAGTTTGCGCGCAAGCGTTGTGCGCGAAAGCCCAACCTTCTTTGCGAACGCCCGAACCGAGCCGCCGTCATTGCTGATTCGCAGTTTGAGCTCTGTTTGCAGCGCGTTCATTGTGTCCCTCCTTTCCGGGGTGGCCCATTTGTGGGCCGCATGTGAGTAACCATAGCGGCCCAGAAGTGGGCCAGTCAAGTCGAAACGCGAAAATTGCTGACGCAATGTCCCTACCAGGTGGCCCGTTTCTGGTCCATAATGGGGTACATGAGTGTCACAGCATTTGAGCCGCACGACTACGAGCAGGCCGTCGCAGCCGCCCTACGTGCCGAAATGGGCCGTCAGGGCATGTCGCAGCGCACGCTTTCAACTCGGTCGGGAGTTTCGCGGTCACGGCTGATGCGAATTCTTGCTGAGGAGGGGCAAACCGCGCCCATGACCGTCACGGTCCTAGAGGCGCTGTGTCGTGCACTAGGCGTATCGATGACGCGGATACTCACTGACGCTGAAAACATGCTCACAACCGGGCGGGCATAAAAACAGACCCCACCAGGCAGGCGTCCTGGTGGGGTCTCGCGCTTTTAGAACGCCCGTGCGCGCGGGCAATCCAGGGGGCCGACCCTGGTTCAATATGTGTGCGCGTGAGGCGAGCATATCACAGCGGCCCACTAGTGGGCCATATAAGACCGCCGCCCCTGGCATGACATTCCCGATCATGTGCAGAGGCGGCGGGGTTTGCGCATGTTAGGCCAGCGCAGGTGGCCGGGTCTCTCGCGTCGGGGCGCGGTTTACCCAAGAGAGAACCGCGCAACTCCCCGAAGGGGTCGCGCGATCGGTTACCTCAATTCTACCACTGGCCGCCCATATCTGCGTCCAAGCATGGCCGGTGATATGAGAAGTCCCCACACGGAACCTCGCGGAAGTGTGGGGACGCTGCCACGAGCTTACCTCGCACTGGGCGCATCTGTAGACATGAGAGCCACTCCCGCGCCGTGAGAGGCCCAGTCAACGGCGGGGGTGTGGGGTCTGCGCATTGGGGCCCGCGCATGGGCCGGGGCCGCACGGGGTGAACCGCGCTACTCCTAAGCGGTCAGGGGTCACCCCGCGTCGGGCCGGGGCCTGCAGTGCCTAACCTCGATATGGCCCCGGTCATTTGTGCGTGAAAACAGAGGCCCGACCGGGGATCTATTGCCCCTATCCTACCTCGGCGCGCCCACAACTGCGTCCCCACGCGGGGGCGGGCGCGTGGCGAGGTGTCAAGACAACCAGCCGCGAGCGCAGCGCAGCGCGACCCCGATTTTAGGCGTGTGTCACGTGACACGCACCCAACGTCATACAACGGCGTTTTAGACCCATTCAAGGCCAGGCAGAAAAAGCGATTTTTCGGCGGAAATTCAAGACCTTTCCCCGCCCTCGCACCGCAAACTCTAAAACACCCTGCGGGGGGTTCGATTCCCCCCATCTCCACAACATCCCTCCCCGGGCTTCCGTTGGAAGCCCGGGGTTTTCTCTTGCCTTTTCATCGTTGTGCCTATGCAGAGTGAGTGTAGAGGCGAGTTCTGGATAGGAAACGCAGTTCTGGATAGCTTATTAACCTATCCAGATCGTCATAACCTATCCAGATTGTTGTTTCCTATCCAGTTGCCGCAGGGGATCTGGAAACACTGAAGAATCTCGCTGTGTTCGGGTGTGTGCAGAAGGTGTTGGATCCTTGTGTTCAGATGCCCCCGGGGGTATGGTCGAAACAGTCGAAGCAGACCAATTCTCGAGCCAGAAAGTGAGCCGCACATGCGAGTAGTTGTCGTCGGAGGAGTCGCGGGTGGCATGAGCGCGGCGGCCCGCCTGCGCAGGCGCGACGAGGGCGCCGAGATCATCGTGCTGGAGCGCAGCAAGTACGTGTCCTTCGCGAACTGCGGGCTCCCGTACTACGTCGGCGGCGAGATCGAAGACCCCGCCAAGCTCCTCCTCCACACCCCGCACACCCTCAAAGCGGCCCTCAACCTCGACGTGCGCATCAACTCCGAGGTTACCGAGATCAACCCGGGTGCTCACAGCGTCCAGGTGACTAACACGGACACCGGCGAGGCCTACACGCTCACCTACGACCACCTGATCCTTTCCCCCGGGGCGCTCGCCAGCCGGCCCCCGATCGACGGCCTCGACTCCCCGCGCGTGCACACGCTGCGCACGGTCGACGATGCCCTTGCCCTGCGCGAGGCCTCGGGCACGCGGGCCGTCGTCCTCGGCGCCGGTTTCATCGGCATCGAGGCCGTTGAGGCCCTTGCGCATCGAGGCCTCGAAACCCACCTCGTGGAGTACGCCGAGCACGTCCTGCCGCCCCTCGAGGTCGAGATGGCCACGCTGGTGACGCAGGAGCTGCGTGGCCTCGGTGTGTGCGTCCACGCGGGTGTTGCCGCCCAGTCCATTGAACATGGCGACGACCACGACTTCGTGACGCTCTCCGACGGCTCCGTGCTGACCGCCGACGTCATCGTCCTGTCGACCGGGGTTCGCCCCGACACCGCCGTCGCCGAAGCGGCGGACATCGAGACCGAGCGAGGCTACATCCTCGTCGACGAGCACGGGCGTACCAGCGCGGGCGACGTCTACGCGGTCGGTGACGGCACAATCGGCCGAGACCATGACCGTCCCGTCGCCCTGGCCGGACCCGCGAACCGCGGGGGACGCCTCGTCGCCGACGCGA
>ERZ772961.105-NODE-105-length-40556-cov-6.469396_pt1 | contig 40556 bp, 40 predicted proteins | sample MGYA00580677_ERZ772961 | MGnify/ENA primary metagenome ERZ772961 (study PRJEB29015, sample SAMEA2738088) | human oral metagenome | biome: human oral; feature: human-associated habitat; material: saliva | place: China | collected 2227 ... | reverse complement strand
AAATACCATAACATCAATACTAGCTTGATATTTCGGTATTTTTGTCAACAATCTAGAAAATCGTTAGCAGTAGCTAACGATTTTTGTCTGTAATAAAATTAAATCCATATGCAATCGCAATAAATAATACTACGATGTAAAAAGTGTAATCTGTATAACTAGTGTTATTAAGAATATTTACTAGATAACTTTGAACAGAAAATGGAATAAATACTGCAAAAATTAGAGTAAGTAACTTATCTTTTCTAAAAATTATTATGAAGAAGATAAAAGTTAACAATGTTATTATAAAATAAGTAATTCTAGGTAGATCGATATTAAAACTTTCTGGTTTTGGGAAAGGATTATAATAGAAGAATATAATTCCTAACAATACATAAACAAGTATTATACCATTATGTTCTTTTTCGGAACTTTTTAATACGTCTTTTAGTATTAATAGATAACCTGAGAATAACCATAAAACAAGGACGATTAGTATTATGATAAGGTTCATAATATTAAGTTTTTGATCTAAATTAAAGTTTATTTTAAAAGTATAGATGAATGTAAAAACTAAAAGTAGAACAGATAGTAATATAGAATATTTTTTGTTCATAAGTAAATCCCTTCTTAAATAATTATCAACTTTGAGGATTTGTTGATTAAATTTCTTTTTTTCTATATAATGATATAGATGTAATTATATCATTATAAGTAATTTAAAACAAGGAGAGTTAAATTGTGAAAAATATAAAATATAAAAGAATACATGGGCTAATAACTTTATTAGAAGTAATTTTAGTAGTTATGATTTCTGGATGGTATTATTATTCTGAAAGAAAGATGGGGATGATCAGACATATAATGGCTAAAAATGTTTATAAGTTCCCTAACTACTTCACAGATGCAAATATAAAATTAATAGTTCTAGCGTTTGCGATTATGATTTTAATACAGTTGTTTTTAGTAATAAAATCTAAAAAACATGTTGAGACTTTCTTAGTGAATCTAGTACTGGTTGGTATAGGGGCATATACTATTTTAGCTTGTAATGCAGATAGTGTATTTATTTATTATTACTGGATAATCTTTTTTAGTTTATTTAATTTACTTAGATTTCTACAATTTTTTACTTTAAAAATAAAATAAGGTACTACGGTACTTTATTTTTTTATGAAAATTTTAAGTAGAAAACTTTATAATTTCTTTAAACTTTGTTTTAACTCCTACTGATAATATGTAGTTGTACCGAAAAATATCGTGAAAATTAATTGTACTAATAGTGCTATAAGATGTATAATTAGAATATACTATAATATAGATATTGGTATAAGGAGGAGTTTTATGGATAATAGAAATAATCAAGATAATCAAAACTTAGAAAATAATAATCAACAATTTAATAATCAAAATCTAGAAAATAACCAACAAGTTAACTATCAAAATAATGTTCAACAACAAAATTATGATCAAAATAATGAGGAATTCGAAGATTTTGACAATGAGAAATACTTTGAGGAAAATCAAGACTTTGAAGATGAAGAGCAAGATGCTCAAGATCCAAAACAAAATAAAAATTATGGTAAGCTATTTTTAACTGTATTCGCAGCATTTGCGCTAGGGGCTACTAGCGTTTTCGGTGCACAAGCTGTAACGGGTACAGGTAGCGCCTTGAGATCATCAGTTACTGCAACGAAAGAAGATAAAGATAACCAACAATTAACAGTTAATGCTATATCAAAAGCTAAAGATGCGGTAGTATCAGTAGTAACATATCAAACTAACAGTAATAACTTAGATTCAATCCTAGGTGGTAATTCAAAGAATAAATCTAAAAATAACTCTAATTCATCTGATTCAGGTGATTTAAAAACAGCTTCTACAGGTAGTGGAGTTATTTATAAAAAAACTGGTAACACTGCATATGTAGTTACTAACAACCACGTAGTTAAAGGAGCTAAGAAGCTAGCTGTTATACTTAGTGATGGTACTAATGTTAATGCAGAAGTAGTCGGGACTGATGTTTGGACAGACTTAGCTGTATTGAAAATAAGTGGTGATAATGTAACAACAACTATGGACTTTGCGAATAGTGATGACATAGCGGTAGGTGAAACTGCGTTTGCGATTGGTTCTCCACTTGATGTTAGTTTTTCAAATACTGTAACAAAAGGTATAGTTTCAGCAGTAAATCGTCAAATTCCTATGGATGTTGATGGTGATGGTACTGTAGACTGGAATCAAACAGTAATTCAAACAGATGCAGCGATTAACCCAGGGAACAGTGGTGGAGCGTTAATTAATAATGAAGGTAAACTTATAGGAATCAATGAATCTAAAATTGCCAAAGCAACATCTAGTGTTAGTGCCGAAGGTATTGGATTTGGAATTCCTTCTAATGAGGTTAAATTAATTACCGAGCAACTTGAGAAGTCAGGTAAAGTAGTTCGTCCTGCTATGGGTGTTCAATTAGTTTCGGTAAATACAATAGCTAATGATACTGTAAAATCAGAATTAAAATATGAAGGTAAGCAAGGAGTAGTCGTTCGTTTGGTTGAAAGTGGTACTCCAGCGGCTAAAGCAGGATTAGAAAAATATGACGTAATAACTAAACTAAACGATACAGAAGTTAAAGATGTAGCGGCAGTTAGAAAATTCTTATTTGAGAAAGCTAAGATAGGTGATACCGTTAAAGTAACTTACTATCGTGGAGGGCAAGAAAAAACAACTGAAATAGTTGTGCAGGCAGTAAGTAATACATAATATATAGAAAATTATGAGGGAGATGTATTCTCGTAATGGATTTTTAATATCTTTATTGTTCGTAAAATGTTTATTTTTAGAAATGATGAAGAGAGGAAACATTATAAAAACAGAATTTATAGATTTATTAATATTAAAAAGATTTAATAAAAATGTTTGATTTATTGTAAAAAATAGTAAATATTATTTGCTAAAAAAGTTAAAACATGTTATCATAGTTCTGTTGAAATTTAGAGAAACATAGGTGAATATATGAAAAAAGTAAGAAAAGCAATTATTCCGGCAGCAGGATATGGAACAAGATTCCTTCCAGCTACTAAAGCGTTACCGAAGGAAATGTTGCCAATCATTGACACTCCTACTATTCAATATATAGTAGAAGAAGCAGTAAAAGCTGGAATAGAAGATATAATAATTGTAACAGGAAAACAAAAAAGAGCTATAGAAGATCATTTTGATAGAAATGTTGAACTTGAAGTAGAATTAGAAAATAAAGGGAAATTAGAGCTTTTAGAAAAAGTTAAATACCCAACTACTTTAGCCAAAATTCATTACGTTCGTCAAAGAGAAATGGCAGGTCTAGGGGATGCAATCCTTACAGCTCGTAGTTTTATCGGAGATGAGCCATTTGCAGTATTATTAGGGGATGATGTTGTAATTAATGAAGAACGTCCTGCAATAAAACAACTTATGGATGAATCAGAAAAAACAGGGTGCTCAGTTATTGGAGTACAAACTGTTCCTGAAAATCAAACACACAGATATGGTGTAATAGCTCCAAAAGGTCACGAAGGAAAATTATACGAAGTTGAAACTTTCGTAGAAAAACCTGCTCCGGGGACTGCACCATCTAACTTAGCTATTATGGGACGTTATGTTCTAAATCCAGGAATCTTCAAACATTTAGAGAAAAAACACGTTGGTGTTGGTGGAGAAGTACAATTAACAGATGCTATCCAAATGCTAAATGAAGAAGAAAAAGTTTACGCTTATGATTTTGATGGAGCGCGTTATGATGTAGGGGAAACTATTGGTTTCGTTAAAACTACAATTGACTTCGCTCTGAAAAGCGATCTTAAGGATGAACTAGTTCCATTCTTAAAAGAAAAATTAAGCGAATTAGAATAAATAAATTAAAAGATATAGATTGAATGATTTAATCTATATCTTTTTTATAACTGTATTATGGAAGAAACTTATCCATCGAAAAATATGGATAAGTTCTTTTTTGTTCTATTTAAAATCATTTTTAGCGTCAGGTTTAGCGCCTTTATCTTTATTAATATCTACAGGGAGAGAACCTTCTAGTTGCCAGTCGTTCCATCCTCCATCGTAGAAGTATGTATTAGCTCGGCCAGTTAGTTGAGTCATAAACCAAGGAATAGCATTTCTCCATCCAGTTCCGCAGTAAAGTGCAATCTTATCTGTTTCAGCAATTCCTTGACCTTTCCATAGGTTATAAATTTCTTGTGGGTTACGAAGTGTTCCATCTGGATCGTAATAGTCACTCATATCTCCTTTATTACTTCCAGCAAATCCATAAATAGCACCTTGAGGCTCACCAGCTTTTTCAATATAATCATATCCGCTAGTTTTACCTGTGTATTCATCCCAAGAACGAATACTAACTAGTTTAATTCCTTCGTTTTTAACTTTCTCAGCCATTTCTTTAGCACGAGAAATATCATATTCTGGATGAGCAGGAACATTTACACCGAAGTCAGAAGCTTCTTTTGGTGTATTAACAGTTTTTTCTGTTTCGAAGCCAGCTGCTTTCCAATTCTCGAGACCACCGTTCATTACACGTACATCTTTAACACCAGCCCATTTCAGAGCCCAGTTAACACGGAATCCAGCAGATGCGTCGTCAGAGTAGATAATAATAGTTTTATCACTTGTAATACCTTGTTTTAATAAATTCTTTTTGATTTCATCTGCAGAACGAAGATTCCAAACTGGTCCTTCTTCTATCCAGTCAGTATTAAAGTGATAAGCTCCTTTAATATGTTCTTTGTAGTTTATAGCTTTATCGCCTTCACCCCAAGAAACTTCAAATATAGCGTAGTCTTTATTGTTGTAAGTTTCTGGTTTTTTACCATCTTGAACATCTTTTACCCATTTAGGAGAGACAAGGTTTTGATATTCAGGGTATGCTACTATATTTGCTTTGTTTGCATCGTTATCAGCAAATGTTTTATAATCCTCGAACTTATAAACCTCATAACCTAGAGAAGCAAATTTATCTGATACTTTATCGATATTATCTTTGTTAGTATCGTAAACAACGATTTTTTTATTTTTATCAAGACCTTTATCGCTGATAAATTTAGCCTCCTTGTTTTTGTTAACTTTACCTATGAATGAAGCACTATATTGAATTGAGTTTTTAAGGTGTCCTCCGTTTTTTACGTTATCAACTTTAAACCCGTTATAAGCCTCATCATCACGTGTATCAATAAACTGATACTCGCTGTTACTTAAATTCTTAGTGAAATCTTCTAGTGAAATAGCCTTTATTTCCTTTTTCTCAACAGGTGTACTACTATTACTGTTATCTTTTGTAGTACAGCCGCTAAGAATAAAACCAGAAGCTAAGAAAATAATTCCCACTTTCTTAAAGTTAATCATATTAAATTGTATGTGGTAACCTACCACTTTCCTCCTTTTATTTGTACACTATGATTATATTACACAATTTAAAAATTGTAAATATGAGTAAAAACTTTAATTTCTGAGTAAGGTTTACATAAAGTATTTCGTCTTGTATTATTATTGAAAAGTATGAATATACATGTGTGTAAAGGTTTTTCTTTTAAGTGATAATCTCTTTCAATTACAATAAAAAAAATATTATGATAACATTTTCTTAAAAAAATGCACATATAACGATAACCATAAAGTTTATGTGTAAAACGTAGAGGATAATTTTTTTATTTCTCAAAAAATAAATAAAAAAAAGCTTTGCAAATTTTCTGAAACTGTTATACAATAAATGCAGTAGGAGTTTTGTGCTACTGCTTGTAAAGAAATTTGGGGAAAGGAGGAAAAGGTATGTTAGAGTTTAATGTTGATAAAATTACTATTCCGCTAAAACAACATGTTGGTGGCCCATGTCAACCTATCGTTAGTGTTGGGGACCATGTAAAACGTGGACAACTTGTTGCAACTCCTAATGGATTAGGTGCTAATATTCACACAAGTTTATCTGGTGTTGTTGAATCTGTTGATGAAATGAATATCGTTGTAAAATTAGATAAAGAACAATCAGATGACTATGTAAAATTAGAACCAACAGACGATCATCTACAACGTATTAAAGACGCTGGTATCGTTGGTGTAGGTGGAGCTGGATTCCCAACTGGAATCAAATTATCTGCACAAATACCTGGTGGATACGTAATAGCTAACGCTGCTGAATGTGAACCGGTATTAGGACACAATGTTCGTTACATGGAAGAACATCCAGAAGAATTGGTACGTGGATTAAAATACATTCTTAAATTAACAGGAGCAAAAGAAGGTTATATTGCGATTAAAACTAAATATCGTAAAGCTTTATTAGCTCTAGGGAAAGCATGTAAAGATGAACCAAATATCAGTATTAAAATTTTACCAAATATGTATCCTGCAGGGGACGAACGTGTTATCGTTAGGGAAACATTAGGTGTAGTTTTAAAACCTGGTCAATTACCATTAGAAGCAAATGCTATTATCTCAAACGTAGAAACTATTAAACGTATAGTAGAGGCTATTGAGTTAGATAAACCATTAATCGATAAAGATATTACTGTCGGTGGACGTGTTCATAATCCAGATATTTTCATGGATGTACCGATTGGATTACCAATTAGTGTATTTATTGAAAAAGCAGGAGGATACATTAATCCGCATGGTGAAATCGTACGTGGTGGACCATTCACAGGGCGTCCAGCTAAAGAAGAAGAACCAATTAATAAAACAACTGGGGGTCTATTAGTGGCAATGCCATATCCACAAGAACGCGAAAAAGTAGGGATACTTATTTGTGAATGTGGAGCCCAAGAAGAACGTCTTCGTCAAATAGCTGACGGAATGGGAGCAGAAGTTGTTTCTGTTCAAATGTGTAAACGTATGAAACCAGACAAAAATGGTAGATTACGTTGTGAGCTTCCTGGTATCTGTCCAGGACAAGCGGAAAAAGTATTAACAATGAAAAAAGATGGTGCGAAAGCTGTAATAGCTGGTACTTGTCAAGACTGAACTAACACCGTTACAGGTGTAGCTCCTAGGTTAGGAGTAAAAGTTTATCATAGTACCGACCACGTCCTTCGTGCCACTGACCATCATTTATACAGAAGCTATAAAAGCTTAGAATTACATAATAACAAATAATTTAGTTGGAGGTTAGAAGTAATGTCAATTACAGTAGAAACTGCAAAAGAACATTTAAATGACAAAGCGGTATTTTGTTGCAGAGCTGAGGAAGGTATCGTAATTAGCCCAGAAAACTTAGAAGATCCAGGGTTATTCGATGATTTAGTAGATTCAGGTTTACTATCATTCCCAGATGATGCATTAACAATCGGACAAGTATTAGGAGCTAAATTAACTAAAACAACAGACGCTCTAATACCTATTACGCCAGCTATCATTGATGCTGTTCAAGGCGGAGAAGAAAAAGCAGAAGAAAAACAAGAAGAAGTAGCAGAAGTAGCACCAGCTGCAGAAGTTGCTGAAGCAGCACCAGTTGCACCAGTTGCAGCGCCAGTTGCTCAAGCATCAGCACCAGCTGGAGTATTCAAATTACAAATTGGAAAAGGTGAAAACATTAACCTTGAAATTCCATTATCAGCATTCGCTCAACAAGCTGCTCAACCAGCACCAGCTGCAGCAGTAGTTGAAGGGAAACCAGCAGTAGCAGAAGCTGCTCCAGTAGCTGTAGAAGCTAAAGCTGAAGAAAAACATGAAGGTGAATCTAAATTCATCCGTTCATTAAAAACTAAACACTATAAAATTGACAAAGTAGTATTTGGAGAAAAAACTGAAATTCAAGGAACTACTTTAGTATTAAGAACACCAGAAGATTTATGTAAAGAAGCTGCTGAGTCAGAAGAATTAGTAGAAGATGTTAAATTAGAAATCATCACTCCTGATAAATATGACACTTACAGTGAAACAATCATGGACGTTCAACCAATCGCTGTTAAAGAAGAAGGAGAAATCGGACACGGAGTTACTCGTGAACTTAAAGGTGTAGTAATGGTTCTTACAGGAACTGATGCTAACGGAGTTCAAATCGGGGAATTCGGATCTTCTGAAGGTGAATTAGAACGTAACATTATGTGGGGACGTCCTGGTGCTCCAGATAAAGGAGAAATCTTCATTAAAGGTCAAGTAACAATCAAAGCAGGAGCTAACATGGAACGTCCAGGACCATTAGCTGCTCACAAAGCTTTCGACCACATTACTGAAGAAATTCGTAAAGCTCTTAAAGAAGTAGAAGATGAAAGCCTAGTAGTAGGTGACATCAACATCGAACAATACCGTCACCCAGGAAACAAAAAAGTATTAATCGTTAAAGAAATCATGGGACAAGGTGCAATGCACGATAACTTAATCTTACCAGTAGAACCAGTTGGTACACTTGGTGCTAAACCAAACGTTGACCTTGGTAACCTACCAGTAATGCTTGCTCCAACAGAAGTATTAGACGGTGGTATCCACGCATTAACATGTATTGGACCAGCTTCTAAAGAAACTTCTCGTCACTACTACCGTGAACCATTAGTACTTGAAGCTATGGCTGACGAAGAAATCGACTTAGTAGGGGTATTACTAGTTGGATCACCTCAAGCTAACTCAGAAAAATTCTATGTATCTAAACGTGTTGGTATGACTATCGAAGCTATGGATATCGATGGTGCTATCGTTACAACTGAAGGATTTGGTAACAACCACATCGACTTTGCTTCACACATCGAAGAAATCGGTAAACGTGGAGTATCAGTAGTTGGTATGACTTACTCTGCAGTACAAGGTGCTCTTGTTGTAGGTAACGAATACATGTCAGCTATGGTTGATAACAACAAATCTAAACAAGGTATCGAAAACGAAATTCTTTCAAACAACACATTATGTAAAGAAGATGCTATCCGTGCTTTAGCAATGCTTAAAACACAAATGGGTGGCGGAACAATCAAAAAAGCTGAAAGAAAATGGAATCCAAACGTTAAATTAAATAACGTTGAAGTTATCGAAAAAACTACTGGTGAAAAAGTAGAATTAGTTGATAACGAACAAGTATTACCAAAATCTAAAAAACGTCAAGAAATTTACGAAAAAGAAGACTAAAATTTAAAAGAATAGGAAGTAAGTTATGATTGAAAAATTAAAATATGCATCTACAGAAAGAGTGTTCGAAGGGGTTATAGTCGATCATAACGACGCCAGCGTTACGATAGATATCAAAGGACGCCTAGGGCAATTTAAAATTCCTATGAGAATGCTAATCTCGGAATATCCAGTAAAAATCGGACAAGAAGTTGCATTTTTACTAAGTTATCCAGAAGTATTAAATGAAGAACCTGACGAACATTATGTAAATGCAATACTTAATACTAAAAAGTTAGAACAAGAAGTACAAAATAGAAAACACAACGAAGAAAAATAGTAGGAAGGAGAAATTAGAATGTCATTAACGATATTTGAAGGTCTACAATCAGAGATTTTTGTACCTATTACACCTAAACCAGTTTGGGCTCCAGTAACTAAAGAATTAAAAGATATGAAAGTAGCATTAGCTACAGCAGCAGGAGTTCACTTAAAAACAGATAAAAGATTTAACTTAGCAGGGGATACTACATTCCGTGAAATCCCAGATACTGCTCACAGTTCAGATCTTATGGTATCTCACGGTGGATATGACAACGCTGACGCTAACAAAGACATCAACTGTATGTTCCCAATCGATAGATTACACGAACTTGCTAAAAAAGGTTTCATTAAAAGCGTAGCAGAATTCCACTACGGATTCATGGGTGGTGGTGGAGACCAAGAGGCTTTCACTAACGAAACAGGTCCAGCAATCGCTAAAAAATTAAAAGAAGAAAATGTTGATGCAGTTATCTTAACTGCTGGTTGAGGTACTTGCCACAGAACTGCCGTGATCGTGCAGAGAGCAATTGAGGAAGCAGGTATTCCAACAATCTTAATAGCAGCACTACCTCCAGTAGTGCGTCAAAACGGTACTCCAAGAGCCGTTGCTCCACTTGTACCAATGGGAGCAAACGCAGGAGAACCTAACAACGTTGAGCAACAAACACAAATTCTAGAAGCAACATTAGAGCAACTAGTTAAAATACCAAGTTCAGGTAAAATAGTTCCTCTACCATTCGAGTATATCGCTCACGTGTAGGAGAATTCCGGAGAGGGGCGAGAGTCCCTCTCCATTTTTTACACAAACTGTACTATAAAACAGATTGGTTGCTGTTTCATTACAGAAAATTTATAGTAAGGGATGATGATTATGCCAAAAGAAAAATTACAAATAAAGGCATTTCATATGAAAGATGTTGCATTAGGTAAGAAGGTTAAAATTGAAAATAATCAGTTAACTATTCCTACAGAAATAGAATATGATAAAAATGTCTTTGAAAAAGTAGAGGTTAAAATAATAAAACCTAGAGAACATAATTTTTATGTTAATACTATAATGGATGTAGTACCAATATCAACAAAAGTTATAGGTCGTCTTGGGGAAGGAATAACACATACCTTAACGGGAGTATATATGTTATTAACTGGTGCTAATACTGAAGGGAAACAGATGCATGAATTTGGTTCATCTGAAGGTATTTTGCAAGAACAGTTAGTATTAAATAAGGCTGGTTCTCCAGCGGATAGTGATTATTTAATACATATAGATGTTATTATTAAACCTGAGATTGATTTTGATCGTCATTTAGCATTCTCAATCTTTGAACTTTCTGATGTATATTTACAAAATATAAGAGAAGTTATGAAAGTTCTTAGTGGTCGAGATGCTGATGAGGTTCACGAATTTTATAATAAACAAAATCCAGGTAAACCAAAGGTTGCTTTAGTGAAAGAAGTAGCTGGTCAAGGTATGATGTATGATAATCAGTTATTTCCTTTAGAACCAAGTGGAATTGATAAAGGTATTTCAATTATAGATATGAATAATATGCCTGTTCTATTAACACCTAACGAATATCGTGACGGTGCTATAAGAGCAATGGTATAGGAAGGGGTGTTATTATGGGGATAGGACCATCTACAAAAGAAACAAGTTTGCATCACTTTAGAGATCCATTATTAGATACACTGGCAGATGATCCAGATATCGATTTCCAAGGAGTTGTTGTTGTAGGAACACCACAAGATAATAGATTAAAACACCTTGTAGGTTGGCGTACAGCTGTTTGGTTAGAGGCTATGCGTACAGAGGGGGCTATTATTTCAGCTGATGGTTGGGGTAATAGTGATGTCGATTATGCCAACACTATGTTTGAAATTGGGGAACGTGATATTTCCATAGTGGGATTAAAATTTATGGGTAAACATAAATTTGTTGTGGAAAATCAATATACAAAATACGTATTAGACTTTAATAAGTCTGAAGAAGGTAATGAAACTGAGGTAGTTTGTCAAAATAATATTGATTATTCTGATGCAAGAAAAGCTTTAGCACTATTAAAATTAAAAATGCGTCAAGACGCAAGTAATAAATAACAAATAACTTAAGGAGTGAATTATTATGAAACTAAATAAAATGATTTCAGTTATAGATACGCATACAGCTGGGGAAGCTGCACGTCTAGTAACAGCGGGAGTTCCAAAAATTCCAGGTAAAGATATAGTTGAGAAAAAACAATATCTTATTGACAATTTAGATGATCTACGTAAATCTGTAATGTTTGAGCCACGTGGACACCAAGATATGTTTGGAGCATTCTTATTACCTCCAACAAAAGAAGAAGCAGACTTTGCTTTAATCTTCATGGATACTGGTGGTTACTTAAACATGTGTGGACACAACACAATCGCAGCGGTAACAGCAGCTGTAGAAACTGGTATGGTTGATGTTGAAGAAGGTGCTACTGAAAAAGAAGTAGTAGTTGAAACACCAGCTGGACTTATCTATGCAACAGCTAAATTAAAAGACAACGGAGCAAAAGTAAAAGAAGTTTCATTCAAAAATGTTGAATCATTCTTATACAAACGCGATTTAGAATTAGATGTTGAAGGAGTTGGACACATCAAATTTGATATTTCATTCGGAGGAAGTTTCTTCTGTATTCTTTCTGCTGACCAATTAGGATTAGAAGTTAAACCTGAAAATGCTTCTAAATTAAAAGAAGCTGGTCTTAAAATCCGCGATGCAGTTAATGCAAATATCGAAATTCAACACCCAACATTATCACACATTAAATCTGTAGACTTAGTTGAAATTTATGACAAACCTTCTCACCCAGAAGCTACTTACAAAAATGTTGTAGTATTCGGAGATGGTAACATTGACCGTTCACCATGTGGAACTGGTACTTCAGCTAAATTAGCTACATTATACGCTAAAGGTGAGCTTAAACCAGGTGAACCATTCGTATATGAAAGTATCTTAGGTACTTTATTCAAAGGTAGAATAGTAGAAGAAAGAAAATTAGCCGACTTTGATGCAATCATCCCAGAAATTACAGGTTCTGGATACATCTTAGGATTCAGTAACTATGTATATGATCCAGATGATGCATTAACTTACGGATTCTTATTAGGATAGGAGTGTAGACAATATGAATTTATTAACGGTATTATTAGTAATATTAGGAGCAGGGGGAATATTCTTCTTAGCTTCATTCGTGATGGACGTAGTTAAACATAAAGATGATTTAGGAAAAGAAAATCCTGTTCTTGGGTTTTTCATTGGATTAGTAACTGACTTTTTCGATACATTAGGTATCGGAAGTTTTGCACCAACAACATTATTATTCAAAGTTACAAAATTTTTAGACACAGATAAAAAAATCCCTGGGACATTAAACGTTGCACACACAGTGCCGGTATTAATGGAAGCTTTCTTATTCTTAACAGGGGTAAAAGTTGAAGGTGTTACTTTATTCTCAATGATCGCAGCTGCAATCATAGGGGCATTAGTTGGAGCAAGAATAGTAAACAAACTTCCTGAGAAAAAAATCCAACTTGTTATGGGTGTGTGTTTAATCGTAACTGCATTCTTAATGATGTCAGGGCAACTAGGTTGGCTTAAAGCTCTAGGTGCAGGTAACGAAGCAGTAGGATTAACAGGTATTAAACTTGTTATCGGTGTTGTGGGTAACTTCATTCTTGGAGCTCTTATGATGGCTGGTGTTGGATTATACGCACCATGTATGGCTATGGTTTATATGTTAGGACTAAGCCCATTAGTAGCATTCCCAATTATGATGGGTTCTTGTGCTGGTTTAATGGCTATCGGTTCTCCAGAGTTCATTAAAGCTGGAAACTACGCTAGAAAAGGTTCTATAGCTATCGCTATTGGGGGAGTTATAGGGGTAACTGTAGCTTACACATTAGTTAAGAGTATGCCACTAGAAGTACTTACTTGGGTAATTATCGGGGTTGTTATTTTAACAGGTATCTCTATGATTAGACAAGGTGCTAAAAAAGAAGCTTAATAATTAAAAAAGAAAAAACGGAATTCTAAATTCCGTTTTTTTATGTTCGAAAAATAAAGGTCATCAAATTATTTTTGATGACTTTTATTTATTATGCTTTGTTTTTTCATTGAAGTAACTGCTGAATAGCAAAATACAATAACTGCAACCCAAATTATCGCAAATGAAATAAGTTTTTGAATACTAAGTTCTTCTCCATACACAAAAATGCCTATTAAAAATTGCATTGTAGGTGGTAGATATTGAAGTATTCCAAGTAGGTAAAGTGGAATATCAATAGCACCTTTTGCAAAAAGCATAAGAGGTACCGCAGTTACTACACCTGATAATAATGCATATATTAAAGTAGATGTCCCATATGTATGGAATGTAATGTTGCTGTTTGTTCCTAAGTACCACATATAAACAAGAGCTATAGGAGATACTATGGCAGTTTCCACTAGTAAACTAGCTTTAGGGCTAAGAACAATTTTCTTTTTACATAAACTATACAATCCAAAAGTTAAAGCTAGTAATATAGAAATCCATGGTAATGATCCTAAAGAGATAAATAAGTACAATAGAGATGCTCCTACACATAAACATGCGATTGTTTGTACTCTAGTTAACTTTTCTTTTAGGAATACAACTGCTAAAATTATCGTAACAATTGGATTTAAGTAATAACCAAAACTTGCTTCTAGAACGTGGTTACTATTTACTGCAATAATATATGTTAACCAGTTAGCAGTTATTAATAGAGAAGCTGCTATAAGTAGAATAAAACTTTTTTTATCCTTCCAAACTTCTTTAATTTCGTTAAAAATAAATTTCTTATTTGCGGCAACTAATACAACTAGAACCATAAAAATAAATGAACACAAAACACGTAGTGAAAGTACTTCATATGCATCAATACTTTTCAGTAGTTTAAAATAAATAGGGAAGAGCCCCCATGAAAAATAGCAAATAAGAATTGCAATCAAACTTTTTTTAGTATTACTCATAAATATCCCTCTCGTTATTAAAAGTTATTATTATATAAGTATATAGCAAATGTAAATAATAATCAATAAGCAATAAAATTTAAATAATAGTACTAAAACATTATAGAATTATATTGTACAACAATAAGAGAGGTTATAAACTTTTGTTTTGGAAATGAAAAAATATTATTTATATTTTAAGGCGTATATTTATTTACTAATAGAGATAGAGAGATAAAAATATACTTTTTATAAATGAGAATACAAATATATTTTAGAGATGGTAGAAAGCCTTTTCAGAAAATACTTTCCATTATTATGTAATTGTTATAGAATAGTTATATAAGATATAAATCTGATTGAAAAATACAGGAGAGAACATAAGTCACCGAAGGGACAAATTGATATTTGGCGATTATCGATGAAATTCTCAGGTAAAAGGGACTGTATTTCGACAGAACTCTGAAGTTTATAGTCAACAGAGAGAAAGCTAGCTTTCTTTCTGTTTTTATTTTTTTTAAGGAGGGGTGCTATGAAATTAATAACAAATAATCCTAAATTTAAATCGGAAAAATATAGGGATATAGATATCGAATATTATGATGCTGATTATCTAGATATATTAATAAAAGTTAGAGATTTAGTGTATAGGAATTATGAATTGGTTACACATCCACTTTATGGAAGTGTCAAACCTAATGAGACAATCTATAGATCTGTCGTTATAAAAGAGGGAAATGTCTTAGATTTAAATTCAGTTAACTTAGCATCAGAGGCTATAGGGACTTTTGAAAAGTTTAGAAAAAATAGGGGAGTTCCAAACTGGACTGAAAGCGTGAGAGACGATTTTAGTGTAATTGATCATGATTTAATATCTAATGCTATAAAAAGAATACTATAAAAATATAAAGGAGAATAATTATGACAAGAGATTATGATGTAATAATTATAGGTTCAGGGCCTGCAGGATTATCAGCAGCGCTATATGCATCACGTGCAAAACTAAATACATTAGTATTAGAAAAATCAAAAAATGGTGGACAAGCAGCCATTACTCACTTGATTGAAAACTATCCTGGAGCTGTAGAAGATCCAACAGGACCTAGAGTAACTGCTCGTATGGTTGAGCAAGCTAAAAGTTTTGGTGCTGAAATCAAACAAGATGAAGTTCTAGATGTAGACTTCACTGGTGATGTTAAAGTAGTTAAATGTGTAAGTGGAGATTACACAGCCAAAACAGTTATTATAGCAACAGGAGCATCTCCTAGAAAATTAGATGCGCCAGGTATTAGAGAACTTGAAAGTAAAGGTATTTCATACTGTGCTACATGTGACGGTGACTTTTTCGAAGGATTGGATGTATATGTAGTAGGTGGAGCAAACAGTGCTGTAGAAGAAGCTTTATTCTTAACTAAATTTGCTCGTAAAGTAACAATTGTCTATCGTAGAGAAAATGTTCGCTGTGAAAAAGTAACAGCAGAGAAAGCTAAAAACAATCCAAAAATTGAAATTTTAGGAAATACTGTTGTAACTGAAGCAATTGGTGATGGAATACTAGAAGCTATTAAGCTTAAAAACTTAGTAACTGGAGAAGAATATGTTGTTGAAGCAGATGAAGAAGATGGAACAATGGGATTATTCTTCTTTATCGGATATATTCCTCAAACTAAATTATTTGAAGGAAAAGTTGAAATGACAGAAGACGGATATATTAAAGCAGGAGAAGATACACGCACAAGCGTTCCAGGTGTTTATGTAGCTGGAGATTGTCGTGTTAAAGATATTCGTCAAGTAGTAACTGCAGTATCTGACGGAGCTGTTGCAGCGATTCGTGCAGAAAAATATATTGCAGAAAAATTTAAATAACGGTAATAATCTATTAAAAAAACATATTACAAGTATAAGTAAAGGAGAAGAAGATCATGTTAGAACTAACAAAAGAAACTTTTGAACAAGAAGTACTAGAAGCCGAAGGTTACATTTTTGTAGACTTTTGGAGCCAAGGATGTGAACCTTGTAAAGCTTTAATGCCAGATGTGCATAAATTAGCTGAACAATATGGTGATAAAATCAAATTCACATCATTAGATACTACAAAAGCACGTCGTTTAGCGATTAAACAAAAAGTACTAGGGTTACCAACATTAGCTATATATAAAGATGGTAGTAAGCTTGAAGAAGTTACAAAAGATGATGCTACTATTCCAAATATAGAAGCTATGATTAAAAAATATTACTAAAAAAAATAATATAATAGGGAGGTATTTAGTATGCGTCTTGAACTAGGTAAGATTCATATCAAAGACATACAATTTGCTAACGAATCAAAAATTGAGGCAAATGTATTATATGTTAATAAGGAAGAGTTAATAAAAGCTGTATGGGAAGATGAAGCTATTGCTTCTGTTGATCTTGAAATTGCTCGTCCGGGAGAAAGTGTTCGTATCACACCGGTAAAAGATGTGATTGAACCACGTGTTAAAGTTGAAGGTCGTGGTGGTATCTTCCCAGGTATCCTTTCTAAAGTGGATACTGTTGGGGAAGGTCGTACAATTGCTCTTAAAGGTATGGCAGTAGTAACAACAGGTAAAATCGTAGGGTTCCAAGAAGGAATTATTGATATGACAGGATTAGGTGCTGAATATACACCATTTTCTAAAACAAATAACTTAGTAGTTATTGCAGAACCTGTTGAAGGTATTAAACAACATGAACATGAAAAAGCTGTTCGTTACATTGGATTCAAAGCTGCAAGATATATTGCAGAATTAGCTCGTGAACTAGAACCAGAAGAAGTTGATGTTTACGAAACAAAACCATTGTTAGAACAAATTGCAGAATATCCAGATTTACCAAAAGTAGGATATGTGTATATGTTACAAACACAAGGATTACTACATGATACATATGTATATGGAGTAGATGCTAAACAAATAGTACCAACAATTCTTTATCCAACAGAAATTATGGATGGAGCTATAGTAAGTGGTAACTGTGTATCTGCGTGTGATAAAAACCCAACATACGTTCACTTAAATAATGGATTAATTGAAGATTTATACAAAAAACATGGTAAAGAAATCAACTTCTTAGGAGTAATAATTACTAATGAAAATGTTTATTTAATGGATAAAGAGCGTTCTTCTAACTGGACTGCAAAACTATGCCGTTACCTAAACTTAGATGCAGTAATTGTATCACAAGAAGGATTCGGAAACCCTGATACTGACTTAATCATGAACTGTAAAAAAATCGAAGCAGAAGAAATTAAAACTGTTATCGTAACTGATGAATATGCAGGACGTGATGGAGGAAGTCAAAGTTTAGCTGATGCTGATGTTGCTGCTAATGCGGTAGTAACTGGAGGAAATGCTAACCAATTGGTAGTATTACCAAAATTAGATAAAGTTATTGGACATCTTGAAGTAGTTGATGTAATCGCTGGTGGACACCAAGATTCTCTACGTGAAGATGGAACAATAGAAGTAGAAATCCAAGCAATCACAGGAGCAACTAATGAAACTGGGTTTGGATATCTAAGTGCAAAAACTTACTAATCTAGAATTTAAAGTTAATAAAATTTATCAAGGAGGAATAAGATAATGGTTAGTCTTGTTAATAAAAAAGTAATAATCATTGGGGACCGTGACGGTATTCCAGGATTAGCTATTGAAGAATGTGTTAAACCAATTGAAGGAGTAGAGGTAGTATTCTCATCTACTGAGTGCTTTGTCTGAACGGCTGCCGGCGCTATGGACCTAGAAAACCAAAAACGTATTAAAGAAGCTGCCGAAAAATTCGGTAACGAAAATCTTGTGGTTTTATTAGGTGCTGCAGAAGCCGAAGCTGCTGGTCTAGCAGCTGAAACAGTTACAGTAGGGGATCCAACATTTGCAGGCCCACTAGCAGGTGTGGAATTAAACTTAGCTGTATATCACATCGTAGAAGAAGAAATTAAATCTCAAATCGATGAAGAAATCTACGAAGATCAAGTAGGAATGATGGAAATGGTATTAGAAGTTGACGAAATCGCTAGCGAAATGCAAGATGTTCGTGGTGAATAACTTTTAAGTGCCAAATAAAAAAGTAGGGGGAAATAACAATGTCTAAAATAAGAGTAGTACATTATATAAACCAATTCTTTGCAGGTGTTGGTGGAGAGGAACAAGCTCATATAGCACCTGAATTAAGAAAAGAATTACCACCAATTAGTACTCAATTACAAGGGAAATTGGGAGAAGATTTTGAAGTAGTAGCTACAGTAGTATGTGGAGATAGCTATTTCAATGAAAACTTAGAAAGTGTTCAAAAAGAACTTCTTGAGATGATTAAAGGGTGTGAACCTCAATTATTCATCGCAGGACCAGCATTTAATGCAGGACGTTACGGGGTAGCTGCAGGGACAATAACAAAAGCTGTTCAAGATGAATTACACATTCCAGCGGTTACAGCTATGTATGAAGAAAACCCTGGTACTGATATGTTCAAAAAAGATGTTTATATTCTTGAAACATCTGATAGTGCTGCAGGTATGAGAAAAGCATTACCAAAACTTGCAAAATTCGCTGCAAAATTAGCTAAAGGAGAAGAAATCTTATCTCCTAAAGAAGAAGGATACCACCAACGTGGACTTCGTGTAAACTTCTTCAGTGAAACTCGTGGTTCTGAACGTGCAGTAGAGATGCTTGTGAAAAAAATTAAAGGTGAAGAATTCGAAACAGAATATCCAATGCCTAACTTTGACAGAGTAGAGCCAAATCCAGCTGTTAAAGACTTAAGTAAAGCTAAAATTGCTTTGGTTACATCTGGAGGAATTGTTCCTAAAGGGAACCCTGATCATATTGAATCATCATCTGCTTCAAAATATGGTGAATATAGTTTAGAAGGTTTTGATGATTTAACAGCTGAAACTCACGAAACAGCACATGGTGGATACGACCCAGTTTATGCTAATGAAGATGCTGACCGTGTATTACCAGTAGATGTAATGAGAGATTTAGTAAAAGAAGGAGTAATTGGATCGTTACACGAAAAATTCTATACTACAGTTGGTAACGGGACTGCCGTTGCTAATGCAGTAGCTTTTGCTAGTGAATTTGCTCAAAAATTAGTGGCAGATGGCGTAGATGCTGTTGTTCTAACTTCAACTTGAGGTACTTGTACACGTTGCGGTGCAACGTTAGTAAAAGAAGTAGAGAGAGCTGGTATTCCTGTAGTGCATATTTGTACAGTAGTTCCGATTTCTCTAACTGTAGGAGCAAACAGAATCGTTCCTGCAATTGCAATACCTCACCCACTTGGGGATCCTAAACTAGATCACGATGAAGAGAAAAAATTACGTAGAAAACTAGTTGATAAAGCATTACATGCATTAACAGTTGAGGTTGATGGTCAAACAGTGTTTGAATAAAAATAAAAAAGAAGGGGGAGCTTGGGGTACATATTGTGTATCCCAAGCAACAAGTAACGATGAGTTATCCAGTATTTAAAGGAGCAGGATATATTCTTGTTCATACACCAGATATGATAGAACAAAATGGATCTACTTGCAGTATTGAGCGAGTAACACATCCAGAATCAGAATTTTTAGCAGAAGTAGGTAAACACATTCGTTCATATGAAGAAGTAGTAAACTATTTACCAAACCAAGTTTATATTGGGAATAAAACACCAGAAGAATTAAAATCATATCCATTGCCTTGGTATGATATAAAAGATGAACAAGGGAAACGCCATGGTAAATTTGGTCAAATAGTTCCACAAGATGAGTTCTTAGCTCTAATGAAAATATGTGATGCATTTGATTTAGTAAAACTTTCAGAAAGTTTTATCGCGTCAGTACGTCCAAAAGTAGAGGATAATTTCAAAGAGCTAGCTCCTTATTTTGATAAGTTAGAAGGAAGCGACATTAGTGATAAAGAAGATGATTACGAACCATTATTACATAATGGAGAAGTAGTAGGATATGTAAAAAAAGCCCATGATGTCGATGTTAACTTAAATGCCCATGTTATCTTTGAAAACCTAGTAGTTAAAGCATCTGGAGTAATTTCAGCACTTGAAGCTCTTAGAGCAACAGGGGTAAAACCAGAAGAAATTGATTACGTAGTTGAATGTTCTGAAGAAGCATGTGGTGACATTAACCAACGTGGTGGAGGAAACTTTGCTAAAGCTATAGCAGAAGTAGTAGGATTAACTAATGCTACAGGTTCAGACCTTCGTGGTTTCTGTGCAGCTCCTACACACGCTTTAATCAATGCATCAGCATTAGTTAAAGCAGGAGTATACAAAAATGTTCTTGTGGTAGCAGGTGGTGCTAGTGCAAAACTTGGAATGAATGCAAAAGACCATGTTAAAAAAGGACTTCCTGTCTTAGAAGACGTAGTAGGTGGTTTTGCTGTTGTGATTTCAGAAAATGATGGTAAAAATCCAATTATACGTACAGACTTAGTAGGTAAACATGACGTAGGAACAGGATCTTCACCTCAAGCTGTTATGGGGGCGTTAGTTGCCAAACCATTAGAAAAAGCAAACTTAAAAATTACTGATGTAGATGTATTCTCAGTAGAGATGCAAAACCCTGATATTACAAAAGCAGCAGGTGCAGGAAACGTGCCAGAATCTAACTATAAAATGATTGGTGCCTTAGCTGCTATGAGAGGTGATATTGACAAAAAATCACTTAAATCATTTATTGAAGAAAAAGGACTACCAGGATGGGCTCCAACACAAGGACACATTCCTTCAGGTGTTCCATATGTAGGGTTCTTAGTAGATGACTTAACAACTGGGGATAAAAATAGAGCAATGATCGTGGGTAAAGGAAGTCTATTCTTAGGAAGAATGACTAACTTATTCGACGGTGTATCAGTAGTAGTAGAACGTAATAGTGGAGTATTAGAAGAAAAAGATAGCACTTCTAGTGAAGAAATTAGAAAAATTATTGCCGAATCAATGAGAAATATCGCACAAGAAATGCTTAATGAATAGGGGTGGTACTATGAGTAAAAAAATTATATCAAAAGTATTACTAGAAGTAGCAGATGCGATTGAAACAGGAAATTTTGGTAAAAAAGTTAAAGTAGGATTAACTACTTTGGGGAGCGAGCATGGAGTAGATAATTTGCTTCAAGGAGCCACATTAGCGAAAAATTCTTTATTTGATATAGTTTTAATAGGTCAAGGTCAAGAAGGTTTTGAATCTTATGAAACAGAAAATGAAGAAGAAGCACATAAAATTATGGAAGACCTACTTGATAAAGGGGAAATTGCAGCTTGTGTAACTATGCATTATAATTTTCCTATAGGTGTATCAACAGTAGGAAGAGTAGTTACGCCATCTCGCGGAAAAGAGATGTTATTAGCGACTACAACAGGTACTTCTTCTACTAATAGAGTAGAAGGTATGATTAAAAATACTATTTATGGTATAGCAACAGCTAAATCATTAGGAATAGAAAAACCAACTGTAGGTATTGCTAATATCGAAGGTGCTAGACAAGTAGAGAAAATATTAATAGAATTAAAAGAAAGTGGATATGACTTTGAATTTGCAACATCTCAAAGAGCAGATGGTGGAGCGGTAATGAGAGGAAATGACTTACTAATGGCAACGCCAGATGTAATGGTTGTTGATTCATTGACAGGAAACTTATTTATGAAAGTATTCTCAGCATTTAATACAGGTGGAGATTATGAAGCACAAGGTTATGGTTATGGACCAGGTGTAGGGGAAGATTATGATAGAAGAATCTTAATCTTATCACGTGCTTCTGGAGCGCCTGTAGTAGCTAACTCATTAAAATATGCTTATGAAATAGCAGTCGGGGAGGTTAATGAATTAGCAAGAAAAGAATACGGAAAAGCTAAAGAAGCAAACTTAGATGCTTTATTGAATAAACTAAAAGAAAAGAAAGAAACTTCTCAATCTGAAGAAGTTAAAGCTCCTGAAAAAGAAATAGTTACAGCACAAATTGCTGGAGTAGATATAATGGATTTAGAAGATGCAACAAAAGAGCTATGGAAACGTGGTATATATGCAGAAAGCGGAATGGGCTGCACAGGACCAATAGTTTTAGTTAATACCGATAAAAAATTACAAGCAGAAGAAGTATTAAAAGAAGTAGGATTGCTTTCTTAGTCCATTATATGGTGAGTTATGTCTTTATGACTATAACTCACCTTTTTTTGATTTTTACAGAAAATAATAAACCCCTAAAAGTTTATAACTCTTAGGGGATTTTGTTGTCTTATAAGAATTCCGTATCGTCTTCAATTATCTCTTTTACTTTTTGCATCTGGTTATCTAGTTTAGCGCTTATCTCCGCACAAAGTAGAAGACGTCTCTCTATTTCTGCTTCTTTCTCAGCGCTTAGGTTCTTTTTGTAACGAAGTTTATGCTCTAAACTTGCCCAGAAGTCCATAGCTATAGTTCTAAATTGTACTTCTACAGCCATATGCTCAACTTTATCAGATAAAAAGATTGGAACTTTAACGATAAGGTGATAACTTCTATAACCATTTTCTTTAGTATTTTTAATATAGTCCTTTTCAGCTATTACTGTCAGGTCATCTTGTTGCTTAAGTGCATCTACAAGCTTATAGACATCATTTCTGAATGAGCAAATAACACGAACACCAGCAACGTCATAAATATTCTCTTTAATCGTTTCAAGATCAAAAGGTAGTTCAAGTCGCTGCAACTTGTTCATTAAGCTCATAGGTGTTTTTAAACGCGTTGAAATTGATTCAATTGGGTTACTTTCACCATGAAGAGAGAATTCCTTATCAAAAACATTAAGTTTTGTTTCTATTTCAAGCATAGCACATTCATAATGCATAAATAACTCAACGAAAGGTTGAAGCTCACTGATAAGGTTTGGTTGATTATTTTCCATAGAAAATAATTGATCAGTTAATTTTTCAATTTGTGTTTTTTTCATATTCTTTCTCACTTTATATACTTTCTCAGTCTAATAATAGAGGAGTTTCTTAAAATATAGTTTAAGTTGGAAGAACAAAATTTTTATAAGGAAGGAAACATTTTGAATTTCATTTTTAATCTTTGAATTTAAAGGATTATTGAAGGCTGTTATACATAAAAAGTTATAAAAAATTTAAACAGCTTTAATAATTAGCTAATAGAAACGTTGGTATAGTAATGATTTAAGAATGTTATCTTAGAAACAGCAACACACAAAAAATTCACAATTGCTACAAAAGGCTAGGTTATAACCTTTTCAAATTTCCGGGAAATATTCACCCTAGACAATGGCTTTTATTTGGGATAATATAGTATATAGTTATGTTGAAAAAAATATTATTAAAGGAAAGAAGTATAAACGAGGTGGGGGAAAATGCAAAAAGCTAGTTTTTATTCGTATTCACAAAAAAAAGCAGATATGCTTATTAAAAATCTATTAGTAATAAAAAGAGATGGTCGCGTTGTAAAGTTTGACCCTGACAAAATCTATAAGGCCATCGAAAAAGCTGTATTTAAAGTATTTGGTGAAAAACATAGTGTAAATATTGATAATATAGTAGATAAAGTAATTTTAGAAATTTCTAATAGATTTAAAGATAATATTAAAATATATGAAGTGCAAAATATTGTTGAGCATACTTTATTAACATCAGGCGAAGAAGCTATTTATGAAGAGTATGTTGGCTATAGAAGTAAAAGAGATATTGAACGCGAACATAGTTTAGATATCAATATAGCGATTGAAAAATTAGTTAATCGTGATGAAAATGTAGTTAATGAAAATGCGAATAAAGACAGTTTAGTATTTAATACGCATAGAGATTTAACAAGTGGAATAGTGGCAAAAGCGATCGGTTTAAAAATGTTGCCATCACACGTTGCTAACGCGCACCAAAAAGGGGATATTCACTATCATGACCTTGATTATTCTCCGTATCAACCACTTACAAACTGCTGTCTAATCGATTTTAAAGAAATGTTAACTAAAGGATTTAAAATTGGTAATGCAGATGTAGATAGTCCGAAAAGTATTCAAACAGCAACAGCGCAAATGGCTCAAATTATAGCTAATGTAGCTTCTAGTCAATACGGTGGATGTAGTGCGGATAGAATAGATGAAGTTTTAGCTCCTTTTGCACAGTTAAACTATGAGAAAAACTTAAAAACTGCCAGAGAATGGATTGATGGTGAAGATAAACAAGAAAAATTCGCCTTAAAAAAAACTAAAAAAGATATTTATGATGCGATGCAATCTTTAGAATATGAGATTAATACTTTATATTCATCTCAAGGACAAACGCCATTTACATCATTAGGTTTTGGACTGGGTGAAGGATTATTTGAAAAAGAAATTCAAAAAGCTATTTTAAAAGTGAGAATACAAGGTTTAGGAAAAGAGAAAAGAACAGCAATCTTCCCTAAATTGATTTTTGTAATAAAAGATGGTTTAAATTTAAAACCAACTGATCCAAACTACGATGTTAAAGAATTAGCTCTAAAATGTGCTACTCAAAGAATGTATCCTGATGTATTAATGTATGATACATTAGTAAAAATAACAGGTAGTTGTAAAACGCCTATGGGTTGTAGATCGTTCTTACCGGCGTGGAGAAATGAAGCTGGTGAACTAGTTGAAAGTGGACGTATGAACCTAGGGGTAGTAACTCTAAATCTACCAAGAATAGCGTTAGAGTCTGAAGGAAATAAAGAAGAATTTTGGAATATTTTTAAAGAGAGATTAGAAATTTGTAAAGATGCCCTAGATTATAGAGCGAAACGTTGTGGAGAAGCAAAACCACAAAATGCGCCTATACTTTATATGCATGGTGCTTTTGGTAAGAGATTGAAAAAAGATGATAGAGTTAAGCAATTATTTGATAAACAGCGTGCGACATTATCACTTGGATATATTGGATTATATGAAGTAGCTAGTGTCTTCTATGGGGGAGACTGGGAGAAAAATCCTGAAGCTAAACAATTTACATTAGATATCATGAAATATATGAAAGATAATGTAGATAAATGGACTAAAGATGGGGATTATTGGTATAGTATTTACTCAACTCCAAGTGAATCGCTAACTGATAGATTCTGTCGTATGGATACAGAAAAATTTGGAACAGTAGAAAATGTTACAGATAAAGAGTACTATACAAACTCATACCACTATGATGTTAGAAAAAATCCAACTCCATTTGAAAAATTAGATTTTGAAAAAGATTATCCTTATTATGCTAGCGGTGGATTTATTCACTATTGTGAATACCCAGTGCTAAAACAAAATCCAAAAGCTTTAGAAGCGGTTTGGGATTATGCATATGATAAAGTTGGTTACTTAGGAACAAATACACCAATAGATCGTTGCTATAAATGTGGTTTTGAAGGAGAATTTGAACCTACAAAACGAGGATTTAAATGCCCAGAATGTGGAAACAATGATCCAAAAAGCTGCGATGTAGTAAAAAGAACTTGCGGTTATTTAGGAAACCCTCAAGCTAGACCTATGATAAAAGGACGTCATAAAGAAATAGTAGCAAGGGTTAAACATTTAAAATAAAAAATAAGGACTAACTTTTAATTTAAAAGTTAGTCTTTTTTATGTAAATAGTTATTCTTCGACGCTCTCAAATTCTTTACAAGTAAAATTATTTTTGATAAAATCATTATGATAATAAACATATTAGGAGGACAAAATCATGGGTAAATTTTTAAAAGGTATAGCGTTATTAGCTGCAAGTGCGGTAGGAACATATTATTATAAAAATCCTAAAGAATTAGAAAAACATAAAGATATTTTAAAAGAAAATATCGACTTAGGATTAGAAAAGGTTAATGATTTAATTAAACCAGAAGCTCAAGAAGTAAATCGTGAAGGTGAAGACATAGCTAAAGAAAAGCTAGAACAAGTAACTGCGGGATATAATGAGGTAAAAGAAGAAACTTTTATCCCTCTAAAAGAAGATGCTGAAGAGAAAGTAGAAGAAGCAAAAGAAGTAGCTCACGAAAAACTAGAAGATGCTAGAGAAGTAGCAGAAGAAAAAGCAGAAGACTTTGAAGAAAAAGTAGAAGAAGCGAAAGAAGCAGCTCAAGAAAAAGCAGAAGATTTTGAAGAGAAAGTAGAAGAAGCAAAAGAAGCAGCTCAAGAAAAAGTAGAAGATGCTAAAGAAGTAGCAGAAGAAAAAGCAGAAGACTTCGAAGAGAAAGTAGAAGAAGCAAAAGAAGCAGCTCAAGAAAAAGTAGAAGATGCTAAAGAAGTGGCAGAAGAAAAAGCAGAAGACTTCGAAGAGAAAGTAGGAGAAGCAAAAGAAGCAGCTCAAGAAAAAGTAGAAGATGCTAAAGAATTAGCTGAAGAAAAAGCAGAAGACTTTAAAGAAAAAGTAGAAGAAGTGAAAGAAGTAGCTCAAGAAAAAGTAGAAAACTTTGAAGAAGAAGTAGAAGAAAAAGGATTCAGAGAAAGAGTTGCAGAAAGAGTAGAAGGCTTCAAAGATAATATTGGAAGCTTCAAAGAAAAAGTAGAAGAAAAAGCAGTTGATTTCAAAGAAGGTGCTGTAGAAAAAGCAGAAGAATTTAAAGAATCTGCAGTTGACTTTAAAGAAGAAGTACAAGAAAAAGGATTTAAAGAAGTAGCTAAAGAAAAATTTGAAGATATCAAAGAAAAAGTAGAAGATGTTGAAGAATTAGCTGAAGAAAAAATAAGAGATGTTAATGAAAATTTAATTAACAAGGTTGATAATATTGATGATGAAATTGAAGATGTAGAGAAAAAACATGCTAAACCAAGAACTACATTAGATTCAATTGTATCTCTATTTGCAACAAAAGAAGATAAATAATAATATTTAAAAGAAGCAACGATATAATTTAAATCGTTGCTTCTTTCTTTTTTATAATTATAGGTTCTTAGTAATATTTTTTTGAATTTCTTCGAATTCAGAAGGCTCAACTTTTTGTGGAGGCCATTTAACTTCTAAATTATCGAAATTAACATCTTTATCTTTATAACGAGGAACTATATGAAAGTGTAAGTGGAAGACGCTTTGTCCAGCATATTCTTCGTTATTTTGGAAAATATTAACACCATCGCATCCATAAGCTTCTTTTACAGCATTAGCAATCTTAGGTAAAACTCTACCAATGTTTGCAGCAGTTTCAGGATCACAATCAAAAATATTACGGCTATGTTTTTTAGGAATTACAAGTGTGTGTCCCTTAGTTATTGGGAAAACATCTAGAAAGCTATATACATGTTCATCCTCATATATTTTATAACTTGGAATTTCACCATCGATAATTTTTTCAAAAATTGTTTTTTCCATCAGTAATCACTCCTTAGTCTAAGTTTTTAAGTGTTTCAATAAGTAAGTTTTTAAGGTTTATACTTATTTTTTGAGCTGTTTTTAATACATGTTCATGGTCGTGTTTTTTCTCTTGAATACCAGTTGTCATGTTAGTAGCGCAGGCTAATACAGCAACAGGAAGCCCAGCATGGTTAGCTGCAATGACTTCAGGAACAGTTGACATACCAACTAAGTCACATCCCATAGTTTTAAATGCTTGTATTTCTGCACGTGTTTCAAAGTATGGACCTTGGAAGAATCCATAAACACCACGATGTAATTTGATATCTAGCTTTTCAGCAGATGATAAAAGATTATCTACTAAATATGGATTAAATGGAGTAGTCATATCAACAAATCTCTCACCAAGGCGTGGATCATTTTCTCCCATTAGAGGATTATTACTTACTAGAGAGATGAAATCATCTAAACAAACGATATCTCCTTCAGTAAAGTTAGTGTTAATAGCGCCACAAGCGTTAGTAATAAATAATCCTTTGGCACCTAAGAATTTTACAACATAAGTCATAAATGCAACTTCTTTCATTTTATATCCTTCATAATAGTGAAGTCTCCCGTTTAATACAAGGACATTTTTACCTGAGATTTTCCCAAAAGTAAGTTTATTTGCATGCCCTTTAACATGGTTTGAACGTTTATTTCCTGGGAAAAGAGGAATAGCCTCGTAACCAAGCTCTTGTTGTTCTTCAAGTTCTAATGTAATTCCACTTCCTAGGACAACTGCGTAATCAATTGGCTCATTGAAATACTTCTTAATATAATTCGCAGTTTCCACAATATTTTCATAATAAGTCATAAATAAATCCTCCTGAAAATGCTTTAATCAATTCAATTATATCATAAAAAATTAAGGAAATATATAAATTTAACACTTTTTATATATTTAATTGTTAAAATGTTTAATAAATTTAAGTTTTTGTAATAATATAGTAAAAAAATATTGAAATCGGTTTAAAAATGTGTTATTGTGTTCTTAGTACATAAAAATAGGAGGTCATTATGAAAAAGTTACGTACTATTATTGCAATGTTACTTGCATTATCATTAATTGTAGTAGGATGTTCTTCTAAAAAAAATAAATCAGAATCAAATACTGAAGAAAAAAGTTCCTACAAAATAGGGGTTGTTACCGGTGAAGGTGGAGCTAAAGATAAAAGCTTTAACCAAGCAAACGTAGAAGCTATACAAGCATGGGCAAAGGCCAATGGAGCAAAAGATCCAGTTGTTGTTGAATCAAAAAACCAATCTGATTTGGCTGCAAACCTTCAAAATGCTTCAAAAGTTTCAGATATCATTTCTTTAGCAGGATATGAATTCGAAAAAGAATTACCAAAAGTTGCCGAACAATATAAAGATAAAAAATTCATGTATGTTGATACTTTTGTTGATGCACCAAATATAGCGTCACTTATCTTTAAAGAGCAAGAAGCAGGGTACCTAGCTGGTTATGCAGCTGCATTACAATCTAAAACTGGTAAAGTTGGATTTATCGGAGGAACTAAAATTCCACCTGTAGAAAGATTTGGAATTGGATTTGTTCAAGGTGCTAAAGCAGCTAAGAGTGATATTAAAATCATGTACAACTACAGTGGAACATTCTCAGATACAAATAAAGGTAAAACATTAGCAGCTACTATGTATGATTCAGGTGCAGATGTAATCTTTGTAGCAGCAGGTAATACAGGTAATGGTGTTATCTCAGAAGCAAAAGAACGTGGGAACCTTGATATGTCTAAAGACGGAGAAATTAAACACTGGGTTGTTGGTGTAGATAAAGACCAATACGAAGAAGGTATTTTCAAAGGAAAAGATAAAGGTGGAAAAGAATACCAAAAATCTGTAATCTTAACATCAGCTGTTAAAAATATCGAAGTAGCAGTAACAAAAATCTTAAATGAAATCAAAGAAAATAAATTTGAAAAAGGTGAACATATCTTCGGTATTAAAGAAAATGGTGTAGGGCTACCAAAAGATAATCCAAACCTAAGTGATGACAATAAAACTAAAATTGATAAAGCTATTGAAGAACTTAAATCAGGTAAGGTAGAAGTAGTAGGAACTGGTGATGAGCTAAAAGCAAAAGGATCAGTTACTAATTTAGAAGGTGAACTATAATTATAATAAAAGTCTTGCTAAAGAAATTTAGTGAGACTTTTTTATTATGTCAAAGTATTTTTGAAAAGAACATCAAAAATATGTATTAATAAAATAAATAGTATAAATTATAGTTATGAAAATGCTTTAATTCTATCTGTATATGTATATATAAGATTGCAAAAAGTGAACATTCTCTTTATAACTAAATAAAAATACGCTTAAATTTCGCTTAATACGAACAATGATAAAAATATTTTTTTAAAAAGTAATAAAATGTTGATATTTATACAATTATGTGGTATTATTTAGGTATAAACAATATATAAAAATAAATAAAGGAGATTATTTGTTTATGAAAAAGATATTTTCATTAATCGCTGTTATTTTATCAGCAGCACTTATCTTTGTAGGATGTTCTTCTAAAACTGAGAAAAAAGAAGATTCATCTTCAAAATCTGATTTAAAAATCGGAGTAGTTACTGACGAAGGTGGAGCAAAAGATAAAAGTTTCAACCAAAGTAACGTAGAAGCTGTTAAAGCTTGGGTAGATAAAAACGGTGGTAAAGCATTAAACCCAATCGAAACTAAAAACCAAAGTGATATCGCAGCTAACTTACAAAATGCAGCTAAAGCAGCTGATGTTATTTCATTAGCAGGATTCTATTTTGAAAAAGAATTACCAAAAGTTGCAGAATCATTTGCAGATAAAAAATTCATCTTCATCGATGGAACTGTAGATAACAAAAACGTTGAATCTATTACATTTGCTGAACACGAAGCAGGATACTTAGCAGGATATGCAGCAGCTTTACAATCAAAAACTGGTAAAGTTGGATTTATCGGTGGAGCTAAAATCCCTGCAGTAGTTAAATTTGGTGTAGGATTTGTTCAAGGAGCTAAAGCTGCTAACAAAGACATCAAAATCGTATACAACTACAGTGGATCATTCAACGATACTAATAAAGGTAAAACTTTAGCAGCAACTATGTATGATGCTGGAGCTGACGTTATCTTCGTAGCAGCTGGTGGAACTGGAAGTGGTTCAATTAAAGAAGCACAAGAAAGAGCTACTAAAGATCTTAAAGAAAGCGGAGAAATCAAACACTGGATCGTTGGTGTAGATAAAGACCAATATTCTGAAGGTGTATTCAAAGCTAAAGATAAAGATGGAAAAGATGTAGAAAAATCTGTAATCTTAACATCTGCTGTTAAACGTATCGATGTTGCAGTAACTCAAGTATTAGATGCTATCAAAGCTGGTAAATTCGAAGGTGGAAAAGCTAGAGTATTCACTATCAAAGAAGATGGTGTAGGTCTACCTGCTGAAAATCCAAACTTAAGCAGTGACATCAACAACAAAATTAAAGAAGTTGTAGAATCACTTAAAACTGGTAAAGCAACTGTAGCTGCTGAAGCAGATAAAGTAACAGATAAAGCAAATATCGAAGGTGAACTATAATTTTTAAAATTATAATTCAAAAAAAGGTCTAGTATTTTACTAGACCTTTTTTTATTGAAAAATTTTTTAAAAAAGCTATAAATTTGCAAACGTAATTATTATTTTTTAAAATGTGAATAATTAAAAAAATTTTCTACAATATTAAGCTTTGAAAAATTATGGAAATAACCATGAAAACACAATGATATTATGCAGTTTTTATAGTTTTAATTTTTATAATTATAAAATTGATAAATAATATAAAATTAATTAACAGAATCGTACTAAAATGCTATACTAGATTGCAAAAATATATTATAATAGATAAGTAACAATATACAAAAGAGAGGTAAATATATGTACGCTATAGAAATGCTAAACATAACTAAAAAGTTTGGTGACTTCTACGCAAATAAAGACATTACTATTCAGGTGAAAAAGAACGAAGTTCATGCATTGCTTGGTGAAAATGGTGCTGGTAAATCTACGTTGATGTCCGTTCTTTTTGGTATGTACCATCAAGAAGAGGGTGTCATTAAATTAGATGGGAAAGAAGTTGATATTAAAGATCCTAAACATGCTAATCAGCTTGGGATCGGTATGGTTCACCAACACTTTAAATTAATTAAAAACTTCACTGTTGCTGAGAATATCATCTTAGGAATGGAAGAAGTAAAAGGTGGAAAAATCGATTTAGATTCTGCTGCTAAAAAAATTACAGAACTATCTAAAAAATATGGATTAGAAGTAGACCCGAAAGCCTTAGTAGGTGATATTACAGTTGGGATGCAACAAAGGGTAGAAATTCTAAAAATGTTATATAGAGATGCTAATATTCTTATCTTTGACGAACCTACAGCGGTTTTAACTCCTGCTGAAATTAAAGAGTTTTTAGCAATTCTTAAGAATCTTCAAGCAGAAGGGAAAACTATCTTATTAATTACTCATAAACTTAACGAGATTATGGCAGTAGCTGATCGTTGTAGTATTATTCGTCGTGGTGAATACTTCGGAACTGTAGAAGTAGCAGACACAACAAAAGAAAAACTTGCTAGTCTTATGATTGGTAAAGATCTAGAAATTATTAAATATGAACGTTCTAGAGAAGGTAAGAAAAAAATATTAGAAGTATCTGGTCTTTATGCAGATACTGAAGAGAAAAAAGATATACTTTCTGACTTCAACTTAGATGTTCGTGAAAGAGAAATCCTTGGTATTGCTGGGGTTGATGGTAATGGTCAACAACAATTTGTTGAAGTATTAAATGCTCTATTAAAAGAAACTAAAGGGAAAATTGTCTTTGATGGAAAAGACCTTGCTGGAGTTCCAACAGCAAAACGTAAAGAGTTAGGTCTTGAAATTATTGCAGAAGACAGACACAAAGATGGATTAGTTCTTGATTTCAGTGTTGAAGAAAACTCAGTATTAGAAAACTACTATACAGAGAAATTTTCTTCACGTGGATTCTTGAAAAAACCAGCAATCTCTAAATTTGCTAAAGAGCTTTGTGAAAAATATGATGTGCGTAAAGCTGGTGATGAAAAAATTGCGGCTCGTAGTATGAGTGGTGGTAACCAACAAAAACTTATTATCGGACGTGCATTAGAATTAGATCCAAAATTATTAGTATCAACACAACCTACACGTGGTCTTGATGTTGGTGCGATAAATGGTATTCATAAAATGTTAATTAATTACCGCGATAAAGGTAATGGAGTATTATTAATTTCATACGACTTGGATGAAATTCTAACATTATCTGACAGAATAGCTGTTATTCACAATGGTAATATAATTGATGTCGTAGATAATGATGAAAATGTAACTAAAGAACAACTAGGTCTTCTAATGGCCGGGGTTAAGAAGTAGAGAGGAGAGCGTATGTTAAAAAAAGTTTTAACTAATGCGGTGCTACCAATATTAGCTTCGTTTATTATAGGAGCAATTCTTATTTCGGCAATTGGAGCGTCGCCAGAAGATGTTTTAAGTGTTATTGGAGACATTTTTTCTGATTCAAACAGTATAGCAGAAATTTTTGTATCGACAATTCCACTTATTTGTACAGGTTTATCAGTAGCCTTTGCATTTAGAACAGGGTTATTCAACATTGGGGCAGAAGGACAATTTATTATGGGTGGTCTTTTTGCAGGTCTTGTTGCTATCAAAATGGAAGGGATGAATTTTTACTTAGTATTAATTTGTTCTATCCTAGCAGGTATTATTGTAGGTGGTATTTGGGCTGGAATCGCTGGTTATTTAAAAGCTAAATTTAATATCAGTGAAGTAGTTGTAACAATTATGTTAAACTATACAGCATTATACTTCGTACAATTCGCTGTTCCTAAATTTATTAAAGGAACAAATGATATTATTTCTAAACCAATCGTTGCAGAAGATGGTACAGGATATTTACAAAATAGTCTTATCGAAGGAATCTTTAGTAACCACCGTTTAGGTACAGATTTATTCTTTGCAATTTTTGGAGTAATTATTTTCTATATCGTTATGGAAAAAACAGTATTTGGTTACGAACTACGTTCTGTAGGTTATAACGCAAATGCATCTAAATTCGTTGGTATGAAAGTTAATAGAAATACAATCTTATCTATGGCTATTTCTGGTGCATTTGCTGGTCTAGGTGGAGCTCTTTACAACATGGGGCCGGTTGGACAAGTAGTAGCAGGTTCTACATTCCAAGGATATGGATACATGGGTATCGCCGTAGCACTTATTGGTGCTAATACAGCTCTAGGTTCATTACTAGGAGCATTACTATTTGGATTCTTAGGTGTATTAACACCTCAATTATCATTTGTTGGTATTCCAAAAGATATCGCAAATATTTTAATCGGATTAATTGTTCTATTTGTAGCTGCTAAATCAATCTTTGATTTCAAATTCTCTAAAAAAGCAGCAAGCAGTAAAAAGAAAGGAGATAAATAGATGGATACAATATTATCACTATTAGACTCAATGTTGCAATATACAGTACCTATACTTATCGCAGCAATAGGTGGTTTCTATTCTGAAAAGAGTGGAGTTGTAAATATTGCACTTGATGGTTTCGTAATTTTCGGTTCATTTGTTGCTTCTTTCATAGCTCTTAGTGCATTTGATGGAGCACCTACATTTGGTCAATTAGTACTTTGCTTATTAGCGGCAACAGCGTGTGGAGGACTTCTTTCATTAATTCACGCATTTATCAGTATTAACTTAAAAGCTGACCAAGTAATCTCAGGTACAGCGATTAACTTAATTACACCAGCTATCGCATTATTCTTAGTAAACCACTTTAACGGAACTTATGAATTATTATTAGCTAGTGGATTCCCAAGATATACAATACTTGGTAATTTCACAGTTTATCCAACGATCATTATAGCTATTATCCTAGTTTGTGTTACTTACTACGTTATCTATAAACGTCCATTTGGATTAAGATTACGTTCTGTAGGGGAAAACCCACAAGCAAGTGATTCATTAGGATTAAATGTATTTAAATATCGTTACATTGGGGTATTTATCTCAGGATGTTTAGCAGGATTAGCAGGAGCAATCATCGCTACTACATTCAGCCAAGGGTTCAACGCAGCAATCACAGTATACGGATTTGGATACTTAGCATTAGCAGCACTTATCTTTGGTAAATATAACCCAATTACAATTACTTTAGCATCACTGTTCTTCGGTGGAACAAAAGTATTTGCTGAAAAAGTATCTATTTTAGCACCAGATTTACCAATTCCGGTATCATTCTGGAATATGTTCCCATTCGTAGCAACAATTATTGCGCTTATCGTATTCTCTAAGAAAACTTCTACACCAGAAGCTCTTGGAGTACCGTACGATAAAGGTATGAGATAATTTTAAAAGATTAAGAATAATAGACTCTAAAACTTGAGGTTTAGAGTCTATTTTTATGTCTAAACATGGTATAATAAAAATAATTAGCATAAAGGAGGTAGGAAATATGGATATATATGACATCATCACAATAATGCTAACATTAACTTTTTTTATAATATTTTCATATTATCCTAAAGAAGCCGCGAAAGCACAAAAAATTTCTTTATTAAATATGGGTATTTTAATCACAATATTATTTTTATTAATATTTATAATAAAAGGATATAGCCCTATCGTAGCAATGCAAAATTATGAATTAATATCTCCGGTATTATTATTTGGAATTTTAAATCTTATTTTTTTAATAACTAAATATAAATTAAAAAAAGATGACAAATGATTTGACTTCAAAAAGTTAGACTTAGGATAGCGCGTAGTAGTTGTAATGACTGCTACGCTATCTTTTTTATATTTATACAGTCATACGTTTTATTCTATATTACTTAAGACTTAACCATCCTAGTTTCTCTTTTATTCTATCCATTCGTAGTAACAATTATTGCGCTTATCGTATTTTCTAAGAAAACTTCTACACCAGAAGCTCTTGGAGTACCATACGATAAAGGTATGAGATAATTTTAAAAGATTAAGAATAATAGACTCTAAAATAAAAAAAGTTTTTAGAGTCTATTTTTGTATCCAAATATGGTATAATAAAGGGAACTAATAAATGGAGGTCAGAAATATGAACAAGAAACTATTAGCTTTGCTTGCAACGGGTGCTTTAATAATAACTGGTTGTGCAACAAAAGGAAATGTAAAAAACAAAGAAGATGACAATAAAAAAACAGAACAATCAAATAACTCTTCAGAACAGAAAAAGGAAGAAGATAACAATACAAATAAAGAACAAAATACTGCAGAAACTACAGAAAACAAAGATAATAGTGAAAACACTGGTAATAACGGAAATAATAACAATGATAACAACAGCGTAAATAGTCAAAGTAAAAAAAATAATAATACGCAAACGGTGAAAACAGGTAATCATGATTTTGCTGCAGCAAAAAAATTAGTAGACATAGTAGGTGTTTCAGGTAATGACGTATCTAGATTATCATCTCAAACAAACTTACTTCACTGGCTTACTCAATCAAAAATTAAAACAACAAAAGCTGCAAATGGAGAAACATTATTTACGGTATCTAGTGCAGACTACTTAGATGCTATCAATGCAGTCACTTCAAAAACATACACTAAAGAAGAAGCGATTAACTTACTAAAAGGATCACACTTTAGTAAAAAAGATGGAAACTCAGTAAAATCTAATGCAATACCTAAGGAAGATGAGGTCTATTATTATAAAGGTGATAATGTTATTGTATTTACTACAAGAATAATGGGTAATAATCACCCGCAAGAAGTTGAGTCACAAAATAAATGGGTAGTTGAAGGTGATAAAATTAAGATCAATGTTGTAGATAAAATGACAAAAACAAAAATTTCAACAATTACACTGAAAATTAATAATAAACAGTACGCTGGTGGAAATGTAAAATCTAAATACTATGTAGAGAGTATTAAAAGTAACTAATAATAAGTAAAAGACAGGAGAATTTTTTCCTGTCTTTTTTGCTTATTAACTATAAGTTTTATACTTTTTTATATTTACTTATATCAGGCAGTTTTCTATCAAAACACCAACTTTTTATAATCTCTCTTAATTGTTTCTTGTTTTGAATAACTGTTCGATAAACATTTTTATCATTTTTTATTTCAAGAGCATAACCATTAAGTTCAGTTGTTTTATCCTTATTAAATAATCGAGAAAAGAAGCTAGGTTCTTTATAGATTGGAGCGCATTGAAGAAAACTACTGTCTTTTCCGTTAATATCAAACCATAGTGATAGATATGCTGACTTTCTCTCTGGATTATCAAGGGTATAAATAGAATTTTCTACTTCGTTCCAAGTACATGGAGTAATATTGGTACTCTCTGTTTTATATTTTAAAATTTCGATATCAAAACCTATAATATTATCAATATTATTGAAGTCATAAACGCCAATATTATACTCATCAAATATATCTAAAAGAAAATCCAATGCATCATCTATAACATTATAAGAAAATGAACATATAGCACCATGTTTTCCTAAAGTATAGTCAGTTAAATGATCCTCGATATCCTCAGATGAAAAAGCAATTTCATCAGGTAATGCATATTCACCGTTCATAGGAGGGAAATGTTTAAACATTTCTTTTGCCCAAGCAGTTATAACTGGAGAGCATCCTTCAAGTGAATTATAGTCTTTGTCCTCTTCGTATCGAGAAAATTCTTCTAGATAGCTTAGGACATCTAGAGAAGTTTTTATCTCTTCTCTTTTTTCAAAAATAAATAAATCTAAACTCATTAGCTATTACTCCTGTTTCTTATTTTCTAGGTCAATTATATCATTATTCACTTGTATTTTATAAATATTATGTTTTTGTAAGAGGGATCTATTTATAAATAATATACAAATATATCTTAAAAAATACAGAGAAATTATAGATATTTATTATCAACAATAAATTATTAAATATTTTTTCAGGTGTTAAAATTACTTTGCTATTATGTTTATATTAGAAAAACTAATATAAAGGGATAAAGAGGATTTCTTTTGACAAATTAGGGATATTTGATATATAATATTAAAGCAATTATTATGCTAAAAAATATTAGGAGGAAAAAGTATATTATGAATAAATTGCAAAAAACTTTAACTGTTGCATTAACAGCTTTTGCTTTAACTGCAACATCACAAGTGCCATTTGCTGCAGCAGCAGATGTAAATAGTGGAAAAGCAACTTCAAATCAAAAAGCTAGTGGAGATGAACTTGTTGATCCAATAACTTTAGTTGTTAGTTACACTGTAAAAACAAGTGATGGGCTAGAAATATCTCCAAAACAAAGAATAAAAGTACCACGTCCGGACTTAAGTACACCACTTAGTTATTTTAAAGATTATTTACCAGAAGTAAAAAAAGAAATAAACTATAATGGTAAAACTTATCAATTAATTAAAGAGGATGGTATTTCTATTCAAGCATCTGTCCACCCAATGGAAGCTTATATGAGATACTATTATGCTGAGAAAAAAACAGTTGTAAAAGCAGAAAAACCATTACGTGTACCGGCAGGAAACAATGGGGCAAAAACACGTGTTCCAGTTGCTAAAAAACAACAACCAAAACAAGAGGTTAAAAAATACAGACTTCCAGCAGGAAATAACGGAGTAAAAACTCGTAAACCAGTTGTTAAAAAACAGCAACCACAACAACCAGAAGTAATCAAAGATGTAGATTACCTATAAAATAAAATCCCGCTCTATTAAGAGTGGGATTTTTGTGTTAATAATATTTGAAATATATATAATTAATTTTTAATCTCCAAAAAGCTATCTGATGATGAATAGTAAACGAAAAATATTAGCTCCGCTATTAAAATCATATTGATTTTCAAAGGAGGTAGATTATTATTTATAGATATAAAAATAATCATTAGTGTTGCAAATATAATAGATGTATAGTTGATTAGTTTATTATTTGTTTTATATTTGCAGTTTAATATTCCTGTAGCCAAAATATAAATACTGGCTAATGCTACTCCTAGTAAAGTGTAATTATATAATAGATAGCTTAATGTTGCAGTGAGAATAAAAGTAGAAATCATACTTGTTTTTTTAGTTATTAATATTTTCTTCATAAACTGTTGTCTCCTTTATATTATTTTTGATTTCATAATATATCTCAACACTAGATAATTTAGCATATTCTATCAAATAAATCAACTAAAAAATAGAATAAAGTTTCGAAATATTGATATATTTTTAAAAGTGTCTAAAAAGCTATATTATAGTGAAAATCTACTTACCTTTACATTTAATTTTCTGAAAATAATAAAAGTATATTGCATAATTTATAAGTGGGATAAGTTTTTTATAATAACGGTATTTTATTTAATAAAAGTCTATTGTATGTAGAGTAGTTAAGATTGAAATATTGGATATGAATAAATAAAAAAAACACATACCTAACAAGGTAATGTTAGGTTATGTGTTTTTGAATGGGTTTAATTAAATTAATAAATTAAATTTTTAAAACTCAACATGTAAGTTTGTTGTAGCGTTAACTAATCGAACTAAATAAGGGTTTTCGTAAATTACAGCTACACGATTTTTAGTAACTCCTTCTACATAGTATTTGCCATCTGTATCTCTGATTATCTCTGCATTCGGATTACTTTGTTTAACAGCAGCAGACCATTGTGGATAATAAGTTTCTAATGGATCTTGGATAGAATTATTTTTTTGAGAATTTTTTTGATTATATCTTGCAACGGCATCTCTTATTTGCTCATTAGAAAAATTAGCAACAGGACCACCTAACTCTTCAGAAAGTATTTTTCCAACAACAGTATCAGGAGAACCATTGTTATATTTTCCTTTTTTCACCTCACCATATGTAATAGGGGCTTGCTGTCCGTTAAGTTGAGGGATATTTTCACTATCTGAAATAGAAGGTTGGCTAAGTCTCTGTATGCAGGTTGCCAATTAGTGATATTATTTTTAGCATTATCGTTATCTACCATAAACAAAACCTCCTAGTATAATATTATACTTAATTATTAGAGACAAGTTTAGAGTGCAAAGCTAAAGACAAAAGCACCTATAAATATCCAAAATAATATTACAAAATAATATTAGGTACATTATTATAATATATCAAACAAAAGTTGATATTATAGTTTTTTATATAAAGTTGTTATGATAAAGTAAACAAAAATTAATTAGTAGGAAAAGAAGAAAAATAGAGAAAAAAGAAAAATCATGAGAAAAATTTTTTCTTTTTCTCATGATTTTAAAATCTATAGACTAGAAATAAATTTGTCTATCATAGCTCTATCTTCAAAAGGGAGAACGAAATCTTCTTCAATAAACTGGTTGTGAATATCATGACAGAATTTAATATTTACAGGAATATTATTGTTATGCAAGTATGTAACTAGTCCGTCGTTGATAGCTAAAGTAGTTAGACGACAGATACTTATGTAATCATTATCTCCTATAAGATAGTATTCATAGGAAATAGCCAAGAAATACTCTAGCAATTTAGGATTGTGAGAACGATTCTTGAAGATATTTTCCAATTCAGTGTCATTTTCAAAATGCTAGATTAATTCATAAAGTATAGTTGTAAGTATAGGTGAGTATGAATTGTTTTCAAGATAGGTATTTAAGTATTCTAAGTGTTTTTCAATAGTTTTGTTATCAATTATAGCAATCTCCTTTACACTTCTCTTATATATATTATTGATCATAGGAAGAAAAAATCCAGCAAAATAATCATTAGTGATTATCCTGCTGTGAAATTGTTATTGATGTTAAATATATTTAAGTAATTATTACTGCTTAT
>ERZ772961.101-NODE-101-length-41969-cov-5.352627_pt1 | contig 41969 bp, 35 predicted proteins | sample MGYA00580677_ERZ772961 | MGnify/ENA primary metagenome ERZ772961 (study PRJEB29015, sample SAMEA2738088) | human oral metagenome | biome: human oral; feature: human-associated habitat; material: saliva | place: China | collected 2227 ... | reverse complement strand
ACACTAAAATAGGGTTGGTGGAAAATTTCCATCAACCCTAAAAATTATAGAACCATTTTTTGTTCATAAAAAAACGCTACAAAACAATGTTTGTAGCGTGGAGTATGTTGTAAGCCGCCTAGGGGAGTCGAACCCCTGTTATGAGAACCGGAATCTCATGTGATATCCACTACACTAAGGCGACGTTCTTTTCTAAGTGTATCTAATTTTGGAAAACTGTGCAAGTTTTGGAAAAAATCAGAATATAAAGGAGAAATAGTCTAATTCGTATATCTTTAAAAGAGAGCAAAAAAGTATAAGAAGAGAGCAACATTACCATATATGGTAATTACCAAATATGGTAATGTTTAAGTGGGAGGGGAATTTATGAAAATAGAGCATCAGATTGACCCAAGGACATTAGAGTTTGTGGAAAGTAAACCGTATAAAGAAAAGGTGAAAATGCTTGCGGCTCTTAAGCTGCTTGATAAGGAAGGGCTGAGTCCAGCGATACTCGAGATGTGGGGGAATAAATCGCAGACTAAATTGAAAATTCCAGTTGTATATACTAAAGAGGAGGCTTTAAAAAATGGATCAGAATCTGAAGCGTTCAATAGCACGCTTGTCATTGGATTGGGAGAACTTCGAAAAAGACTTAGATTTAGATTTCACTCTAAAAGAAATGGCAGCAAGGATTACAGAGTTGAGACTTGTGTCGGGACTCTCACGTACCGAGTTTGCAGAAAAGGTTGGGATAAAGCCAGCTCATTTGTCCCGGTTAGTTTCGGGACACCATAATCCCTCGATTTTATTCTTAGAGGAGATGGCGCAAAAAGTCGGAGCCCATGTAGAAATTTCTTTTGTGATGGATGATGGAGAAACCTGCTATGAAAAGGTTAATAGGTAGATAGGGACTGAATCGGTCCCGAAAATTCATAATTCTTAACCAAATTGTAATCTGAGCACGGTTGCATTTCTGTTGTTTTATGTTAAAATATAAATGTGTTCAGAAATATGGATTCAAAGATACTGGAAATAAGCGGGACGAATTTCGACCCTATCTGGAAATGATTGGAGGAAGGTTTCGATGAATTATCTTAATCTATCTCATTTATTAGTTCCAGAAAGCCGAGTCGCCCTTCAAACGCGATTCCGTATTTTACAAGCGATTGCGACGTATCAGCCGATTGGACGAAGAGCCCTTGCAAAAGTGGTTCAGATGTCCGAGCGAACACTTCGTAACGAATGTGAGGCGATGAAAGAATTAGGTCTCATTGAAGTGCAAGGTTCGGGGATGCGACTGACAGAAGTTGGTGAATTTATATTAGAACGGTCGGATGATTTAAAAAACAACTTTATCCAGATGAGTCTGGTGGAACATAAGGTGGCTAAAACCTTGGGCGTCCAATATGTAAAAGTGGTTGAGAATCCGACAAAAACATCTAAGTTGGTTCAAGAGATTATGGATGTTCTCTTACCGCTTGGAACTTCCATTATTGCCATCACTGGAGGCCAAACGATGGTCCGTGTCAGTGAAGGGTTCACCAAAGACATTTCGGTGAACAGAGACCTTACGATTGTTCCTGCAAGAGGAGGAATGTTTGGATCCATGCTGATTCAGGCAAATAATGTCAGTGAGAAAATGGCGACTGGAATTGGCGCTCATCATGAAGCGTTATTCGTTCCAGAACATGTCCAACAAGCGACTTATGCACCGCTAATGCAAGAACCTTCAGTCGCAAAGACGATAGGTCTCATGAAAAAGGCGGAGTGTTTGTTATATAGCGTTGGAAGTGCTATTATAATGGGAGAGAGACGTGGCCTTACCAAAGAACAAATGGCTACGTTAAAAGAGAAGAAAGCAATTGGCGAAGCGTTCGGTTGTTTCTTCGATGCAGAAGGAAATGTGGTGCTAAAAATCCCACGAGTAGGGCTGCATCTTAGTGATTTATCTACGATTCCACATTCGATTGCCGTTGTGGAAGGCGCAGAGAAGGCAGCTGCTTTAAAAGCATATGCCAAATTAGCTCCAGTGGATCGCACTTGGTTTGTGATTGACAAGGAGACATCAGAGTTGGTTTTGAACGGGGAAACCCGCAAAAAATAAAAATAAAAAATTCCTAGGAGGAAAAACTATATGACAGTTAAAGTTGGTATTAACGGTTTCGGACGTATCGGTCGTTTAGCATTCCGTCGTATTCAAGATGTGGAAGGATTAGAAGTTGTTGCAATCAATGACTTAACAGACGCTAAGCAATTAGCTCACTTGTTAAAATATGATTCAACTCAAGGACGTTTCAACGGTGAAGTTGAAGTGTTAGATGGAGCTTTCCGCGTTAACGGTAAAGAAGTTAAAGTACTTGCTAACCGTAATCCTGAAGAATTACCATGGGGTGAACTAGGCGTTGATATCGTTTTAGAATGTACTGGTTTCTTCACTTCTAAAGAAAAAGCTGAATTACACTTAAAAGGTGGCGCTAAACGCGTTGTTATTTCTGCACCTGGTGGAAATGACGTTCCTACAGTTGTATTCAACACAAACCACAACATTTTAACAGGTAAAGAAACTGTTATCTCTGGTGCTTCATGTACTACAAACTGCTTAGCTCCAATGGCTAAAGCATTAAACGATAAATTCGGTATTGTTGAAGGTTTAATGACAACAATCCACGGTTACACTGGTGACCAAAACACATTAGACGCTCCACATCCAAAAGGAGACTTACGTCGTGCTCGCGCTGCAGCAGTGAACATCGTTCCTAACACAACAGGTGCTGCTAAAGCTATCGGATTAGTAATCCCAGAATTAAACGGAAAATTAGACGGAGCTGCACAACGTGTTCCTGTTCCAACAGGTTCATTAACTGAATTAGTAACAGTTTTAGAAAAACCAGTTACTGCTGAAGAAATCAACGCAGCTATGAAAGAATTAGCTAACGAATCTTACGGTTACACTGAAGATCCAATCGTTTCTTCTGATATCGTAGGTATCACTTACGGTTCATTATTCGATGCAACTCAAACTAAAGTAATGACTGTAGGCGACAAACAATTAGTTAAAACTGTTGCTTGGTACGATAACGAAATGTCATACACTGCACAATTAGTTCGTACTTTACAATACTTCGCAAAACTATAATTTAAACTATAGATTTAGCTAATCGTATCTATTTTCTCAGGGCGATGGAAGCATTCGCTTCCTCGCCCTGTTTTCATAATGTGAGTAATGCACTCGCTCCAAATAAAAATGTAGGAGGCTATTTTATGGCTAAAAAAATCGTTACAGACTTACAAGTTGAAGGAAAGAAAGTTTTAGTTCGTGTGGACTTCAACGTTCCTTTGAAAGATGGCGTGATTACAGACGACAACCGTATCGTTCAAGCATTGCCAACAATCAAATACTTAATCGATCACAACGCTAAAGTGATCTTATTCTCTCACTTAGGTAAAGTGAAATCTGAAGAAGACAAAGCTAAATTGAGCTTACGTCCTGTTGCAGAACGTTTATCTGAGTTGTTAGGAAAACCAGTGACTTTCGTTCCAGAAACTCGTGGAGAAAAGTTAGAAGCTGCTATTAATGCACTTAAAGATGGCGATGTTTTATTATTCGAAAATACTCGTTTCGAAGATTTAGATGGTAAGAAAGAATCTAAAAACGACCCTGAATTAGGTAAATATTGGGCTTCTTTAGGAGACTTATTCGTTAACGATGCATTCGGTACAGCTCACCGTGCGCATGCTTCAAACGTAGGTATTGCTAGCCAATTAGAATCAGCTGCTGGATTCTTGATGGAAAAAGAAATCAAGTTCATCGGTGGCGCAGTAGATAACCCAGAACGTCCATTTGTGGCAATCTTAGGTGGAGCGAAAGTTTCAGACAAGATCGGCGTTATCAACAGCCTATTAGACAAAGCTGATAAAGTTCTTATCGGTGGAGGAATGGCTTACACATTCTTCAAAGCAATGGGACGTGAAGTAGGTCTTTCATTATTAGAATTAGACCGCGTTGAATTAGCTAAAGAAATTATGGAAAAAGCTGGCGACAAACTAGTATTACCAATCGATAACGTTGTTGCTAAAGAATTCTCTAACGATGCAGTTGCAACAATCGTTGATTCAGATTCTATCCCAGCAGACCAAGAAGGTTTAGATATCGGACCTAAGACAGTTGAATTATTTGCAAGCTACTTAAAAGATGCAAAAACTGTTGTATGGAATGGACCAATGGGTGTATTCGAATTACCAAACTTTGCTAAAGGAACAATCGGTGTATGTGAAGCTATTGCGAACCTTGAAGGCGCAACTACAATCATCGGTGGTGGGGACTCAGCAGCTGCTGCAATCTCACTAGGATACGCTGACAAATTCACTCACATTTCAACAGGTGGTGGAGCTTCTCTAGAATATCTAGAAGGTAAAGAACTACCAGGTGTTGCTGCAATTAGCGAAAAATAATTTAAAAACATTTAAAAGGAGATGTTGTGTATATGCGTAAACCAATTATTGCCGGAAACTGGAAAATGAACAAAAACCCAAAAGAAACTCAAGCTTTTGTGGAAGCCGTTGTTGGTAAATTACCTTCAGGCGAACGCGTAGAAAGTGCTATTGCTGCTCCTGCAGTTGACTTAGTCACTTTAGTAGAAGCTGCGAAAGGATCAGAATTAAAAGTAGCTGCTGAAAACTGCTACTTCGAAGATGCTGGTGCTTTCACTGGTGAAACTTCACCTAAAGTATTAGCTGAAATGGGCGTGCACTATGTAGTGATTGGTCACTCTGAACGTCGTGAATACTTCCACGAAACAGATGAAGACATCAACAAAAAAGCACATGCTATTTTCAGAAATGGCTTAACACCAATTATCTGCTGTGGTGAAACTTTAGAAACTTACGAAGCAGGAAAAGCTTCTGAATTCGTTGGTGGACAAGTTTCTGCAGCGTTAAAAGGATTATCAAACGAACAAGTATCATCATTAGTGATTGCTTATGAACCAATCTGGGCAATCGGAACTGGTAAATCAGCTTCTCAAGATGACGCTCAAAAAATGTGTAAAGTTGTTCGTGACGTTGTAGCAGCTGACTTCGGTCAAGAAGTTGCTGACAAAGTTCGCGTACAATACGGTGGATCTGTAAAACCAGAAAACATTGCTGAATACATGGCTTGTCCAGACGTTGACGGAGCTCTTGTAGGTGGAGCAAGTTTACAACCAGATTCATTCTTAGCATTATTGGAGGCAGTAAAATAATGGCAAAATCACCAGTTGCAATCATTATCTTAGATGGTTTCGGATGGAGACCAGACGTTGAAGGTAATGCCGTTGCACAAGCAAAAAAACCAAATTTTGATCGTTATTATAACGAATTTCCTCATACAACATTAAAAGCTTCTGGATTAGATGTAGGTCTACCAGATGGCCAAATGGGGAACTCAGAAGTAGGTCATACAAACATCGGTGCTGGTCGTATCGTTTACCAAAGCTTAACTCGTATTGACAAAGCAATTGAAGAAGGCGAATTCGAATCAAACCCAGCATTAAACGGTGCATTTAAACATGTTTTGGAAAATGGCTCTGCATTACACTTATTCGGATTATTATCTGATGGTGGGGTACACAGCCACATCAACCATTTGTTAGCATTAGTGGAAACAGCTAAAGAAAAAGGAATCGACAAAGTGTACATTCATGCATTCATGGATGGACGTGACGTAGATCCTAAAGCTGGTCCTTCTTATATCAAAACATTAGAAGATAAATTAGCTGAAGTAGGCGTTGGAGAAATCGCAACAGTTTCAGGTCGTTACTATGCAATGGACCGTGACAAACGTTGGGAACGTGTGAAATTAGCTTATGATGCAATCGCTCATAGCGAAGGTCCACAATTCGAAAGCGCACAAGCTGTTATCGAAGATAGCTATGCTAAAGACGTTACAGACGAATTCGTTATTCCATCAGTAATCGTTAAAGATGGCAAACCAGTGGCAAAAGTTGAAAACAACGATGCAATCATCTTCTTCAACTTCCGTCCTGACCGTGCAATCCAATTATCAAATGCGTTCACTGATAAAGAGTGGACAAACTTTGACCGTGGTGCACGTGCTACAAACGTTAAATTTGTGACAATGACTTTATATAACCCAAGCGTGGATGCAGAAGTTGCATTCCCACCAATTCCAATGACAAACGTTCTTGGTGAAGTGTTATCTAAAGCAGGCCTAGCACAATTACGTATTGCCGAAACTGAAAAATATCCACACGTAACATTCTTCATGAATGGTGGACGTAACGAAGAATTCCCTGGCGAAAACCGTATTTTAATTCCTTCTCCAAAGGTTGCAACTTACGACTTGAAACCAGAAATGAGTGCTTATGAAGTAGGAGATGCATTATACAACTCAATCATCAATGATGAAAATGATGCCATCATCTTAAACTTCGCAAACCCAGATATGGTTGGACACTCAGGAATGTTAGAACCAACAATCAAAGCGATTGAAGCAGTGGATGAAAACTTAGGTAAAGTTGTTGACGCCATCCTTGAAAAAGGCGGTAGCGCAATTATCTTTGCTGACCACGGTAACTCAGAAACAATGATTACACCAGAAGGAACACCACATACTGCACATACAACAGTACCAGTACCAGTGATTGTTACGAAGAAAGGTGTAACATTACGCGAGGGTGGACGTTTAGCAGACGTTGCTCCAACTATGCTTGATTTACTAAATGTGGAAAAACCAGAAGAAATGACTGGTGAATCATTAATCGAAAAATAAAGAAAACCTTATCAAAGGTTGAAAGTCTGATGATTTTCGATTAAAATAATAACGTACAAAATAAATATTAAAGGAGTTAATAAATCATGCCATTTATTACAGATGTATTAGCAAGAGAAGTACTAGACTCACGTGGGAACCCAACTATCGAAGTTGAAGTTTACACAGAAAGCGGAGCGTTCGGACGCGGTATGGTTCCTTCAGGAGCTTCAACTGGTGAATACGAAGCAGTTGAATTACGTGACGGCGACAAATCTCGTTACTTAGGAAAAGGAGTTCAAAAAGCAGTTGACAATGTAAACAACATTATCGCTGAAGCTATCTTAGGTTACGATGTTCGTGAACAAATGGCGATCGACAAATTAATGATCGAATTAGATGGTACTCCAAACAAAGGTAAATTAGGAGCTAACGCAATCTTAGGCGTATCTATCGCTGTAGCACGCGCAGCTGCTGACTACTTAGATCAACCTTTATACCAATACTTAGGCGGATTCAACACTAAAGTATTACCAACACCAATGATGAACATCGTTAACGGTGGATCTCACTCAGATGCTCCAATCGCATTCCAAGAGTTCATGATCTTACCTGTTGGTGCTCCTTCATTCAAAGAAGCTTTACGTTGGGGTGCTGAAGTATTCCACGCATTGAAAGGTATCTTACACGACCGCGGTTTAGTAACTGCAGTAGGTGACGAAGGTGGTTTCGCTCCAACATTCGAAGGAACTGAAGATGCTGTAGAAACAATCTTAGCAGCAATCAAAAAAGTAGGTCTAGAACCTGGTAAAGATGTTTACTTAGGATTTGACTGTGCTTCATCTGAATTCTTCAAAGATGGCGTATATGACTACACAATCTTCGAAGGTGAAAAAGGTGCTAAACGTACTCCAGCTGAACAAGTTGAATACTTAGCAGAATTAGTTGAAAAATACCCAATCATCACAATCGAAGACGGCTGTGACGAAAACGACTGGGATGGATGGAAATTATTAACTGAACGCTTAGGCGGAAAAGTTCAATTAGTTGGTGACGACTTATTCGTAACAAACACTGAAATCTTATCTCGTGGTATTGCAGAAGGCGTTGCAAACTCAATCTTAATCAAAGTTAACCAAATCGGTACTTTAACTGAAACATTCAACGCAATCGAAATGGCTCAAAAAGCTGGTTACACTGCAGTTGTTTCACACCGTTCTGGTGAAACTGAAGATGCTACAATTGCTGACATCGCAGTTGCAACAAACGCTGGACAAATCAAGACTGGTTCATTAAGCCGTACAGACCGTATTGCTAAATACAACCAATTATTACGTATTGAAGATCAATTAGGTGACTTAGCTGTTTACCAAGGTCTATCAGCGTTCTACAACTTAAAAAAATAATTAATTCCTAGGAATTACGGAGGGGAAGCAGATTGCTTCCCCTCCTTTTTTGTGCAAAAATTGAGAGATTCAACCGAAGGTTGAAAGGATACGATACCTGTTTAATATCCGTTTTTACATAATGGACATGGTTGTGAGGCACCGCCTCAAGCCTAAGGTCTTTCGGCTTCAAAGCTTCAAAGAGGGAGTAGCGAAACCATTCGCAACTCCCTCTAATTCACATTTGATGCAGTTCTCACTACCATTTCCATTATAAACGGATATTTTGGTATCGTATCCTTTAGTATTTAATACCCAATTTTTGCTAAATAAGAGAGGAGAGTTTAAGAAGAGGGGTTGAAAAATGATACCTGAAGATAGCCGTTATAGTGGAATGAGTGATGGGGAATAGCATTGAATGTGAATTACGCGGAGTAGAAACACTTTTCGTACTCCGCGTTTGAAGCTTCAAAGACCAAGAGACCTAGGGCTCTTGGCGGTGCCCTATCACAAAATCCACTATGAACAAACGGCTATCAGTAAGGTTATCATTTTTCAAATTACACGAAAGACAGCAAAATAGTTATAGGATAGAACAAGAAAGGGAAAGCCAGAATAGAATTTTCGGTGTAAACTAATTATGAAAGCGAAATCATAATGAACGGAGGGATTTTGATGAAAGTCGCGGTTGGTATTGATATTGGGGGGACGAAGGTCGCGGTTGCGTTGATTAACGAAAATGGGGAGATCGTTAGTCGTTCACAAAGCCCAAGCCAAACAGCGAGTGCCGAAAGTTTATATCAAGGTGTGGTCCAACTGGTGGATAAAGTACTCAATGATAATGATTTACGCATTCAGGATACGTATGGGATTGGTGTTGGATTACCAGGGAAGGTAGATGTGGAAAACGGGGTAGCGATTTTCCAAAATAATATACCTTGGGCTAATTTTCCAATTGTAGAAAGATTGAAGGAAACGTACGGAGACATACCGGTGAAAATCGATAATGATGTTAAAGTAGCTGCTTATGCGGAATATCGATTACTCAATCTAAAACCTACAGATATGTTTGGATACGTAACGGTATCAACAGGAATCGCAGCCACCAACATCGTCAACAATACAATCTTACGCGGGGAAGGTTTCTCAGGCGAAATTGGGTTTGTCAAAGTGCCTTACTTTGAATGTCTCGATTCGTTAGAAGTGGCTTGTTCGGGTGTCGGAATCGAGCGTACAGGTCGTGAAATCTATGAAGACGAGACATTGACAACGAAAGACATCTTTGATAAATGGCGCAATGGTGAGGAAGCAGCTAGCCGTATCATCGAAGAAACAGCTATGGGATTAGCAAGTGTTCTTCATGGAATGGTCTGCTTACTAGATCCAAAAACTATTGTGTTCGGAGGTAGTGTTTCAAACTACAACCCAGACTTTATAGAACTCGTGAAAGAAGAGTTAGGGGAACTCCTTCATCACGAACAAAAACATATTCTGGAGCATATCCAAGCATCAACCATTAAGGGGGATAATGGTATCATTGGTGCCGGCCTGCTCGTTATAGAATAGTAAACGATAGAAAATGCTAGGATTGTCCTAGCGTTTTTTATTTTGTCGCCTATTTCTCTTTGGCGGTGTGAGATAAACTAAGAAAAGTTTGCTTATACATAAAGAAAAAAGAGTCCCTCGGACTATATAAAGTTAGAGTTTGCTGTGCTCATTAAATTGGAAACTAATTATTTAGCCTTTACCATTCAGCGATGTGAGATAAACTATTTTGAGTGATTCACTGAATGGCAAAGCTTGTTGATTATCAAAAAACATCAGTTTATTGAAAGAATAGTGGGGAATCACATTGAATGTGAATTATGTGAAGTTAGTGTGGAAATAGCCTTTCCTTTTTTGCGGTGTGAGATAAATTAAGAAAAGTTTGCTTATACATAAAGAAAAAAGAGTCCCTCGGACTTTATAATGACATTAATGGCGGTCACAACCGATGTGAATTACAGATTCTTGAAGAGAATTCTTCTAGAATCTGTTTGAAGCTCGGTAGGGTTGAGACCGTGGCTCAACCCGGTGTAGCCTTTTAAGTCATTATAATAACGTCCGAGAGGACTCTTTTGATTTTATTTTAGAAAGTAAGCAGGTAACCTTTCTTGGATTATCTCACTAAGCCTACCGCTTTTTCCATCTTGCGAAGTGTCTTATTCGCCACATAGTTCGCTTTCTTAGCACCTTCATCAAGAATCTCATCTAGCTTGTCAGATTTTAGTAATTCATAATAACGTTCTTGAATTGGTTCCATCACTGCGATAATCGCATCGGCTAATTCTTCTTTGAATTGGCCATAACCAACGCCTTTGAAGCGGTTCACGAGGGACTCAATACTTTCTCCAGAGAAAGCAGAGAAGATTGTTAATAGGTTAGATACGCCAGGTTTTTCAGCTGGGTCGAATTCAATCACACCGCTTGAATCTGTCACAGCGCTCTTGATTTTCTTACGAATTACAGAAGGCTCGTCAAGCATGCTGATGTATTCTTTTACGTTGGCGTCTGATTTACTCATTTTCTTCGTTGGCGTTTGTAAGCTCATGACACGTGCGCCAGCTTTTGGAATAAATGGTTCTGGCATTACAAGTAGTTGGTTGCCATTTCCGTAGCGACTGTTGAAGCGTTCAACGAAGTCACGTGTTAATTCCATATGTTGTTTTTGGTCTTCTCCAACAGGAACCACTTCAGCGTTATATAAAACGATATCGGCTACCATTAGAGGAGGGTATGTTAATAAACCAGCAGAAACAGATTGTTGTTTTTGAGATTTATCTTTATATTGTGTCATACGTTCTAACTCACCAACGCCGACATTACATTGAACAATCCATGCGGCTTGAGCATGTGCAGGAACTTCTGATTGTACGAAGATGGTTGACTTTTCAGGGTCAAGACCAATCGCAAGGTAAAGTGCTGCAAGTGAACGTGTTTGCTCTTTTAATTTCTTTGGATCTTGCGGAACGGTAATCGCGTGTTGGTTTACGATACAGTAAGTACAATCGTACTCATCTTGCAGGGCAACGAAGTTTTTCATCGCTCCAATATAGTTCCCAATAGTTGGGATGGCTGAAGGCTGAACGCCTGAGAAAATTCTTTTTTTAGACATATAAGTGCTCCTTAAACTTGTTAGTTTTATTATACCCTATTTTAAAAGGATTTTCATGAAAAAATAGTTTCAGTTATTTTCACCATTTGTGAATTCAGAGATTTTCTGCTGTGGAAATAAATACGAAATGAAAGCGAGTGAAAATGTTATGAAACATTAAAATTTTCATCAAAAGTGAAAAAAGTTTGTGCAAAACTAAAAAATATCAAAAAATCATATAGATTTTTTTTTATATATCATATATAATAATACACGTAGATTGGACCGAAGACATTAGAAGAGGAGGACATTGACGTATGGTTACATTATATACATCACCTAGCTGCACATCTTGTCGTAAAGCTCGTGCATGGTTAGAAGAACATAACATCTCGTACACAGAAAGAAACATTTTTTCAGAACCATTAACAATTGACGAAATTAAAAACATCCTTCGAATGACAGAAGACGGAACAGAAGAGATTATCTCAACTCGTTCAAAAGCATTCCAAGAGTTAAAAATCGACTTAGATGAAGTTCCATTAAATCAATTATTCTCATTAATCCAAAACAACCCAGGATTACTACGACGCCCAATTATGTTGGACGAAAAGAGATTCCAAGTAGGGTACAACGAAGACGAAATTCGTCGCTTCTTACCACGTGAAGTTCGTGCTTATGAATTAGATATGGCACAACGCTTAGTTAACTTTTAATGATCTAAAGCCCCGATGATTCGGGGCTTTTTTTGTGCTCAAAACTTACTGATTTTTGGAAAAGTTTGGAAATAACTATTCATAAGCGAATCGCTATAAAAAATAAGAACCTCATGTGAGGTTCTTATTTTTTATAGTTCTTTATAGTAATAAACTGCCAGTTGTGTACGATCGCGTAACTCTAACTTTTCGAGTAAGGCTGATAAGTAGTTTCTTACCGTTCCTTCACTGAGATACATTTTCTCGGCGATTTCTTTATTATTGAAGCCTTCTGCAACGAGATAGAGTAGTTCGTTTTCCCGCTCGCTTAAATGAGTGCTCGATTTCTTCTCGAAGGTTTTCTTCACGGGCATTTCGATTGTAGAATCGTAGACGATTTGTCCATTCATTACAGCATCGATGGCTGGAAGAATTCCTTTAATATGTTGTTTTAATAAGTAGCCCTTGCATCCAAGTGAGAGGGCCTTTGTGATGTACTCGTCATCTTGGAAGGTCGTCAGGAATAAAATCTTTGCATCAGGAAAATCTTTTAAAATCGTTTCTGCAGCTTCGATTCCGGTAGTAGGCTCCATTCGAATGTCCATCAATACTAAGTCTGGTTTGTGAGTGATATATAATTCGACAGCATCCTTTCCATCACTACCTGTTCCAACCACTTCGATATGGTCTTGAACAGACAGAATTGTCTCGAGCGCTTGTAGCACTAGAAAGTCGTCATCGACTAGAATCGTTTTAATCATGTTTGACCTCCTGTTTAGGGATGCGAATAAAGATATCGTATCCGTTTGTTGTTTGTAATGTCATAATCCCTTTATGTTTCTCCACCAGTTCTTTCATCATCGTGAGACCCATTCCCGGGGTGTCGTTACTCGTTTCGTTTCCATTATCTTTATATTGAATCGTGTAGTAGTTCTTTTGTTCTAGTAAAAACAATTGGATTTGATTGCCATTTGAATACTTCATAAAATTCGTTGCCATTTCCTTACAAATGGTCAGAATGTCGTATTTCAATCCGATTGGAATTTCATCTGAAATCGTATTTTGATAATTGACTTGTGCCTTTTCCTCAAGCGGGTGAAGAATCTCGTCCATCTTTTGAGAAAGTAGGAAAGAATCATCGTAAAGCTGATGAATCGTTGTTCGGATTTCGTCCATCCCGTTTTGAAGGATGCCAGAAACTTGTTCTAACTTCTTTGCAACAACAGGTTCATTGGTGATAATTTGTAAGGCTTCTAGCTGCATAATCGAAGCACTGAGCGTATGTCCGATTTGGTCATGCAAGGCGTGAGAAATACGATTCCGTTCCTTCAGCGTTGCAACTTCCATTTGCTTTAAGGTTTCCTCTTGGCTAAATTGTTGCCTTTGTAATAAGCGAAGTCGTTCATGTTCTAAGGTATCTTGAATTTGATAATTCTTCGTACGGAATTCTTTATCGTATCGGCTACGTAAAATCAGATAAGCTCCAATGACCGATAATAGTAATGTGAATAAATCTGGTCGCAGTAAAAGGAGGATTCCAGCAAACGAACCAGGTAGCCCAAATAGTTGGGTAGCATGCATGATGAAAATAGAAAGATAGAATCCCGTTTCAGGATAGAAGATGCATAGAGCACCCGATATCACTAGCGAAACGCGTCGAATCCAATGGTTTTCAAAAACTTCTATAGAGAGAGAAAGAATAAAAATACACAGGCCTAAAAATATCGTAAAGACTTCCGTTTGTTGTCCTGTTAAATATATACTAATCAAAATAAAAAACATTAACTTCTCTATAAATGTCCGCACGCTTCTCACCTCCAAGTCTCTTTCTTTCAGTGTAGCCGAAATAAGGTTAAATTTCTAGCGATTTATGACAAATGTCATATGAAACTAACGACATTTGACACTAGTTTGTGACAAGGGTGGTCGATATACTAAGAGTGTAAAAACAATTAATGAGGTGAGGACATGGAAAACAGTATCCAAGTAAAGGGTTTAGTGAAACGATATAAAGACCTAATGGCATTAAATCATTTTGATATTGAAATTCGAAAAGGAGAGCTTCTAGCGCTTCTTGGACCAAATGGCTGTGGGAAGACAACCGCGATTAATAGTATGTTAGGCTTCTTAACCTTTGATAGTGGAGAGGTAACCGTTCTAGGAGAGAGTAAGTTCCCGTTATCCAATAAAGTACGTCGCGAAATCGGGATTGTTCCACAAGAACTAGCATATTTAGAAAATTTAACAGTAGAAGAAAATATTGATTTCTTCTGCGGGCTGTATATTTCAGATGCAAAACAACGAAAACAATATGTACAAGAAGCTATCGAGTTTGTAGAACTACAAGAGTTTCGCAAGTTTGTTCCAAAGAAATTGAGTGGAGGATTGAAACGACGCTTGAATATCGCTTGCGGAATTGTGCATAAGCCAAGTTTAATTTTCTTCGATGAACCAACAGTAGCCGTAGATACACAAAGTCGTTCATTCATCTTAGAAGGGATTCGCAAACTGAATGAACAAGGAAGCACAATTATTTATACAACACACTACTTAGACGAAGTGGACGGATTAAGTGACCGCATCGTGATTATGGATAAAGGAAAAAGCATTGTTTCAGGAACTTCGCAAGAACTGAAGAAATCGATCGCGACTTCTGAAATTATCCAAGTGGAACTTTCAACCGTTCCAACTGAAGAACAAGTGGCTCGCTTAAAACAAATTCCACACGTTCTTGTATTAGAGCATCATAAAGATCATTTGAAATTCAACTTTGAACAAGGAACGAATCACTTACTTCACGTGGCAAACGCCCTAGAAGAATTGAACTTAAGCTATGTTCGTTTATACAGTGAACAGCCAAGCTTAGATGATGTGTTCCTTGCATACACAGGGAAAGGACTTCGAGATTCATGAAGACATTCTTAAAGCTATTTACGTATTTATCCAAAGACGCCTTAAAAGACTTTTCATTCTCGTTTTGGGTGTTACTCTATCCGATTATCTTGATTTCACTCTATTTCGTATCCTTTTCAGGAATCATGGAACAAGACATGGGGACGGTTCGCGTAGCCATGACGGCCGACAACCCATATCACCAAGTGTTTGAACAAGCCGGAGATTACTTCGAGATTATCGATGTAGAGTCAGAGGAAGCAGGGAAGGCACTCGTCACAGAGGATAAAGCAGACGGATTTCTTGAAAAGAACTTAGACGTGGTGGTTAGCAAATCGATGGGGATTCCACAAAGCGTGTTGAAAAATGTAGCCACACAAATTAAACAAGTGCAAAGCCTTGGACAAGGCGCAGCGTCAATCGATTTTAACAAGAGCTGGGTGACGCAAGAGACCACCGATGTCAGTCAAGGAACGATGTTATTTTACAGCGCGATTGCTAGCTTCACGATGTACTCAATGTTTAGTGGTGTCGTTTGTGCAGCTTACTTAAACGGGAACTTATCGCCGATTGGACGCCGGATTATGGGCAGCCCATTTAGCAAAGGCAAACTCATTATCAACTGCTTTATGATTGGCTTATTACTCAACATCGCGTCAAACGCAATCATGCTGGTCTATACGACACAAGTATTGAAAATTAATCTATTTGCAGATTGGGCAGGAAGTCTTCTTCTTATATTGATGGGAAATGTATTTGGAATTGCAGCAGGGCTTCTCATCGGAACCAATCAAAAACTAACAATACAGGGAAGAATTATCTTCTCATTAATTACAAACCTCGTCCTTTCAGCACTCGCTGGGATGATGGGTACGGCCATGAAAGGATTTGCCAATACCTTCATGCCAGGATTTAACCAATTTAATCCAGTTGCGTTAATGGTTACAGGATTTTATCAATTAAATCGCCTCGTAGGTAGCGCCCAGATGGGTAGAACCTACTTATTACTTGGCGCATACACACTAGCACTTCTAGGATGTGCACTATGGAGATTAAGGAGAACACGTTATGATAGTCTATAAATATTTTCTAAAACTTGCTTATCGATTAAAATCATATGCGATTATTTTCCTAGTCATCTTTATGGGAATGGGACTTTCTTCAGTACTAGGAAACAATGAAGTCACAGGGTTCAAAGATACTCAATATAAAGTCTTGATTAAAGACGAATCAGATGGCAGTAGTGAAATTATCAACGCGCTCATTGCCGCACTTCAAAAAGATCATAAAGTCACACTCACAACCAATAGCGATAACAGCATGAAAGAAGCTGTCTATGGAAATGATGTAGATGGGGCCCTTTGGATTCCATCGGATGTTGATACAAGAATCAACAATGGGGAATCTGCTGTCAAAATGGAAATTGGAAATTCACTGAACGGAAATATCCTTCGTGAGTACGTCAATTCCTATATTCGCTATGCGGTTGTATTGAAAAATCAAGGCAACTTCAGCGTTGAAAATATGAATAAGATTTTAAGCGAGCAAGCTTCCGTGAGTGTGATTTCAAAAGACAACACGCTTAAAGGGGACGATTACTATGCAAAATTTGGTGAAATCTACTTTGCGTACACACCGTTCGTTTATATCTCAGTCTTTATCTTCTTACTTGGTTTAATTTTTTCAATGCTTGAAACTGACGAAGTTGCTAAACGAATTGTTATTGGTATGAAGAGTGTAAACCAAGTGATGATTGAAAAATTCCTTGGGGGCTTAACAGTTGTTGGGGTTATCGTTGGAATTAACTTACTATTCGTAGCCATTGTGGCACCAAGTTTCTATGTGAGTGCGGGTGCTCCAAAAGCATTAATGCTCACTTTCGCGTCGGCACTTACAGCTTATGCATTGGCGTTCCTCTGCTCGGTCATTATCGGGGATAACACGTATGGGTATTCTGCAGCAAGTACGGTAGTGGGGATGGGTGTATCCTTTATCTCAGGGATTTTCGTTCCGTTAGAGTTACTCAATCCATTAGCCATTAGCATTGCGAAATTCTTCCCAGTGTATTATGTCATCACAGCAGCGGAAAATTCATCGCTAGAATTTTCAAGTTACGCTATGAATCTGGGTATGGTTCTCTTGTTTGGAATCTTGTATTTAGCATTAGCCTTTAGCATCCAACAAATCCGAACAAGACAATTCGGCCTCACCCTCCGCAAAGCCTAAGCCTTTTTTATAAAAAGAGAAGAAGCCTCGTCGTTTCGCGACCACTTCCATCCTATTCACCTTTCAAAAATAAGAAATACGAATGGGTGGTATTTAGAAACCAGCTTTGGGTGGATGATAAAAATTTAGCGAGAAATAATTTAGAAAGAAGATTCCACAGAAGCCTGCGGATTTTATAATCGCAGTAACGGGAAATCGCATCGAATGTGAATTAGGCGGAGTAGGGACGAGTCCTGTACTCCGCCTTTGAAGCTTCGAAGGTGTAAGACCATGGCTTACACCGGTGCCCCGTAACAGCGATTATAAACCGAATCCGCAAGGATTCAGGGAATCTTCTTTCTTTACAAAAAAGGTATTCCTTTACTTAATAATGTTTCTGCACATCCATCCAAAGCACCAACCTATTCATATTCCAATCGTATTTCTTTTATTTTTGTCGGGTTTGGTCTAAAATAATTAGATAAGGTAAAAAGGGGTGAATATTATGGAAATGGAACGCATTAACGACGATACATTCTTGTTGCGTATCGAGAACCAAGATCTAATCGACCGTGGTACATCAATACCTGAATTACTTGGAAATCCAGGCGAAATCGAAGGCTTTTTCCATAGTATTTTAGAGGAGATGGGCGTCTTACATCAATTCGAAGATTCAGACGGTTTGAGCTTCCAAATCATGCCAAATGCTGATGGATTAGAACTCTATGTCACACGTATTGTGGATATGGGGGATGAATCAACTGATGAACGCATGGTTCGAAATATCGTGGATACGATTCAACATTCGCTGACAGACCGTATTGGTAAGAAGCGCAAGGACAAGAATGAAGACGGCAAACTTTCTCCAAAACCAGTGATAAATACAGAAGATAAATCTTCTACATTGAAACCAATCGATGTGACTGTTGTCTTTGAAGACTTCGAAGATTTTGTCTCAATGGCAAAAGAAGCATCAGGTGAATTTGACCAATCTGTTCTTTACCGTTACAGCGGACATTACTTCTTACACGTTTTCCATCAAGTGGAAAAACCAGAAGAAGTGGCTTCAAAAATGGCTCTTATTCGTGAGTACGCAGAGTTCTCAAGAATTTCATGGGAAGTATTAAAAGAATACGGCGAAGTGATTATGCCAGAAGCAGCCTTGGAAACAGGTAAACAATATTTCTAAAAAACAAAAAGAGTTGAGCAGTCGACTCTTTTTTTGATACAAAGGAGTAATCAAAATGAATGAAACCATCAAAACACAACTCAACCACCGTACAATTCGTGCGTTTGAAGACAAACCTTTAACGAAAGAGGAAGTGGATTTACTTGTAGAAGTGGCGCAAAGAACAGCTTCAAGTATGTACTTACAAGCCTATTCGATTATTAGTGTAACAGACCCAGAATTGAAGAAGGAATTAGCTGCAGTGAGTGGGCAACCTTATGTGGCTAACAATGGACATCTATTTGTATTCGTGGTGGACCAACGTCGTAACACGGAAATTGCAAAAGCCTTAGGACAAGAAGTAGGCGTTCAAGGGAGCGCAGACCGTTTCGTATCAGGACTAACAGATGCAGTGATTGCAGCGCAAAATGTGGTTGTAGCAGCAGAATCTTTAGGGATGGGGACTGTGTATCTAGGAAGTTTCTTTAACGACACAGCAAAAATCGTCGAGTTACTAAATTTACCAAAATACACTTACCCAGCAATCGGGTTAGCGGTAGGTTGGCCCTCCCAAGAGCCACAATTAAAACCGCGTCTTCCAAAAGAAGTCATTCATATGGAAAATGGATACCATGAACTGGAGAATCCATTAGAAGAGTTGAAAGAGTATGATGCGACAGTGACAGAATATTACGATCTTCGTGATGCTAACCGACGTGTAGATGCTTTTACAAAACAAGTGTCTACAAAATACCACACGCTTGGTGCAAAACGTGCGGAAATGTTTGATGTACTAAAAGCACAAGGATTCCTAACGGAAGAATAAAAAGAAGACAAGAAATAGTGGAATAAACTATTTCTTGTCTTTATTTGTTTTATTGAATGTTTAATGAATCAAGGACTGATTGTTTCATGCCTTCGATTGAAAGAACTTTTGTATGACGAATTGGCGCATCCAATACGCTTGTAACAGCTGTTGGAATGGCAATGCCGCTTTCTTGTTGAATCGCATCCATGAGTTCTACATCTGATTGATTCGTATCCACGTCTAGAGCTGAAAGTACGCTTTGTGGGAATTTATATGGACTAGCAGTCGATACCACCACCGTAGGAGTGGCGTCTCCTGTTTCTTTCTTATATTTCGTATACACAGCATCTGCGACTGCAGTGTGTGGATCTAATAAGTAGTGCTCGCTCTTGAATACATCGTGAATCGTTTGAGCTGTTTCTTCTTGGCTTGCACGGTTTCCATAAAATTGTTGGAAGAGAGCCGTATCTGTATTTGGAACAGAGTAGCTTCCGTTTTCTTTTAGAGAAGTCATCAGTGCATTTGTTTCCTGAGAGCTGCGTCCTGTTAATTCAAAGACAAAACGCTCAAGGTTACTTGAAACAAGAATATCCATACTTGGAGAACTTGTTAATTTAAATTCACGTAGTCGGTTGTATGTTCCTGTTTGGAAGAAATCAACAAGTACATCGTTTTCGTTTGAAGCACAGATGAGTTTGTTAATTGGAACACCGATACCTTTTGCGTAGTAGGCTGCTAGAATGTTCCCGAAGTTACCAGTTGGAACGACAACGTTCATAGGCTCGCCAATAGCCAGAGTACCGTCTTTCACTAGTTGTGCGTACGCGAATACGTAGTAAACGATTTGTGGGCAAAGACGTCCGATATTGATGGAGTTTGCAGAAGAGAATTGGAATCCTTTTTCTGCTAGTGTTGCGTTTAGTTCTTTATCCGCGAATAACTCTTTCACTTTTGTTTGTGCGTCATCGAAGTTTCCTTCAACACCATATACAAAAGTGTTATCGCCTGCTTGTGTCACCATTTGGCGTTCTTGAATCGTACTTACGCCACCTTTTGGATAAAAGACGATGATATTTGTATGAGGAACATCCGCAAATCCTGCAAGGGCAGCTTTACCAGTGTCTCCTGAAGTCGCTGTTAAAATGACGATTTCTTTATCCGATTGGTTTTTCTTTGCTGCAGTTGTAAGCAGATATGGCAAGATGGAAAGCGCCATGTCCTTGAAGGCGATAGTTCTTCCGTGGAAAAGTTCCATGAAATGACGGTCGCCAACTTTCTTCACAGGTGCGATTTCTTTTGTATCAAACGTTGTATCGTATGCGGAATGCACGCATTGTGTGATTTCTTCTTTTGTAAAATCTGTTAAAAAGGCAGATAAAATGTCGATGGCTATTTCTTGATAACTTTGAGTTTTTAAAACTTCCCAGTCCAGAGTCACTTCTGGGAGGGCAGTCGGTACATATAAACCACCGTCTTCAGCAATTCCTTTTAAAATGGCTTGTGAAGCTGTAACGCGGTTGTTTGTGTCTCGTGTACTAATGTATTGAATTGTGGACACTTGAGTCCCTCGCTTTCTAAAATTTCGTTGCGCTCATTGTACCATAAATCGCGCTCTGAACACAAAACACAGGCCTATTTTACGCGAAAAGAAATTTTGGAGTGGGGAGTTGGAGTCATTTTAAACAGAAAGATTTTCCTTAAAATAAAATGAAAATTTCGTTAAAAAACAAAGGGCAATCTGTTGAAAACAAGGATAAAGATTGATAGAATTATTCTAGTGATTCGAGCTGATTACGTGTCTTTGGGGTGACTCAGGGACAATTTTTTATTATCAAAATCAATATAAAGGAGTGAGAAAATGCTAAAACAGATTATTCCGTTTTTTAGTAAGTATAAAAAATATCCTTTCTTAGCGTTTTTTGCCATCTTAATCGAGGTGCTCTGTGAAGTAGCGCAACCGATTATTATGAAGCAAATTATCGACGAAGGGATTCCAAATAAAGACTTAGGCTATATTATGCAACAAGGATTGATTATGGTTCTGGTTGCCATTGTTTCCCTATCTGCCGGAGTACTTGGTGCGAAATTTGCATCGATTGCCGGAGCTGGAGTAGCTGCAGAATTACGTTCTGCTGAAATGAAGAAAATTCAAGCCTTCTCATTTAAGAACATAGATCACTTTTCAAATGCATCTTTAATTACGCGTATGACAAGTGACGTTAACAATATTCAAAATACAGCCATTATGACGATGCGTATTTTAGCGCGTGCGCCTATGATGTTTATCTTCGCCATCTTCTTTGCGGTAAGTATCAATGCGCAATTATCTCTTGTCTTCATGGTTGCTGTACCAATCTTAGTCCTTTCATTAGCATTAATTATTTCTACAGCCTTTCCTCGCTTTAGAAAATTACAACAAGCAACAGACGGTATCAACCGTACATTGCAAGAAAATTTTATCGGTATTCGCGTTGTAAAATCATTTGTCCGTGAAACGTTCGAGAAGAAGAAATTTGGTAAAGAAAACTCTACATTTAGAGAACGTGCCCTACATGCGATGTATGTCGTGATGTGGAATAACCCGATCATGCAATTAACCATTTATGCAGTAACGATTGCAGTCATGTGGTTTGGTGGCGGTCTTGTTATTAGCGGCACGATGACAACCGGGGATTTGATCAGTTTCATTTCTTATATTACACAAATCTTGATGTCTCTCATGATGATTTCATTCGTATTCGTTATGTTAACAATAACAAAAGCTTCTATGGACCGTATCTTCGAAGTATTAGATACAAATATTGATGTAGAAGAGCCAGAATATCCAATTACTGTGGACAAAGTCTATGGTGAAGTCGAATTCGACCATGTTCATTTCTCTTACGGGAAACAACAAGATGAAGAAGTGTTAAGCAATATCAGCTTCAAGATTAAACCAGGTGAAGTGTTCGGGATTATCGGGCCAACAGGTTCAGGAAAATCTTCTCTTGTACAGTTGATTCCTCGACTCTATGACACAACAGCTGGTACGGTTCGTGTGGGTGGTCATGATGTTCGTGACTATCGTTTTGCAGATTTACGTCAAAACGTATCGATGGTATTACAAAAGAACACATTATTCTCTGGAACGATTCGTGAGAACCTCTTATGGGGAAATCCAAATGCGACAGAAGAAGAGATGATTCAAGCGGCGAAACACGCTCAAGCGCATGACTTCATTATGGAAATGCCAGATGGATACGACACTCGTGTAGAACAAGGTGGTTCAAACTTCTCTGGTGGGCAAAAACAACGTCTGACAATTGCTCGTGCGATGTTACGTAAACCAGCCGTGTTAATTTTAGACGATTCCACTTCAGCAGTGGATACGGCCACTGACTCAAAAATTCGTGAAGCGTTCTTTAACCATTTACCAGATACAACGGTCATCATTATTGCTCAACGAATTTCATCCATCCAAGGTGCAGACAATATTCTTGTATTAGATGATGGTAAAGTAGGTGGACTAGGAACTCACGAAGAGTTAATGGAAACAAACGACTTGTATCGTGATATTTTTGAAACCCAAATGAAAGGAGCCAAAGGAGATGAGTAGAAATAAAGGGCCAAAACGTCCAGAAAATATAAAACAAACTTTGGCAGACTTATGGGGTTATTTATGGAAGAGTAAATGGACTCTTGCAGTTGTTGTAGTCTGCTTAATCGTTTCAAGTGCATCCGGAATTATCGGTACTTATGCGATTCGTCCGTTAATCAATGATTTCATTGAAACAGGAGATTTAGCAGGATTAGCGAAAATGCTTGGTTTCATTGCTATTGTGTATGTTCTAGGAGCAACAGCCAGCTACTTCTCAGCACGTTTGATGGTAACTGTTGGACAAAATACCATCGAAAAAATGCGTGCAGATTTATTCAACCATATTCAAAGCTTGCCAATTCGTTTCTTTGATACGAATAAGCACGGAGACTTAATGTCTCGTTTTACAAACGACTTTGAAAACATTCAAAATGCGTTTAACAACAGTATGTTAATGATTATCAGCTCAATCCTTCAATTAGTATTGACATTTGTGATGATGATTATTCTTTCACCGATTTTAACAGTGCTTTTAATTGCAATGGTATTCTTGATGTTCCAAATCGTGAAGAAACTAGGGGTAAAATCAGGAAAACAATTCGCTGCGCAACAAGCGATTCTTGGACAAGTGAATGGATTCGTGGAAGAGCATATTGAAGGACAAAAAGTTGTTAAAGTATTTAACCACGAACATAAAGTGCTTGATGAGTTCAATAAACTCAACACTGAGCTTCAAGAAGCTGCAACGAACGCACAATTCTATTCAAGTATCATGTTCCCAATTTTAGGAAACATCAGTTACGTGAACTATGCGATTACAGCGGCAGTTGGTGGATACTTGGTAATTATTAATACAATGGATATCGGGGGACTTGCCTCATTCCTACAATTCTCAAGAACATTCGCGCAACCACTTGGTCAAATGTCTCAACAAATGAATGTACTTCTTAGTGCGATGGCAGGGGCTGAACGTATCTTTGCGATTCTTCGTGAAGAACCTGAAGTCGATGAAGGAACGGTTACTTTGGACCAACGCGATCCAAAACAATGGTATTGGGTGGATGGTGACAAACGGATTCCAGTTGTCGGAAACATCCAACTACACAATGTTGACTTTGGTTATGTGCCAGGCGTGCGTATCTTAAAAGATATCAATGTATGGGCTGAACCAGGATTGAAAGTAGCCTTTGTTGGGGCGACTGGTGCTGGTAAAACAACCATTACAAACTTAATTAACCGTTTCTACGAAATTGATTCTGGGGTTATTACTTTCGATGAGATTCCAGTAACGAAGATTAAGAAAGATGACTTACGTAAGACGATTTCTATCGTGTTGCAAGACACGCATTTATTTACTGGAACGATTGCGGATAATATTCGTTATGGGAACTTAGATGCGACGGATGATGAAGTGATTAAAGCGGCGAAACTTGCGAATGCCCATAGCTTTATTAAACGTCTTCCACAAGGGTATCAAACAGAAATTACAGGGGACGGCGAAGGCTTGTCTCAAGGACAACGTCAATTACTCGCAATTGCGCGTGCTGCCGTTGCAAACCCTAAAGTGTTAATTCTAGATGAAGCAACAAGTTCGATTGATAGCCATACAGAGGCGTTGATTTCACGTGGTATGGACCAATTGATGGAAGGGCGTACTTCATTTGTAATTGCCCACCGTTTATCTACGATTCGTAATTCAGATGTGATTATGGTAATGGATCACGGTGAGATTATTGAACGTGGAGACCATGAGAGTCTTATGGAAAAACGTGGAATCTACTACAAACTATACACAGGCCAAATCGAACTCGATTAGTGCACAAATAATAGAAAAGAGATCCTTCGGATATTTTTATAGTAACTACAATAGCTGTACCGGAGTGAGCCTTGCGTCTCACTTCCTATCGATTCTCAAACGGATGCTATGGATTAAAATCCTTAGCGTCCGTAATTCGAATCAATTACACTCGCTATTGTTGTTACTATAAAATCCGAAGGTCTCTTTTTCTATATAAATGAATTGCAATTTGACAGTGTATAGTTGTAGTGCGAATAAAGACACCAGAAAAGAGACATTGTTTGGGTACTATTTAATCCGAAGGTCTCTTTTTTTGTATAAATGAAATGCGATTTGATAGGGTATAGTTGTAGCTAAATGAAAGGAAAATTGTATGGGGTGTTTGTGAATTTAGTGAATTAATTTTGAAAAAAATACGTTGAAAGGGCTTTTATATAGATGTTTTCAACGTTTATAGAATTTGTATCACATTGTGAAAATGCAAATTAATGCTCGAGAGAGGAAATTATTTGCAATAGTTTTTTTGGTATGATACTATATTTCGGCAGTAAAGATAGAAAGGAAGATATGAATGAAAAAATTATCTGCAAAATTATTAGTGATTGTAACTTTATTAGGTCTAGTAGGGCTATTCTCAAATACAGTAGCGCAAGCGGCAACTCCAGAAGTGCTTACTGTAAATATCACTGATTTAACAAAAGAACAACGTGAGGCAATCCAACCTGGACAGCCTGCTCCAGCAAAAGAAGGTGAACGTACTTTATTAGTCTATGCGTACGACAAAAACGCATGTCAATTAGCGCCAGCATTACCAGAAACTGGTACAGGTTCTCAAGCAATGATGATGGTTGCTGGAATCGTAGCATTAACAGGTGCTGCATACTTCTTAGTAACAAACAAAAATGGTAAGAAAATGGTATTAATGGCAGGACTTGTATTATCAGGAGCAGTTGCTGCAACATCAGTTGTATCTGCAAATGAAACTTTATCGGACGATAGCTGTTACAAATATGTAGGATTCATCAATGAATCAGTTGAAACAACAATTGAGTCAACAACTTCAGCAGAAGCAACTACAGAAGCTACAACGGTAGAATCAACTGAAGAGACTACAGAAGCTACAACGGCAGAATCAACTGAAGCAACTACAACAACAGAAGAGACTACGGAATCAACAACAGAGTCTACTACAACTACAGAAGAGACTACTGAATCAACAACAGAGTCTACTACAACAACAGAATCAACAACTACTACAGAATCAACTACGACTACTGAAGCAACAACTACTACGACAGAAGAAACTACAATGGGTGATGCTAGTGTATTCCCGTATGATCATTTATAATTCAATATGAAACGAAACTGGTGAAGGAAACTTCGCCAGTTTTTTTGTATTTGCTAATATAGATGGAAAGGTTTAAATGTGAAGAGTTTGTGAAATTTCACAAGAATTATTTGAGTTTCAAGGGGAGTTATGTGATAATAAAAGTGAATTCATAAAAAGTGAGGAAGGTGTGTATGAAGAAAATTGGTTTAAAACTAATAACAATCATCATGTTATTTGGATTTTTTGGATTGAAATCAAATAGGTTAGTAGAAGCAACAAATACAGAAATTATCAGTGTTCAATTGAAAGATTTAACGCCAGAACAGAAAGAAGCAATCCAACAAGGTGAGCCGAATTATGAAGCGTTAGACGGAGAAAGAATTATACTCGTATATGATTTCAACAAAGAATTATGTCAGTTACCAAATACTGGAACTAATTCTACCATGATATTTATGGCAGTAGGAATCTTAGCGCTGACGGGAGCAGGCTATTTCTTAGTCACAAATAAAAATGGCAAGAAATTTATTTTAATGATTGGATTAGTATTGTCTGGAGTTGTAGCGAGTACTACATTAGTGTTTGCGGGTGCTTCATATACTGAAGAAGAGTGTACTATTTATATCGGTTATATTCGTGAAAGAAGTACGACTACTACAACGGAAGCTACAACAACACAAGAAGTCACAACGGTTGAAACAACAGTAGAAACAACAACTGAAACTACGACGACAGAAACAACGACAACAACAGAAACGACTACTGAAGAACCAGCAACTGAACAAACGTATACAGCAGTTGTAACTGATCATATTTAACAGAATCAATGAACATACCTCAAGTTTCCATTTTTTCCTCTTAAGAGACAAAAATTGGATAAAAATACGAATCTACATTTTTGCATTTTGAATAATGGTACAGTAAAATATCTGTTATAAAAAAATAGGGGGTATGGATGTTTGAAAAAATCAATTAAATTAATCGTAGCTACTTTAATCACTTTAACAATCGGTTTGACAGTATCTTCAACTGCACAAGCAGCAACAGTACACTATGTCGATTACGATAAAACAACTGAAAACATTAGAAAAGAAATCAAACAAGGTAAACCAACTGAGGCAGATGTTCAAGACGGATCTCATGCGGTTTATGTCTATAGAAAAAATAATACTTGTGGCGTATCCGTTCCTAAAAGAGGTCAAGAATTGCCAAATACTGGTACAGTAGCAAACACTGTTTCAGCTGCTTTTGCGGTAGTGCTAGTAGCAGGTGGTCTTTACTTAGTGAAATCAAATAAGGTACGCAATATTGCTAAAACAGTTTTAGTACTTGGGGGCTTAGGAACTTTCTTTGCTTTCCAAGGGGAAGTATTCGCGGCAGATAGCTCAATTCTAGGTCAAATCATTGAACAAATGAACTTAGACCCTGAGGAAATCGATTGTTATGACTACGTTGGATTCTATATTTCAAAAGAAACGACAACTGCAGAACCGACAACTGTTGTGACTACAGAGTCGACTACTGAAACAACAACAGAAGAACCAACAACGACAACAGAAGCTACAACAACGACTGAAACAACAACGACAGAAGAGCCAACTACACAGACTGAAGGAGCAACTACGACAGAAGCGTATACAGTCGCGCCGACGGATCGTTTATAATCATCAAGAAGCCTGGAGATAATCTAGGTTTCTTTTTTAGTTCTTATAATAGAAGAAGCAGAAAAAGAACAACCGATTAATAATATAATTAATTGCTTTTTAAAATTGAATACAGTACGATGAACTGTAACAAAAAATAGAGGGAGATGAATCGATGAAGAAATTAATGAAGATTCTATTAACCACTTTAGCAACAGTAACACTAGGAGTCAGTGTAGCAGCGCCTGCATCAGCCGCAAGTGTAAATTATGTTGATTATGACAAAACAACTGAAACCGTTAGAAAAGAGTTCAAACAAGGAAACCCAACTGAAGCAGATTTACAGGCTGGATCGCAAGTGACTTTTGTTTATAAGAAGAACGGAACTTGTGGTGTATCGATGCCAAAACATGAAAAAGAATTGCCAAATACTGGTACAGTAGAAAATACAATTACATTGGTATTCTCAGTTCTATTAGTAGCTGGTGGTTTAACCTTAGTAAAATCAAATAAAGTTTCTCGAATTGCCAAAACTGTTTTAGTACTTGGTGGAGCAGGGGCATTCCTAGCTACTCAAGTTGAAGTGTTAGCAGCAGACAGCTCGATTCTTGGGCAAGTTGTAGAGCAAAATGATTTAACGCCTGAACAAGTGGATTGCTATGACTATGTTGGATATTACATTATAAGTGGTTCGACTACAACAGAAGCAACAACGACAGCCGTAACGACTGAATCAACAACAGAAACAACAACGGAAGGACCAACAACAACGACAACAACTGAAACTACGACGACAGAAGAGCCAACTACACAGACTGAAGCAACAACTGCGACACAAAGTATCACAGTTGCGCCAATTGATAATTTATAATAGAAGATAAAGATCGGAGTTAATGACTCCGGTCTTTTTTTATGTGGAAAAATGAAAATTAGTACGAAAAACCATCGGATTATTTCTGAACAAAATTGGAAACAATTGGAAATAAATATTTCCAAAAAGTTCCTTCTAGAGGAAAAAGCTGTAAGTATGTTAAAAAGTATATAAGTTGATGGAAAATATTTGAAATTTATTCAAATAAACTTTATAATTTAAACATAAAAATTTAAGGGGGAAAATTAGATGAAAAACAAATGGTTAAAACTATGTGTTGTAGGGATGATGTTATTTACTTTTTTTGGAATGTCTGCTTCTAAAGTAGCGAATGCGGAGACTCCTGAAGTCCAAGCAGTGAATATTGCTGATTTAACAAAAGAACAACGTGAGGCCATTCAACCAGGTGAACCAACTACACCTGCACAAGCTGGCCAAGCGACATTGTACGTTTATGAGTTGGATAAAGGGAAATGCCCATTAGGCGACACTTTACCAAATACGGGATCGTCATCAACAACAATTCTAGTGGTTTTTGGTATCGTATCATTATCAGGAGCAGCTTACTTCTTAGTGTCAAATAAGAAAGCTAAGAAAACAATTTTAATGATTGGATTAGTAGCAGCTGGAACAGCAGCAGCAACAACTTCAGTTTCTGCAGTAACTCCATATGAACAAAGTCTAAACGACATGGGTTGCTATCGATATGTTGGATACATTCGTGAGGATGTTTCAACGACAACTGAAGCAACAAAGACAACTGAAGCTGCAACAACTGAAGAAGTGGTTACATCAGAAGAAGCTACAACAACTGTTGAAACAACAACGACTGAGACAACTACAACAACTACTGATGAAGCAACAGCTGGTGAAGCAACAGCTGGTGAAGCAATAACTGCTGAAGAAATAACTGCTGAAGCAACAACAGAAACAGCAGCGACTCAATCCGTTGAGCCGATTACAGTATCACCAACAGACCACTTATAAACTAAGAGGAAATACGAAGACTGACAAATATTACTTTGTCAGTCTTTTTTTTTGCTTAAGACTCTATTAACATTTCAATCTAGGCTCTTTCTCTTTATATTTGTTCTATGCTATAATGACGGGGAGACTAGAAAGGATGAGTTTATTTCATGATTACATTAAAATCAAAACGCGAAATTGATGCAATGGAAGAATCAGGTGCACTGTTAGCATCTATTCACGTGCAACTTCGTGATTTTATTAAACCAGGTGTCACTACTTGGGACATCGATCAATTTGTACAAAAGAAAATTGAAGAAGCGGGTGGTTCAGCACCGCAAATTGGATACGAGGGATATAAATACGCAACATGCCAAAGTATTAATGACGAAATCTGTCACGGATTCCCACGTCGTAAACCGTTAAAATCAGGCGACTTAGTAAAAGTGGATTTCTGTGTGGAACTTAAAGGTGCTTTATCAGACTCTTGTTGGAGCTATATTGTTGGTGAAAGTACTCCAGAAATCGACCATTTATACGAAGTGACAAAGAAAGCTTTATACTTAGGAATCCAACAAGCAAAAGTTGGAAATCGTATTGGGGACATCGGTCACGCGATTCAAACTTATGTTGAAAGTGAAGGGTTATCGGTTGTTCGTGACTTTATCGGACACGGAATTGGACCAACGATTCATGAGAGTCCAGCAGTTCCTCACTACGGCGAACCTGGGAAAGGCCTTCGCTTGAAAGAGGGAATGGTTATCACTATTGAACCAATGGTGAATACGGGTACTTGGAAAGCAGAAATGGAAAGTAATGGTTGGACAGCTCATACATTAGATGGTGGACTAAGCTGCCAATTTGAACATACATTAGCCATTACAAAAGATGGTCCACGTATTTTAACATTACAAAAAGATCACGCAGAAGATGTGTTGAACTAAGGGAGGAAGTAAAAATGGCAATTTTAGTAACAGGTGGAGCAGGGTATATCGGTTCTCATACAGTTATCGAATTAGATAAAGCTGGATTTGACGTAGTTATCGTTGACAACTTCTCAAATAGCTCGCCAGAAGTATTGAACCGTTTAAAAACAATCACAGGAAAAGATTTCCCTCTATATGAAGGAGATATTCTTGATCGTGATTTCTTAGTATCGGTTTTTGAAAAAGAAAATATCGATTCAGTGATTCATTTTGCAGGGTTTAAGGCTGTGGGAGAGTCTGTTGAAAAACCTTTAGAATACTATCACAACAATATTACAGGAACATTAGTGTTACTAGACGTAATGCGTCAATTCAATGTAAAAGATATCGTGTTCAGTTCTAGTGCAACAGTATACGGTATGAATAATGTCGTTCCTTTTAAAGAAGAAATGCCAACAAGCGCAACAAACCCATATGGTTATACGAAAGTAATGCTTGAACAAATCTTGAATGACGTTGCTTTCTCAGATAGCGACTGGTCAGTCACAAACTTACGTTACTTCAACCCAATCGGAGCGCATGAAAGTGGCTTAATCGGAGAAGCGCCAAACGGCATTCCAAACAACTTAATGCCATATATCACTCAAGTGGCTGTTGGGAAACGTGAATTCTTAAGTGTATTTGGTGACGATTACGATACACATGATGGTACTGGTGTTCGTGACTACATCCACGTTGTTGACTTAGCTCGTGGACACGTACTTGCGGTTAAAAACAATGCGGCTCAAAAAGGTGCAAAAGTCTTTAACTTAGGAACAGGTATTGGATACAGTGTATTAGATTTAGTAAAAGCATTTATCTCAGAAAACGGAGTGGATATTCCTTACAAAATTGCACCTCGTCGTGCAGGGGATATCGCAACTTGTTATGCGGATGCCGCTAAAGCAAAAGAAGTGCTAGGATGGGTAGCGGAAAAGAACTTAAACGATATGGTTCGCGACTCATGGAACTGGCAAAAGAAAAATCCAGAGGGCTATTAGAAATAATTTTTAATACTGCTGAAAATTTAGTAAAAGAACTCCTTTGGAGTTGTTATTATGGCAGAAATGGTAGGATACCAGCTTGAGCCTAAGGTCTCAAGCTTACCAAGCTTCAAAGGGAGAGTAGCGAGTAATCGCAACTCTCCCTAATTCACATTGGTTATAATTTCCTACCATTGCCATAATAACTCCAAGGAGTTCTTTCTTTTGATTACAACCAAGGAGGTTCTAATGCCCCTCTGTGGAGGGAAGGAAGATAGTGCTAAAATATCTTTGGAGTTGTTATTGTGGCAAGAATAGTAGGATACCGGCTTGAGTCTAAGGTCTCAAGCCTACCAAGCTTCAAAGGGAGAGTAGCGAATAATCGCAACTCTCCCTAATTCACATTGGTTATGATTCCCTACTATTGCCACAATAACTCCGAGGAGTTTTATTTGATTTGAGCTATTTTTCTAGTAACCTTCTGTGAAAAAAAAGAAACAGCTATTACGAATTCAATCGTAATAGCTGGTTTGTTTATTTTCTTACTCGTTTTAGTGCTTCTTTGAAGAGTGGGTAAACGATTGGAACGGCGACTACTGTGAAAATGGCTGACCCAAATGTTCCTGTAATTTTATTGATAGCTTGAATGAATGCTGGAACTAAAGCAAGACCACCGATAATCATTCCTCTTAAGAATGTGTATTTAATAATATTGACGATGATTTTTACGATAGCAGCAATAACACCGACCGTGATAATATTAGCGATTTTATCATCTTTTTTCATCGCTTTTTCGTATACAAGATGAATCACATAGCAGACGATTAATGATTCAAGAATCGTTTGCCAAGCAACATTGGCGTAATTATTAAGGATGTCGAAAAGCCCAAGACCGATTGAAGCAGCGATTGCTCCTTGTTTTGTTCCGAAAAGTAAGCATCCGATTACTACAAGCGCGTTCCCAAAATGAACGAACTGTGTTGTGAATGGCATTGGGATTCTAAAGACGCTAACTCCCAAATAAATTAAAGCTGCGAATAAGCTTGTTTGAACTAAATCTCTTAAATCTGTATTTTTCATAATGACACCTCAGTAGTAAATTTTGTAGTAAGCATTCCAAGTTTTCTCTCGATTGGAAGACCGAATGGAATTTGTTCTGGTTGTTGGCTGCTTAATTGAAGCACTTCGTCGATAAATTGCAATGTAAAAGATAGTGCGTCTTCTATAGGCATTCCTTGTAGAATGCATGCAGTCGCTAGAGCGGCAAGGGTATCGCCTGTTCCGTAAAAATGATGTGGATACTTTGTTTTGTAGAAATCAAAGAATGAATCCGTTTCTTTGGTATAAAGTTGAACACCCGTAAACTCTTCGCTATCAGGGCAGCCGGTAATGACAACGTGTTTAGGCCCAAGTAGAGCTAGTTTCTTGGCTAGTTCCCTTGTAAAGTCCATCGTGATTTTTCCAGAAGGATACGCCGTTTCGGTTAATAAGCAAGCTTCCGTAATATTTGGATAAATCACTTGAGCCTGTTGAATAAGTTTTCTCATCGCTTCCACGTGTTCTGCCGTGAATCCGCTATATAGATTTCCGTTATCTGCCATAATCGGATCAACAAAAATTTGTGTAGATTCAGGCAGTTTTTCAATAGTATCTATCATCAATTCAATTTGTTCCGCATTTCGAAAATATCCCGTTAAAACAGCATCTGGATTTAATTCCAATTCTCTCCATTGGTTTAAAGATTGCTTCATAAATGCTGTTTGCTCTGCAATGGCGATATTTTTGAATCCGCCTGTATGAGATGAAAGGAGCACCGTAGGTAGGAGCATCGTTTCAATTTGGCAACAAGCAAAAATCGGGATAGCGGGGGCGAGTGCGACTTTGCCAATTCCAGGCAAGTCGTTTGCTAATAATATTTTTTTCATGTCTATTCCTCAAATTTCAATGTATCTGTATTGTAAAACGGGACAGGTGAGGATACAATAGGGATGAAAATAATCTGTACCGGTACAAAAGAGGTGTGTCATGTATCAATATCAACAATTAGCGCAACTATTAAAAAATGAAATTGTAAATGGAAACTTGCAAAAGGGAGATAAGCTCCCTTCGATTCGTGACTTGGTAGAACAGTATGGGGTTAATAAAGATACGGTGCAACGAGCACTTCGTAGTTTAAGGGAAGAAAGTTTTATTTATGCGGTAAACAAGAGTGGTTATTACGTTTTGAAAAATTCAGAGGGAAAGGATCGCGACGAAGAAGATTATTCACAACTTCCGATTGAAGATTTGCGTATCTGTTTTAATCAATCGCTGGCTAGTGCGCATGATTTAAAACTAACTAGAAAAGAACAAGCTTCTGGGATGGATGAATTGATTGAGGCATTGATGCCTATTTTAGAGGAATACGGAGTATATGCTACGAGGGAACAACTAGTCATAACGACCGGAACGCAACAAGCACTCTATATTTTACTGCAGTTGATTCAAGGGAAAAAGGTATTGCTCGAACAGCCAACTTATGCTCGGATGAATGAGTTGGTGAAGAGTTTGAATATTCCGTATGAAACGATTGAACGGCAGATGGATGGTAACATTGATTTAAACCGATTAGAGGAATTATTTGCGAGTGGAGAGTTCTCGCTATTTTATACAATTTCCCGGTTTCATAACCCGCTTGGCGGAAGTTATAGTGAAGCCACAAAGAAAAAAATTGTGGAACTAGCAAGTAAGTACTCGGTGTTTATTATCGAAGATGACTATATGGCAGATTTTGTCGAGGGAAATGCGACGCCGCTTCATTATTATGATATGGACGGACGTGTTATTTACGTCAAATCTTTCTCGTCAATTTTATTCTCAGCTTTAAAAATTGGAATTGTAGTATTGCCAAAAGAGTTAGTTGAACCTTTTGCGATGCGAAAGCTATGGATGGATTACGATTCGAATGTGATGATGCAAAAGACATTTACGCTATTTATTGAAAATGGAATGTTTGCGAAACATCGTAAAGCGATGGTAGAAGATTATAGCCAAAAAAGTAGGCGCGCTAAGAATTGGCTACTATCGATGAAAATTAAAGAAGGGATTCTTCACGGAACGCAATTGGTGTTTAAAAGAACTCCTGCAATGGAAGAAAAACTACAAGTGATGAATCTAAAAGCCAAACCTCTTGATGATTACTTTATCTCGAAAAATGCGCCGTCATTGGAACGATTGGATTTGGCTAAAATCCGCGAAATTTAGGTAAAAAGAAAGGTTAACAATTTATCTAAAAAATTTGCAAAACTCATACTTATTTGGTATAGTAACTACAACAATAATCAATCTCTATAAGGGAGTAACTGGCAACCAATCGTTGCGATAATATCAACAGCAAGCGAATTCTCGCTGGTATTATCTTGAACAGTGAGACTTATGTTTATTATCAATAGGATGATGGGCATAAGTCTCTCTTTTTATAGAAAAAGAAAAGGAGTGTATTTTGTTGGAACAACAAACAAAACCCGTATATTTGCAGTCTGTAGAAGATGTATTTAAAGAAGTACAATCAAGTCCTTCTGGTTTAAGCTCACAAGAAGCTGCATCAAGACTTGAAAAATACGGTGCAAACACGTTACAAGAAGGAAAGAAAAAATCACTATTAGAAAAATTCGTGGATCAATTTAAAGACTTCATGATTTTAGTACTTTTAGTGGCGGCAGTTGTTTCTATGTTTGCTCACCAAGGCGAACCAGACCCAACGGATGCAATTATCATCTTAGCGGTAGTGTTATTAAACGCTGTGTTAGGGGTCTTCCAAGAGTCTAAAGCCGAGGAAGCAATCGAAGCATTGAAGAAAATGGCTTCACCTGTGGCAAGTGTTTTACGTGATGGACATGTGGAACATATTAAAGGGGAAGACATCGTAGTAGGTGACGTTGTTATCCTTGAAGCTGGGGATGTCGTACCAGCGGATATGCGTTTATTCGAAGTAAACACAGTAAAAATTGAAGAGTCAGCATTAACAGGGGAATCCGTTCCAGTTGATAAAGACTTAGTTATTCCTACAGGAGACGAAGTGGGAATTGGAGATCGTACAAATATGGCGTTCTCAAGTACAAACGTAACTTACGGCCGTGCTGTTGGTGTAGTTACAAGTACTGGTATGAATACAGAAGTTGGTAAAATTGCCGACATGTTAGCAAATACTGAAGAAGGTAAAACTCCACTCCAAGAAAACCAAGACGCTCTTGGTAAATGGCTAACAATTATGATTTTAGTAATTGCCGTGATTATCTTCGTGGTAGGGATGCTTAGAGGAAATGAATGGACTCATATGTTATTAACAGCGATTGCGATTGCCGTTGCTGCGATTCCAGAAGGGTTACCTGCCATTTCAACTATTATCCTTGCGTTAGGAACTCAAAAAATGGCGCAACGTAACGCGCTTGTTCGTAAATTGCCAGCGGTTGAAACATTAGGTGGTGTTGAAATTATCTGTTCAGATAAAACAGGTACATTAACACTGAACCAAATGACAGTTGAAAAAATGGTTTATAACAACGAAATTCATGATGCGTCAGAAGAGATTTCTAAAGACAATATCGCGCTTCGTGTAATGAACTTAGCAAACGATACAAAGATTTCTCAAGATAACTCATTATTAGGAGACCCAACTGAAACAGCAATGGTTCAATACGGTCTTGATAAAAACTATGATGTACGTGAAGAGTTAGTAAATATTCCACGTGTTGCGGAAGTTCCGTTTGACTCAACTCGTAAATTAATGACAACGATTCATCAATTAGAAGACGGTAAATATTTGGTTGCAACGAAAGGTGCTCCAGATATGTTATTAGACCGTGTGACTAAGATTGAAAAACATGGTGAGGTTTCTGCGTTTACAGAAGATGACCGCACAACATTAATGAAATTAAACAAAGAAATGGCAACTCAAGCGCTTCGTGTGTTAGCGATGGCATACAAAGTGATTGATACTCTTCCTGAAACAGTGGACTCAGATTCAATCGAACATGATTTAATCTTTGCTGGTTTAGTAGGGATGATTGACCCAGAACGTAAGGAAGCAGCGGCTGCGATTAAAGTAGCTCAATCAGCTGGTATCCGTACAATCATGATTACAGGGGACCACCGTGATACAGCCCAAGCGATTGCAAAACGTTTAGGCATCCTTCGTCCAGATCAAGAAGACGGAGTTTTAACAGGTGGAGAATTAAACGATATTTCTGATGAAGAATTAGAACGTACCGTTGAAACTTATTCTGTCTATGCTCGTGTATCTCCAGAACATAAAGTTCGTATCGTAAAAGCTTGGCAAAAGAACGGTAAAGTTGTTTCGATGACAGGGGATGGAGTAAATGATGCTCCTTCACTTAAACAAGCCGATATTGGTGTTGGTATGGGGATTACAGGTACTGAGGTTTCTAAAGGAGCTTCAGATATGGTACTTGCCGATGACAACTTCGAAACAATCGTCGTAGCAGTTGAAGAAGGACGTAAAGTATTCGCGAATATTCAAAAAGCAGTTCAATACTTACTATCTGCCAACTTTGGTGAAGTAATGACAATGTTCGTTGCAACAATGGCTGGTTGGTCCATTCTAGAACCAATCCATATTTTATGGATCAACTTAGTAACGGACGTATTCCCAGCAATCGCTTTAGGTCTTGAAGAAGCGGAAGCAGACATCATGAACCATCCACCTCGTGGTAAGAGCTCGAACTTCTTATCAAATGGTGTATTGCCAAGTATCTTCTACCAAGGTTTCTTCGAAGGTGGAATTACGTTATTTGTATTCTGGTATGCAACTCACATAGCTAAATGGGGGAACCCGGTTGGTGAAACAATGGCATTTGCAACATTAGGTTTAATCCAATTGTTCCACGCGTTCAACGTGAAATCAGTGTACAAATCACTTGGTCAAGTGGGTGCGTTCAAGAACAAGATGTTTAACTATGCAATCCTATTATCAGCCGTAATGCTTCTAAGCGTAATGGTGATTCCTGGATTAACAACGGTATTTGACGTAGCGACTCTAACAGCAGGTCAATGGTTGTTCGTAGTTGCTTCAGCATTCTCAATCGTTCCAATCGTAGAAATTGCAAAAGCAATTATGCGTGCAATGGGAATGGACAAAGACTAATTGAATAAAACCAAAGAAGAAAGGTTCACCTCGTGTGAGCCTTTTTTTCGTATGTATTAATAGAAGTAGGGAGTCTAGCTTTTATTCAACTGTGTATTTTGTTAAAATATTTCTTAGTAGATTGGAGTGTGGGAGTATGGTCATTACAAAAATTGAGGCGCAGAAGAAAAAAGGGCGTTACAATATTTATTTGGATGATTCTTTTGCGTTTGGTGTTGATGAGGCAACAGTTGTAAAGTATGCCTTGTTTAAAGGGACCGAATTAACAAAAGAACAAATTGATGAAATTCAGCATGATGATTGTATTCAGCAAGCCTATCAAAAGGCGTTACATTTCTTGAATTTCAAGCTTCGTTCAACGAAAGAAGTCTATGAAAAATTAGAAAAATTAGAATTTGACGAAGATATTATTAATGAAGTGCTTGGAAAGCTGCATGAACAGAATTTTATTAATGATACGTTTTATGCAGAAAGTTACTTAAATCAAGCTAAGTTTGTGACATTCAAAGGGCCAAAGTCTGTTGTTTTTGATTTGCAAAAGAAGGGAATTAGCGATAAGGTCATTCAAACAGTGCTTGAAGGCTATACGCTAAAAGAGCAACTTGAAAATGCGATTCAAATCGCGCAGTCGTATTTAAAAGGGCAAAAGCGTGTCACACCTAAAGTGGCGAAGCAAAAAGTAAAAGTATTTGTAATGCAAAAAGGGTATTCGAAAGAAATCGCTGAAGAAGTGGTTCCGTTTCTGTCGTTTGAAGCGCAAAGTGAGATGGAAGCAGAATTAGCAGTAAAAGAGATTGCGACGATTTACCGACGTATCGCAAAAAAATATGAAGAGAATGAATCGGCGCTCTGGTATCAAATCAAAGGGAAGTTGTTTCAAAAAGGATTTACTTCTAGTGTGATTGAACAGGCCATTGCGCAGTTTGAAATGGAGAAAGAAGAATGGATTTAGCCGGAATTGGCGTAAAAATGTGGGACAAGAAGAAAATCAAGCGTTTCAGAAAGGCGCTACTCGATTGGTATGATAAAGAAAAACGAGATCTACCGTGGAGAAGAACAACGGATCCTTATGCCATTTGGGTGAGTGAGATTATGCTCCAACAAACACGAGTGGATACAGTAATTCCGTATTACAAGCGCTTCTTAGCGACATTTCCAACGGTGAAAGACTTGGCAGAGGCTCCCGAAGAGCTGTTGTTAAAATGTTGGGAAGGCCTTGGTTATTATTCGCGCGTACGTAATATGCAAAAAGCAGCGATTCAAATAATGGAAGAGTTTGGTGGAGTGTTCCCGAATACTTATGAAGGGATTCTCTCGTTAAAAGGAATCGGACCTTATACGGCAGGCGCAATCGCAAGTATCGCTTTTGGATTACCAGAACCTGCAGTAGACGGTAACTTAATGCGAGTGATTAGTCGATTGTTTGAAGTGAACTTAGATATTGGAAACCCAAGTAATCGTTGGGCGTTTCAAGAAATTGCTGAAATTTTAATTGACCCAGAAAGGCCAGGAGACTTCAATCAGGCGTTGATGGATTTAGGGTCGGATATCGAATCTCCAGTAAATCCGCGCCCAGAAGAAAGCCCTGTGAAAGAGTTTAGTGCGGCGTATCAAAATGGAACGATGCATATTTATCCAATTAAGAAGCCGAAAAAGAAACCAACGCCGATGAAATGGCGAGCATTTGTCATTCAAGATGAAAAGGGACGATTTTTAGTAGAGAAGAATACGCAAGCAGATCTGTTGAGTGGTTTTTGGCATTTCCCACTGATTCGTGATTTTAGTGCAGTGGGAGAATCCATTGATTTATTTGAAGGAATTGCAGAAGACGATTCGTCATATGCAATTAACCAAAATATCCCGCTGGAAGTTCAGTTTGAAAGTCTGTATAAGATGAAACTTCAACCAACTAGAATTTTATCCAAAACAGTGAAACATATTTTTAGTCATCAACGCTGGGATATTGAGTTGCAATGTGCAACGGCTTCAGGAACGTTAGCACAGCATGCAACGCGTACGCTGCAATGGGTCACTAAAGAGGAGATGGCGCAACTACCTCAGTCAAGAGTGCAAGGGAAGATGTGTGAATTACTCGCTTCTCAAGAACTTTTATAAGGAGAATCACAGCTAATCTGATTTTTGTTCACAGAATGGTAGAAATATGCTATACTACTAATGATTTGAAATAACTAAGAGTTTACTCTTAAATAGATATAGAAAGTTGGATATAGTGGTGCAGAATCCCAGAGAAGGAGAATTCATCACTGTCAAGAGTTATAAACATGATGGTAGTCTTCATCGCACTTGGCGCGATAGCATGATTTTGAAGACAAGCGATCAAGCAATTATCGCTTGTAATGATCATACTCTTGTGACTGAGTCCGACGGTAGAAGATGGTTGACGAGAGAGCCAGCGTTATTGTATTACCATAAACATTATTGGTTCAATATCGTAACGATGATTCGTCAAAAAGGAATTTCTTACTATTGTAATCTCGCTTCACCTTACGTATTAGATGCAGAAGCGTTGAAATATATTGATTACGATTTAGATATCAAGATTTTCCCTGATGGCGAAAAGAGATTGCTAGATGTCGATGAATATGAATTGCATCGCCGTCAAATGCATTATTCAAAAGAGATTGATCAAATCTTAAAGGCAAACGTTGAAATTCTTGTGGATTGGATCAATAACAAAAAAGGGCCGTTCTCGCCTGAATATGTCGATTTATGGTATGAAAGATATATTCAATTAACCTATCGTAAATCATAACTCATGATAGCTGAGTTGAAAAAGCAAGTAGCAAAGGCTGCTTGCTTTTTGTTTTTGTAGGATAAATTTTGAAAACCTTCTATTAATAGACAAGTGCTTTTGGTAAAATAGGACTAGAGCTAAGGAGGGATTCCCATGTCAAAAATCAAAGAGTTACAACTAAGTTCAGATATTCGCGGTATTGCTATTCAAACAGAAGAGTTTGATGCAACTTTAACAGTAGAGGAAAGCCGTTTAATTGCGAGTGCTTTCGTGAAATGGTTACAGAAACGTTATCCATCTAAAAAGATTACGGAATTAGTCGTTGGGATTGGGCGTGATAGTCGTATTAGTGGTCCGGACTTAACGAGAGAATTTATTCAAGTGTTATCGGCTTTTGGTGTTTTCGTAATTGATTTTGAAATGGCGACGACTCCGAGTATGTTTATGGCAACGCAGTTTGAAGAATTTAACTGTGACGCAACCGTGATGTTCACTGCTAGTCATTTACCTTTCTATTATAATGGTTTGAAATTTTTCACACGTGAAGGAGGGTTGGAATCGAGCGATATTCGCGACATCATAGATTTAGTTGATGAAGAGGAAGAGCTGCCACAAGGGCATTTTGCTACTATAGAAGTAAAAAGTATCTTTGAACGCTATAGCCGCCACTTAGTAGAGTTGATTCGCAAGGGAAGTGGGAGTATAAAAGAGAAACCGCTCGAAGGGCTTCATATTATTGTAGATGCTGGAAATGGCGCTGGTGGTTTCTATGCGGAAAAGGTACTTGAAGTGTTAGGGGCTAATACTGAAGGTTCGCAATTTTTAGAGCCAGATGGAACGTTCCCAAATCATATTCCAAATCCAGATAATAAAGAAGCGATGGAAAGTATTAAGAATCAGGTTCTTGCAGTAGGTGCAGATTATGGTGTGATTTTTGATACGGATGTAGATAGAGCGGCAGTCGTAACAGGTAATGGGGAGTTACTTAATAGAAACAACTTGATTGCTGTACTGAGTGTCATTACAATTAGCGAGCATCCAGGAACAACAATTGTGACGAACTCACCAACAACAGAACACTTGAAGAGATTTATTACAAAACTAGGCGGACATCAATACCGTTACATTTCTGGATATCGCAATGTTATTAATAAGGCTATTGAGTTGAATGAAGCAGGAACAGATTGCCAATTAGCAATTGAGACGAGTGGGCATGCGGCCTTCAAGGAAAACTACTTCCTAGATGATGGTGCGTATGTAGTTGCGAAGATTTTAATGCTTCTCCCAAGATTGATTGAGCGTGGTGAAACATTGGATCATTTAATTCAAAAACTAGTACAACCAAAAGAAGTCGTTGAAGTTCGCTTTAAGATTGAGACAGAAGATTTCAAAACATATGGCAATGAAGTGATTAAAGAGTTCCCACAATGGATTCCTAGAGATTGGGTAGTGAATCCAGAAAATGAAGAGGGAGTTCGCATTGATTTTAAGGGTGAGTACGGAGATGGTTGGTTGTTATTACGTATGAGTTTACATGAGCCATTACTTGTTCTTCAAATTGAAAATGATATAGTTGGTTATCAAACAAAAATTCTAGAAGCAATTCAGAAAATCATGAATCGTTATCCGAAAATCAATCAAACTAAGCTCGAAGCTTTAATAAAATAAAGGTATAAAAAAGATACAGTTTGCATATTCTGTGAACTGTATTATTTTTTTAAGAATTCTACATCTTTTCAGTTGCAAACCTTCTTTGGTTATGATAAATTAATATCACTGTGAGCGAACGTTCGCTTATAAAACAGTTTCAAAAAAACTTTGAAAAAGTTACATGAAATCTGTTGACAGTAAAAATGTCCTATGATAGGATATAGAAGTTGTTGAAAAACAACGATTGACCTTTGAAAACTGAACAAAGAAGAC
>ERZ772961.96-NODE-96-length-42741-cov-3.075599_pt1 | contig 42741 bp, 29 predicted proteins | sample MGYA00580677_ERZ772961 | MGnify/ENA primary metagenome ERZ772961 (study PRJEB29015, sample SAMEA2738088) | human oral metagenome | biome: human oral; feature: human-associated habitat; material: saliva | place: China | collected 2227 ... | reverse complement strand
ACGATCACCCTTGAACAGGCGCTCGATATTTATGCACAGCCTAAACAGCGCGGACGTGCCGCCGCTAAGCCCCCGCTCGCCGAACTCGGGGTAGACCCGAACAGCGAAAAGAATATCGTGGTCAAAGACGGGCGGTTCGGGCCGTACATTACCGACGGCGTTACCAACATTACGGTGCCGCGTTCGGAAACCATCGAATCGCTCACCCATGAGCGCGCCGTCGAACTGCTGGCCGAGAAGCGCGCTAAGGGGCCTGCGAAGCGTAAGACCGCGGCGAAAAAGACAACCGCCAAGAAGAGCACCGCGAAAAAGACAACCGCTAAAAAGTCCACTACTGCAAAGAAGACTGCGGCTAAGAAGGACTAGTCCGTCTGACGCTGGATGAGTGCGCAGTGTGCCAGACTTAACGGAGTTGTATATTATCTCGGCACCTGCCGGGGGATAGGAGCGCGCTGTGCGCCTTGGAGTTCTTGACGTGGGGTCGAACACCGTTCACCTGCTGCTTATTGACGGGCACCCGGGTGCCCGCCCCGAACCATACGCTTCGCATAAGATTCCGCTGCAGCTGGTGCAGTATTTGACGCCGTCAGGTGATATTTCTGACGAGGGCCGCGCCGCGCTGACCGAGTTCGTGAAGTCTGCCCGCGATTTCGCCATTGAAAACAACGCCGAGGACCTGCTCGCCTTCGCGACCTCCGCTATTCGTGAGGCCGGTAATGGTGCCGAGGTTCTGCAGCATGTGCGGCGGAAAACCGGGGTGAGCCTGAGCGGGATTTCAGGCGACCAGGAGGCGGCTATCACCTATTTCGCGGTGCGCCGCTGGCAAGGGTGGGGTGCGGGGCGCATCCTGAATTTTGATATTGGGGGCGGCTCGTTCGAGTTTTCCACGGGCACGGATGCCTTACCGGATGCGGCAATGTCGGTGCCGCTGGGCGCTGGCCGCCTGACCCGCGAGTTTTTTGAGGAGCAGCCGCCCGCACCGAAGCAGACGAAGCGGCTGCGCGGGTATGTGCGTGAGCAGATTGAGCCGGTGGCGCAGCAGCTGCTGGCATTCGGTGAGCCGAACATGGTGGTGGGCACCTCGAAGACGTTCCGGTCGTTGGCGCGTATCTGCGGGGCAGCACCGTATTCTGCGGGGCCGCATGTGAAGCGTGAGATGCATGTGACGGATTTGCGCCTGTGGACTCGCCGCATGGAGGCCATGGCCCCCGCCGAGCGCGCTGATTTGCCCGGTGTTTCCCGGATGCGCGCCGACCAGGTTCTTGCGGGTGCGATGGTGGCTGAGGCCGCGATGGAGATGTTCGGCGTGGAAACGATGCGTGTTTGCCCCTGGGCGCTGCGTGAGGGCCTTATTTTGAGGCGCCTGGAGCACCTGGCGGAGGGCACCAGCACCCCGCTGGACCCGAAGACCCTGGTGGGGGAGTAGCGGCGCACTGCGGGCCACGAAGCGAAGGCTACTGCGCAGCCGGGCTAATGAGCCGCTCCACGAGGGCTACCATAAGGTCCTTTTCTTTCGGGTTGCTCATGGCGACCATTAGGGTCATTGCCGCTAGGGCGTTGTTTGAGACGAGCGGTGTGCCATCGGCCGAAAACAGCAGGTTATTCTGGGCCAGAAACTCAATGAACAAGGCCGCGGCGCTGCGTTTATTCCCATCAACCAGCGGGTGGTCTTTGACCATGAGGTACAGTAAGTTCGCTGCTTTCTGCTCGGTGGTTGGGTAGAGGTCTTCGCCCGCGAAGCTCTGGTAGATGGTTGCGACAACCGACTTGAGTTTATCCCCGTTTTCGATCCCGAACAGCCTATCTTGCGGGAATTCGCTGCGGGCGCGGGCAATGATCGCCTGCGCTTCGGCATGAGTGAGCTGCCACACCGGCGCGTTCCCGGTGGATTCGCTGGCAGAGAGCGTGCCTTCGTCGTAGTCGCGCAGGGCTTGCAGGCTCGGTAGATAGGCTGCGAGTACTTCACCGGTACCGGCCACAAGATGGTTATCTGCCCGTGCCATGACTTCTACGATCTGCCCGAGCTGTTCAAGCCGCTGTTGGTTAATGCTGTACCCCTGCACCAGGTATTCGCGCAGGCGCTTGGTGGCCCAGATGCGGAACTGCGTGGCCGTGGCTGATTTGACCCGGTAGCCCACGGAGATAATGGCATCAAGGTTGTAGTGGCGCACTGATCGCCGAACCTGCCTGGTCCCCTCTTGACGAACTACCGAGAAATCCTCGGTAGTTGCCTCTTCTAGGAGCTCACCCTCAGCATAGATATTCTTCAGGTGGAGCCCAACATTGTCTGAACTGGTATTGAATAATACCGACATCTGCCGCTGGCTGAGCCACACAGTTTCGCCTTCTATCTGAACATCAATAGCGGGCTGATCAGTATTTGGCTGGTAAATAATGATGGAGTTATTAAATTCGTTCATGTGGCACTAATTGTAGTTAAAGTGGATTTATATTTAATTATTGCATGAATTCAGCCGGAATTGAATACGCATAATCTGCCCGTACCTCAATGACCGCCAGGATAGAAACAGTTACGGCTGTGCAGTAGCATGTAAAAAGGCTCTGTGCTGACTTGTGAACTGGACTATATCTATATTGAGGAGTTTCTGTGCCTATCTATACACCTGAAGAATACCTGGCCGTGATCGAGCGTATTAAGACTAAAATTGCTCAGAAGAATATCAGCATGGGGCCTACCATTTCGGAGACGGAAATTGCTGCTTTTGAGAGTGCCTGCAACACCCGCCTGCCGCAGGCGTACCGGCTGTTTCTGCTGGAGGTTGGTGACGGCTGGAACGACCCTGCGGCGGAGAGCATTAGCGCCAGTCCCATTCACCGGCTCGCAGAGATTGAGCACAAAGACCTTTCCCTCCCCATGACGCTCACGGACGGCTGGGTTTGGGAGGATGAGGAGGACGAAGAGCAGCTTAGCGACGAGTCCTTTGAACGTAAGCTGGGGAACCAGGGTATTGAGCTCATGGATGAGGGGTGTGGCATGACCTATGAGCTGATTACCGCCGGGCCGTGCGCCGGTGAGGTGTGGAGCTTCTCGGATGTGGGTGTTAGCCCCTGCTGTGAGCGCCAGGACTTCCTGGGCTGGTTTGAGCTCTGGATAGACAGCGACGGTGACCCTGACTATTTCAAGGATTATGTCTACGAAGAAGACGAATAGCATATGCCGCAAGGTTTTACTGGGCCCTGTGTGAGGGGGCAGGTTTTGATGCGGTTGGGGCGCCTGGTAGAGGCGCTAAGTACGCCGCTGAACCTGAAAACTTTGGCGGGTAAGTAAGGAGGAGCAGCTGCATAAGCTGCCGGTACTTTCGTTCAATAAAGTTTAGAACTGTAGAGTTTTGGGATATTTGTCGGTTATAAACTATCCTAGAACACCATGATAGGTTGGTTAGTCTTCTATACTTTCTATTGTGCTGTTTTCTAATTTATACTGTGGTAACTTCCTCCCGCCATTTGTGGAGTTCTTCGTTTAGAGCTTGCAGCTTTTTCGAAAGTTCTTCCTTCTCTTTGAGATCTTTCACCTCAAAAAGTTTATTATTTATTTTTTCTATTTCTTGGAATTTACCTTCAAGGTATTCTTTCTGTTCCAAGGTGAGAAATTTGCATTTTAGAGGTATACCTTCTGGGTTTAGATAAATAGGATGACCTTTATCATTATCTACCGTAAAATTATTATTAATTGAACCAAAAAGTGTTTTCTGATAATAATTTTTTTGATAGAAATTAGGGGTGTATTTTGTGAAACAGGAAGAGCTACCGTTTTCATTATTTTCGCCAAAAGAAACGTCACTATAGAAAATAGACCCGATGAATACAGTCCTGCCTTTGTAGGTGGAGCCGTTGAAGATAGCCTTACTCTGGTAGGTAGAGTTGCGGAAGTAAGCCTCGCCCTTGTAGGTAGAGCCGCTGAAGTCAGCCCAACTCGTGTAGGTGGAGCCGCTGAAATTAATAGGTTTTGCGTAGTAAGAGTTCGTAAGGTCTATTGGGTAGAAGAAGGTGCTTCCCGAGAAATCGTATTCAAAGTCTGACCACGCCCCCGGTGTGTTTTTGTCTGAGTCTTGTAGACGGTCGTGAATTTCTTTAATAATTCCTAGACGAACGTCTGTTTCAGAATCTAATGTTGCTTTGTCTGCATAGAATTTTTCTTTTTTATCTTTATATATTCCTTTAGGCGTGGGGTTAGATAACTCATTATAATGAGAAGCGAGAGTGAATGGGGAGCGTATATAAGCGCAGAGGTTATTGATAATAACCTGTCCTTCTTTGAGCCTGTCCTCATATTTGTCTATAGACTCGTCTTCAAGCCATTCATCCACGAGTCCAACGAGTGTGTACACGCCGCCCATACGAATAGGAGCTTTCTCATCACCTAGCTGTTCTACCGCTTTGGTGTACCGTTCTCTGCGTCCTGCCCTCACCTGTCGCAGATGGTCTCTGTCATTTTTCTCTTTTTCCTGATCGGTCTTGAGTTTTTCGTTATTGTTTTTGCGAAAAGTTTCGATAAGACCCATCACCGCGATAGCCCCACCGGTGATATAGAGAAAAGCTAACCGGAGGTTGCTCTGAGCTAGTAAGACAGGGGCGCTCTTATCGTTGGCTGGTTCTCTAGGGGTTTCAAAAACTCGTTGCGGGATAGATAGAGCACACGCTAGCCCGGCACTAGTAATCAGCAGAATAGCAATAGGCAGCCACCACCGTTTTATCCATAACCATATTTTATGCGACCGCCTAGGCTGTTCTGCTTCCTGCTGTTTTTTATCGCTCATAGGTAAGTAGACTCCTTACGGTGAGTGTGCGCAAGTACCACCCTACCGCATCTTCAGCTCGCCTTTCAGGTTTTCCTGAATTTTGGCTCAAGGTTTACCTGCAAATCTTTGCTGAGCAGGCAGATAACAGCCCGGCCCTGCGCATATTCAGAGGTCGTTGCGGGTTAAATCCTGTGGTCGAAACAAACCTGCCACGTCAGAGCAGGGTCAAACTCATAGGGGTAAACAGCACCGTAGAATCTTAGTGCTCTTATACGGCAGGAGGTGGAGACCGCGAATCCTTTGGGGCGGCTAGTTATTAGTTATCTTCCTCTTCGGGCGCTGTATCCTCCGCTTTTACCGTGGTGGCTTCCTCCCGCCATTCATAGAGCTTTTCGTTAAGAGCTTGCAGCTTTTTCGAGAGTTCTGCTTTCTCTTTGGGATCTTTTACCTCACGAATTTTATTCTTCGTTTCGTCTATTTCTTGGAACTTATCTGTAAGGTATTCTTTCTGCTCTGCGGTGAGAAAAGCACAGCCAAGAGGTAAGCCGTCAAGGTTGCGGTAAATGGGGTAGCCCCTGCCGTTTTCGACGGAGAAGTCATTATCAGGTGAACCAAAAAGTGTATTTTGATGGCTATTCTCATTATAAAACTGAGGGGTGCATTCTGTGAAGCGAGAAAAGTTACTGTTGTATCTATCTTTGCCATAATAAACGTCACCGCAGAAAATAGACCCACTGAAGTTGGCCTTATCTTCGTAGGTGGAGCCGCTGAAATAAACCTCATTCTGGTAGATGGAGTCGGTGAAACCAGCCCGACCCTGGTAAGTGGAGTTGCGGAAGTCAGCCCAGCCTCGGTAGGTGGAGCCGCTGAAATGAGCCCACTGGTAGGTAGAGTTGTTGAAGTAAACCTCACCCTGGTAGGTGGAGTCGGTGAAACCAGCCCGACCCTGGTAAGCGGAGTTGCGGAAGTCAGCCCAGCCTCGGTAGGTGGAGTCACTAAAGTCAGCCTTGTCCTGGTAGATAGAGTCGCTGAAGTCAGCCTCACTCTGGTAGGTGGAGTAGCTGAAGTAAACCTCATTCTGGTAGGTCGAGCCGCTGAAGTCAGCCTTACCCTTGTAGGTAGAGTCGCTGAAGTAAACCTCACTTTGGCAGGTAGAATTACTGAAGTCAGCCCAGCTTTGGTAGGTGGAGCAATTGAAGCCAACCCAACCTGTGTAGGTGGAGCCGTCGAAGGTAGCCCAACTCTTGTAGATGGAGCTACCGAAGTCAGCCTCGTCCTTGTAGACAGAGCCGTCGAAGCGAACCTCGTCTTGGTAAGTGGAGCCACTGAAATTAACGGGTTTTTTGTAATAGGAGTTTGTGAGGTCTATAGGGTAGAAGAAGGTGCTTCCCGAGAAATCGTATTCAAAGCCTGACCATGTTCCCGGTGTGTTTTTGTCAGGGCTTTGTAGGCGATCGTGAATTTCTTGAATAATGCTCAGGCGAATATCTGCCTCAGATGTGAACTCTGCTTTATCAGTGTAGAATTTCTGCTGATTATCTTTATAAAACCCCTCAGGTGTGGGGCTGGCCTGAGATAACTCATCATAATGAGAAGCAAGAATAAACGGGGAGCGAATATAGGCGCAGAGATTATTAACAATAACCTGCCCTTCTCTGACTTTTTCAGGCTCAGACAGATTTTCTTCTTCAAGCCATTCGTCCGCGAGCCCAATGAGCGTATACACACCACCCATACGAACGGGGGCACTCACATTACCAAGCTGTTCTACCGCTTTGGTGTACCGTTCTCGGCGTTCTGCTTTACGTTCTTTGAAAGCATTTTCGTCGAATTGCCGGATTTGTTCTTTGAGAACTTCCGCTTGGTGCTCTTGGTTTTTAAGGGCGGCTTTAATGTCTGCATTCGCTTTAGCGCGGTCGTTAGTATTCTTGCGGTAGGTTTCAAGTAGGACAAGCGCTGCCCCACCAGCCAGCAGCCACGGAAAAGCCTTCTCAAACCGTGCCATAAACTTGGTGTGCCGATATACCTCCGGGCTAGCAGATAATCTAGACTCTATAGTTTTGCGTTCTTCTGGCATTGGCGTTCTGCTCCTTAAAGTGATGGTGCGTGTTCCTTTTTACCCTACCGCATCTTCAGCTTAACCGGGCGGCTAGTTATCTTGCTCTCCGGATGTTGTGCCCTCCGCTTTTACCGTGGTAACTTTCTCACGCCAAACACGGATCTCACCGTTAAGAGATAGCGGAGTGTTGACAAATATGGCGTTCCCCTCGGTATCTTTTACCTCACGAAATTTATTCTTCGTTTTTCCTATTTCATGGAACTTATCTTCAAGGTATTCTTTCTGTTCTGCGGTGAGAAAAGCACAGCCAAGAGGTAAGCCTTCAAAGGCACGGTAAATGGGGTAGCCCCTGCCGTTTTCGACCGTGAAATCATTGTTATGCGAGCCAAAGAGCGTGTTTTTATGGTTTGTCTCGTCATAAAACTGAGGGGTGCAGTCTGTGAAGCGAGAAAAGCTACTGTTGTCTCCGTCTTGGCCAAAATATATTTCACTACAGAAAATAGACCCGCTAAAGTTAGCCTCGCCCCAGTAGATGGATCGGCTTAAATTGGCCCCTTCCTGGTAGATAGAGTTACCGAAGCCAGTCCTGCCCCGGTAGGTAGAGCCGCTGAAATCGGCCCCACCCCAGTAGACGGAGTCATTAAAGGCAGCTTCGCCCCGGTAAGCGGAATCGCGAAAGACAGCCCAGCCTTGATAAACGGAGCCGCCGAAAACAATCTTGCCCCAGTAGGTAGAGTTGCTGAAATCAGCCCCGCGCCGGTAGGTAGAGCCACAGAAATCAGCCTCTTCCCGATAGGTAGAGCCATTGAAAACAACCCAGCCCCGGTAGACGGAGCCACGAAAGAAAACTTCACCTTGATAAGTGGATCCGCTGAAGTTAGCCCCATCCTGGTAGGTGGAGCTGCTAAAGACAGCCTTGTCCTGGTACGTGGAACCGGTGAAGTTAGCCTGACTCTGGTATGTAGAACTGAGGAAATCAGCCCCACGCCAGTAGATAGAGCCGCTGAAATCTGCCCCGCCCTGGTAAGTGGAACCGCCGAAGCGAACCTCGTCCTGGTAGGCGGAACCACTAAAATTAACAGGCTTTGCGTAGTAAGAGCGTGTGAAATCTATGGGGTAGAAGAAGGTGCTTCCCGAGAAGTCATATTCAAAATCAGACCATGCCCCCGGCGTGTTTATTTCAGGGCTTTGTAGGCGATCGTGAATTTCTTTAATAATGCTCAGGCGAATATCTGCCTCAGATTCCAGCGCTGCCTTGTCAATGTAGAATTCTTGTTCTCTATTTTTGTAAAGACCTTCAGCTGTTGGGCTTTCCTGAGCCAGCTCATCGTAGTGAAAGGCGAGAGCGAAGGAGGAACGGATATAGGCACAGAGGCTATTGATAATAACCTGTCCTTCTCTGACTTTTTCTGTGTAATCCAGGTTTTCGTCTAGTAGCCACTCATCCACGAGCCCAACAAGCGTGTATACGCCACCTATACGGACAGGGGCTTCTTTGCTTCCGAGTTGTTCCATCGCTTTGGTGTACCGTTCTCGGCGTTCTACATTATGTTTTTCTGGCATTGCTTATCGGGTCCTCTGCGCTGTGGTGACTTTTTCACGCCATTCATTGAATTCTTTGTCAAGAGGTTGCCGCTTTTCTATGATCCCTTTTTTCTCTTCATCATTTTACACGGCAAGGATTTTATCGCTGGTTTCTTCCATCCTGCGGAGAATACTCTTCAGGTATTCCCCCTGATCGGGTGCCAGGAAAGCACAGTTGAGGGGTAATCCCTCAGGCGTGAGGTAAATGGGGTGGCCCCTACCGTTTTCGACCGTGAAATTATTCTTATGCGAACCAAAAAGTGCGTTTTGATGGTTTGTCTCGTCGTAGAACGCGGGGGCGTACTGCGTGAAACGGGAGGAGCAGCTGCCGTCTATGTCTTCACTAAAATAGATTTTGTCGTCAAAAATAGACCCGTTAAAGGCTGCTACACCCTCATAAGTGGATCCGCTGAGATTAACCCAGCCCTGGTGCATAGACTCGCTGTAGTCAGCATTTCCCTGGTAGGTGGACTTACTGAAATCAGCCCAGCTCCCATAGGTGGAGTCAACAAAGTTAGCCCACCTCTGGTAGGTGGATCCGCTGAAGGTGGCCCATTCCCGGTATTCTGAGCCGCAGAAGTCAGCCCCAGCCCGGTAGGCTGATCTGCGGAAGTCAGCTGCACCCCGGTAAGTGGAGTAGCTGAAGTCAGTGAGGGCTTGGTAGGCGGAGCCACTGAAATCAGCCTCTTGGTAGGTGGAGAAGTAGAAGTGAGCCTCATCCTGGTACCTGGAGCCGCTGAAATTAGCCTTGCCCTGGTAGGCGGCACGGCTGAAGATAGCCCGGCCCCTATAGACGGAATCACTGAAATCAACTGTACCCGTGTAGCTGGAACCACGATGATACGCCTCACCGGCGTAGGTGGAGGCGCGGAAATCAGCCCTACCCTGATAGGTGGAATAGCTGAAATCGGTATCATCCCCATAGTCTGAATTGCTGAAATCAGCGTCACTTTTGTATGTGGAGGGAGAAATGAAATCGCTAAAAACAGCTTTTTGCATGTAGGTGGAGCGGCTAAAGTCAGCCCGACCCTGATAGGCGGACTCCCGGAAGTCAGCTTCACCCTGATACGTGGAATAGCTGAAATCAGTATCACCCCCGTAGTCTGAGTAGCTGAAATCAGCGTCACCGCAATAGTGGGAGCCGCTAAAATTAGCCCAGTCTTTATACACGGCATTATCGAATGCGGCAGGTTTTGCGTAGTAAGAATTTGTCAGATCTATGGGGTAGAAGAAGGTGCTTCCCGAGAAGTCGTATTCAAAATCTGACCATGCCCCCGGCGTGTTAATCTCAGGGCCTTGTAGGCGGTGGCGAATTTCTTGAATAATGCTCAGGCGAATGTTTGCCTCAGATTCTAGCGCTGCTTTGTCAGCGTAGAATTCTTGTTCTCTATTTTTGTAAAGGCCTTCGGCTGTTGGGCTTTCCTGAGTCAGCTCATCGTAGTGGAAGGCGAGAGCGAAGGAGGAACGGATATAGGCGCAGAAGTTGTTAATAATAACCTGTCCTTCTCTAACTCTTTCTAAGTATTCCAGGTTTTCGTCTAGTAGCCACTCATCCGCGAGGCCAATAAGCGTATACACACCATCCATACGGACAGGGGCTTTCTCATTGCCCAGTTGTTCTACTGCTTTTACGTACCGTTCTCGGCGTTCTGTATTATGTTTTTCTGGCATCGCTTATCGGGTCCTCTGTGCTGTGGTGACTTTTTCACGCCATTCATGGATTTCTTGGGTGAGAGACCGCAGCTTTTCTGAGAGTTCTTTCGTCTTGTCTGGGGTGTGCGGGGTATGAATTTTATTGCTGATTTCTTCCATCCTGCGGAGAATACTCTTCAGGTATTCCCTCTGATCGGGTGCCAGGAAAGCACAGCCGAGGGGTAAGCCTTTAAGGTTGCGGTAAATGGGATAACCTCTGCCGTTTTCGGCTGTGAAATTATTGTCGTGTGAGCCAAAGAGCGTGTTTTGGTGGTTTGTTTCGTCGTAGAATTCAGGGGCGCATTGTGTGAAACGGGAAGAGCTGCCGCTGTTTGTGCCCTGGCCACAATAAATTTCGTCGCGAAAGATAGACCCGCTAAAAGCAGCTTCGTCCTCATAGGTGGAGTTGCTGAGGCCAACCTGACCCTGGTAGATGGAGCCACTGAAATTAGCTTTACCCCGGTAAGCGGAGTTGCTGAACCCTATCCCGCCGACGTAAATGGAATTGCTGAAATCAACCTCACCCTGGTAAATGGAGTTGCTGAACCCGCCCCCATTCCAATAGGCAGAATCACTGAAACTAACCACTTCCTGGTAAGTGGAGTCGAAGAAGCTAACCATATCCAGGTAGGTGGAGTCGGTAAAACTAGCCTCATCCTGATAGGTAGAATCGTAGAAATCAGCCCAGTTCTGGTAGATGGAGCGGTCAAAATAAACAAAATCTTGGTAAGTGGATTTATTAAAACAAACCTCACCCCTGTAAGTTGAGTCACTGAAGTAAACCACATTTTGATAGGTGGAGCTATTGAAATCAGCCCGACCTTGATAGATTGAGCCGCGGAAGTCAGCCCAGTTCCGGTAGGTAGAATCGTTAAAATCAGCCCGACTTTGGTAGATAGAGTTACTGAAGTCAACCCAATCCTGGTAGGTAGAGCCGCTGAAATTAACGGGTTTTGTGTAGTAGGAGTTTGTGAGGTCTACGGGGTAGAAGAAGGTGCTACCTGAGAAGTCATATTCAAAATCAGACCACGCCCCTGGAGTGTTTTCATCTGGGCCTTGTAGGCGGTGGCGAATTTCTTTAATAATGTTCAGACGAATATCTGCTTCAGATTTTATGGTCGCTTTGTCTATATAGAATTCTTGTTCTCTATTTTTGTAGAGACCTTCGGCTGTTGGGCTGTCTTGAGTTAGCTCATCATAGTGGGAAACAAGGGCAAACGGGGAGCGAATATAGGTACACAGGTTATTAATAATAACCTGTCCTTCTCTAACTCTTTCTAAGTATGCCAGGCTTTCGTCTAGTAGCCACTCATCCGCGAGACCAACGAGCGTATATACGCCACCTATACGAACGGGGGCACTCGCATTACCAAGCTGTTCTACCGCTTTGGTGTACCGTCCTCGACGCTCTGCCATACGTTGTCTGAAAACGCTTTCAAGGCATTGCTGGGTCTGTTCTGCAAGAATTTTTATCTGGTTTTCATGGCTTTCAAGAATATCTTTAATAACTACATAAATCTTGGCGTGATCATTGCCGTTTTTTCGATAGTCGTCAAGTAGGGAAAGCGCTTCTCCACCTGCTGAGAACCATGGAACCTCCTCCTCAGCCCGTTTCAACTTGGTCTGCTGAGGTGTTCCTGTATTATTCGGCGAGTTGGGCGGTAATGCGGTAACTTTTTCACGCCAGTCGTGGAGTTCTTGGGTGAGAGACCGCAGCTTTTCTGAGAGCTCTTTCTCCACTTCATGATTCTTCGCGGCAAGGAACTCATCATTCGTTTCTTCTAGCCTGTGGAGGGTATTCCCCAGGTAATCCTTCTGGGCGGTTGATAGGAAGCGGCAGTCAAGGGGTAATTCGTCAGGGGTAAGGAGAATGGGGCAGCCCTCGCTGTTTTCGGCGGAGAAGTCATTATTGGGTGCGCCAAAAAGTGTGTTTTGCTGGTTTGCCTCGTCATAGAACGCAGGGGCGCATCGTGTGAAACGGGAAGAACCGCCGCTGCCTGTATCTTTACCAAAATCGATTGTGTCCTGAAAGATAGACCCGCTAAAAGTAGCCTCATCCTCGTAGATGGAACCGCGGAAGTTGACCCTACCCCAATAGATGGAGCAGCTAAGATCAACCCCCTCCTGGTAAGTGGAGCCGGTAAAACTAGCCTCATCCTGATAGGTAGAATCGTAGAAATCAGCCCAACTTCGATAAGCAGACTCGCTGAAGTTGGCATCACCCCAATAGGTGGATTCGTGAAAGTCTACCCAGTCTTGATAAACAGACTTGCTGAGATCAACCTCAGCCTGGTAGATGGACTCGTGGAAATCGGCCCCGCCCCGATAGGTGGAGCCGCTAAAATCAGCCCGACCCCGGTAGGTGGAGTCGCTGAAACCAACCCAGGCCCGGTAGGTGGATCCACTGAAATTAGCCGAACTCCAGTAAACGGATTCACTGAAATGAACGGGTTTCGTGTAGTAAGAGCGTGTGAGGTCTACGGGGTAGAAGAAAATGCTACCTGAGAAGTCGTATTCAAAACCTGACCACGCCCCTGGGGTATTTTCGTCTGGGCCCTGTAGGCGGGCGTGAATCTCTTTAATAATGCTCAGGCGCACATCTGCTTCTGCTTGAAGCTCTGCCTTATGAATATAGAATTCTTGTTCTCTATTTTTGTAGAGACCTTCAGCTGCTGGGCTGTCCTGAGTCAGTTCATCATACTCAGAGGCGAGGGCGAAAGGGGAGGAGACGTAGACGCAGAGCTTATTAATAATTAACTGCCCCTCTTTAATTTTTTCGTCTTCAGATAGGTTTTCTTCGTGAAGCCACTCATCCACAAGCGTAACAAGTGCGTGTACGCCGCTCACGCGCGCAGAGGCGTCCTTGCTGCGAAGCTGTTTTACCGCTTGAAGATACCGTTCCTAACGCTCTGCCTTATGTTTCTCAAACGTGGTTTGGTGAGATACCTCTGAATTGTTCTCTACATTTTCGGGTGTATGCGGCATTGCTTTTAACGGTTCCTCACAGGTGAGTGGAGCGGCGTTTATTTCCTCCCCATCCTACAGCAGATACCCCGTATATGTAGGGGAAAGCGTCATCTGCTAGTTGCCACCAGGCAGAGCAGTAGCTTCTTTCCTCCACGCTCGTATATCTTGGCTTAGGCTCTCCATTTTCTCCCGAAGGTCTTGCCGCTCCTGCAGCACCTGCGAGTCATGAAGATGGGTCCACGTCTCGTGTATCTTTCGGAACTTTGCCGCGAGATAGTCTGCCTGTTCTGTAGACAAAAAGCCGCATCCTAAAGGGAGGCCGTTAGCGCCGAGAGCTACAGAGTAGCCGCTGTTCTCAACCACAAAATTATTGCTGGACGAGCCAAATAACGCCGCCTGCGCATCCTTCTTCTCAGCAACAAAACAAGGTGAGTTCTGAACAAACCGCGAAGGATACGATTCCCCGAAAAAGTCGGTACCAAAATTCAGGGCACCGCAGAAAACAGACCCGTACAGGGAAACCTCGCCAGCAAAGACAGAATCATTCACAAAAACTGAGCCTTGGTACAGCGAGCCGTCGAACCCGGCCTCGCTCCGATAAGTAGAGCTATAGAATAAAGCCTCATCGTAGTAGAGAGACTGATCGAAGAAGACCGATCCACCGTAAACAGAATCGTGGAAGGAAACCTCACCATAGTAAACAGACCAGTTGAAACGCGCCGAATCATGGTACGTAGATCCGCTCCACTGGGCTTCACCACAATAGGTTGAGTTGTTGAAGAAAACCCAATCGTAGTACGTAGAATCGCAAAAATAGGCGCTTCGTTCATAGGTGGAACCGTTGAATTCGGCACTGGTGTAGTATGTGCACCTGCTGAAATCAACGGAATTCTGGTACCAGGAATCCTTCATATCAACCGGGTAGAAGAAAACACTATTCGAGAAATCGTACTCAAACCCAGACCACGAGCCTTCTACATAACTCCTTCTGTCGCCCTGAGGAAAATGGCGCAACCGGCGGTGAATTTCCTGCAAAGCCTGCTGACGAACCTTCGCTTCTGCCAAAAGCTCTGCTCTGTGCGTATAGAAATCTTGGTGGTTGTCCCCGTATACGCCGTGCGGGCTGGGCTTATCTTGCGAGAGCTCATCGTACCGAAATGCCAGCTCAAAAGGGTCGCGGATGTAGGCGCAGAGAACATCAGCGATGCGCTGGCCCTCCGTGTGCTTTTCTTCCGCCTGTAACGCCTGGTCGGCAAGGTATTCATCCGCCAGCGTCACGAGGGCGTGCACAGCGCCCAGCCGTGTGTACGAGCGGGCGGAGTCGAGCAATTCGACGGCTTTTAGATAGCGTTCCTGCCGTGAAGTGTTCAATGTGTTTTTGTCGCTGGCGGTCATGCGGGTGGCTCCTTGCGTGGTGGTTGGAGGCGTGCCCCTTCACCCTACCGCAGCCGATCAGCAATACCAGGGATTTCTTGGCGCAGAATGTGAAAACTAGGCGTGTACCCGTAAACGTGGTTGAGCACCCGGCGGAACCAACAAACACCGGGTGCTCAACTTTTCTCTATGGGATTATGGAGGACTCTACCCAATCCTCCGTGCGGTGTACACGTAGTATCCAATGCACGCCGCGAATTCCAGGGGAACACCAATCAGCGCCCACAACGCATCTGGCGAATTAGCCCCTGACATTATCAAGTTCACCCACAGGGGAGAGACCGCCACACACAGCACCGCGCCCACACCATTTACGGTGCGAACCAGGGCGCCGCCGCGGCGGAAGTTGAAACAAATATTGGCGGTCACATGCGCCAGCGCATACGCCAGCATGAACTGCCCAATCGGGTGGAACATCACGTGTGCCCACTGCGAATAAAGGTCTCCACCCAGCACCGCTGCAAACGTAAATACGTACGGTAATGCCAACCCAATCACGCGCGCCGTGTACAGGACTGACAGTATCTTGGGGGAGGTGGTACGGTGACCCGCCGAAACCTTGGAAGCGCTGAACGAGGCTCGCAGGTTCGCCGGGCCGTCGCTGATACGGCCACCACCGATCTGGGCTGTTCTTACCTGTGTTGCGCTATTGCTCATTGCGTGCTTCCTCAGTTAGTCGAATTTCCAGCATACTCTAAGGTTTTTTGAAAACTGTCATACTTTCGGATGATTTATCAAATCTTTATATTGCTATGACGCGGAACAACACGAAAAAGCGAATAGGTTGCTGTGTGGGATAAGCCAAAAATGGGCCTTCTTTTTCTACCTGGTAAGCGCCAAGAAGCCTCAACTGTCTAATAATGACGCCAAAAACTGGGGGTTAACCCTCAAAACTTTGAACGTGTTTTGACGGGAAGGCCCTCCAAGAGGGCAGGAAGAGGTGTCCAATATATGAACAATATGCTGGGTTATATGACGATATGTTACAAACCAACCCTTCACGGGTGCGTTACATCAAAGAAGGCGGAATCTGCACCAGCAGACCCTGTGGGTGGGTTGGCTGCCTGGCAGAACTCCGCCTCCTGCGATGGGCGCAGAACGACCTCTACTCTTCCTCTTCGTCCTGCCAGAACTGTGTATGCTCCGGGGCTGCGGCTGTCTTTGGAAAATTCTTAAACGTCAAATAGAACAGGAACCCGCTGGTAATCAGCTCGGCAAACGGCACGGTGATCGTCCACCACCCCACAAAGGTTTCCCGCAGGTTCTGCGACCACGGCATGAACTGGAGCACAATGCTCATAAACACCACGGAGAGCACAACACCAGCCAGGTAGCGGCCCAACAGGGCAATAAATGCTGGCTGCTTTCCGCTGTTAAACCACAGCACACTCAGTATCTCAAACAGCACATACAGGAGAAGGAAAAGCCCCACCGGGGAGAGCAGATCGGGGAACGCGTCAATAGTGATAGCGCGGCGCTCAACCAATAAAAAGAAAAGTGCCAAAGGAATAACCGTGTAGAGAGTTCTGCCCACCGCCAGGTATTTCACCAGGTTTTGGGTTTTACGTTTTTTAGCTGCTGCTTTTTCCGCCGCCGTTTGAACGCCCGGCACCCTCACAATCGGAATCATATTAGTGGGTGCGGGCAGGGTTGACGGTGTGCTCTCGCTTGGATTTTGCGGCTCCATCGCAACTGGCCTCTCTACTTGTCGGGTATAAGTAAGTATACCGTTGCCAATGGGGGAAAAGCGCTAGCTGAAGGAACGCTGAGGTTTATCCGCAGCTTGCCCAATGCTGCATCCCAAGGAATATGCGAGTGCACATAAAACCGAAGTAAAGATTTTCTATGCAGATAAAACTTCATTTTATAGGGGTGACTATGGATATATATAGAATTTTTATGCTTCAAATATTTATGAGATGGGCAGAATGAAACCGGTCATTCGTCACTGTTTTTATCCGATAACACATACTCACAGAGCATTAGAAAAGGCTGCACCGTCACCCCGTGGCACCATCCGGGCCGCCCCAACCGTCAGGGCACGATCAGCTCAATAGGCGCAGAAACCTAACTATGCGTCCTATTAAGGACAGCCAGCCAAACCGGTACCGTACCCAGGAACGGCTGGTACCCTGGGGCACACCCGAATCCGCTTCCACATAATAGGGAAAGCCATGAACGTAGAGTACCCGAGTGAAAACGACTGCTCACGGCTACTGACTGCCGCTGCACGCGCACGGCTGCAGCTGCAGCATATGGCGGAATCACCCCTGCAATCTGCCATTATTGAGAGTTTTTTCCCCGAGGTTATGGAGCACACACAGATTAAACGGGTAGTAGCCAGCGGATATATAGACTACTATCGCATTTTTGTAGACCGTCCTGTTTTCTCTGATCCCCCCAGCCTGCTAAAAGCCATGAGAAAAGTGGCCCACTGCCTGGGGTCCGCCCTGACAGTCTTAGACGGTATGCGCGCTGTCCCACCGTTTGGTGGGTCATCCCAGCGGGACAGTATTGCGCGGGCATGCGAGAAACAAACACACCGTGCGCAGCAGCTAACAGAGGACGCGCGGGCGCTTCAGCATCGAGTGGCGGGGGCGAGAACCACCGCAGCTGCCCTCGGGCGCGCAGGCACCCCGACTGCTACAGTGCCGCCGACATTCATTACGTACGCTGCGGCAGCCCAAGAGCTCGCCCACCGCGCCCTCACCCTCAGCGAGTGGGCAGACAGAAGGCTGGATGAGGAAAAATACGGCAATGGCGCATCCGGCCAGACGGAGCAGCTGTGGCACCTTTGTCTTCAAGCTGATATGTACTCCGATGCCGCCGCGCGCCTTATAAAACCAGCGCTACAGTACGTAGAGGAGATGGAAAAACATCTGACTGCAGAAACATATTTCAGCTGGTATGAGTACGCGCAAAAAGTGGTACGGACAATACGCACAAACCTGACGCACCGTAACGTTCCGATCATGGACAGGGTGTTAGAAAAACTCAATGCATTAGAGGCATCCTTATCTTTGAAAGGTGCCAATGCGGTGCCCGCAGCCGTACTTGTTCAGGAAGCAATCCTCCTAAGCGACGATGTATGCTACTGCATACTTCCCGATGACCCGTCCGACGCCCTCATTGACTATATCTTGGATTCTTGCGCTGAGGACGATTCTGACTCTTTACAAGCCAAAGAGCGAATCACCTACAGGGCGAACGATTGGTTGCCCCTGCCGCCACGATATCAAGGGCGTTTAGAGTGGCTTCGTCAAACCGCCTTTGACCGGCCTGTACTGCCTATTCTATTTCAAAATGTTTGTGAATACCGGCTAGCGGACCAACAGATACGTGAAAGCCTTCACGCTGCCTACCCGCAGATACACGCCAGCGGTCCAGACTCCCCGCAGGCCGTGCAGGCCCTCACCGAGGCAATACAAGCCCATATTTTCTGTCCGCTAGAGGCCCTCCGCCATGAGCACCTCCGGTTTATGCGCAAGTACAGCTAATCCTCACCAATAAGCTCACGCGCCCAACGGGCGAACTCTTCCACCGCCTCCTCAGAGACCTGGTGCGGCAGGTGCGCATACTCCGCAGCCGGGCCGGGGCTGGCCGGGGCCACAAAAGCCGTGGGGTGAAGCACCTGCCGGTGTTCCTGGAGCTCATCAAGTTCATCAAACTCCAGCGCGCGGGCACCCAGCGGAAGTTTCCCACTAAACCGGACAGGGGACTGGGCAGCACCCCGGCCGGTAAAAACATTCCGGGACGGGTTAAAGACGCAGCCCGTAAAAGAGACAGAAGCATTCCCCCAGCCAACACTGGTGAAGAGCACACCATCGAAGAAACCCGAGGCATCAAAAATAACGGAGCCGGTGCTCTCGCCATACATTGAGTTACTAAAAGACACCTCTGCCGCATATATGGAGCCAGAATAATTGACCGTACCGCCAGTAAAAGAACAGCCCGAAAAATGCGCGGCACCATAATATTCACACCCGGTAAAACTGGTTCCCTGAGCAAAAGCGGAGCCTGAAAAATCCGCATCAGCCCAGCAGACAGAATAGCTGAAATCGGCTGCAGCCGCGTAGGAGCACCCATCGTGACGAACCGTATCAGCGTACCGGCCAAACCTAAAATATGCGGCGCCCTCAAAAACGGACCCGCTGAATATGGCCGGGCAGTCATACCCGGCACCGCCGAACTCGGCACCCGCACAATACACACTATTACTGAAATCAGCCACCGTACCGCTGTAGGTGGACTCATCATACAGGGCCAGCCCCTTATAGGTGCACCCCCTGAACAAGGCATCACCACCGTAGTAGGTGTCTGTAAACTCAGCCAGCGCCCCGAACGTGCACCGGTCAAACCGCGCCCCGCCCTTAAACGACGAAAAACCAAAAGAGGCGTCACCATAATATGCTGCACCAGAAAAATCGGTGCACTGAGCAAAATACGCATGGCTAAAGCAGGCTTCTTCCAGGAAAATACAGTCCCTAAAAGCCATTTCTCCCATGCAATATGACGCCTTCAACAGTACCGGGTAGAAAAATACGGCACCCGAAAAATCATAATCCAGCCCCGACCACCGGCTGCCCTCCGCCTCCTGCAGATCGGGGGTGCCCCCGGTGCACGGGGGAGTGCCGTAGTCTGACTCCTGCACGAATCGGTCATGGATAGCCTCAAGGATGCACCCGCGTACCAGCGCCTCAACCGCCAGGGCGGATTTCTCCGCCTGAAACTGCTCACGCTGCGTGCGGGACAGGCCTTCCGGGGCGTCACCGAGCAGACGCATATAGTACTGCGCCAACTCTGTGCGGCTTGAGGCGCTACCCGCCGGGAAAGGGGAGCGGATATAGGCGCAGAGCTCATGAATAATTGCTTGCGCCTCACGGGCAGGCTGGTTTGGGTTGGGGTGCTTGCTGGTGATCTGGTCTGCGGCTGGGGTGGTGAGCCATTCATCAGCCAACTCTATGAGGGCCAGTGCCCCAGCCAGCCGGGTATCGGCATCAGCACTACTGAGCTGGCCGGTCGCCGCGATGCGCCTCTGCCCGCGCCCCACACCCACACTCTGCACGCCCGAGGGCTGGGCTGATTCGGGATACTGAGCTGATTCGGGATACTGGGCTGCGGGTCTCATACGGTGCCTCTCTCAACAGGTTGGGCAACCCGGCAACGGGGAGTAAACATTTAGCATATGCGTGCACAAACAGCAGGCGCTCGCCCATCACCGGCACAACAGACACACACCCACATATTCACATGCGGGCGCATGCACGCGGTGCACCTGAGGCTACACCGCTACCGGCTGAGCCTCCTCCTTCGGGGAGTTAAGCCCGCGCACCCACCGCGTGAACCCTTTATCCTCCGGGCCAACATTCGCTAGATGCTCCAGCTCAGAGACAGTCAGCACCCGCGCATTCTCGGGGTAGCCGTCCACCAGTTTAATGCTGTACTCGCTCTCGTCAGCGGTCGTAAAATCATTCGCCCGATCCGGGTTAAACACGCACCCGGCGAACGAAGGGGCCTGCTCCGAGAACCGTGCGCCCGCCACCGTCACATCCCCAAAATATGCGGCGCTGCTAAAATCCGGGTACTTCTTGTACACGCACCCGCCCAAATTCGCCTTACCGCAGTAAATCGACTCATAAAAATTCGTGTAATTCGCGTAGGTGGAGCCGCTGAACGAAACAAACCCACGGTGCAGGCACTCATTAAAGTAGGTGTACCCCTGGTAGTCGCACGCCTCAAACACGGCCGAACCCTCATAGGTGGACTCACTAAAATCGGCGTCGCCCCGGTAGCAGCAGCGGCTCAGATTCACATTACCCCGGTAGGTATTCCCCGAAAGGTACGCACCCATCAGGTAGGTGCACCCGCTCAAGTTCGTCTGCCCGCCGTACACGCTATCACCCAGCACAACCGCCTTGTGGTAGGTTGAGCCGCTGAAATCGGTGTCCCGGTTAAACGTTGAACCGCCAAAATCGGCGCGCTCACGGTAGGTGGAGCTGGCAAAGTTCACGTTCTTGAAATACATGCACCCCGTCAAGCGGGCCTTACCGTGCCACACCGACTGCGAAAAATCGGTGGCGCCCTCATAGATGGAGCCCGCCAAATCGGCGTTTTCACGGTACACGCACCCGCTGAAATCCGCGATATTACCCCGGTACTGGCACTCGCGCAGGCTCACATCCGCCGCATACACGCACCCGCTCAGAAGCGCCTGGTCACGGTACACGCACCCGCTCAAATCGGCGTGCAGGCCGTAGGTGGAGCCGCTCAGGCGCACCCGCCTCTCATAGGAGGCATTGGCGAACGTGACGCTGCCGCGGTAGGTTGAGCCGAAGAAATCGACATCCCCATCGTACTGAGAATCCTCAAACCGAGCCTCACCCCCGTAGGTTGAACCGGCGAAGCTCGCGTACCCGCGGTAGATGGAATCGCTAAAACGCACCTGCTCACCGTACTTAGAGCCGCTAAACACGGCATCGGCGGCATACAGGGACGCCCCGAAATCTGCATCAAACCGGTACGTGCACCCGCGGAACGACACCTTCTCACCCCACGCCGACTCGCTAAAATCCACGGGGTAGAAGAACGTGGCACCCGAAAAATTGTAGGAAAGACGCGACCAGGCGCCGGTGAGCATATCGGCCTCAGCCGGAACCCGATGGGAACCGCCCGCACCGTTCCGCAGCTGCCAGCGCACCCTGTCATGAATCTCAGAGAGGATACGTTCACGCACCTGAATCTCGGCCTCAAGTTCGGCCTGCTCCGCGCGGAACCGACGCATCTGCTCCAGGTCTTCGGGGGCATCCCCCAGCAGGCGTTTCTGCTCAGCCGCCAGGGGGAACGGGGAACGCACATAGGAGCACAGCATGTCAATGACGGTCTGCGCTTTGCGGCGGCGCTGGGTTTTCGTCAGGTGCACCGCCTGCAGCCACTCATCGGCCAGCTCAATAAGCGCCAGTACGGCGCTCATGCGGGTAATGGGCTGAACATCCCCAAGCTGGCTTGCCGCCGCTGCGTACCTATCGTGCCGCAGCGCATCCTCAAGAAGGCGAGAGTCGCCAAGCGACGAGCTGGGTGTATTCATGGTTTACTCCTGCGTAAAAAGATGCGTGGCTGGGTGTAGGCTTTCAGCATACCCGAGGCGTGCCGGGCAACGCACACACTAATAACGAAAATAGATGAGTATAATGCGCGGCGAATATCTGCAGAAAACAAATAATAGACGGCCGGTACAGTAACCAGAACAAGACTTTTTACCATTTAATACGGGGGCGGTTTCTGGCTGCTGGCATGCCGTATTTTTAGGGTTGTTCAAACGGCCGAGTGTGGTCTGCACGGTGACTGGTGCGGACGCGCCGTTGGCCTATCAGCGAGCATATTATGCGCTTTTCACCCCGATATTATCACGGTACGGCGGGTGTGCTCGTGGGGTGCGGTGGCGGCAGAACAGCCGCCGCGGGCCGGTGACGGGTGCGGTGGCAGAGCCATCACCGAATACGTTTATTAAAAGTTATGGGGAAAATATTCAAAAATATGAGGGGTAAAATGTATTTTTTATCAATGGTGAGAATACTAAAATAATGTTTTATGATATGCGCCACTGGCGGCCGGGGTGAATGTAACACTCATGTAAAGATTGTGGTATAGGACACTGGTATTACGGGTGTTTACGCGTGCAGGAGCGGCAGCTGACAAGCATGGGTGCAGTAAAAAGCCGTTAGTGAAGTACTGCATATGAAATATGGGATCAATGGTTGGGGTTTTAGAGGCTCATTCTCTATCAAAGAGTTAACCGCCCAAAAGGCATAACTGTATACCCGGTATCAATAATTTAATGGATATTTCCCAATATCACAGGCATATTCCCAAGTCACCGTATTGATAACCTGGGCCGGGCGGTCGAGAGCACAGCTATATTCCTCTGATCTTTTCAAACCCGGGATGCTGGTAGCGCGGGTCTTGCATGGCGAAAACCCAGGCGTGCAGCTGCTTCTTGAGAACCCGTACCCGCTGGCGGGCAGCCTCAAGCACCTCCGGGTCATCAACCGCCGGGTGGGTGAACGTCTGAACCTGCTGCCGGAAATAGTCGAGCCTGCGAACCTCCCAGAGGGCAAGCACCCGCGACCCCGCCGGGGGAGCGGTCACCGGCTGCGGGAAAGCATACTGCTCACCCGGGGTAAAGATACACTCCGTGAACCCCGGAATCCTGCCGCTAAAATCGGCGGCACTAAAATCCGTTGAGGCTAAAAACGCGGATTCGTCAAATATGACCTTCTTGCGAAACACCGTCCCGGTCAGCGTCACAGGCCCTGTAAACACCGCGTTGGTGCAGTACGACTTTTTACCGCATTCCGAGCCGCCAAAATTAACCGGGCCGTGGAACGCCGACCCCGACACCGACAGCCCGCGCCGGTACACGCAGCCTCCAAAATCAGCGCCACCGTAATAGGCGGAGCACGTAAAATCCGGGTGATGGCAGAACACCGAACCCGCATAGTTCACGTCCCCGTAGTACACGCTGACATCGAACCGCGCCTGCTCACCCGGGCACCCAGTAGCCGCAGCCCACTCGTAGTAGGTGCAGCCGCTCATATCGGCGTCCCGCTCATACACGCACTCCCGCATGAACGCCGCCCCCTCATAGGTGCAGTGATCCAGCGCCGCCCGGCCACCGTACCGGGACCCCTGAAACATGGCATCCCGGTGGTAGAGGCAGCCGCTAAACACCGCATCTGCGCGGTACGTGTTATCGGCAAAACTGGCCCACCCGCGGTAGATGCTGCCACTATAATCGACCGTATTCTTATGCGTTGAGCCGTGAAGCCACGCCTCATCAGCATAGGTGCAAAAACGCCGGTTAACCGGCTTCTTATAGTGCCCCTGGGAGAAATCCGCCACACGGTTAAACATGCACCGCTCAAAACTCACCTCACTCCGCCAGGCGCACCCGGCAAAGCGTGCCTTCCGGTGGAAAAACCCGCCCGAAAAATCGGCGGAACCATAAAACACGCACCCCTCAAAAACCGCCCTCCGGCCCCAGTACGCCCCCGAAAAATCAACTGGGTAGAAGAACACTGCGCCGCTGAAATCATAGGTGAGCGCCGACCACGAACCCGGAACACCGCCGTGCTGCTGCGGTGTTTTCCCACCCGATACCGGTGCCACCGTATCGGGGGTGCGCAGGCGCGCAGCAATGGCCCTCAGAATACCGCCCCGCAGGTGAGCCTCGGCTTGGAAAGCCTCCAAAGAGGCCTGCAAGCGGCGCTTCTTCTGCGCGGACCATGAACGCCGCACCGTACCGTGGGTGAGGCGCTGATACCGTTTAGCCAACCGAAACGGGGAACGAATATACATGCAGAGCGCATTAATGGTGGCCTGCGCCTGCCGGAGGCGCTGCTTTCGCGGCACCGAAGCATCAGCCAGCCACTCATCGGCCACCCCAATGAGTACTTCTGCAGCCTCCCGCCGCGCCGCAACCTGCGCATCCTGCAAGGCAGCGGCGGCAGCCGTGAACCTAGTGAGGCGGTCAGCCTCCACGGAAGCAGGCAACACCATAATGGAGCTAAGCCGCCTCAGTGAACACGCCCGCAGAATCTGCCTCAGCCTCATCCGGGGTGCCGGCGACCTCATAACGAACCCAGCGGATCAGCTCAGAGCGGGGCTGCTCAAACTCCAGCGCATTGGTCTCACGCCCCGCCCCGGCAGCCTGCAGCCGCTCAGCAAGCACCTGCCGCTCGGCGGCGGACAGGGCCCGCGCCCCCTGCGGGAGCCCGCCCGCTAAAGGCAGCGGCTGCTTGCTCTTCGCCGAAACCTCAAACAGGTTCTCTGCGGCAGCATTAAAAACACCATCAGTGAACGCCGGAACCCGTGCGAAAGATGCACCCGAAAAATCGGCGGCCCCCAGCAGGCGAGCCTCCTCAAAATCGGTTTTCTTCTTAAACTTCACTCCCGAAAAGTCGGCCCCGCCGAACCATACGCAGTTATCCAGCCACGCCTGCCCCGCAAATACACACCCGCCAAAATGCGCCGCACCCCAGTAGACGGTGAACGCCAGATTAGCGGTGCGGCGGAACACCGAATCCCCCAGATACGCGGCACTGTGGTAGATAGAATCCTCAAACCTCGCCCCCCGATAATAGGTGCAGTGCTCCAGGTTCGCAGTGCCGTAGAAAGTACTCTGCCAAAAATCGGCGTCCCCACGGTACACGGAATCAGCCAGGTACGTGTACCCGTAATAGGTGCAGTCGCTCAGGTACGCGGCGCCCTCCCACGTGCAGGCACTCAAATTAACGTTCCCCTCATACACGCACCCCACCAGGCGCGCATCAGCACCCCAGACGCATTCGCTCAGGCCAGCCCCCGCACGGTACACCGAATCGCTCAGAAACGCCTCACCGTGGTACACCGAACGGTCAAACAGGGCATCGGCCCCGTAAATGGAGCGGGTAAAACGCGCCTGGTCGCGGTACGTGCACCCCCGAAAATTCGCGCCCGCACCCCAATATGACTGGGTGAAATCCACGGGGTAGAAAAAGACAGCCCCCGAAAAATCAAACCTCAGGTGCGACCACAACCCGGCGGTGACCTTATCCGGGTCCGGGGCCGTGCTTGTGGCGGGCTGCCCGCCATCAGACGGCTCCCAGCGCACCCGGTCGTGAATCTCAGTCAGGATGCGCCCACGCACCTGCGCCTCAGCCGCCAGCTCGGTCTTCTCAGCCCGAAACCGGCGCGCCTGCTGCGGGGTCAAACCCTGCGGCTGATCGCCCATAAGCCGCTCATAGTCATGGGCGAGCTGGAACGGGGAACAAATATAGGCGCACAGGGTGGTGATAATCGTCTGCGCCTTGCGGCGCCCGTGCTCCTGAGGGTCGGTCTCATCGGTGAGCCAGTCATCAGCCAGCTCCACGAGGGCAAGCGCCCCACCCAGCCGGATAATCGCCTCAGGGCTGCCCAAAAGAGCGAGGGCAGCCGTGTACCGGTCATGCCGCTGCTGGTGGCTCGCAGAAGGGTGCGCAGTTGCTCCGGGGCGAGGGCTCGACGGGGAAGGCGTAACAGGGTGCATGATGGGGTGTTCTTCCGGTGAAAGGTCTGTGTCTAGTTATGGTTCGTGCAGTTCTTGAGGCGGTATCGGTAAATCTATGTAGGTTGATTGCTTTAGTGTACCCCGGTTTGCTGTGCCGCATCAGTCTGCTGTGAGCCCGTGTGCCCACCTGGCGAATGCCTCATGCGCCTGCTCCAGTCGCCGCTCCGCCCGCCGGTGCGCGGCCGAACCGGCCGGTTTATCCGCGAGCTGTTCGCGTCGTTGCGTCACCTTCTGCCGCAGTTTAGCTAACCGGGCCATCTGGCCCGGGGTGAGCAGATGCGACCCCACCGGGAGGCCGCCTTCTAACACAATGGGGTGCCCCTGCTCGGGGGTGCGGGTGAACTCCTGCACGCTGTGGGGCGAGAAAATGCACCCGTGCAGCGATGGGGCGCAGTTCACAAAAACTGCGTCGGTAAAAATGGCGTCCGCCAGGTACGCGGCACCGCTAAAATCAGCCGCACCCTCAAAGACCGATCCCGAAAAGGCGGTGCGGCCACCCCATGAGCCGCCGCCAAGCCACGCATCCGCGAGGAACACACACCCGCGCAGGCTAGCGGGACCGTAGTATGCTGAAGAGCTCAGGTCGGCATCCCCAGCGAATGTGCACCTGGTGGCGGTAAACGCGCCGCGGTAGGCGCTGTACATCATCACCACGGTACCGGCGAAGAAGCAGCCGGTAAAGACGGTATCCGCCCCGTAGCGGCACCCCAAGAAGTAGGCGCCAGCACGGAAAGTACACCCCGAGAAGTTGGCGGCCCCACCCCATGTGCAGCCGCCAAAATACGCCGCGTCCTGGTAGAGGGACTCGCTGAAATCCGCCAGAGCTCGGTAGGTGGAATGGGTGAAGTTGGCGGTACCCGCAAAGGTGGAACACGAGAAAAGAGCGTCACGCATAAAAATACAGTCGCTGAAATCTACCTCATGCTCCCAGCGTGAACCGGTGAAATTCACGGTGCACACAAAAACCGCGCCCGAAAAATTGAACGCAAAACCCGACCACGCGCCCGCCAGGGAAGCGCCCTCAGTGGAAGCTACCGGGTGCTGCACCCGGCGGTGAATCTCCTCCACAATAGCCTGCTGGATGCGCCCCTGCGCCCCGGCACTCTCACCAGCAGGCCCATTGTCGGCTGCAGTATTGAGCGGGGAACGAAGATACGCGCACAACCGGTCAATCACCCCCTGAACGTGCCCGCGGCGCACGCCCACCGGCAGGGACGCCTCACCCAGCCACTCATCCGCAAGCTCCACCAGCGCATACACCGCACCCAAACGCGCCGCCAAATCACCGCCCGTCAGCGCCGCGTACGCCGCATCCCGCCGAGCTTCACGGCCCCTGCCCAAAGCCATACGCATCCCCTTGCCTCCCGCACCAGCTGCTATGACGCCATCACATCGTGCGCCGCCCACGCACCCCAAAACCACCGCCTAGCATAACGGAAACCAACCGCCAGCCACCAACAGCCCCGCAACTCCCGAACGCTACGCCCCCGCAAGCACCCGGGCACGGTGCGCCTCCCACAGCCTCTTCACACCCCACGCCACCCCAACAGCCACCGCGAGCGGCACATACGCACCCCAGCTTTGCCCCGTAAAACCAACCACCAACGCCACAGAACTCAACGGAGCATCCATCGACAACGCCAAAAACACTGCGGCACCCAGCACCCCCGCCGCGCTCAACAACCCCGTCACCCCCAACGGAAACCCCGAAACCCACGGGCAAACACACACCAGCGTCCCAGCCACCACAAACCCGCCCGAGGCGCCCAACGCCACCCCCGGGGTGAGCGTGCCGCCATACGACCCATGCCGCAAAGCAGCCACCACCAGCACCCCCTTAGCCACAAACAACCCCAGCGTGTACAACAAGGCGGGCACTGTGAACGACCCCACCAGCTCAGCCCGGTTAAACGTCTGCTGCACCAGCGCCCGGCCATTACCCATCACCTCCGGCAGCACCATTGACACCACACCCACCGCCGCAAACACCAGCGGAACCCGCCACAGCACACCCCGGTTTGTGGCCCTACCCCGCTGCGCCCACCCCAGAAGCCGCCGAAACCACAAGGCGCCAGGGGCCAACACCACACCCAGCAGCACCGCCAACGCAAGCGACTCCCAGCATGTTTGCACCAGCACCACCGGGTACGTAGCCTGATCAGAAATCGTCAGATGCGCCGTCGCAGTAGCCACCCCAACAGTGAACGCACCCACCAGAACATTCTTCACCGACAGGCCCAGCCCCAGCGCCTCAAACAAAAACACCACACCCGCAACCGGAACCTGATAATCCGCCGCCAAACCAGCCGCCGCCGCAGAAGCCACCAGCGTGCGCCGCGTACCCTCCGGCAGGCGCCCCCAATCCGCAATACGCCCCGCAAACAGCGCACCCAGCTCACGCGGGGCAACCTCCTTACCCACCGGCGAGCCCGCACCCACCGCCACAATCTGCACCAGCGCATGAACACCCTGCCGCACAAACCCCGGGCGGCGCTCAGCCAACGACTGCGCCCGCACCATAGACTCCACCGAAGCCAACGGCCCGCCACCCCACCGCCGAGACTGCAGCACATACCAGGTAACAGCAACACAAAAACCCACCACAACCAGCGCCACCACGCGCCGAGGAGTAGAAGAATAATACGTAATAATCGGGTGCAGCGTCTCATCATGGCCGAACGCCACAACCTCAATAACCCCCAACACCCAATGCAGCACAATAGCCCCGCACCCCGTGGCCACACCAACCAGCACAACCCACGCCAGAAGAACCGTATAACGCCGAAATGCTCTCATCATTCTCTTGCCGCCGCGCCTCATAACCACGTTGTGCACAAACGCCCGCAGGTCCCCGCGCACCATAGCGCTCAACAACCCGCCGGTTGGGGCAACCCGCGCCCCCACAGCCCGGCACACAGCACCTCGTGCGCACAAGCTTCTTCGGATGCTCACGGCGTCGATTCGGGGCGTAAACCCAAGAACCACGTACACGCGGGCTCCCTACCCCCATTTTACTCTCGCGCAAGCCCACCACCCCTCCCCAGTAGGGCGCAGGTGGCTCATAATAGCCGGGCTGTATGCTAGATAACAAACCCTGTGGCGCGGGCGGCATGCGCCCCGCGACACGAACGAAGCAGACAGTAAGGATCGAAGATGACCGAACATATAGCGTTCCTCGGCACCGGCTCCATGAACGGTTCCATCGCAGCCGGGCTCATCGCGGGCGGGTACCCCGCAGAAGCTATCCGCGCCACCGTGCGCAGTAAAAACTCCATAGACCGCCTGCGCCATCAGTTAGGGCCTAACGGGCGAGATGCCGTCGTGATCGGGTGCGAGCTCAATCCCGAAGCCAACCGTGAGGCGGTCAGCGGCGCATCCGTAGTGCTTCTGGGGGTTAAACCCTATGGAATCGTCGAGCTGGCGCGCGAAATTTCGCCCGCTCTCGCCCCGGATGCGCTCGTCATTTCGGTGGCGGCAGGAGTCACCCTCGATACGCTGCAGAAGGCTCTTCCTGCGGGGCAGCCGGTTATCCGCTGCATGCCCAATACGCCCTCAAGCGTGGGTAAAGGCGTGCTGGCGATCTCAGTGAGTGAGGCCGTGACCGAGAAGCAGCTTGCGCTCGCCGAGAAGATCCTAGAAACCGTGGGTCTGGTAGTGCAGGTGCGAGAAGACCAGATGGATGCGGTCACCGCCGTTTCGGGATCCGGCCCCGCCTACGGGTTCCTGCTGGCGGAGACTATGGCGAGTGCCGGTGTGAAGCTCGGTCTGGATGAAGAGACCGCACAGAGGCTCGCATCCGCAACGATTGCGGGTGCCGGGTACCTGCTGGATAGTAACCCGGATGCCGCCGCTCTGCGCAAAGCGGTCACCAGCCCGAACGGAACCACTGAGCGCGCCATCAATACCTTTATTGACAAGGGACTTTTCGATCTCACCGAGGATGCAATGCGCGCCTGCGCCGCCCGCTCCGCAGAGCTGAGCGAACAGTACACGGCTGACTAGCCCCCGCCTCCTGCTTATTCCTCCCCGCGCTTTCCCTGCGTCACCTGCCGGTGTTCACCCCACCCCCTCATAAAAAGAGCCTTTATTTGAATAAAGCTTTAAAAATCCCGCTTTATTCAAATAAAGGCTCTTTTTGTAAATGGGGCGGGGAAGTACGAGGACGCGATAACTATATAAGGCCAAAGTTGCGAAGCGATTGTTCCAACACTTTCGGGTTTCCGCCATTTACATGCTCCCATCGCAGCCTGATAAGCCGCCACCCGGCACGCATTAACGCGTTTTCCCGCTCTTTCTCGCGGTCAATCGCCCAGCCATCAGGATTCATCACCCGGCTTGTTTGCTTCACGCGCCCGTCGAACTCAACAATCACCCGCTGAGCTTCAAACGCGAAGTCACCTAAAAATTGACCCATCTCCGTCGTAATCGGGTATTGCTCAGTGGGGGATAACCCATACTCGTAGAGCCGCAACCGTGTGAGGGTTTCTCCCGGAGAATCAGATTTATCGCTCATTAACCGTGCCACCTCGCGCGCCTTTGCAGCACCTTTTCGCGGAGAACTGAGAAGCGCATCCTGAACCTCAGAATAGTCCAAACGCGCGCCTTCCTGCTGACGGCTCAGAGCGCCATCTGCAATAACAACCGCATCATCAAGCGGAAGCGTGCGCGCGCATCCAACAACCGTCTCTAGCCGGTTCACAGCGAATACCTTGGATAACACATGTGCGTGAGGGGCTTCCTTCGTGTATCGGTCTTCGTGTACGCGAATATCCGGATGCTGAATGCCGCCGCCAGAGCGCATATGCACTTCGCGAGGGTAATGCAAAACCGGAATGCCGTAGGCGCAGGCTGCGCTTTGGTGACTGAATACGGCAGACTTCAGGCGGCGTGAGAAGGCGGTGATACGTGCTGCATGCTGCTCTGCCGGATTAAGGGCACTCCAATCTTGGGCATATATGTACTGGTTTTGAGCCAAGGGAATGAGTACACCAGACGCATACATTTACTTAACTTTTCTGGCGCTGATTCCCGTATCGGTAAGTTCGGCAAAACTTTTAATGAGCGGATATACCCGCTCCAGAGGCTTCATGAGAGACATAATGGCAGTACATCATGAACGAGGCCCCTGCCAGACTGCCTATGCTACTTTCTGTGGATAAAATAGCGTACCAGGACACTCTGCATAGTTATCCACAGGCCCCTCCCTGTATAAAAAGGCTCTTTATTTGAATAAAGCGGGGTTTTTAACGCTTTATTCAAATAAAGAGCCTTTTTATGACGGAGAAGAGGGGGAGGGAAGCGGTAGGGCAAAAACGGCAAGGAGCGAGAGAGGCGCGAGGGAAACCGCAGAACCTACGGGCGGGCAGCAAAACGCTCGATCAGCTCCACCTGCCCCGAGACGATAAGAATATCCCGAGAGTGAATGCGCGTGGAGGGGTCTGCGTAGGTGAATTCCTCCCCGGGGGATTTAATGCCCACCACAGACACCCCGTATTTAGCGCGGATATCCGACTCCGCTAGGGTGAACCCGTGAGTTTCCTTCGGCGGGCGCATCTTAGCGATGGCGAAATCGTCGTCGAACTCAATGTAGTCCAATAGCCGCCCAGACACCAGGTGTGCGGCGCGGCGGCCCGCATCCGCCTCCGGGTAGACCACATGGTGCGCACCGATACGCTCCAGGATTTTGCCGTGTGAAGGGGTGATTGCTTTCGCCCAGATACGTTCAACCCCCAGGTCAACGAGGTTCGCGGTGATAAGCACGGACGCCTCAATCGAGGTGCCGACGCCCACAACCGCCGACCCGAAGTCGTTTGCGCCCAGCTGCCTGAGCGTATCAATGTCGGCGGCATCGGCGGCTACCACGTGGGTGAGCAGGCCCGACCATTTCTGCACCAGCTCGGGGTCTTTTTCAACGGCGAGCACCTCCTGGTTCTGGGCGTGCAGCTGCGCGGCGGTTGAGGCACCAAACCGGCCCAAACCGATCACGAGCACGGGCGCATTGTGTGTATTAGCCAATGATGGGCCTTTCTTCGGGGAACTTGTAAAGGCGGCGGCGGGAGCGCAACGCCAAGGCGGTGGCGGCGGTGATGGTGCCAATACGCCCAATGAACATGAGCGCGCTGAGCGTGTAAATACCGGCGGGTGACAGCTCGGCAGAGAGGCCGTCTGAGAGTCCGCACGTGGCGTAGGCTGAGATCACCTCAAACAGCACCCTGCTCAGGGGCTGGTCGGTGAGCATCAGAATAACACCGGCCCCGGCAACCACGATACCGGCGCTCATCATGGTCACCGAGATGGCGATGCGCAGCACCGTGTCAGGGATAGTGCGGTTGAACGCCACCACAAACTGGTCGCCGCGCGCTTCCGCCATAATCGCCAGCATAATCACTGCAATGGTGGTGACTTTAATACCGCCAGCTGTTGAGGCTGAGCCACCACCAATAAACATGAGCACGTCGGTAATGAGGCTGGTCACGGGGCGGATATCGTTCATATCAACCAGGTTGAAACCGCCTGAACGGGTCATGACGGAAGCAAAGAGCGCGCTGAGTATTTTATCCCCCGGGTTGTTCCCTCCGATAGTGCGTGGGTTATTCCATTCGGCCGCACCCCACGCGGCAGCGCCCAGTACGAAAAGCACGCTGGTGGTGACGAGTGTGAGCTTCGCGGTGAGCGTCCACCGGCTGGGTTTAAGCGGGTGCTGCTGCAACGCCATGAGCACCGGGAACCCCATAGCCCCCAGAAATACGGCGATACACACGGGGATAATCACAAAAAAGTCGTGGCCGTACGGCACTATCCCGTCGGAATGCGGCGTAAACCCGGCGTTATTAAACGCCGAGATCGCGTAGAAAATACCGTACCACAGGCTGGTGAGCGGGTCTTCGCCCAGCATCAGAAAACGCGGGGTCAGCAGTAACGCTATGAACGCCTCAATACTGGCGGAGGTGTAGGCGACGGTGCGTACCACGCTACCGACCTCACCTAGCCGCCCAATATTGAGTTCTTCTTGGGCGATGAGCTTGGACCGCAGCCCCATTTTCCGCCCGGTTGCCAGGGCCAGCAGCGAGGTGAGGGTAAGGGTTCCCAAGCCACCAATCTGGCAGGCGCACAGGATAATGACCTGCCCAAACATCGACCACTGTTCGGCAGTTGAGACGGTGGTGAGGCCGGTGACGGTCACGGCGCTGGTGGCGGTGAAAAATGCGTGATGCAGCGGTGCCATTTGCCCGTCATTTGAGGCGATCGGCAGTAAGAGCATGAGCGTGAAGAACACGATAACCAGCAGGAAGGTGCTGATGGCGGTTCGTGCGGGGGAGGAGAGCACTTTCGCGTCGATAAAATCGCGCAGGTTCTCGTAGGTGCGGGCATCAAGCAGTCGCGGCTGGTGCGTGCTTGCCCCCGGTGCGGACGCCTCAACGGTGAGTGCCCCGCGCCGGGCGGTGCCGGTGTGGGTGCTGCGCGCATCTGTGGTTTTTCGGCCCGGCAGCAGACTATCGAACAGACCGTGTTTTGGGGGCGCGGGGGTGGTACGGGAACTGGGTGCGCCGGTGAACGGGGTGATGTCGCTGCTGTTCTGCTTGGGCAGGCGCCACCTGCGTAGGGTGTGCTGGCGTTTGAAGAACTCACGGGAGGTGCGCAGGGCCTCGCGTTTACGGTGGCGTTTGCGCCAGTGTGCGCGGATGCGCCGGGCGAGGCGTCCCATGGGTTCCTCCCTTCATGGTGTGGGTGGGTGCCGGTGTTAGGTGCGGGGTTTGGTCCGTGTAGTTTATGTGGTTGGTGCAGGCCCCTGAACGTGATGGTACGGCCTCCTCTAGTGTATCCCCGATGGTGGTATTCGGTGGTGGTGTGGGGCGGTTTTTTCGCCCGCAACCTTCAACATGCAGTAAAACACATATTCTGTTTCAAGAATTTAATGGGCCGGGGTTGATAATGTCCAGTTAAGTGTGTGGTTTGGCGGCTATTGGGAACTGGCAAACTAGCGTATATATGACATAATCGATATATGCATGCAGATGTTTTTTCAGTGATTGCGGATTCGACCCGCCGCCGCATCGTGCGGCTGCTCGCCGAACAGACCCACACTGTTGGTGCGGTTGTCGAAAAACTGGGCATGAGTCAGCCAACTATTTCTAAGCACCTGAAAGTGCTGCGTGAGGCCGGTGTGGTGTCGGCCGTGGTTGAGGGGCAGCGCCGGCTGTATTCGCTGAACCCCGAGGTTTTCACTGAGATTACAGACTGGGTGGATGAGATTTTGGAGGCTGCCCGCGCCTCAGCGGCAGCTCACGCCCCTGTTGCGCTTCCCGGCGGGGAGAGCTTTTCCCCCGCGTTCCCGGGCAGTTCCGTGGTGGTGGGCGGATTTACTGGTGCGCACCAGCATGAGGTGGTTGAATCCAGTGAGAAACTCGACATTCCAGCCGAACTGCACATCCCATCCGATGCTGAGGAAGACAATGATAAGGAACCCAGTGCGGAAGATAATGACGATACTGCCGCAGGCGGAAGTGAAGAGCTTCAGCGCTGCGTTGTGCCGTTGAGCTCGAATAACCCCAATACCCCGGCTGAGGACGAGCCCGCTGTGGAAGAAGGTGCTGACTCGCACCCCGATCCGGCTGTGGGTGTTGTGCTCAGCGCGAAAGCCCCCGAAGAGCCTGCCGAAACGGCAGAATCTGAGGGCCTGGATGAAGAGTTGGCCGGGAGCGAACAGAACGCCAGTGCCACATTTGCTGGTACTGGTGAAGTGAGCGAAGGCGTGGTGCCGATGCGCCCCTTCACCCCCTCCGCCTTTGCCTCTGACGAGGTGCCGCAATCTGATGAGGATAAAACACCTGTTGAAACTGCTGCGAAGGATTCCGCGAACGAGACCCAGTCGGTGGCTCCTATGGGGCAGGGTGAAGACGATGAGGCAACTGAGTCCTCTGCTGGCGTGAGCCCCTGGAGTTTGGCAGGTGACGCCTCAGCCAAGCCTGCTGTATCGAATGAGCCTGCCCGCGGTAAGCATGAGGCTATTGACGCCGACCCCGCCAATGAGCAGCCTGCCAAGAGTGAGCCTGTAAACGTTGAGTCTCAGGATGCCGTATCGGCGGCAGCTGACATGACCTCCACCACCGAGGATGCGCCCACGAAGAAGGAGCGTCACCACACGGGTGAGGACACGGCTGCCAGCGCTACCGAGTCTCGGAGTGAGCAGAAGGCCGCCGGACTATCCGAGGCAAAAACCGGGCAGGATGCTGCCGATAGCCCGCGTATCGAGGCATCAACGGCGAAGGCAGGCCGGGATGCCGCATCTGTGGAAGCTGCCACCGTGTCTAAGACCGTGAAGAGCGATGAAGCAACCCTGATGGCTGACCCCGCTGACGGCCCGGACGCTGATGAGGATGTTGCAGCTCACGCGGATGATGCTGAACCCAAGAAGACTTACGCGGAGGGGAAGGGCGCCGACCCCGAAGCGTCTGAGGATACCGAGGCAGCCGACACCGACGGCGCCTCAGTAACCGATACAGCCGATGCGGGTGCTGAACCCGAAACGGCCCAGACCGTAGAGCCCAAGGAGGCTCCCGAACCCACTGAGGAGCCGGTGTTCCGGCCGATCCCTCAGCCTGCACCGTATGAGCAGGTGACCGTTAAGGAGGAACCTCGTGGCCTTCTGGCGCGTGTCTTTGGTCGCCGACGATAGCATGCCGCACCGGCGGCGCGCGGAGAGATAGCGAGTGGGGCGGGGCGTGCGCCCGTGTTCGCTTGATCATCAACTCATACACCTACCCTGATAAACCCTAATTTCCCGAAAGACGGAATCTACGTTGGCTATTCACCGTAAAATCCTCCGCTGGCTCGAGAACGAGCTCACTGAGGGCAACCTGCAGCTTGGCCAGGACTTGCCCGACGATCAGCGTATTGCCCGCGCGATTGGCTTGGGAAGAAGCCGTACCCGCGAGGGCTTGAAGACCCTCGAAGACATGGATCTGGTGCGCCTATACTCCGGTAAGGGCAAAGAGATCATCGCTCACCTGAATGAGGAGCCGGCGATGGCGGCAGCCGAGCCTCTGCGCCTGCACATGGCTGTTTCGCGCTACCCGAAACGTGACCTGGTGCAGACCCATATGCTTCTTGAAGGCTGGAGTGTTGCCAATATTGACCCCGGCGTCGCTGATTTCGGTGAAGTGGATGAGCTGCTGGAGGAGATGCAGGAGGGTGGGCACCCTATCCGGGAGTTCCTTGACCTGTACCTGGACTTTCACCTGGAGCTGAGCCGCCTCGCCAATAACGAGCTGATTGCTGGGCTGTTGATTGCTATCCGTCAGCCGACCTTCGATGCTCTGCTGTCGCTGGCGGGGCGTGTGCCGCTGTGGAGCAGCACCATGGAGCGCCTGAACGCTGAGAACCGCGCGGTTCTTGAGGCCGTGAAGGACGCCGATTCCGCGACCGCCCGCAACCTGATGATGAACCAGATGCGCGGCCTGTTCGATGAGGCCGGGGTGGACTTGGACGAGTCGGCGGTGGCGCTTACGGGCATGCCCGGAACCTCGGATCTGCGCATGTTTGAGCCGGTTGATATTGAGGACGATTTCGGCCCGTTCCCGGAGGAAGGCCCCAGTTTCGGGTGGGGCTTCGGTGCGGAGCGGTTCGGCAACGCCCCCGGCGGCGCACCGGTGCCTTCGTCCGGCTCTCAGCAGGCTCGCTGTGATACCTCGCAGCAGTCTCAGCAGCACTATGACGGGCAGCAGGGGCAACAAGAGCAGCAGTCTAATCTGCCGTTGAGTTTTGGTACGGCCTCCGGTCGTGCGGCGGCGGCGTTTACCCGCCCGTCTGAGGGTGCCCCCGCTGCTCAGGACGGTAACAATGGTGCTTCGCAGCACCCCGAGAACGCATCTGGGCAACCGTATGAGGTTGATAATGCTGCCTCTGCGCAGGCATCTGACCAGTCAATGCAGCACGGCCCTGTGCTGGGTGGTGAGGAGCAGGGTGCAGCTCAGCCTACACCCGCCCAGGAGGTGCTGATTCAGGCCACCTCCGCACTTCCGCTTCCGATTCAGCCGTTGCCGGTCGATCCTGATGCGTCCCAGCCGCTGCGTTTGACCGATGATGAGCCGCTGATTCAGGCCACGGCCGCTATTCCGCTGGATATGCGGGTGATTCCTGCTCAGGGTCTGCCCGAGAAGAAGCCTCAGCCCGCGGCGTCGGGTGAGGACGCCTCGACGGGTTCCGCTAAGCCCGGCGAGACGCCCGCAAAGGCTGAAGGTGAACAGGCCGATAAGGTATCTGAGGATTCCCAGGAGCAGGGGTCTGCGACGAAGGATGCGGGCAAGAAAGACGCCGAGGACGCTCAAGCTCAAAAGGCTAAGGGCGGGGCGCAGCCCGCAGCCGGTGATACTCCGGCTCAGCCTACCCCCGGTGAGGACAAACACGCCGAGGGGCAGAGCGGTAAGGACCAGCAGGCCCAAGATCAACAGTCTCAGGAGCAAGACCAGGCTAAGCAGCCCCAAGCTAAGCAGGCTGGCGGCAAGCCGGGCGGCTCACCTTCGGGTTCCGGGCAGAAGGCCGATGCCGCTAAGGACGAGCAGAAGAGCTCGGCTGAGGCTGGCCAGTCGCAGCCTGCACAGGGCGAGCAGAAGGGGCAGGGCAAACAGTCTGCCGAATCCTTGTCGCAGGGCCAGAAGAACCAGTCTGACGGTGCGCAGCAGGCTGATAGTTCCGCGCCGCTCAAGGATGGTGACGCGCCCAAGGACGCAAAGGCTTCGGCGGCCCAAAAATCCGCTCAGCCCGATGCCCAGAAACCTGATGCTCAGACGTCTGAGACTCAAAAGGCCGAAGCGAAGTCCCCCAAGCAGGGTGCTCAGGACGATCAGCAGAAGGCCCAGGACGCTCAGAAGCAGGGCGGTTCCGTCCCCTCTAAGGGTAAGGACGGGCAGAACGGTCAGCAGGCAGCCGACAATTCAGGCGGTTCGTCTGCTGCGCAGCAGAACTCTAAAGGGCCTGGTGCCGCGCAGAAAACACCGCAGCCGGATGCTTCAGGGGTGAACGGCTCCGCCGGTAAGGAGGCTGCTTCCCCCAAGAGCGGCGAGCAGAAGGCCGAGAAGGCAGGCGAGAAGGCCCGGGGAACTTCAGTGCAGGAAAGCTCAGCACAGGAGAACCCGGCACAGCAGAAAGAGCCAGCGCAGAAAGATTCGGTGCAGAATGAGCAGGACGCTAAATCTGCACCCCAGAAGCCTGCCGGACAGGAACCTGACGCGCAGGGGCCTAATAGTGCCGCACCAAAAACTGATAATGGTGCGGGCGACAACCGTGCAGATACTGCCGCCCAGAACGGTGTGAAGCACAACCCCGGCCCGCGCGATGATCAGGGCAGTGCCGAAAAGACTGGTGCTGCACAAACTGATGCCGCTCAGGCTAATACTGCGCAGGGCAGCTCTTCACCGCAGGGCTCCGCCCAACAGGGCGGTCAGGCCCAAGGGCCGCAGTCCGCTCAGCCTGCTCAGGCCGGAAATCCTGACGGGAAGCCGCAGGAGTCTGCCTCGGGTAGTGCCCAGCCTGCATCCTCACCTGCTGAAGGCCCGAACGGGCACGCTGGTTACGCAGGCACGGCTAATACCCAAGGGCCCGCTGCGAACGAGCAGACCGGGCCGCACCCTGTAGCGGGTCAGGGCACAGCGCAGGAGCAGCCTCAGCAGGAGGTGCTGGGGGCTGTGCAGTCGCTTGATGGGCAGCAGGCGCGCCCCATTTCGTCGCTGGAGAATCCGCAGGCTATACCCGCTGCACCGGATAACGGTAACGGGCAGGCTCAGCCGGATGTGCCGCAGCAGGTGCAGAACCATACCCCCGGGCAGGAGGCACAGGGCCAGGAAACCGCACCGGACGCGCACAACCCGCAGAATCACTGGGATAGTGCTGCCCCGCGCACCGGTTCCACACCCGCTCAGCAACCCCATAGTGGGCCTCACACCGGGCAGTTTGGGGTAAGCGGGCCTGCCTCGGCTGGTATCCCTATTCAGGGGCGTACCGGTCCGAAGCCCAAGCTTCCCGAAAACCCTGTGGAACGTAAGGATGCTGAGCAGCGCCGAGTGGCTGAGGAAAACTTGGCGCGCGCCGCTGAGGAGCGGGTGAAGGTGATTCGTGCCCATTCGCCCTCCGGGGTGGGCCGCCGTCACGGCCAGATCATCACGCCGGTGCGTGCTGCTGTGGCGTCTCCCTTTAGTCGCCCGGCCACTGGGCTGCAGTACCCGAGCGCGGTATCGTCACAACCGCAACCGCAGCCGCAGCCTCAACCCCAGCCTGGCCCCGCAGCTCCGGCTGCTGCCGACACCGGTAATGCTGAGGCCCCGAACGGCGCCGTGAACAGCACGACAGCTGATGCTCTCGGCGTTGAGCACGCCCCGGAGGCTCTGGCGGAGCGGCCGCTGCCGCCGGTTGAGGTGCTGGCGACCACCCCGATCCGTATCGTTCCCGCGAATACGAGTGGAACCCCCATGGTGGTCAAGGATGAGCGGTCTACGGATGAGCGTGCGCCTGAGGAGCACGCCAGCGCTGAACGTAAGCAGGGCTGGCTTAGCCGCATGACCCGCTATTTGGGGTTGAGCTCGCGCGAGCAGGAGCAGGCTCTTCAGCAGCAGAATAACCCGCAGGATTCGGCGCATCAGCAGAACACTGCGAACCACAATCAGCAGGTGTCTGCCTCCCCGCAGGGGGCTGCGGCAGATAACTCTGAAGGCGGCACCTCAGATGCTGGTAAACCTGCTGATGCGAGTCAGTACAGCCAGCAGTAGCTGGCGCAGGCAATAACGCAAACACGCGGGCGTACCCTCAGACTGGGTGCGCCCGCGCAGCGCGTTAATGCCCGGGCATACCGGCATATTCTGGGGGGGGAGGTGCGGGCGTGCGGGAAAATCTTCTTGCGTGTGCGCAGGGGGTACCGCCTCTGCGGGGTCTTTGGGGGATGGCTCCTCTTCTTTGGGTGCGTCGGAATGGTGCAATGCGGTGTTTCCTAGTACTCTAGGAAGGTAGCGTTCTCAAAACGCTGGGGCACTGCTGTGCCTAAAATGCCTTTTAGAGCGTTTATACCGGTATAAACACCCCGGGTAGCTACCGCACCGAATGGGTGCGGCCGGGTCTAGCAAAGTGAGGAAATCCTATGGGTTCCGTTATTAAGAAGCGCCGCAAGCGCATGTCCAAGAAGAAGCACCGTAAACTGCTTCGTAAGACTCGCCACCAGCGCCGCAATAAGAAGTAAACAGTAGCTTCTGTGCCCCGTGCCCGGTAAGGGTTGCGGGGCATTGTGCGTTAATGAGGGCTGACGTGGGCTATTAGCGGCGGCTGTTGAACGCTAGTAGACTGGGAGCCATGCCCCCAGCTACACCTGAACCACCCGTTATTGAGCTTTTGACCCGCCCCGGCTGCCACCTGTGCGATGCTGCACGGCACACGGTGGCGCAGGTATGCGCCGAATTTGGGGTGCCCTACACCGAGCTGAACATTGAGCTGTACCCGCAGCTGCTGCAGCGGCACGCCACCGAAATCCCGGTGCTGCGCATTGACGGGCAGGCGAAGGATTTTTGGCGTATTAACCCTAAACGGATGCGTAAGCTCATTGCCGCACGCATGCCTTAGTATCGGCCGCCCCCGCTTCTGGCGAATTAGGGGCTATATGCGGCGCCCCTCGTTTTGGGGTAGCGTAGAAAATTTGAGAGACTGAGAGAATGACTACATCGGCTAAGGTCACGGTTCACCTGATGCGCCACGGCGAGGTGCATAACCCCGACCGCATCGTCTACGGGCGGCTACCCAACTACCACCTTTCGGAGAAGGGGCAGCAGATGGTGCGCATGAGCGCCCAGGAGTTTGCCCGGCGTCGGGGTGAAGGCGCGAACATTGTGCACCTGGTATGCTCCCCGCTGACCCGCACCCGCGAATCGGCCGAGCCGATCACTGAGCTTCTGGGGCTTCAAGCGCACCCCGATGCGCGCGTGGTTGAGGCCGATAACTATTTTGAGGGCCTGCACGTGAACCGGCAGGAGCTTCTGAACAACCCGCGCCACTGGACGAAACTGTACAACCCGCTGCGCCCATCCTGGGGCGAGCCGTACATTGTGCAGGTGCGCCGCATGGCTCAGGCCATTAAGGATGCCGCCCGCACCGCGTACCAGCAGGGCGGGGACGGGGCCGAGGCCATCATTGTTTCGCACCAGCTGCCCATCTGGGTGACTCGCCTGGCGCTTGAAGGTAAGCTATTGCAGCACGATCCGCGTGCGCGCGAATGCAACCTGGCGTCGATTACTTCGCTCACTTTCGATAACCTGTTATCGGGGAACCCGCCGCAGGTGAGCGGCTACACGGAGCCCGCATCGCCCCTGTATTCGGGAGTGATTCAGCTGCCCGGCAGCTAAGACGCGGGTGTCTGCCGTTCAGCACCCCCTTCGCACACACCACCGGAAGGAACGCATGACTCCCACCCATAACCACACCCGCCGCACCGCCCTGCGTGCGGGTATTGCGCTGTGCGCGTCAGCGGCCGGGGCGGGCCTGCTCGCTGCGTGCTCTGAAGACACCTCCCTGTCAAAACAGGCGAATTCGGGTGATAATAAAGGCTACATTGCCGGGGACGGGTCGGTGACCGAGTACCAGGAGGCTGAGCGCGGCGAGCCCGTTGCGTTCACCGGTGAACTATTCGACGGCACCAGCGTGAACGCTGAGTCGTTGCGCGGCAAACCTACGCTCTTGAACTTCTGGTACGCTGGGTGCTCTCCCTGCCGTGCCGAGGCCAAAGACCTGCAGAAGCTCTACACCGACTATAAGGACAAGCTGGGGTTCTACGGTGTGAACGTGCGGGATGAGAAAAGCACCGCCGAGGCGTTTGAGCGTAGCTTTGAGATCACCTACCCCTCGTTTAAGGACGCCTCGGGTAAGGTACTGCTGTCATTGAGTAAGTATGTGCCCGCTCAGGCGGTACCGACCACCGTAATCCTGGATTCGCACGGTAGGGTGGCGGCACGCATCCTGGGTCAGGCGAACCCGTCGGTGCTGAAAACCCTGATTGAGACCGCTGTGAAGGGTGCCTAGCGTGCCTGCTGGAACCGGTATGATGCTCACCCCCACCGCTGCGGCTGCCACGGCGGGCGCTGCGCCGTTGGCGAGTATCAGCTCAACCGTGCTGGATGGTTCCCTGTGGCTCTCCATCCCGTTGGCGGCGCTGGCGGGGCTGGTGTCGTTCGCTTCACCGTGTGTGCTGCCGCTGGTGCCCGGCTACCTGGGGTATGTGGCGGGTCTTGCAGGCTCGCAGCCGCAGGCACCCGAAGGCTCCACGGCCGCATTGTTCCAGGGGAAGAAAACGGCGGCGGCACATAACCCCACACTCCAAAAAACCGCAGAAAACACCAAAAACCCGCCCGAGGCAACATCGGGGGTGGCTGTGGCGGCCGCCCCCACCGACCCAAAACCCCCAGGTTCGCAGCCCGGTAAGGGGCGCCTTCACACGCAGCAGACCCGCCGCCACACCCGCCGGATGCTCGCCGGGGTGGCCCTGTTCGTACTCGGGTTCTCCGCAGTTTTCGTCACCCTATCGGTGCTGCTGGCCCAGGTGGGTGCCGCCCCCTGGCTGAAAGGGCAGGCGTGGGTGAATATTCTGCTGGGTGCACTCGTGATCCTCATGGGCGTTGTGTTCATGGGGCGGCTGAGCATCCTGCAGGTCGATAAACGGTTCCACACCCGCCCCGGCACGGGCCTGTGGGGTGCACCGGTGCTGGGAGTCACCTTCGGGCTGGGGTGGGCGCCGTGCATTGGACCCACCTTCGCCGCAGTGCAAACCCTCGTGTTCACTGGCGGGGCCGCAACCTTCAAGGCTGTGGTGCTCACCTTCGCCTACTGCCTGGGTTTGGGTGTGCCGTTCCTACTGGTCGCCTATTTCGCGGCGCGCGGGGTGAATACCACCGGGTGGGCGAGCACGCATAAACGCGGGATTCAGCGTGCGGGCGGGGCGATGCTCATCCTGATCGGCATCCTTATTTTGACGGGCGCCTGGAACCACCTCATGGCCTGGGTTCAGGCGGCGCTACCGGTTTACGAACTACCAATCTGACGGGGTACATATGGCACGCACACACACTGACGCCCCGGCGCTGGGAATCACCGGGATGCTCCGCTGGGGCTGGACGCAACTAACGAAAATGAACACC